>Ga0209694_1000359_pt1 | contig 80261 bp, 82 predicted proteins | sample GluameincwithD2O_FD_187499 | JGI IMG/M metagenome (GOLD analysis project Ga0209694, IMG submission 187499) | Mouse cecum microbial communities from Vienna, Austria - Glucosamine amended microcosms incubated with D2O (SPAdes) (version 2) | ecosystem: Host-associated > Mammals > Digestive system >... | reverse complement strand
CAACTATCATCTTTTTAAATTCTTCGTCATAACTCTTATTTTTTGCCACTTTGAACACTCCTTCCTAAGCGTATAAAACTATTATAACATCTCTACGCTTTCGTGTCCAAAATCTATCTTAACACCATGCTATTCCTAATTTCTCGCCAATCTTCTCTCCTTCAGCCCTTCCTTCTCTTTTTTCATCTTCTAACCATTCAATAAAATATTTTTCAAATCTCATCTCTTTACTTCCTCCTTCTTCTTCTAATTTCTTAATATATTCTTTTCTTTCTTCTGGCATGATACTTCTGATTTTATTAGAATACTTTAACATCTTCGCTAGATATTCTTTTTCCTCTTTTGTTAAATCCTTTTTTAATATTTCAGTCATCGTTTCTTTTAGTTCTTCTTTCGAATTTATTTTTTCAAATAGTAATGCTTTTGACATTCCTGTATCTTCTTTTACTAGATTTTCTTCTATTTCATTGTTTATATCAACGAAATTATATTCCGTATATTTAAATGTTTTTATCCTATATTCTCTGTCTCTTGCTCTACTATCTATGTTCCACTTTCTATCTCCTGTGTATAATACTATTGGACAAATAACTATATCAAATATTTTATTGCTTGATTTCATTATATCTCTTCTTAGTTCTATGCAATATTTTGTCATTCTCTCAGGCATATTATAGTCAACTTTGCTTTGATGTTCTATAATTATGTAGAAATTTTCTTTTGGTATTTGATATATTATATCTGCTTCTTGCCTTTCAAAATTTGATGTTATAAATTCTTTATTGTATTTCTCTATGTCTTTTTCTGTTAGTTTTTCAAATATTTCGTCTTTGAAATACTTTTTCAGAAAATTTATAACTTCTTTTTTATTGCTTAATATTTCTTTAAAAATTTTGTCTTTATATTGATGTGTTTTTTCTTGTTCGATATTTAGGTTATATTCTGCACTTTCTTCCCTTAATTCATATATACCCCTTGGCTTTGTACATCTTAAATATTCTTTGTACGTAAATAAATACATTGTCTATCTTCTCCTTTATTTTAATATATTTTTATTCTGTTGTCAATATTTCTTCATTAGTAAATACGTCTTTGTTTTCTGTTTTTGCTTTATTTTTCTTTTTTTATCACCTTTTTTCTTATTTTTATTTGTTTTTTTGAGTTTTTGTTTCGATAAAAATTTTCTCGAATTTAATTTGAAATAAATACAGATTTTGGATTTTAAAAAATTATTGTATTAACTAAAATCTCTTAATACTTTTATATACCAAAAAAGTATATATCCTCTGTACAGTTATTACTATAACAGATTTTATATACTTTTTCAATCTTTTTATTTAATTTTCTCCAACTTTTCATCGACATTTTTCGACATTGCATTTTGTATTCTTACTTTATATATATTCAGATTATAAACAATTCCATTTTACAAAATTATTTTTTAGATATTTTCATATATTATTTTGACCTTTTTGCATATACTTTCATTAAATTATTTCAAAGAGTGGTATAATTATTGCTGTTCTTTAAAAATTATAACAATAGGGGTGAAATTTATGCAAAACAATAAAGAGCACGGCATCAAATGTGGAACAGTTACAGTTTCGGTTTACAAAGACATAACTGGGCAAACATACTTTAGAATCACGGCAGATACAGAAGACGTCTTACCTGTATCATATATTATTGAAGACACTTTATATTTATATTAAACAAACAAGAAAATCTCGCAGGCAACAGCGATTGTATCATTTTTATGTTATAGGAAAGGAGAACTTTCATATAACATAAAAAAAGAGCCTGCAACACTAATATTTAGCATTACAAACTCTATAATATTATTCAAAAACCTCAAATTCGTTTATTACATTTCCTCTTAAAAAATCAGCTATCGGCATTCTTTTAGCATTTTCGCCTTGAATTTCTAGAACTTTAATAATCCCATCTTTTGCTTTTATAAATAAACCGTCTCTTGGGTCTGATACCATAACAGTACCATTTTTTAAAATTTCCATATCCTCTGCCATTATTTCTTCTTTTGTTGCAATTGCAACTTTCCAAAATTTCATTTTCTTTCCATTTAAAAATGTATAAGCTCCCATAATTGGATTTAAACCTCTTACCAAATTCTTAATTTCACTTGCTGTTTTCTCATTCCAATCAATTTTAGCCATTTGTTTATCTAGCATAGGAGCTACTGTAAAATCTTCTCCTTGTTTAGTTCTAGGCGCTGTCCCATTTTCAATTTGTTCCAAAGTTTTTACTAACAGCTCTCCACCTATTTTAGAAAGCCTATCCCATAACTCTCCTGTTGTCTCATCATCACCTATTTCAACTTCTTCTTTTAAAATCATATCTCCTGTATCCATACCTACGTCCATATACATTGTAGTAATTCCAGTTTTCTTATCTCCATTTAGCACAGCCCATTGTATTGGAGCAGCCCCCCTATATTGTGGAAGCAATGAACCATGTACATTTATGCAGCCAAGTTGTGGAATATCTAAAATTTCCTTTGGCAATATCTTACCATATGCAACTACACATATCACATCAGGGTTTAATGACTTTATTTCTTCTATAAACTCTTCATTTTTCTTTACTTTTATTGGTTGGTATACTTTTAGCCCCTTTTCTTCTGCAAATTGCTTAACAGGAGAAGCTATCATCTTCATCCCACGGCCTTTTGGCTTATCTGGATTTGTTACAACACCTAATATTTCATAATTTGCATTATATACCGCTTCTAAACTCTCCTTTGCAAAATCAGGTGTTCCCATAAACAATATTTTCATAAATTCACTTTCCTTTCTAAAAAATTGCCAACAGGGACGGACCTTTTTGGCAATTTTTTGCCAAAAAGGTCCGTCCCTGTTGGCAATTTTTATTCTACATATTCTAATGTTCCTGGTAAAATTTTATCTATAAACACTTCTCCGTTTAAGTGGTCTGTCTCGTGACAAATTGCTTGTGCTAGTAATTCTTTTGCTTTTACTCTCATTCTTTTCCCATTTCTGTCTGTATATTCCGCCACAACTTCAGCAGGTCTTATTACTTTTGCAAATTGGTTTGGGAAACTCAAGCAACCTTCGTCAACTTCTTGTTCTCCCTTTGTTTTTATTATAACTGGATTTATCATTACAATTGGACCTTTGTCATCATACATATCAAGTACTATAACTCTTTTTAGCACACCAACTTGCACGGCTGCTAGCCCTAGCCCGTTATATTTATGCATTGTTTCTATCATATCATCAATTAAAGTTTGTAATTTGTCATCAATTACTTCTACTTCTCTTGATTTCTTTTTTAGTATTTCGTCTTTTTGATATCTTAAATTTCTAATTGCCATTCTTGTTTTTCCTTTCCTTTTCTTGCATAGATGTGTCCCAAAATGGACAAAATGGACAAAAGGAAACGTCCCCAAATGTCCCTTATGACATATTGTTTGGGTTTACATCTATTGTTATTCTTGTTGTTTTCAAGTCTTTTTCATATACTTCTTGCAAAGCTTCGTTTAGTATTTTGTTTGCTGTTTCGTTCATTTTTCCTTTTATTATTATTCGCCATCTATATCTATTTTGAATTTTGTCTATTGGTGATGGCATTGGTGCAAATACTTTGAATTCTTCGCTTAGCCTTGCTTTTAGCTTTTCGTATATGTTTTTACTTTGAATTTTGATGTCGTTTTCGTTTAAACTGTTAAATCCAATTACTATTATATCGCAAAATGGCGGATATTTCAACTGTTTTCTTAGCGCTATTTCTGTTTCATAGAATATATCATAATTTTGCTTTCTTGCACATTGTATACTAAAATTTTCTGGGTTATAACTTTGGATTACAACTTTCCCAGGTAAATTTTCTCTTCCTGCTCGTCCGTGCTACTTGTGTTAGTATTTGAAATGTTCTTTCATTTGCTCTATAATCATCTATATTTAAAGAACTATCTGCTGCTACCACTCCAACTAGTGTAACATTTGGGAAGTGATGTCCTTTTACTACCATTTGTGTTCCAATTAATATGTCTATATTTTCATTTTTGAATTTGTTTAGAATTTGTTCGTGTGAGTTTTTCTTTGTTACTGTGTCAACATCCATTCTTATTGTTTTTGCTCCGTGGAAATTGTTTTAAAATCTCTTGTTCTAGCCTTTGAGTACCTGTTCCGAAATATCTAATTTTTTCGCTTCCACATTCTGGGCAAATTGTTACTAAATTTTCTTCATATCCACAGTAATGACATTTTAGTTTCTTTTCATAGCTGTGGTATGTAAGGCTTATGTCACAATTCTTGCATTTTACAGTATACCCACATTCTCTGCACATTATAAATGTTGAATATCCTCTTCTGTTTAGAAATAGAATTGTTTGTCTCTTTTGTTCTAAGTTTTTTTCTATTTCTTGGTATAAACTTCTGCTAAACATTGAACGGTTTCCGTTTGCTAGTTCTTGTTTAAGGTCAACTACTTCAACTTCTGGTAATGAAGAGTTATTTGCTCTTCTAGTTAGTTCCAATAATTCTATTTTTCTTAATTCTTTTGCTTTATAATATGTATTGATATCAGGTGTTGCACTTCCTAGTACCAATGGACAATTATTTTGTTTTGCTATATATTTAGCTACTTGTTTTGCGTCATATTTTGGATTTGCTTCTGACTTATATGAACTGTCGTGTTCTTCATCAATTATTATTATTCCTAAGTTTTGTATTGGAGCAAATATTGCTGACCTTGCGCCTATTATTATATTTGCTTTTCCTTCTCTTATTTTATTCCACTCATCATATCTTTCACCAATTGATAGTTTGCTATGTAATACAGCTATTTTCTCTTTTCCAAACCTTGAAATAAATCTGTCCAACATTTGTGGTGTTAAAGATATCTCTGGCACTAACACTATTGCTGTTTTGCCTATTCCAATTACTTTTTGGATTAATTGCAAATACACTTCTGTTTTTCCGCGAACCTGTAACCCCATATAGTAGAAAACTTTTGTAAATTTCTTCATCTATTGAACTTTCTATTAGCTCATATGCCATTTCCTGTTCTTCTGTTAACTTCAAATTGCTTGTTCTCTCTAAATCTTTATCCTTTAATGGCTCTCTTTCTACTTTTTTAGGTACAATTTCTAAATATCCATTTTTCACCAAAGTATTTACAATCGCCCTTGAGCAATCTATAAGCATTTCAATTTCAGGAATTGTAACACCTTCATTATCTCTTACAAACTTTATAACTTTCTTATGTTTCTCAGATTTTATTTTATTAGTCTCAATATCAAACTCTATCTCTTCAATATCTTTTTTTAGATAAACTGCATTTATAGTTTTATCTTGAACTTTAGTAATCTTAGTTCTAGTTCCAGGAGTAAGCATAAGTTTTATACAATCAGAAACATTGCAAAAATACCTTTTTGACATCCACCTAGCTAGCTCTATTTGCCTATCTGTCAGATTATCTTCAATTTTTGCAATCTCTTTCACTTCATAATCAGAATTATCCTTGATAGCCACTACAAAAGCTTGCTCTAACTTACCACCTTTACCAAACGGAACCAAGACCTTACTTCCAATCATAATAAGGTCTTCTAAATCCTTTGGTATCATATAATCAAAGGTCCTATTTAATTTCTTTGCTGTTCTATTTATAATTACCTCTGCTATCATTTTCTCTCCTTTTTGCCATTGGGGACGGACCTTTTTGGCAATTTTTTGCCATTAAGGACCGTCCCTGTTGGCAATTTATTGCCAAAAAGGTCCGTCCCTAGTGGAAACTGTCCGAAAAAAACGAGATTATTCTATCTCGTTTTTTAAAATTGTCATAACAATTTGAACTGTTTTTTCTAAGTTGTCATTTTTTATTACATAGTCATATAAATTAATCTTAGATTCTTCATAGTCAAATCTACTTAGACGTAAACGGATTTCTGCTGGGCTTGGTTTGTCTATTCTTGATTGTAATCTTTTTTCTAGTTCTTCTTTTGGTACTCTTAAAAAGATTGTTACAACTTTTGTGTCTGCTTTTAGTAAGTCTTGTAAATGTTCTGTTCCATTAACATCTATGTCTCTTACTATTATTTTTCCGCTTGCTATTTTTTCGTTTAGTAGTTTTTTTGATGTTCCATAGTAGTTGTTATGGTGTACGTCATATTCGTAAAATTCTCCAGCTTCTATCATTTTTTCGAATTCTTCTCTAGTGACAAAGTTGTATGTTTCTCCTTCTATGTCTCCTTCACGTTTTGGTCTTGATGTATATGATGGTAGTGTTTCTACATTTTCCATTCTTTTTATTAGTTCTTTTTTTACTGTGTCTTTTCCTGCTCCTGCTACTCCAGATAATATTACTAACATATTATTTCTACCTTCCCTTCTGCTATTTCATTTGCTGCTATTGTTACTGGTGATTCTTCTTTTTCGTCTTTGTTTTCCTTGTCTTCTGCTATTTGTCTTGCTCTTCTTGCTGTTGCTATTACTAATTCATATCTATTGTTTGCTTTTGTTAATAATTCTGAAACACTTGGTTTTACTATCATTTTTTCACTCTCCCTCTCTTATTTTTATTTGCTTGGTTCTTCTTGAACCACTGTTTTGTCAATTGCCATTGTTTTGTCAATTCTTCCGCCTACTGTTTCTGGTTGGACTGCTGATAATATAATGTGTCCTGAGTCCATAATTAGTACTGCTCTTGTTCTTCTTCCATATGTTGCGTCTACTGCTGTTTTTTCATCTTTTGATTCTTGAATTAATCTTTTGATTGGGGCTGATTCTGGGCTTACTATTGCAACTATTCTTTCTGCTGAAACTATATTCCCAAATCCGATGTTTACTAATTGCATAAAATCAATCCTTTCTATTCTATATTTTGTATTTGTTCTCTTATGTTTTCTATTTGTGTTTTTAGGTCTATTACTCTGTCTGTTATTTCTAGATTGTTGGCTTTTGACCCTATTGTGTTTGTTTCTCTATTCATTTCTTGAATAATAAAATCTAATTTTTTTCCTATTGGTTCGTTTGAATTGATTAGGTTATGGAATTGTGATATATGGCTGTTTAGTCTTGTTACTTCTTCTTCGACTGAGCATTTGTCAGCATATATTACTACTTCTTGTGCTAGTCTTGCTTGGTCTATCTCTTGTCCTTTTAGTATTTGTTTTAATCTTTCTTCTAATTTTACTACATATTCTTCAATAAGTCCAGTAGAAAGTTTGGATATTTCTTTAACTTTTTCTTGTATGTACTCAAGTCTTTGTTTTATGTCTTCTGCCATTTTTGTTCCTTCTACTTGCCTCATTTCAATTAGATTGTCTATTGCAATTTGTGATACTTCCAATAATTCTTGTTTTATAATCTCATCATCTTGGTTATTTTTTATGTTTAATACGTCTGGATATCTTGCTATATCGTTTACTTGTATGTCTGCTAATATGTTCTCACTTTCTGCTAATTTTTTTAGTTCTTTGATGTATGCAGATGCTAATTCTGTGTTTATTTTAATTTCTTGTCCTTCTAGTGAATTATTTTCAAATGTTACAAAAACATCCACTTTTCCTCTTTTTACTTTGTTGCCTATTGCTTTTTTTATTGGTTCTTCTAGGTAACTTAGCTGTCTTGGCATTTTTACTGAGATGTCTAGGTATCTATGGTTTACTGTTTTTATTTCAACTTGATATCTTCTTTCATTTTTTTCTAAGTTTGCTTTACCATATCCAGTCATACTTTTAATCATTTTCTTTTACCTCTTCTTTTTTTGTTTTCTTTGCAGTTGTTGTTTTTGCCTTTGCAGGAGTTTTAGTTGTAGTTTTTTTAGTTGTTGATTTTGCTGTCGATGTCTTTGTTTCTGTTGTTTTTGATGTTGTTTTTTTGGTTGCTGATTTTGTCTTTGTTGTTTTATCTGCTGCTTTTTTTGTTGTTTCCTTTTCTTCTGGATCAGTTACAATTTTCTTAGTTACCTTTTTAGTTGTTGATTTTTTTGTTGCTGGCTTTTTAGCTGGATTTTCTGTTGTCTCTTTTGTGCCTTGTTCTTGTTTTGCCGTTGTTGTGGCTTTTGGGTTAGTTTTTCTTGTCTTTGTAGCTGTTGCAGGTCTTTTCCCCGCAGATTTACTTGATGTAGTTTTACTTGACATAGTTCTACTTGACGTAGTTTTATTTGAAGCTGTTTTCTTTGTGGTTGTTCTTTTTTTAGTTGCATTTTTCTTAGGAGTATCTTTTCCATTTTTCTCTTCTTGCTTTTCTTCTTTTTCTTCTCTCTTTTTCGCTTCTTTTACTACTGGTTCATCATCTTTTACTATATCTGATATATCACTTAAATCTTTTAAATATTTTCTTTTTTCTTTAGTATATTCCACAATTCCTTTTATTATATAATAAATAGAAATTACTATTCCTGATATGAATAAATATTTCTTTAGGTCATATTTTAACAAATTCACCATATGCATAATTGATAGTGAATGTAGAGACATTACCAAAAATTCAACTCCTGTTATAGCTTTTTTTCCACTATCTTGTTTATATGCTATTTCAAGTATCAAAAGCCCTATTACTAAAAACGCTCCTGAAAAAATCTTAATATCTTCTGCTAGCCTTTCTATATCCATTTTTGTTGTTGCATATACTAAAATTAAAAAATAACATATAATACCAATTGCTTTTAATACATTTTTAAATATAGTTTTCATATATTCCTCCTAATTTTCTAGTTCATACATTATTACACTTAAAACATTTAATGCTACTGTTTCTGTTCTTAAAATTCTCTTCCCTAATGATATTGTTTTTGCACCATTTCCGTGTTAGTAATTCTATTTCTTCTTCAGCAATTCCACCTTCTGGGCCAACCATAATTGCAATTTTTATTTCTTTATCTTTGTATTGTTCTTTTATTCTTTGTAACTCTTGCTTTATAGTTGTTTCTTTCTCATTTTCATAAGCTATTAATACTATATCATATTCTCCTAGTAAATTACAAACATTTTTTACATTTATTATCGATTTTATTTGTGGAATTATGTTTCTTCCACATTGTTTGGCTGCTACTTCTGAAATTTTTTGCCACCTTTCAATTTTTTTATTTGCATCTTTACCATTTAATTTTACTATACATCTTTTCATTTCTACTGGTATTATTTCATATACACCTAGCTCAACTGACTTTTGAATTATCAATTCCATTTTATCAGCTTTTGGTAAGCCTTGCATAATAGTTACTTTTATATTTGTTTCTACACTTGTTTCTAATTCTTCTTTTATTATACAATTGATTTTGCTATCTTCAAATTCGCTTATCTCACATAAATAATCTTTGCCATTTGTTGCATTACATATTGTTATTTCATCGCCTATCGCTTTTCTTAGTACATTTTTTATGTGTTTTACATCTTGTCCAATTATTTCTATTTTCTCGTCTTCAACCTGTTCTTCTTTTACAAAAAATTTTGGCATATCTTCCTCCTTGGACATTTGGGGACGTTTCCTTTTGGACATTTTGTCCATTTTGGGACACATCTCTTTTTTTGTCTTGTAAAATTATACCATATTTTTCTCTTTTTTGCTATAAAAAAAAGAAATTATATTAGTTTTTGTTCTAAATATAACTTCTTTTTTATTATTTATCTTGTTAATTAACTTTATAGCCTTTTGGCCTCGTTATTAATAGTTTTCTGCTTTGATTTCAAAGAATGATTTTGGGTGTGCACATACAGGGCATACTTCTGGTGCTGATTTTCCTATTACTATGTGTCCACAGTTTCTACATTTCCAAATTCTGTCTCCGTCTCTGCTGAATACTAGTCCATCTTCTACGTTTGCTAATAGTTTTTTATATCTTTCTTCGTGTTCTTTTTCTATTTTTCCAACAGCTTCGAATAAGTATGCAATGTGGTCAAAACCTTCTTCTTTTGCTTCTTTTGCCATTCTGTCATACATATCTGTCCATTCGTAGTTTTCTCCTTCTGCTGCAGCTGCTAAGTTTTCTGCTGTTGATTTCAATTCTCCACCTTGTAATAGTTTGAACCATATTTTTGCGTGTTCTTTTTCGTTATCTGCTGTTTCTTGGAATATTGCTGCTATTTGCTCATATCCTTCTTTTTTTGCTTTGCTTGCAAAGTATGTGTATTTATTTCTTGCTTGTGATTCACCAGCAAATGCTTCCATTAAATTTTTTTCTGTTTTACTTCCTTTTAATTCCATTGTGTTTTCCTCCTTTAATTTTTAATCGTACTTATTTTATATTATTACTTTCTAATTGTCAATGTATTTTTTACAAAAAACAGTTGCTTATTTACAACTGTTTTTTCGACATTTTTTATTTCTCTATTAATCTTTTAGTTTCTTTGGCAATCATCAATTCTTCGTTTGTAGGAACTACAAATACCTTTACTTTTGAATCTGCTTTAGAAATCATTTTTTCTTCGCCTCTCATATTGTTTGCTTCTATATCTAAATCAACGCCCATAAATTGCAATTTTTCGCAAATTCCTTTTCTAATGTTGATTTGATTTTCTCCTACTCCTCCTGTAAATATAATATAATCTACTCCATTCATTGCAGCTGCATATTTAGCAATATATCCTGCAACTGAATATTTAAAGTTTTCCATAGCAATTTGTGCTCTTTCGTTTCCTTCATTTGCTGCTGATTCTATTACTCTAAAATCTGGTGCTAATCCTGAAATTCCTGAAACTCCTGATTTTTTGTTAAGTATGTCTTCCATTTCTTGTGCTGAAATTCCATCTTTTTTCATTATATATGTTAAAACTGATGGGTCCATATCACCACTTCTAGTTACCATTGGAATTCCTCCAAGTGGAGTTAATCCCATACTTGTGTCAATTGATTTTCCAAATTCTACTGCACATATGCTAGAACCTTGACCTAAATGACAAGTTACTATTTTTAGGTCTTCAATATTTTTATTTTCTATTTCTGCTAGTCTTTGTGCTACATATTGATGTGATGTTCCGTGGAATCCATATTTTCTTATTCCATATTTTTCATAATATTCATATGGTATTGGGTAAATATATTTTGCTTTTGGCATTGTTTGGTGAAATGTTGTATCAAATACTGCTACCATTGGTTTTCCTGGCATAACTTTTTTACAAGCTTCAATTCCTAATATACCTGCTGGATTATGTAATGGTGCAAATTCTTTGCATTCATCCATTTTGGCAACAACTTCATCTGTAATTATTGCTGAATTTTTAAATGTTTCTCCTCCATGAACTGCTCTGTGACCAATTGCTTCTATTTCGTCTAAACTTTCTATTACTTTGTATTCTGGGTTTGTGAATTGTGTTAGTGTAAATTCTATTGCTTCTTTGTGGTCATATGCTGGTTTTTGTATTTCAACTTTTTTGCCACATGCTTTATGTGTAATAAATGCTTCTGCTTCTCCTATTCTTTCATATTTTCCAGAGGCTAGAACTTCTTCTGTCTCCATATTGATTAATTGATATTTTAGTGATGAACTACCACAATTTAAAACTAATATTTTCATTTTCATTTTCCTTTCTAATTATAAATGTTTCATTGTTTCCCTTGCAATCATTAACTCTTCATTTGTAGGGACTACATAAACTTCTATTTTTGAATTAAGTGTAGATATTTTCCCTTCAACACCTTTATATGCTTGGTTTATATCTTTATCTAGCTCAATTCCAAAGAATGCTAATTTGTCGCAAATATCTTGTCTTGAATCTTGACCTTTTTCGCCAACACCTGCTGTAAATGCTATTACATCAACACCATTCATTGCAACCATACATTTTGTAATAAAGCTTGCAGCTCTGTCGTGGAAGACTTCTAATGCTAATTTTGATTTTTCGTCTCCTGCATTTGCTTCGTCTTCAATATCCCTGAAATCTACTGAGATTGTAGATATTCCATATGCACCTGATTCTTTGTTTAGTTTGTTTTCCATTTCTTCTGCTGATAATTTTTCTTTTTGCATAATATATGTTTCAACAGAAGGGTCTAAATCTCCGCTTCTTGTTCCCATAACTATTCCACCAAGTGGAGTTAAGCCCATACTTGTTTCAACAGATTTTCCATTTTGAATTGCACATATGCTTGCACCTTGACCTAGGTGGCAACTGATAATTTTTAAATCTTTTTCTTCTTTTCCCATTAATTCAGCCACTCTTTGCCCCACATATTGATGTGATGTTCCGTGGAAACCATATTTTCTTATTCCATGTTTTTCGTAATATTCATATGGTATTGGATAAATATATCTTTCTTCTGGTAGAGTTTGATGAAATGCTGTGTCAAATATTGCTACCATTTTCATATTTGGTACAATTTTTTTGCAAGCTTCAATTCCTAGTATTGCTGCTGGATTGTGTAATGGTGCTAAATCTATACATTTCTTTATTTCTTCTATAACTTCATCTGTTATTAAAACTGAGTCTGAAAATTTTTCTCCACCGTGTACAACCCTATGTCCAATTCCGCTTAGTTCTTCTAAGCTTTTTATAACTCCATATTGGCTGTGTGTAAGTCTGCTTAATACAAATTCTATTGCTTGTTCGTGATTTTTGGCTTGATGTTCAAATTTATGCTTTTCTCCATTTACTTTATGTGTTAGAAATGAATTTGATTGACCTATTCTTTCAAAATAACCTTTTGCAAGCATTTCTTCTGTTTCCATATCAATAACTTGATATTTTAATGATGAGCTTCCTGAGTTTAAAACTAAAATCTTCATACAAACTTCAGTCCTTTCTTTTTTTATTTAATTGAGGCTTTACTTAATAGCTTTCGATGTTTTTCTGCTCCATCCCCAAATACATCAGTTTTGAGCTTGAACGGCTGTTATGGCAATAACACCTGCAATATCTTCACTACTGCAACCTCTTGATAAATCATTTACAGGTTTTGCTATTCCTTGGCAAAGTGGTCCATAAGCTTCTGCTTTTGCTAGTCTTTGTACTAATTTATAACCAATATTACCTGCATTTAGGTCTGGAAATATTAATACATTTGCTTCCCCTTTTATCTCGCTGTTAGGTGCTTTCATGTTTGCTATTTCTGGTACTATTGCTGCATCTAGTTGAAGTTCTCCGTCTACTAATAATTTTGGTTCTTTTTCTTTTACTTTTTTTGTTGCATTTATTACTTTTTGGGTTAATTCAGATTTTGCACTTCCATATGTAGAATATGAAAGCATTGCAACTTTTGGTTCTTTTCCAACTAAATTTTTAAAGCTTTTACTAGAAGATATTGCAATTTCAGATAATTGCTCGTCATCTGGATTTTCATTTAGTCCACTATCTCCAAATATAAATATTCCGTTTTCTCCATATTCACAATTTGGAACTTCCATTACAAAAAATGCTGAAACTAATTTTGTTCCTGGTGCTGTTTTTAGAATTTGAAGTGCTGGTCTTAATGTGTCAGATGTTGAATGCGCTGCTCCTGATACTAATCCGTCTGCTTTGCTATTATCATCTTTTAGCATAAGCATTCCATAGTATACTGGGTCTTTTGCTAATTCTTTAGCTTTTTCAATTGTCATACCTTTGTTTTTTCTTAATTCATATAATAAATTTACATATTCATCATATTTTTCAGAATTGCTTGGGTCTACGATTTCTGCTTTTGAAATATCAATTTTATTTTCTGTTGCTTTTTTCTCTATTTCTTCTTTATTTCCTATTAATATTACATTTGCATATTCTTGCGCTGTTACTTGTTCAGTTGCTTTTAATACTCTTATGTCATCTGCTTCTGGAAGTACTATTGTTTTTATATCTTGTTTTGCTCTTTGTTTGATATTTTCTATAAATTGCATTTTTCCCTCCTTGTTTATTTTTTTCGTTTACATTATATAAGTAAAATGCAAAAAGTACAAGTATTTTTTATAATTACTTGTACTTTATTTTACTTTTCCTTTATTTATTAGCCCATTACAGCTTTTATGTCTTCATCTTGTTGTAATTCATGAGAAATAAAATGATAAGCTTGTTTGTTTTGTTTTACAGCAATTAAAGCCAACTCTTTATCATTGCGAAGTTCTGAACTTGCATACTTAATAATAATTCCTTTATTTTCTACTGCTGCCTTTACAACTTCTCTATCAGCTCTTAGTTCTTCACTTGCAAAATATAGAGCTTGACCATAATTTTTACAACTCTCAAAAACAACATTTTTATCTGCCCTTAACCTATCAGAAGCATAACAGATAGTCCAAGGCGCACTTTTTACTCCAAGTTCTATAATTTCTTTATCATCTTTTAATCTTTTGCTTGCAAACTCTAAGCTTTCAGCATCTTGCGTCATTGCTGCAATTACAACTTCTTTATCATCTTGCAGTTCTGGAGCTACCACATCTAAAAATTTCCCGTTCTCTTTCACTGCTTGCAACACAAACTCTTTATTATCTTTATTTTTTATAACTTCTTCTATTTCCATACTATCTCCTTGCAATTAATGCTTTTATCTTTATTCCTTGCTCTGTAAACATTTTCTCGTGTTCTGTTTCAATATTTTTTTCAAATATTGGTTCATTATGCAAGTCATATGTTTTTTCTACAATTTCAAATCCTGCTTCTTCAAAGTATTCTAAACTTGCTATAAATAAATCATCATCATCTGTTTTAAAATAAACTTCTCCATTTGGTACTAAAAATTCTTTGTATTTTTCTAGTTGCCTTGTATGTGTAAGCCTTTTCTTTCTATGTTTTCCCCTTGGCCATGGGTTGCAAAAGTTTATGTATATTCTTTGCACTTTGTCTTTTTTATCTAATATTAAGCCTATTCTTTCTATATCAAATCTTGTTAGCATTACATTTTCTGGCTCTTTTTTTGCATTTTGATACTTTTCTTCTATATTTCTTTTTGCCAATCCTAGCATTGCATCAACTAAATCTATTGCTAAATAGTTTATATTTTGATTTTCTAATGCTAGTTTTGATATAAATTGTCCTTTTCCACAGCCTAATTCTAACATAAATGGCTGATTTTGATTTTTGAAGTGTTCTTTCCACTTTCCTTTCCATTTTTCTGGTTCATCTTCATAAAATTTACTTGCTTCTAGTTCTGGCCTTGCCCATTTTTTATATCTTATTCTCATTTTTCTTATCCTTTACTTAAATATTATTTCTTATTACTTGATTTTTTCTATTGCTATTTTATCAGAATTTTTTCAATTGTTCAAGATTATATATACTAGAAAAATAGGCTTCAAATTATTGAAACCTATTTTATTAGTATTAATGTTATTAAATCTCAGTTCAATGCTGATTGCCAGGTTTGACTACTTCATTTCCATTTTCGTCAATAGAGCCACACTTCCCAGAAATGATGACTTTTGCTAATCCTCTGTTAAACTCATACATGATAGTATACTTAGGTTCTACAACTTCATTTCCTTCTTGGTCAATAAGACCATATTTGCCAGCAAATCTAACTATTGCCAAACCATTTCCTTGGAAATTAGCTATGCTTTCATACTTAAGTGAAACAACCTCTTTACCGTCTTCATTGATAAGTCCATACTTGCCTTTAAGTTTAACTATAGCGAGTCCATTTTTCTGGAAAACTCCTATACTGTCATACTTAGCTTTAACAACTTCTTTCCCGTTTTTGTCGAGAAGGCCATATCTTCCATTCAGTTCGAATTTTGCCAATCTATTTGACCTGAATTTCCATATGTAATCATATTTGATTTTTGTTAATTCTTTTCCTTTTTCATTAATCAAACCGTGTTTAGTACCAATTCCAACTCTAGCAATTCCATTTTCATCAAATGGGTCAATCCAGTAATACTTGAATTCTGTTACTTCATTTCCCTCTTTGTCTATAATTCCTTGTCTTCCCTTAAATCCTGCTACTGCCAGACTATTGGGCTGGAAATCATTTATAAACTCGTACTTTGCCTCAGTTATTTGATTTCTCCTGTCATCTACTAATGCATAGAAGGCACTCTTTTTGACACTCTTGGCATTTTTCCGTTCATGGAATTCGTCATTATTGAACCATTTTATTGTCATACTAATATTGTCCTTTCATCCCATTCTTGGGTATTATGTAACATATTATACTACTTCTTTTTCATTATGTCAATTATAATTAAAATTTTTTGTATGAATTTACTTTTTGCAAATTCTATTGTATAATTTTGAAAATGATTATAAATTTAAAAGGAATTAATTTTATGAAACTTACTTATATTGTAAAAGAAAATGATAGTTATAAAAATATAAATGAAATTTTATCAAATGAATTTCATTTTTCAACACGTTTAAATACAAAACTAATTAAAAATAGAAAAATATTGAAAAACAACATAGTTGCAGATACTCGTAATAGCATAGTTCCTAGTGATATTATTATTGTGGATTTTGATTATGATGAAGATAATTCCAATATTGTGCCTACTAAAATGAATTTAAATATTATTTATGAAGATGAGTGGTTTATAGTTATTAATAAACCTGCTGGAATTGCCATTCATCCTTCTCAACTTCATTATGATAGTTCTTTATCTAATGGCATTAAGTTTTATTTTGATAGTATTGGTTTAAAGAAAAAAATAAGACCTGTAAACAGGCTTGATTTAAACACTTCTGGGCTTGTTATTTTTGCAAAATGTGAGTATATTCACGAAGAATTTATTAGGCAAATGCAAAATGATATTTTTAAAAAAGAATATTTATGTGTTGTTTCTCGGTATTTTAGAAAATAAATCTGGAACAATTTCTTTGCCTATTGCAAGAAAAGCTGGAAGTATTATAGAAAGAGAAATTAATACAGCTATTGGTCAAATTGCTATTACTGATTATACTGTTATTAAAGAATTTGACAATTATAGCTTAGTTCATTGTAAATTAAAAACAGGTAGAACACACCAAATTAGAGTTCATATGAAAGCTATTGGTCATCCAATTGTCGGCGATACTTTATATAGCTGTAATTCTCCATTGATTTCACGCCAAGCTTTGCATAGTTGCAAAATTGAGTGTATTCATCCTGTTTCTAAAAAATTTTTAAGTTTTAGTTGCGAACTTCCAAAAGATATGGATTTTTTGGGACAGACCCAAAACGTCCGCGAGTGAAACTTTTTTGGCCTGTCCCAAAAAGTTTCTAATCAAGTATTTCTAATAATTCCTGTTTGCTTCTAAAGCCTACAAGGGTTCTAACTGTTTCGCCATTTTCTATTACTACTAATGTTGGAATACTCATAATTCCATACTTGATTGCCAAATCTTGATTTTCATCAACATTTACTTTTCCAACTTTTAGTTTTCCTTCTAATTCATTTGCAATTTCTTCTACTACTGGTGCCATCATTTTGCATGGTCCACACCAGTCTGCATAAAAGTCAATTAATACTTTTTCCTTTGAATTTAATACTTCTTCTTCATAATTTTCGCTTGTTATTTTTAAAACACTCATTTTACATTCCCTCCATTTTTATATATTTAATAGCTTGCATTCCTGCTATCATTCCTTCATACACAGCTTTTGCTATTTGCAAAACGCCTCCTGTGCAGTCTCCACAAGCAAATAATCCTTTTATATTTGTTTCCATATTTTGATTAACAACTATATTTTCTTTTTGTGTTTCTAACCCTAGTTTTTTAGCAAATTCTCCACTTCCAGCAACTCCTTGTGCCACAAAAACGCCGTCAACCTCTAAGTTGTTTCCATCTTCAAATTCTACTTTTTCAACTCTGTTTTCACCTTTGATTGCTTTGACTTTTCTTGTATCAATTTTCACATTATCAGCTCTAAATTCAGGCGCTGTTTTACCATTTGTTAAAATAGTTATATCATTTGCTATGTTGATTAAGTCATTCGTTTCTGAAATGGCATAATCTCCACTTCCTAAGACTGCTACATTTTTGTTTTTGTAGAAAAATCCGTCACAAATTGCACAGTAACTTACGCCTTTTCCTTCCAAGTCCTTAATTCCTTCTATTTTCGGCTTGTTTTTCTTGTTTCCTGTACTTAAAATTACAGATTTTGCTTTATATTGAGCTTTTGATGTTGTTATAATAAATTTGTCTTCCCTTTCTATTTTAACCACTTCTTCATTTTTTATTTCTATTCCAATATTTTTAGCTTGCTCAATTCCTTCTTCATATAATTTCTTTCCATTTACACCTTTTGCAAATCCATAGTAATTTTCTATTTTATCTGTCTTTTCTAAAGCACTTGCATCTTCATTACTTGCACTCTCTCCAGCATATAACACCAAAGTTTTCAAATTCGCTCTTCCCACATAAAGAGAAGCTGATATTCCGGCAGGTCCTGCACCAACAATTATAACATCATATAACATCGGGACATTTTGGGACGTTTCCTTTTGGACATTTTGCCCATTTGGTGGCACGTCTTCTACTATGCACACATCAAATTCCTTTTTATATAGTTCTAAGTTTTGTTCTATTTTATCATTTAAAAAGCCGACTGTTATTGTGCTTGAAGCTTCACTTTCATCTATCATTTGCTTATCTTCTATTGTATCTCCTAATAACAATTTGTACTGCCTTCCTTCTAATTTTTTTTGAATTTCTTTTGGCAAATTTCCATTTATCGTCTTATTCATTGTATGTATTAATTTGTTTTTATATTCTTCTATCTGACCTTCTGCGTTAAATGTCAAAAAATTACTTATTATATACATATTTTCATAATAACAATTGTTATCTTTTAGGTATAATTCTATTACATTTCCTATTCCTGCTGAACATATTATTACTGGTACATCTTTTTCATACATTTCCTTTAAGAAGTCTTTCATTCCATCTCTGAATTTCAATCCACTTTTTTGTACTGATTTCTCTAACTTTTCTTTCGTTAAGTCATATTCATAATACAAATCCATACAGGCTTTATACCATATTTCCATTGCCTTATTCTTTTCTTTATATGTTATTGTATAGTCTTGTTCAATTGGTCTATATTTTTGATATAGCTCATATGATTTTTTTGCAAATTCTTCTCCAAGCATTGTTGCTGCTGCATCCCATGAATCTTGACTATCTTTTGCTGTTATTGTTCTGTCAAAATCTATTACAACATACATATTATTGGGCTCTAACTTTATTTTATCCAATTTTTCTTTATTTATAAATCTCATCTACTTTTCTCCTTATTGCCATTGGGGACGGACCTTTTTGGCAATTTATTGCCATTTATCTCCGTCCCTGTTGGCAATTTTTTGCCAACGGGGACACTCCTTGTAATTATATAACTTTATTTTTAAAATTTCAATTGTTGTTGCACTTTTTATTTTTTTTATATATAATTGGTAGAGATTTTATTTATAGGGAGATTTTATTTATGGAGCACTGGAGTGTTGAAGATTATAAAAATTTTACAAATAAACCTACTCGAAAGAGTAAGTATAGAGCAAATAAAGTATCTATTGATGGTAATACTTTTGATAGCCAAAAAGAGGCTGATTATTATTGCGAATTGAAATTAAAGCTACAGGCTAAAGAAATTGACGGTTTTTGTTTGCAACCTACTTTTATTTTAGCTCCTGGTTTAAAGTATAGAGCGGATTTTATTGTTTTTTATAACAATAAATCTCCAGAGGTTATTGACGTTAAGGGATTTAAGACAAAAGAGTATATTGCTAAGAAAAAAGTGTTTGAAGACAAGTTTAATTTAAAAATAATTGAAGTTTAGTGTCATTTTGCTTGTTTTATGTTATATTCTATGTTATACTTAATGTATAAGCAATTAGCTTATTTTATAGAAAGGGAGGCCCTTATGTCTAAATTGACACAACAGCCTGAAAAAGTTTTTGAGGTTCATTCTATTACTAACGTTACGAAGTATGTATTTCTTTCAGATGGAGAGAATATTATCGTTCAAACGCACGATCCTGAACTTGGAAATACTTTGAAACAGGTCTCTGGAAAAGTCCAGTCACCTGTAAAAGTACTTACTGATTTGATTACAGGTGTTAGTCCTCTTCAAATTGACTTCGAGTCTACTGAAAAAAAAGATTCTTTAGTAATATATCAACCAATAATAAAACTGATAGAAGAAGGAGATTAATCCTTCTTCTTTTTATTTTTGTATCAATTTCATTTCTTCATTTCTTTTGATTTTTTTAGTTGTTGTTTTTATAAGTTCTTTATCTGTTAAAATCATATTTTTAATATATTTATATGGTGGGAATGTCTTATTGATTTCCTTTACTTTTTGCCATATAATTTGCTCCAATTCTTCTTCTGATATATCCCCATATTTTTCTTTTACAACATCTTTATTATAAACAATTTTAACTGATAATTTCACATCATTTTTATCTTTTTGGTCAGGAATTCCAAATACCATACTTTCTTCTACTTCTTCTAACCTATTTATCAAAATTTCTAGTTCCTCTGGAAATACCTTTTTACCATTTTTTAGAACTATCATATCTTTTTTTCTTCCAGTTATAAATAGATATCCTTGTTTATCTGCATAACCTAAGTCACCTGTGTAGAACCAGCCATCTTTTAAAACTTCTTTTGTTGCTTCAGGATTTTCATAATATCCCAACATTATATTTGGCCCTTTTGCTCTAAGTTCTCCCATTCCGTTTTCATCTTTATTTACAAATTCAACTTCTACATTGTACATTGGAAATCCAATAGAACCATATTTTGTTCTTTTAACATCTTCTGCTGCAATTACTGGTGATGTTTCTGTTAATCCATATCCTTGTACTACGTCTATTCCTAGTTCATTAAATCCTTGTGCTACTTTTTTATCTAATGGTGCTCCACCTGATATTACAAATCTTAAATGACCACCTAGCTCGTTTAAAATTTGCTTGAATAGTTTTTTTCTGATATCTATGTGGAAAAATCTTAAAACATTACTTACTTTTCTTGCTATATTTACTATTTTTGTCTTTCCTTGTTTCTCTACACCTTTTTCTATTTTTGCATAAATTGCTTCTAATAATAGTGGCACTCCAACAAAGATTGTTACTTTATATTCTTTTAGGTTTTGTGCTACATAACGTAATCCGTCTGGAAATGCTGTTGCTACTCCACATGCTAGCATAACTATTATTTCTGTTGAACCAAATATATGGTGCATTGGTAAAAATGCTAAGTTTACATCTTCTGGGTATATTCCTTCTACTAATTGCATTGCATATACATTTGATGCTATATTGTTTTGTGATAACATTACTGCTTTTGATTTTGATGTTGTTCCTGATGTGAATAGTAGTATGTTCATTTTGTAAGAATCTATTTCTGCATTTATATATTCTTTATCCCCATTTGCTAGCAAGTCTTTTCCTTCTTTTAATAAGGTTGGTATATCCAAGTAATTCTCTTGTTGTGACATACAAATATATTCTTTAGCATTTGTATTGTTTCTTTGTTTTATTTCTTCTATATTTTCTATATATTTTTCGTCAAATGCAACTACATCTGCTTTACTTCTTTTTATGCAACTTTCTAGTTCATCTACTTGTAATTCTTTATCTAATGGAATACTAACCATTCCCCCTGATAGGTTTGCTAAGTGTGTTAATACCCATTCATATCTGTTTCTTCCAACTATTGCTATTCTTTTGTCTTTGTACCCTAGTTGATAAAATTTTGTTCCTAGTGCATTTACTTCTTCTAATAATCTTTTATAACTTATATTTTCATATTTTACATCCTTGTTTTCTTTGTGTTTTAATATAAAAGCTGTTCTTTCTCCATATTTTTCTGCTGAAGTATATAAGATTTCTCTTATATTTTCATGTTCAGTTGCATCAAAGTATTTTTTTCTTTCCATTTTTATTCTCCTATATCTAGTTTTCAATACTAGATTATCACATATCTAATAACGTGTCAAGTAGTTGACTAACCTTTCGAAAAATGTTATTATTATGTATATTGGAGGAAATTTTATGGAAAGCAAACGAATTTATAATGAAGAAGAAATCAAACAATTTCATATTCCTAGGTGGATAGAAATCCCTGAAATAGACTTATATATTGACCAAGTTGTTTCTTTGTTAGATAACAATTTAGCAAATTTTATAAAAAGTGATAATGAGAAAAAGGAAAGAGCTGTTACTAAAACTATGATTAATAATTATGTTAAAAATGGTGTAATTAAGCCACCTGTCGCAAAAAAATACAGTAGGTCACATATTGCTCACTTATTTGTTATTTTTATTTTGAAACAAATTTATAGTATTGACGAGATAAAAAAATTACTTAAATTAGCAATCGAGACTTCTCCTGTTGACCAATCATACAATCGCTTTTGCTCTGAATTGGAAAAAGCCATTAAAATGACTTTTACTGGTGAAAATTATATTAATAATAATAGACTTTCTCAAGAGCAATATCTTTTGAGAAATGTTGTTCAATCTTTTGCTAATAAATTGTATGTTCAAAAAGTATTTTTAGATAATTAAACCCTGCCAACAGGGACGGTTCTTCTTGGCAGGAACCTGCCAGAAAGATCCGTCCCCATTGGCAGAAAAAAAGAAACCGAAAATTTCGGTTTCTTTTTTTGGATTAGTTTATTGCTTTTGCCAAGTAGACTTTTTGCTCTGGAAAAGCTTCAAGATATTTTTGAAGTGTGGCAAAAATGCTGCCATCACATAATGTTATTTTCCTATTCCAAAAAAGTTCTACAAGTTTCTCGTCTTTAAGTATTTCTTTTACGTCCATGTCTTTGCCCTCCTGTAACAAAATACTTCTAGCACTAATCCATAAATACATCTTAGTGCATTTTAATTATAACACTAAAAAAAGTATTTGTCAATGTTTTCCAGTTACATAACTATTCTTTTCTTTTGAACCATTTATTTAACAACCCTTGTTCCTTTTTTTCTTCTTGTTCTTTTTTGTTTTTCTTTTTGTTTTTTTGAATTATCGTGTCCATTTTATCTTCCCATGCTTCTTTATCTTCTTCGTTATCATCATCTTCTTCATACTCGTCGTCATCTTCGTATTCGTCTTCTTCATATTCTATTTCATCATCGTCATCATATTCTTCATAATCCTCATCATCGTCATATTCATCTTCGTAATCTTCGTCGTCATACTCGTCATCATATTCGTCGTCATCTTCGTATTCATCTTCACCATCATCTTCTTCGTATTCGTCATCGTCCTCATAGTACTCTTCGTCTATTTCTTCATCTTCTTCATATTCATCATTTTCGTTTTCGTATTTTTCGCTGTATTCTTGTTCAATTTCTTCTTCGTCTTCCTCAATATCTATAATTGGTTCTTCGATTTCTTCAATTTGATATTCAGATAAGTCTTTTTCAAATTTTTCACTTATTTCTTCTTGGAATACGTTATATACGTTTTTTATACCTTCTATTCTCCAGTAATTTGAGTTTATAACTGTTCCCATATTTACTTTTAAATTTGTAATTTCTTGTTCGAATTTTCTTTCTTTTTGTTCTATATCTCGTAAATATGTTTTATTATATAATTCATTATAAGCTTTTTTTGTTGATTTTCCAGTGGTCTCTCTTATTATTAGTTCATATAAATTGTCTATTTGTTGAATGTCTGATTCAAAGTTTTGACAAGCTTCTTGCATTAATTCTTCATGTGTATTTCTTCCGTTTATTGCTGTAAGTCTTTCATTATCTAGAAATCCTACTATATATTCTTTTTTACTATTTAAAAAATTCAATTTAACAGTTGCGTCTCTTAAAAGTTTTTCTGATTTTGATAGTTTTATATTTTCACTTTCTAGTTCTATTAGTAGTTTTTTCATTCTTTCATATACACTAACATATATCTCCGCTTCTTTTTCAGAAATATCAATTCTTGCTTCTACTGCTTTTTCTATAACATCATTATTAAATGGTACTTTTTCGTTTCTACCGTTTTTAATCATTGTGTTAACTATTTTTTCTTTATATTGTTCTTTATCAATACTTATATATTTTTTTAATGATTGAACATCTTTTAGGTCTATTTTTTCAAATTCTTTGTTTGCGTTTTTTATGCTATTTATATGATCTGCTTCTACTTTTCTTCTTAGTCTTGAATATTTATTTCTTTCTTTTTGTCTTTCTGTAAATATTACTAATGCTTCTACATATTCACTTCTCAATTTTTTTAATGTTTCATTGTTTTTATTTAGTGTGTTTTCAATAGAGTTTAGTCTGCTGTCTAATGCGTTTGGATTTTCCCCTAAGTCGTTGAAAAGTTGATTTCTTTCTGTTTCTAGTTGTAAGTTTATTTCTGAAATTTTTATTTGTTGCTTTTGAATTCCTTCTATTTTTTCTGCTATTTCGTCAAATTTTCCAATCACATTTTCTTCTTCGATTGATGTTTTTTGATATTCTTTTATTTGCTCTACAATTTCACTGAAATTTATGTAATTTGTTTTTAGGTTTATTTCTTGATTGAATTTAAAAAGTTTTTCAAAACATCTTTCTAATACAATTGCACTTCTTTCATACATTTTATAGTCCCCCTATTTTACATCCTTTTTATTTTTATTTCACTTTCTGCATATTCATCTGGTTTTAATCCTAATCTTGTTTTCATGTAGCTAATTAGACTGCAAGTTATAATTACCATCATTATTCCTACTAAAATAAGTGAATTTGCTGCACTTGTTATTTCTAATAAGTATGAGCCTAAAAATCCTAATATAGCTCTTAATCCATTTCTACAAGTTTCATCTATTGCGTATATTTGTGTTAATTCTTTTTCTGTTGTAAAATTGCTCAAATATCTGCTTGTTAGTACTTCATATACTCCTTTTGCAAAATTTATGAATATGTAGCATATTGTTACTATTGCAACTGCTATGGCATATGAGATATTAAATATTCCTACTATTCCAGCAACTAATATTCCTATTGTAAGTATAATTAACAAAAGACTTAATGATTTGTTTCTGAATTTTTTATGTATTCTTAGTTGTTGTTTAGATCCTATTGCTGATGCAATTCCTGCTATTGCTGCTATTGCCGTAATAAGCTCTGGTGGTACATTTATATCTACCAACAAACTACTTCTATATGTATTTACTAAGTTGTATATTCCCCAACATATTCCACTATATAAGAATAAACTTCTTAATCTTTGGGAATTTATAATAAATTTTAAAACATCTTTTAACTCTGAGAAATATTCGGTAGTTTTTTTCTTCTCTGCTTTTTCGTGTTTTAGTTCTTGTATGTCAACAAATCCTAATGATATGAATGTTGCTAATGCTGCTACCAATAAAGAACATACCATTGGTGCATATGGATTTACTATGTATAAAAATCCTGATAGTAGTGATGTTATTGCATTTATTATATAGTAGTTTTTTGTTCCTTCTCCTTCTAGTTTAGAGAATATTTCTCCTTTTTTTCTTGTTTCTGGAATTGTATATTGTATCAATGCTTTGTCTGATACATTTTTTAAAGAGAAACATAATGAGCTAACAAATTGTGCTAATATTAGTGTTTGTAAGTTTGATGTGTTTAAGACTAAAAATATAAATATCATATTGAATATGTTTGCTATTACTGTACATCTTTTTGTTCCTACTCTATCTACTACTACACTTGCTGGTATTTGTAATATTACCATAAATGTTGCATAAAATGCACTTCCTAATACTACACTAGATGGGTTTAGGTGCTTTACTTCTGTTAAGAATAAATACTCTATTGCATAGTAAAAAATTAAATCTAAAGATATTGCTCTGTACATTGCGTATAGCTTTAGGTTTTGCTTTCTTGCTTTCGTTATTTCTTCATTCATTATTATCTTCCTTTGTTTTTTATTTCTTTTGTTTCATTATTCGCTATCATTATATACTAATTCTTGCTTTTTATCAACATTATTTGACATTAAAATACAAAAAGTAGCTTTTATTAAAAGCTACTTTATATTTTAATTATATTTATTTTAAGTAGAGTAAATCTGTAAGCCGGGTTCTGTCTTTTAAAATAGTCATTTATCTAGAGTATATATTGCTATATACTTCAAGCCACGCAATTCAAGAAGTTGCCGAGCAGGCTTAATCTTCTTTGTTAGGTGTTGCTCCAGATGGGGTTTACACTGACCTGTTATATCACTATAACAGCGGTGAGCTCTTACCTCGCCTTTTCACCCTTACCCCTCGCGTCAGAGCAAACTGACTGCATTGAGGCGGTTATTTTCTGTTGCACTTTCCTTAAGGTCACCCTCACTAGACGTTATCTAGCATCTTTGCTCTATGGAGCCCGGACTTTCCTCTCGTAGTTCCTTTCGGAATTTACCAGCGACTATTTAATTTACTCTACTTTATATTTTATCATATATTATTGATTTCTTCCAGTATATTTTTATATTTTATTAAAAAAACCGATTCATCTTGCACTTCAACTGCATTTTGCAATTCATTTACCATAACAAAAGTCTTACTTATTTTGTACTGCTTGCTCTGTTCTATATTTGTACTTGACAATAGTTTGGAAAATTTGTCAATTGCTTGTTTTGTATCTTTTCCAATCTCTTCCCAATTTTTTGAGTCAAGTTTTGAATATGCTTTGAATATATCATTTTTTGTATTTGCTATGACTTTGTCTACCTCATCATCTGTTGCATTTTGTAAAAACTTTGGAATAAATTCATAAAGTTTAGATAATGAAGCTAGTGCCTCTTCTTTGTTTTCGCTTTTTACTATTGTTGTTAGTGTATCAAATTCTTTGTTAAATCCTAAAACATCTTCTTGGGAAACATTTAATTGGTATAGATCTAATGTAATTGTTGGAATTGAGGAATATAAAATTTCTATTTCATTTTTTATGTTGCCCCATTTTACATCTTGAGATGTGCTTAGTACTCCTATTGGTTCTAATTCAAACTTTTTGCTTGTTTCTGAGCTTTGTGAATTTCCAGAGCTACTGCTTTCTTGTTTCTTTGTGTCGTTTCCTTCTCCTCCATCACTTGAGCCTCCTTGTTTTGAGCTCCCTTGCTTTGAACTTCCTCCACCGTTTGCTCCTTCTTCTGAACTTTCTGCTTCTGATGTACCTCCACTTTGTTGTGATTGTTTTTGTTTTGATATTTCACTTACACTTACATCATAGTTTCTTGTTTCTATGTTGTTCATTTGATTTAACATTGTTTCAAGTTTCATTTCTAAGAATTCAACTTCTGCTAATGCTTTGCTTTTCTCGTTCTTGCTGCTTCCCGCTGATATTGTTGAGTATATTACTACTAGTAATATTGCTATTATGATTATTAATACTAGATATGATATTTTTTTGAATTTTTTCAATTTTTTGCCCTCCATTTTCTCTTTTTTCTAGTATTTACATTTTTATTTTACTTTATTCTTAGTATAAAATTTTATTTATTATAAATACTAAGAAAAAGGAGAGAGCAATGCTAGCAAAAATAAATTTATATAGTAAGAAAAAAGGAGAACTAAATAGATTTCTAAGCAGTTTTTATAACACAGATTTAGAAATTGAAAACCATTTAAAATGGGAAAAAGAATACAAAAACCCAGTAGAATTAGCCGATTTAATCGGAGCATATAGCGATAATTCTGAGGACTTCAATTTATCTATGTGGATTTGTTTAGATAAAGATATATTCATTCAAATCACATCTGAAAATACCGATGACGTTATAAAATATTTATTTGAGAGATTTCCATATTAAAAATTGCCATTGAGGACGGACCTTTTTGGCAATAAATTGCCATTAAGGACCGTCCCCAATGGCAATTTTTATTCTCTTTCTAATATTATTGTTACTGGCCCGTCATTTAATAAACTAACTTTCATATCTGCTCCAAAAATTCCTTTTTCTACTTTTATTCCATTATCTTCACATTTTTTACAAAAATATTCGTATAATTCATTTGCTTGTTCAGGCTTTGCGGCATTTGTAAATGACGGTCTGTTTCCGTCTTGACAGTTTGCATATAGTGTGAATTGTGATACTATTAACAATTCTCCTTTTACGTCTCTTATGCTTAAATTCATTTTATCATTTTCGTCTGAAAATACTCTTAAATTACATAGTTTTTTTACTAAATAGTCTGCTTGTTCTGTTGTATCTTTATGTGTTACTCCAAGTAATACTAGAAATCCGCTTTCTATTTTTCCTGCTATTTTTTGTTCTACTTCTACTTGTGCATTTTTTACTCTTTGTACTACTAATTTCATTTTATTTTTCTCCCTTTATATGATTTAAGGCGGATTTCTCCGCCTTATTTTGTTTTAATTTTTAGTTTTGTTTTTCTTCTAGTTCCACATTTGATTCAATTTCTACTGTTTTTTCTAAATTCTCATTTTCCTTTTCTGTGTTTTCTCTACTGATTTCTACATCTGATTCCACTGCCACAGTTTCTTCTAAGTTATTTTCTATATTTTTTTCGTCCTTATTTTCTAAAACTTTTTCTGTATTTTCATCTTTTCCTTGCTCTGATTTTTCTACATTTCCATTTTTTTCTTGTTCAACTTTGTCCTTATTCTCTGTGACTTCAACTGTTTCTACTACTTGAACTTCTAATATTTCAGGTTCTTTTGCTGGTTCTTCTTGTTTTGCACCACAATGTTTACAAAATTTTGCTTCTTTTTCTATTTCTGCATGGCATTGTTGACATTGTTTCTTGTTATTTAATTCCATACACTCTTTTAACAAACTTTCTACTTCATCACTAAGAACATCAATTTTTACACATTTTTCTTCAATTTCTTGTTCTGCTGTTTCGTCGCTTTCTCTTATATGTTTTTCATATACTCTTTTTCCAATTTCTTCATATACGTCATTTATTTGTGCTTTTAGTTCACCCATTTTTAATTTTAATTTTGTTTCTTTTGCTAGTTTGCCTGTTTTATCAGCTGTCATTTTATATGCTTCTGAAGCTTTTTTCCCTATTTTATCAAAAAAATCCATATTTCTTCCCTTCTTTCCAACTTTATAGAATTTTATATCACCCTTATTAAAGCGTTCTATTTTATTCTATAAAAAATGCATTTTATTGTTCTTATTATTGTTAAATATTCTCAAAATTATTCACTTTTTTTATCTCTTGTCATTAAATCTTTTACAGCTTCTTTTGGGTCTAAACCATTGTAAATGACATTATATACTGTTTCAATTATTGGCATATAGGCATTTTTTTGTTTTCCTAATTCATAAGCAACATCAATGTTGTCTATACTTTCAATCACCATTCCAACTTCTTTTCTTGCTTCTTCTAATGTTTTTCCCTGTCCTATTAATTTTCCAGCTCTTCTATTTCTGCTATGTTCGCTAAGGCAAGTTACTATTAAGTCTCCTAATCCACTTAAACCATAGAATGTCTCTTTTTGTCCGCCTAATTCTACTCCTAGTCTTGCAATTTCTCCTAATCCTCTTGTTATTAATCCTGCAAAGCTATTATCTCCTAGGCCTATTCCAGCTGCAACTCCTGCACAAAAAGCTATTATGTTTTTTAAAGCTCCGCCTAGTTCTACACCTTTTACGTCTTTTGATGTGTATATTCTCATTGTTTCTGACATAAATGTTTCTTGTACTAAGTCTATAACTTCGTCCTCTTTTGACGCCATTACTAGTACTGTTGGAACTGCAATTGATACTTCTTCTGCGTGACTAGGCCCGCTTAATGCTCCTACTCTTGCTGTTGGTAATTCGTCTAATATGACTTCATCTAGTGTTTTTAAAGTTTCTTTTTCGAAACCTTTTGAACATATTATAACTGGCTTATTTCCTACATATTGTTTATATTTTTTGAATGTTTCTCTTGTGAATTTTGATGGCGTTACATGTAATATGTAATCTGCATCTTTTATTACTTTTTCAAAATCACAAGAACATTCTACATTTTCTGGTATTACTGCATTAGGTAAAAATTTGCATTTCTTTTCTTCGTTTATTAATCTTTTTTCTTCTTCATTAAATGACCATAATTTTACATTGTTATGGTTGTTTGCTAAATGTATTGCTAAGGCTACTCCCCAGCTTCCGCTCCCTATTATTGCTATATTTTTCATTTGAACTTTCTCCTATTCTTTATTTTTTGAAACTTAATTTGTTTTCTGTTCCATTTAAAATTCTTTTTATATTACTTCTATGATTATATAACACAATGATTGCTAATATTACACTATAAATAAAATAAACATTTCCGTTTTTTCCATCTGATAAAACTGTATAATTATCATTTATAAATAGTGTTAACACTGGGAATAGTACAGCTGCTGCACAAGAACCTAATGATACCATTCTTGTAAGAGCCATTAATACTAATGCAAATACTAAGCAAATTAATCCTATTTGCCAGTTACTTAAAATTAAAACTCCTAATGATGTTGCTACACCTTTTCCACCTTTAAATCCAAAGAATATTGGGAATGTATGTCCTACAACTACTGCTATTCCTGCTATTTGTACTAATAATTCTTTGTCTAAATTTTGAATTATATTTCCTAAAATCATTGCAATTAAAATGGAAACAACTCCTTTTAGGATGTCACATACAAGTGTTAGTGCAGCTGCTTTTTTGCCAACACTTCTTAACATATTTGTTGAACCTGCATTTCCACTTCCTTTTTCTCTTATATCAAATCCTGCCATTTTCTTACTTAAAATTACAGAAAAATTTATACTTCCTATTAAGTAAGCTATTACTCCCATTATTATATATACAAACATTTAAAATCCTCCTTTTTCAGCTTCTTTATCAGTTTTTTCTCTAGCGATTATCCTTACTGGTGTCCCTTCTAGTCCAAATTCTTTTCTTATTTGATTTACTAAATATCTTTCATAAGAAAAGTGGAATAGTTCCTTGCTATTTACAAATATTACGAATGTTGGTGGTCTTGTTGAAGCTTGTGTTCCATAAAATATTTTTAGTCTTTTGCCTTTATCTGTTGGTGGTTGAACTATTGCAATTGCCTCATTTATTACTTGGTTTAATACTGATGTTGATATTCTTAATGAGTTTTGTTCTGCTACATAGTTTATTAAGTCAAACAATTTGTTAACCCTTTGTCCTGTTTTTGCTGATATGAATATTATTGGTGCATATGATAAATATTTTAATTTCTCATATACTTCTTTTTTGTATTGTTCTAATGTTCCAGTCTCCTTTTCAACTGCGTCCCATTTGTTAACAACAATTATTACACCTTTTCCTGCCTCGTGTGCTTCACCTGCAATTTTTGCATCTTGGTCTGTTACACCTTGTGTTGCGTCTATCATCATTAAACATACATCTGCCCTTTCAACTGCAAGTAAAGTTCTCATTATACTGAATTTTTCTATTGATTCTTTTACTTTGCTTTTTCTTCTTATACCTGCTGTATCTATTAACACATATTTTCCTGTTTCGTTTTCAAATTTTGTATCTATTGCGTCTCTAGTAGTTCCAGCAATATCACTTACTATTGTTCTGTTTTCCCCTAAAATTTTGTTTATTAGTGATGATTTTCCTACATTTGGCTTTCCTATTACTGCTACTTTTATCTCTGTATCTTCATCTTCATTTTCTGTCTTTGGTGGGAACCCTTCGTAAATTTCGTCTAAAACATCACCAATACCTAGTGCATTTGTTGCTGAAATTGGGAATGGCTCTCCTATTCCTAGGTTATAAAATTCATATATTTCATTTCTATCTTTTTCAAAATTGTCTGCTTTGTTACATACTAAAACTATTTTTTTGCCTGATTTTTTTAACATAAGCGCAATTTCTTGGTCTGCTGCTGTTACTCCTTGTCTTATATCTGTTACAAATATTATTACATCTGCCATTGCTATCGCTAAATTTGCTTGCTCTCTCATTTGTGATAATATGATATCTTCTGAGTCTGGCTCTATTCCGCCTGTATCTATTAATGTGAAGTTTCTACCTCTCCAATTTGTTTCCGCATATATTCTGTCTCTTGTAACTCCTGGTGTGTCTTGTACTATTGATATTCTTGTTCCTGCTAAATAATTAAAGAAGGTTGATTTTCCTACATTTGGCTTTCCTATAATTGCTACTATTGGTTTTGACATTTATCTCTTTTCCTTTCACTTTTGATGTGTACAGTATATCATATTACAAAAAAAATTGCCAGTGGGGACGGACCTTTTTGGCAATTTTTTGCCAAATACCTCCGTCCCTGTTGGCAATTTTTTGCCAAAGGGGACACTCCTTTTTATATTTTTATCAATATTTTAGCCAAAAAGTTACAAAATTATAACAAATATTACATTTTTATTACATTTTTATTACAAAAATGTTGACATTTGTAATATTTTGTTCTATACTTAATTTATAAGAGATAAATTTTTTATTACAAAAGCTTAATTTTTTAATTTACACAAGACTAAGGAGTTGATTATTATGAATACTAAGGAATATATACCAGTGCCAAATAGTTTAGCACTAACAGTAAGAAAAGAACATAGATTAATGGTTATTAAAAAAGCTTATAAAACTACATTTCGTATGTCTTTAAAAACTTTATTTTATTTAGCTTTACTAACCGTTGTAAATGTTTTTGTTTAGAATTTAATTTATATATATGATAAAAAGAAAGATTTTCAAAAATCTTTCTTTTTTGTTTGTTATATTATTTAGTGCTTAAACCTGTAATTACACTATCTATTCCTGGATAGATTAAATCTCTTAATTCTTCATCAACTTGTATTTTCCATTGTTCTCCATTTTTATTTAGTGTTATTTTCTTTATTTCTGTTTTCATTGCTGCTTCTTCTTTAAGCGACTTTTCTAATTTTTGTAGTAATAATTCGTTTGTAACTTCTTTTTGTACAGATTTTGAAACTACAATTTCTTTCATCCACCTTGTTATTACATATTTAAAGTCTTTATTTTTTACTTCTACAACTGATGTTGCCGTGTCCTTTTCTACTTCTATGTTTTCAATTTTCCATTCAATGTTTTTGAATAATTCTTTTTCCACATTTTTTACTTCTTCATTATCTCTGCTAGTAAAGACATCATCTATACTACGAAGTAATTCTCCATAGTCTATATATTTATTTGCTTCTTCTTCATTGTTTTCTTTGATTGTTGTAAAAAAGTTATTTGCTGTTTCTTCAACTTTTCTTTTATCACTTGAAGCCAAAAGACTAATTGATACTCCTACTATAATACAAAGTAATAGTATAAAACTTATTGTTACACTTTTTAATTTAGTTCCACGTTGTTGTTTTCTTTTTGTAGTTCTTTTTCTTCCTTCATGCCTTTCCACTGCATGTTTTCCCATTTTATTTCCTCCTGCTTTATAATTTAAAATAGAAAGAGTAGACTTAGTACTCTTTCTATCTTTCTACTACATAATGTTTGTAATCATTATTCGTTTACATTAGAAGTTGTGTTGTCTGTGTTGTTATCTTTGTTGTTATTGATAGTTTCTTCTGTTGTAGTATTATTTGTAGTTTCTGCTGGTTTTTCTGTTGATGTAGTAGTGTTGTCTTTGTTTTCTTCCTTGTTGTTATTTTCTTTGTTGTCTGTGCTTGGTTTTGTGTTTTCTGTTTCTACTACTGTGTTGTTGTTTGTTGTTGTTTCTTTATTTGGTGTTTCTGTTGTTGCTGGTTTGCTGTCTTCTTTTACTGGTGTTGTTTTTGCTTGTTCAGCTTTTTCTATTTTTTGTTCATATTCTGCTATGTCTTCTTCTGATTCAGCATCTTCTGTTGCATCTATTACTAGTGACATTAGTCTAGCTGATTTCATTTTTGTGTTTGCTTTTTGTGGGTCTACAAATCTTATTGTTATTTTTTCACTTGCTGCTATGTTGTTGTCTTTCATATATTGTGTTAAGTCAAATGTTATTGTTCCATCTTCATTTTCTTGTACATAGTCTGATGATATGAATTCGCTCCAAGAGTATGTTGCTTTTGGTGTTGATGTTCCTTTTGTGTATACTCCTGTATAGATTTCTACGTTTTGACCAGCTTCAAATCCGTCTGCTATAAGCATTTTTCCTTCTGCTGTTGTTATATCTATTGGCTCTCCGTCAGCTTCTGTTACTACTGAATTATATATATCCTCAAAAGCTTTATTTAATTCTTCACTATTAGCTGTTTCGTAATAATATTTCTTTACTATGTTATTATTTTCATCAACAATTGTATCTGTTGCCATAGCTTCCATAAAGTTTTTAACATTATTTCCTGATAATCCAAATCCTATTGTATATAGTTTAACATTCTTATCTTTTATCCAACCAGCTGATTCTATTGCTTCTTCTGCTGATTTTTGATTATATGTCCAACCATCTCCTGATTGCACTGTTCTACCTGTTTTATTATTTACATAGTATCCTGGCCAACCATCTGTCATTAAGATTACACTTGTATTAGTATCTTTAACATATTCATTTGCTTTTGTTAATGCTCCATCTATATTTGTTCCTGCTGCTGTGCTTTTATTCCTTATAGAATTGTAGGCTGTTGTTTTGTCTTTAGTCCATGTTTGTGTCACTGATACTTTTTCATTATAAGTAATAATCATAACTTGGTTATCACCTGTTAAGAAACTATTCAAAAAACTATTAACTGATGTTTTTAATGCTTCTATTTTTGTAGTTCTATTTATGCTATCTTTCATGCTTGCTGAAAAGTCTAATACTAATATTACTTTTTGTGGTTCTTTTACTGTTGTAGCTGTTGTACTTGTTGGTATTACCTGTGTTTTAGCTTCAATATCACTTTGTGTTGTTTCTGTTGGTTTATCCTCATCATCTTTATTATAATAAGCTGTATTTGTTACTTTTTCTCCAGCATAAGCTGTTGCTTTTACTGTGAATGTTATTGTTGCTGTTTCGTTTTCTCCTAATGTTACCACTTTTCCAGCTACTAACTCATCAACTGTTAAATTAGTTTTATTTCTTCCTTGTGTTAATGTTATATTTCCAACTAATTCTGAGTTTGTAGGTACGGTGTCTTTTAATGTAACTGTTCCTTCTGCATTTCCAGAGTTTGTTGCTACTATTTTATAAGTAATTGTATCTCCATATTCTACTTTTGTTCCATTTGTCATTTCAGTACCGTTTTTGTCGTATTGTTTCTTTGTTACATTTATTTCTGGTTTTACAAATGTATTTGTTATTGTTGTTGTGTTTCCTGTTGTTGCATATGTTACTTTGTAATCTCCATTTGTGTCATTATTTTCAAATGTTGTTACATTTTGGTTTTCTAGGTCTACACTTATTTCTTTTACTGAGTAATTAATTTCTTTGTTGCTTGCATCATATTTACTTAATTCGTCCCATGTATAAGTCCAATTGTTTTCTGCATTTAATGTTGCTATTTCTGTTGTTGCATTTGCACCTGCATATAGTTGAACATCTACACTTTCAGGTGTGCTTGTAGTATTTGCCCATTCTTTTTTAACTGTTACTTTTGCAATTTCTGTTGAATTTGTTACTACTATTGTAACTTTTTCACTATCTTTACCATTTACAGTTGCTATATTGTCCACATTATATAAGTCTATTTTTGTTTCAGCCTTAGGTCTAATTACTGCATCAATATGATATCCATCACTTTCTGTTTTTAATACATAACATACTATCATTTGAGTTTCAGGATTAAATGTTATTCCTTTAGCTTTTGCTTTTGAGTCATTTTTAATGTTTTCAGCTATTGTATTTAAGTCTGTTCCGTCTATAATGTATTGGAATATTTGGTAATTTAATGTTGAATATTCTTCAACTGTTGTTGGAGTCACTGTTGTTCCGACTTTTATTGCATTTGCATCTGTTGTTTGTACATTATCTCCTGATAAGTTCTTTGCTGTAAGATTTACTTTTGCTACACATCCTGTATAGTCTTTTGTGTCAGTATAATGATTATCTTGATCATTTTCTAGAATTTTTCCGTCTAGTTTTATAAATAATTTTGCTGCCGCTTCTTGTTTTCCTGTTGTAATATCTCCATTATTTGTTTTCCACCAGCTTGTTCCTGTTGTTATACTATCTACTGGTGTTCCAGTTATTGCTGAATTTGTTATTGTTGCTTTAATATATAATGTTTTTGTTTCATTAGCATTTAATTGTGTATTCCATGTAATTGTTTTTGTATCTCTATTGTAATTAATTGTTTCACTTGCTTCATTTGCATATGCTAATCCAGTTGCTAGAGTATCTGTCACTGTTACTGTGTCAGCTACTTCTCCATTATTTGTTACTGTAATTGCATACCATACAGTGTCTCCAACTTTATATGTTGTGCTTTCTAATGCTTCTGCTGATAAAATTGTGTACGCACCATTTTTGTATTCAGCAACATGTTTTTCTATTGCTATGTTAGAAACTGGTAATTCTTCTTCTCCTGTTTCTTCTTTTTCAGGTATTGTTGCTTTTGCAATATTTACTAGTTTTCCGTCTTTTATGTCTTTTTCTTGCACTGTGTATTCAACTGTTAATGATACTTTGTTGTCTGTACCTCTGTTTAGTGTTGGTATTGTATGGCTAAATTCTGGTAGTAATTCGTCTGTTACAACTACGTTTTCTAAAGTTACATTTCCTGTGTTTTCTACTGTTATTACATAAGTAACTTTATCTCCAACTTTTACAGCTATTTCGCCATTTACGTTAGTTCCATTTACTTTTGTTGCTGTTTTTGTTACTACAAAGTTTGGATTTGGATCTTCAGTCTCTGTTGTTACTTCATTTGAAGGGTCATTTCCTATTGTTGCTACGTTTACTACTTCTCCTGCTTTGATATCTGTTTCTGTTACAATGTGTGTAAATGTTACATCTTTGCTTTCTCCTGGTTTGATTTCTCCATTTACTGTCGCTGTTCCTTCTTCTGAGTTGTTATCTGTTACAACTACGTTTTCAACTGTTTGGTTTCCTTTATTTGTTACAGTTACTTTGTATGTTATTGTTTCTCCTAAGTCGTATTTTCCGTCTTTGTCTTTATCTGTTCCTGTTACCTCTTTATGTAAGTCATATTTTGTAAATGGTTCTTCTGTTTCAACTGTTACTTTTTCTGTTTCTTTTCCGTCTGATGTTGCAACGTTTACTACTTTTCTATTTTCAATATCTTTTTCTGTTACAATATGTGTAAATGTTAATTCAGCCTTTCCACCTACTGCAATATTTGTTGCTGTTTTAGCTTTTTCTTCTGAATTGCTATCATTTACTGTAACAGTTTTTAATACTGTATTTCCTGTATTTGTTACTGTAACTTTATATGTTATTGTTTCTCCTAATGCATATTTTCCATTTTCGTTTTTAGCTGTACTTGTTACTTCCTTTTTAATTGTGTAGTCTGTTGTATCAACTGTTTCTTCTGGTTTTTCTTCACCAACAGTTGCTACGTTTTTAATAGCTCCGCTAACTTTTTTAACAACAACTGTAAATTCAACTTTGCTTTCTGAATTAGCTGCAACTTCTACATCTGTTCCAGCCATTAATTTTTCAGCTGTTTCTTTAGAAGATTCTTCTACTTCTAAAATTCCATCTTCGATTAATTTTGCTAAAGCTTCGTCTTTAACATTTGCTTTACCAGCTATATCTCCTGTATTTTTTACAGTGATTGTATATTTGATTTTGTCTCCAACTTTTGCTGGTTCTTTTGCTGTTTTTCCTATAACTTCAGCTGTTTTTGTTGATGTTACTATTGCTGTGTGTGTTTCGTTTGTTTCTTCTCCATTAACAACAGCTACGTTTTTAATTGTTCCTGTTGCTGTTTCTGAAACTTTTACTTGGAAGCTTATTTCTATTGCCTCTCCTGCTTTTAAGTCTATGTTCCATTTTAAAGCTACTACAGTTTTTCCGTCTTTTCCTGTAAGTTCTGTTGCTTCAAAATTTGATGAATTTTCTACATATGTTGTCATTTCTGGAATTAAGTCTTTTACTTCAATTCCTTCTAAATCTTTTTCTGAATTATTTTTTACTGAAATTTTATATGTAATTACTTCTCCTCTTGTTGTTGTGTTTTCTCCTGTTTTTGTATCACATATTTTGTTTATTTCTAAATTATCTTTTTTTGCATTTATAAGTTTTGCATAGTTTAAATCAGCATTTACTGACATTGGTGTCCAACCAACATAGTGTCCTTCTAATGTTTGTCTTTCAGGTATTTCCACTGTTTCAGTTCTTTGTATTGTTGTTTCTTGTATATTGTCTGCTGCTGCATTTTGTCCTGCATTTCCTGCTATTTGGTTGTTTTGTACTCCTCCATTGTTTGCATTTGCTACTCCACCTGCTGGATTTTGTTCATTTTCTGCGTTTGCTTGTTCTCCTGCGTTTGGTAGAGTTCCTTGATTTCCAGCTACTTCTCCATTGTTTTGTTCTGCTGGTACATTTCCTGTTGTTCCATTTTCTTGTTCTGCAAATTGATTGCTTTCTATTTCAGCAGCTTCTGTGCTACCTCTGTCTTTCAAGAATACTACTGTACCTATTGCTATTACTACTGCTAATATTGCAATTATTATGGCTACTGTTATAGTAGTTTTCTTATTTGGCATTTTTACTTTTCCTGCCATTTTAGATTTCCTCCTTTTATTATTTAGTTTCTTTTGCCTTTAATATAAGTCTTTCTCTATTTCCGTTTGTACACGTTATTAGTGTTGTTTCTCTTATGGTATTGTCATTTGTTGCAAGAATTGTTACATCATTTGGGTCTGTTATAAATTTATCATATATTTGATATGTTACTGTATTTCCATTTAAATCTGTAAGTTCTACTGTATCGCCTATTTCTAGGTGTTTTGTTTTTCCAAACATTGTTCCATCATAATTGTTATGTCCTGCTATTGACAAATTTCCATAGTCGTTTACTTGACCTCCCCAATATTTTACTATCGATATTTTCATTGGTTCTTTTGTCTCTTCTGGGTTGTATGTGTCTATATCTAGTATTGGGTATTCTAACTCAATTTTTGGAATTTTTACTATTCCAATTACTTTGTAACCATTCATAGTTACATTTTCTTTTATCTCGCTTTCTAAACTTCTTGAAAATGTTTCTACTACTTTTTGAGTTTCTTGGTCATTTAAATAGTTTTTTCCGTATTTTACAGCTATTAATCCTATTACTACAATTACTGCTATAAACAATATTGCAAATATTGTTTTATATATCTTTAACTTCATTTTAGTGTTTTTCTTCTTTGTTTTGCAATTTTTTCATTCTTACAAATATAAGGATTAATGCTAATACGATAACTGCTAATATTGCAAATAGTATAATGCTGTCTCCTGTTATTGGTAGTTTTGCTGTTTCTTGTACTATTTTTGTTTCTGTTTTTCCTGGTATTTTTTCTTCTTCATCTTCTCTATATGATGTCATAAATTTTGCATCATATGTTTCTGTTCCGTCTTGTGCTACTTTTTTTAATAATACAACATATTGTTCACCTTTTTGTGCTTCTATTGGTTGTTTTATTATTAAGTCTTTTTCTACTGGTTCCCATTTTGCTTTTTCGATTAGTGAATTATATAAGTTGTAAAATTCGTTTGCATATTCTATTTTTGAATACATATCTTTTTCTTCATATCCAATATTTAATTCATTTGCTAATTCTTGTAGTTTTGAATATTGGTCTGCTGGTAGTTTTGTTCTTTCATAATAGTATGTTGCGTTTTCGTCATCTACTATTTGTAATCCACCAATTGTTTCTGTGTATTGCATTCCGTCTCTTACTTCATTTATTTTTTCTAGGTTTGTTTTTAATTCTGTTTTTATTCTTTTTGTTGTGTTTTCAACTATTTCCATTTTTTCTGTATTGAAGCTTTGAGTTTCGAAGTTTATTTCATTTACTGTTTTAACTTCTTCATCTCCTTCTTTTACTTTTGTATGAATATAGTTAGTTCCTTGTGCTATTTTATCACTTTCGATTAGCATTACTTGATTATTATCTTCATCTTCTACTGAATTGATATAATTCAAGTCAACCTCTTCTGCTCCTTTTTCTGTTGTTATAGCATATTGAAATTTCGAATCTGCTAATCCTTTTACGTAGATTATGTAATCTTTATCTGTTTTTACAACTTGCACTTCTGCTTCTGCTGCAAAAACATTTACTGGTATTGTTAATGTTATTAATATAACTACTAATACCATAGTCATAATTTTGACTTTTAATCCTCTCATTATGAACCCCCCTATAAATTTAATAATTAGTTATTTAATGTTTTATATACTACTTATTTCTCGTATCTTCCCTACGGATACAAGCTTTTGAAGTAGTATACTAAAAGTTATATTTTTACACACAACATTATATTACATTATTTAAACTTTGTAAAGGGTTTTTTAGGATTTTTTACTACTTTATGGAAACTCTTATATAGTCTTTTTATTCTGCCTTTTGTTTATTTCCCTATGCTTACTAGTTTTTAACTTGTATATCATATATCAAAAAAGAAAAGCAAAATTTTGCTTTTTCCAAAATCTTGCTTTTCTTTTATTATTTGTTATATTTTTACATATCCACCGATAACTTTGTTTTCTCCGTCTGTTGGTAATATTTTTGCTCCACCTGCTAAAACAACTGTATCTCCTGATTCTAAAATTCCTTCTGCTTTTAATGTTTCAATTCCTTTTGTAATTGTACCTTCAATTGTAGCTTCTCCTTTGCATAGAACTGGAGTTACATTAAATGATACTGATAATTGATGATATGTTTTTTCATCATCTGTTATAGCGAATATTGGGCATCCTGCTCCTAATCCTGCTAATTTTCTTATAGAATCACCTTTGTGTGTATATGCTACTATTGCATCTGCGTCAATATGTTTTGCTGTTACACATGTTGAATATGCAATTGCACTTTCTAAATCTTTTTCTACATATTTTCCTGTTGATTTTTTGTCAAATCTCTTCCAGTAATTTATACTTCCTTCTATTGCTGTTGATATTTTGTTCATTGCTTCAACACATTCTACTGGGTATTTTCCCATTGCACATTCTCCTGATAGCATTATAGCTCCTGTAATGTCATATACTGCGTTTGCAACGTCACTTACTTCTGCTCTTGTTGGTCTTGGGTTTTGTGTCATTGATTCTAACATTTGTGTTGCTGTTATTACTGGTTTTCCAACTTCGTTACATCTTTTGATAAAGTGTTTTTGTACAATTGGAACTTGTTCCATTGGTATTTCAACACCCATATCTCCACGTGCTACCATTATTCCGTCAGATGCTGCTAATATGTCTTCAAAATTGTCTATTCCTTCTTGGTTTTCTATTTTAGAAATTATTTTTACTCTTTCTCCACCGTTTGAATCTAATAAATCTCTTAAAGCTTTAACATCTGCTTCTTTTCTTACAAATGAAGCTGCGATATAATCAAAACCTCTTTTAATTCCTTCTGTTATATCGTCAATGTCTTTTTGTGTTAATGCTGGTAATTCTAATTTAACACCAGGAACGTTCATTGTTTTTCTGCTTCCTAATCTTCCTGTATTTAATGCTTTACATACAATATCTTTTCCATCTATTTTTGTTATTTCGAATTCAATTGCTCCGTCATCTACTAATAATGTTGAACCAACTTGAACATCTTTGTATAATTCTTTGTAGCTTATACTTGTTCTTTCGTTGTTTCCAATTATATCATCATTTACAAATGTAAATTCTTGACCTTCGTTTATTGTTACTTTTTCATTTCCTGTTTCTAATACACCTGTTCTAATTTCAGGTCCTTTTGTATCTAATAGTAATGCTACTGGTTTGTTTAGTTTTTCTCTTACAGCTTTTATTGTTTCAATTTTTTCTCCATTTTCTTCATATCCACCATGAGAAAAGTTAATTCTTGTTACGTTTAACCCAGCATTTACTAGCTTTGTCAACATTTCTTCACTTTGACTTGCAGGCCCTATTGTTCCTACTATTTTTGTTTTTCTTAATTTAGTTTTCATTATACATATCCTCCCTTTTTAAAACCAGCCTTTATTATAGCACATTCTAACAACAAAATTCAACAATTTTTTCAAAATTTTTAAAATATTGCCATTGGGGACGGACCTTTTTGGCAATTTTTAGCTTATTTCTATTATTGAATGTATATTTTTTTCATCTTCACTCATTATTACTATAATATGTTTGCCGTCTTCATAGGTGTATTTACATTGAACTTTATCTCCGCAATTTTATTTCTTTCTTATAAGTAATTCTAACATTATCAAATGGTCTTTGTTCATATACTTCCTCAGGCATAGCCTCATATGCCAAATCTAAGTAATACAAATTATGCATATGTTTATTCACATCTATATCTTTTCTAATTACTTCGTAATTGATATATGATGAAAATTCTGTTGGTACTTCTAGTTTACCCAGTTTTTCCTCAGAAAATACGCTTTTTTCTTCTGGTTCGTATCTATTCATAATTTCATCTGTTAGTCTGACCATTTTTCTTTCATCTATATCAATTAAAGCCCATTTTGATGTTGCAATTACACACAATTCTTGGTTTTCATCATATATTTCAAAATCACGGAATGTAAAAAATTTTTTCACGTCTCTTCCCCAAGTTTCTACTGTTAATACTTGTCCGTATTTTGGTCTTTTTAATACTTGTAAGTTCCAGTCAAGTAAAATCCATGCTGTTCTATTAGTATCAGTTTGATTTGCACCATAGCTGACTGTATCAGAATGGTATGCTGCTACATTTTCTAATATTTCTAATATTGCTCTATTTTTTATAGTGTTATCTTTTCCTATATCTTTTAGTCCTGGTTTAAACGTTTCTTTGTAAATCATTTTCTGCTCCTTTTGGGTGTTTTTGGGGACAGTCCTTAAAAACACCCTACGTTGATTATAATATTTTTTTATTTTTTAATATTTAAAGTGGGTGTTTTTAAGGTCTGTCCCCAAAAACACCCAAAACCATTAATATCCTGGTTTTTTTAGTAGTTTAAACATATTTTTCTTGTATTCTTCTACTCCTGGTTGATTAAATGGATTTATTCCTAATATGTTTCCTGATACCGCACATGCTTTTTCGAAGAAATATATTAGTTCTCCTATATTTTTTTCGTCTAGTTCATTCATTGTTATTTTGATGTTTGGTACTTCGCCTGTTACGTGTGCTTGTATTGTTCCTTCCATTGCTTTTTTGTTTACGTAGTCTAGTGTTTTTCCACTTAGGTAGTTTAATCCATCTAAGTTGTCGTCATCTGGGTTGATTTTTATGTCTGTGCTTGGTTCTTTTACTTCTATTACTGTTTCAAATAGATTTCTTCTTCCTTCTTGTATGTATTGTCCCATTGAGTGTAAGTCTGTTGTATTGTCTACTCCTGCTGGGAATATTCCTTTATTTTCTTTTCCTTCACTTTCTCCATATAGTTGTTTCCACCATTCTGTAAAGTAGTGCATTTTTGGTTCGTAGTTTACTAATATTTCGATATCTTTGTGTTTTTTATATAGAATGTTTCTTACTACTGCATATTGATAGCATTCGTTGTATTTTAGTTCTGGGTCATTATATCTTTCTCTTGCTATTCTTGCCCCTTCCATTAGTTCGTCTATGTTTATTCCTGCTGCTGCTATTGGTAATAGTCCTACTGCTGTTAGTACTGAATATCTTCCGCCTACATTATCTGGTACTACAAATTGCTCATATCCTTCTTTTTGTGCTAATGTTTTTAGTGCTCCTTTTTCTTTGTCTGTTGTTGCATATATTCTGCTTCTTGCTTCATCTATTCCATATTTGTTTTCTAGTATTTCTCTAAATATTCTAAATGCAATTGCTGGTTCTGTTGTTGTTCCTGATTTTGATATTACATTTATTGAAAAGTCTTTGTCTCCTATGTATTCTATTAGTTCATTTATGTAGTTTGGACTTAGGTTGTTTCCTACATATAGAATTTGTGGATTTTTTCTTTGTTTTGCTGGTAACATATCGCTAAATGAGCTTGTTAATCCTTCTATTACCGCTCTTGCTCCTAGGTATGATCCGCCTATTCCTATTACTACTAATATGTCTGATTCTTTTTTTATTTTTTTTGCTGCTTTTTTTATTCTTTTAAATTCTTCTTTGTCATAATTTACTGGTAGGTCTAACCAGCCTACGAAGTCTTTTTGGTCGTTTGCTCTTGTGTGTAAGTCTTCGTGTATGTTTTTGATTTTTTCTTTGTATGCCATTATTGATTTTTGTGTTATTCCTGTGTTTTTTAAATTTAATTTTATTTCTGCCATTTTTTATTACGCCTCGCTTTCTTTTCTTTTTCTTGTTACATTATATATAATTCAGTTCAAGATTTCAAGCTTATTTTTGCAAAATTAAAGAACTGCTTAATAAACAGTTCTTTAATTCTGTATAATTATTGCTTTTCGTACTGACTCCTTAGAAATTCCACTTGTTCTTCCATATTCTTGTACATTGTAAAGTTGTATTCAGCTGTTTTTTTCATTTGGAAAAAGAAGTATGTCATACTAATTAATGCTACTACAAGTATTGCAATAATAGTTAGAAGTATTTTGTTTAATCTATTCATTGACCTATACCTCCTATCTTTTTCTTCATAATAGCATTTGCCACTAAATAAGTCAACTATAAATTTTATATTTTTGTCAAAAATTCCATAAAATTCTAAAAAAAGTAAAAAAATGGCAAAAAGATGTGGACAAAATTGTAAATGTATATTATACTAAATATTAGAGTGTGTAGCTTAATGCTATGTACTTAGTGTTTTTTCATAGTCTAATATAGGTTTAACAACACAGGAGGAACATTATGAATCTACAACTTAAGAAAAAACTTGTATCACTTATGATTTGCTTAGGACTTTTAGTAAACGGGCCTTTGCCTGTTTTTGCTACATCAGGTTCTAATTCAGAGACTAGTATAGCCTCTACATATGCATCAACTTCATTTTCCATGGAGTTAAAACCAGCTACAGGTCAAGTAGGAAAAATCGTTAATATGGGATTTAATCCCACAGTTACAGTAACAGCTACTGGAAATCCTAATATGGAATATCGAGTTAGTGTCGTCAACCCTGTGGGTATTACTGGTGTTGTTGGTTATGTCCGCGGAGATGGTTCAACTATAAGCAAAAATCTATGGATGAGCATTGGCGGAGATTACCACGTTTGGGTCGAAAATTGGTCTGGAACAACAAATGCCAAATCAGCTTATTTCAATTTTTCTGTAACTTGGTAGAATTTTAAATTTTACCTATATCTTGACTATGAATTAACATCTCATAAATTAAAATAAATTTATGAGAAATAAGAAGTCTCTATATAGATACTTCAAAGATAGGATCAGCTTTGTGCTTTTCCTATCTTTTTTTATTATATATCAACTTAATTTTTCAAAACCTCATCTAATACCTTTGCCAAATACTTCATACTATTCAAGCATTGGTCTAATGTATTACCAGTTGAGCCAACCTCAATAATGCTAGCAAACTTACCAGCATGTTGATTATACCTAGACTGAGTAAGCATTATCGGCTTAAACAACCCCGGGTACATCTCTTCTGCCTTTTGTTGAACCTTAACAGCAAACTTCAAATTTTGTTGCCAGTTTGGATGCCAAAGTCCACCTTCATTTGTACCTATAACAAACATCATTTGTGCAGTTTCTTCTTCGCCAATTTTTACAGTTGGAGCATAGTCAGGTCTTGAACCTATTGCGTCTCTATGTATATCTATTATAATATCTGAAGGAGTTGTTTTTAGCATATTTTCCACTGTTGCAAGTGAACGTGTATATGAACCATTATATGCAGGATAATCGTGGTAATCTGTACTATGTACTACATTGTAGTTATATTGTTGCAAATAATTTTGCAGTTCTGTGCCTAATCGTGTTACTGTAAAATTTAGGTCTGTTGTTCTAAAATTTCCAGTTTGCGTATATGGATATTTTTCGCTTGGTGTGTAGCTTTCGCAGCTATGTGTATGGAATAACAAAATATTTTTATTTTCTATTGTTATGTTTGGATTTAACACATCTTCTGTCAATGCATAACTTGTTTGGTTTTTGATTTTCAGGCTGCCTTGTTGTACATTTGCGTTTTCGCTTATTGGGTTATTTGTTATTACTTGTGTTTGTACTCCTGTTTTTGCAAGTTCTATTTCTTCTTGTTTTTCTTCATTTTTATTATCTTCTGTATTTTGTTGTTCTGCTTTTTGAGCTTTTAATTCTACTTGTTCCATTCCTTTTATTGATGATATCTGAGTTTTAAGCATTACTTGCAATATATTTCCTTCACTTTCATCTTCTTTTGCTATTTTTTTGTATTCTTCATTTACTTTTGACATTGTTGGTATTACTTGGTCCATACAGTTTACCATACTGTGATTTGTTATTGAATTTAAATTTATCTCTAGATTTTTTAATTTATTTTCCTGCGATTTTTTTCCGAAATTTTTGCTAAATAGTAATACTAGTAGTATTGTTAAGCTAATCCCCATAAAAATTTTAGCAACATCTTTTGCTTTTAATACTGTAACTTTGAACATATTTTTCTCCTTGTATCTTTGGTCTATTATATTTATATATATTCAAAGCTTGGCTCTTTATTCATTAAAATACAAAAAAAGTTTGATATTTCTACCAAACTTTTTATTAAACAATTTCTTATATTTTCTTCCAAAACCAGTCTAATGTATTGCCTACACTCTTTTTACCAAAAGTTTTTGCTTCTATATCATCTACCCATAAATATGAGAAAAATGTTACTAGAATAAATACAAAGTCGATAACTAAGCATCTTGATAACGTTGATACCAGATATCTAAATTCTGCTGGTAATGTTACTAATTGTACTACATGAACAATTAATATAACCAAATATGCAAATAATGTAACTGCTCCTATCATACTTTTCTTGATTTCTTGTGATAAGAATATCATTAATACTGTTGCAGCTAACATTAATATTAGTGTTAATGGATTTGATATATCGAAGATAAACATGTTCTTCCCCTCCGTTTTCTTATGTATTTCTATTTTATCATAACACTAATACTTTTTTACTTCAATGTTTGTTATATTACTTTTATGTTACATTTTTATTACAATATTATTTGATATTGTAATTATTTTAACTTTTTTTCTATTAAATCTGCAATTTCTTGAGCTTTCTTAGTTATATATTCTTGGTCTTCCCCTTCAATCATAACTCTTACTAATGGTTCTGTCCCTGACGGTCTTATTAGAACTCTTCCATTTCCCGCAAATTCTCTTTCTAATTTTTCTATTGCTTCTTTTATTTCATCATCTTTTTCATAATCATATTTTTTGTCTGAATTTACTTTTGCATTTATTAATATTTGCGGATATAGTTTTATTATACTTGATAATTCTGATGCTTTTTTGTTTTCTTCTAATATGGCTTTTATTAACATTAATGATGTTAATATTCCATCTCCTGTTGGATTGTAATCTAATAAAATTACGTGTCCTGATTGCTCTCCACCTAGGTTAAATCCTTCTTTTAGCATTTGCTCTAGAACATATCTATCCCCTACTTTTGTTTGTAGTAGCTCTAAGCCATTATCTCTTGAATATTTGTTTAATCCCAAGTTGCTCATTACTGTTGCAACTATTGTGTCTTTATTTAGCTTTCCTTTTTTTCTTAGACTTTGTGAAATTATTGCAAGTAATTTGTCTCCGTCAATTAATTCACCTTTTTCATCTATTGCTAAACATCTGTCACCATCACCGTCATATGCAACACCTAAGTTTAATTTATTGTCTAATACAAATTTTCTCAACCCTTCTAGGTGAGTTGAACCACAGTTATGGTTTATATTTATACCGTCTGGTGAATTATTTATAATTTTGTATTTAATTCCTAAGGCTTTAAATACTTTTTCCGAAACCTTGTATGTTGCACCATTTGCAGTATCTAGCCCTACTACAAAATCATCTGTATTATATTTTTCTATGTCATCATCAAAGTTCTTTCTGAAAAAATATACATATTCATCTAATAAATCTAATGCATATTCTGAAACTCCTATTTTGTCATTTACAGCTGTTAATTCGTCTAATTTTCCAGACTCCATTATTTCTTCAATTTCTTCTTCTAAATCATCTGAAATTTTCATTCCTTTATTACTGAAAAATTTTATTCCATTAAACTCATATGTATTGTGTGATGCTGATATAACAACACTTGCATCTGCATTTAATTTTCTTGTTAAATATGCTACTGCTGGTGTTGGCATAACTCCTAGCAATTTCACATTTGCTCCATAACTTAAAAAACCTGCTACCATTGCACTTTCTATTAGTGTTCCTGAAATACGAGTATCTCTTCCTATTAGTATTGTAGGTGTGTGGTCTGTATGTTTTGATAAAACATATGCTCCTGCTTTTGCCACCTTGTATACTAACTCTGGCGTTAGCTCTGTGTTTGCAATTCTTCTAATACCATCTGTTCCAAAATACTTTCTCATAATCTTCCTCCTCCATGTCCATTGGGGACGTTTCTTTTTGGACAAAATGTCCATTAGGAAACGTCCCAGATGGACATTTTGTCCACTTTGGGACACATCTCTATCTTTGTAAGAATTCTTTTACAATAGTTTTGATTGATTCCCCTTTTAGCATTTTTAGTTTTTCTATTAGCTCTAATTCTATCTTATGTGGTTCTTTTATTTCTATTCTTTTATTTCCTAATACTAATTTAGGATTTGTTGTTGTTAATTCTTTTAGTGCTTCTTCTCCAACTATTTCATTCAATTCAGATAATATTTGTGGTATTTTAGAATAGATTGTATTTTGTCTATGTGCGTTTGTTCCTAGCATATGTACCATATTGTTTTGTAGCATTTTTTCTACTATTATTTGTGGTTTTTCGCCATATTCTCCAATTATACTTCCATAATCAGATTGTATTAGTACTCCATTTTCTATTAATTCATATAATAGGTCTGGGTCTTTTTGTACAAATTTGTATCTTTCTGGATGTGCCAATATTGGTACTATTTTACATTGTTTCATTTGATGTATTTTATCATATAAATTTTCTGGCTCTTCGTCTAATGGTAGTTCAAATAATACATAACTTGTGTCATTTATTGTTGATGCTTTTTCGTCTTCTAGTAGTTTTATTATGTTGTCTGACATATATATTTCGTTTCCTAAATATATTTTTACGTCTATGTTTTTTGCTCTTAAATTTTCATATATTGCATTTACCCACACTTCTCTTTCTTTTGTGTCTGTTTCGTAATAGCCTTCTTTGTAGTGTGATGTTAGTACTATTGCTTCAAATCCTGCATTTTTTGCTTCTTTTATTAGATTAAATGTTTCTTCTATGCTTCTTGCTCCGTCATCTATGTTTGGTAGTATATGTGTGTGTATGTCTATCATTAATTTGCTCCTTATTTTATTTCTCCTGGTACGTTTGAAACTATTTGTTGATATTGGTTTAATACTGATTGATTATAGAACATTATTTGATTTCCCATTATTGTCCAGTCTGATTTATGTTCGCTTAAGAAGTTGAATATATTTTCTATATAATCAAATGATGCTGTTATTTGTTTTTTAGCTTTTTCACCTTTTTCTTTTGTCTCGTTTAATTCTTTTTCAGTTTCTTCATCTACTGCTAATTTTTTATATATTTCTTTATAGTAATCACTTATATCTTTATCATCAATAACTGTTAAAAATCTTTCTTTCTCACATAGTGATAATAGTTGTTCTATATATTCTTCTCCTGCTTTTCTCATTTCAGCAATTTTCGCTTTTGTTTGTGTGAATTCTGGTCCATCATTTTTGATGTTTTCAAATGACATTAATTTTTCTATATCTTCTGTTTTGATTATTTCTGGTGCTTTTTTGCTTGTTTCTAGTGTTTCATTTAAATATTCTTTTAATGTTTGTTCTACTACTGCATATGAACCTTTTGTTTTTATTTCCATATCAATTTTAGCATCTTGGTCTACTGTTCCGTCTGCTTTTAGCATTTCCATTGATGTTATTTTATTTGTTTCGCTTACTAATAATGCGAATTGTGAAGAGTGATATGCTACAAATAGTGATATTCCAACTATTATTGCTAATACAACTGCAATTATAGCAATTATTAATCCTTTTTTACTTTTCTTTCCTTTTCCATTTTCTGTTTTAACTTCTGCTTTTACTTCGTTGTTTACCTTTTCTACATTTTCATTTTTTTGTTCTTCCATTTTTAATTCCCCTTTTATTTTTTATTTTTGCATTTTTATTATAATGCTTTATTATTCTGTTTGCAAGTTTTTTCTACATTTTATTTGGCATTTCCATTCCAAGTAACTCTGCTCCCATTTTTAAGATTTGTCCAACACTGTATGTTAAGTATATTCTAGCGTCTTGTAGTTCTTTGTCTTCACATATAATTTTATTTTCATTATAAAAACTACTAAATGCTTTTGCTAAATCAATTAAATATCTTGAAAGTATTGAAGGCTCTTCTTTATTTGTTACTTGTACTAAAATATCTTCAAAGTTATAAATTAATTTTATAATATTTTGTGAGTATTCGTCTTGTAAACACTCTAAATTTACATCTTTTAATTCAGGTACTTTTCCAGCTTTTTCGATTACACTCTTAGTACGTACATATGTGTATTGAATATATGGTCCTGTTTCTCCTTGGAAGTTTAGTATTGCATCCCATTCAAATATTTCGTCTTTTACTCTGTTATTTGCTAAATCGTTGAATATTACTGCTCCTATTCCAACTTTTCTAGTATCTTTATAAAACATAGCAAACTTACTGATAAAAATCTTTATAGCTAGTTTAGAAAGAACATTTAGAAACGTAAACTTTCTAAATGTTTTTCTCTTATATGAATATTTTTCCTGTCAAGTCCGTTATTGTTTGTTCTTGATTATATACACTATCACTATTCGTACATTTTTCTTGCCATTTATAGCCTTCAATTCCCTGTTTTTCAAAACATAATTTTCTTAAAAATTGACTAGGTAATTTTTCGACTGTATAGACTCTACCTTTATTCTCCTTAGTATTTTGAATATATAAATAAGAAAAATCATTATCAAATTTCTCGTCTGATGTTATGATGTTACATTCTCTAAATCTTCCAAATGTTCGATTTAAATCTTCTACCATATCAAATTTATATGGTACGCAATGTAGATGTGCATGATCTATACTCGCTCCAGCATATCCAGACTGTGCTGATCCATGTTCAAAAAATAAAACATCAGAATTGTATACCTCTTTATAAATTTTTTTAATCTTATTTTGCAATTTTTCTACCTGTTTCTTCATATTTTTAGGAATTTCAAAAAAATTTAAATAATGCTTATTTGTTACAATAAGTATATGACCTAAACAAACTGGTGAAATATCAACTCTCACAAATAAGTCCTCATTTTCAAATAAAATTGCTTCTTCTGTTGGTAAATTTGCTAATTCATTATTTATAAATCTTGTTTCGTTACAAAATGGACATTTTTCAGAATATTTCATCTTATTGGTTCCTCCTATTTTTTAATTTTATCAATCTTTCAGATAATTCTTGATAATTTTTTTCTAAACACTTACACTGATTGTATAGTTGATTTCCTAATTTTAAATATTCAGCTGAATTATTATTTATAAATTGTTCATAACCATAAACAGTTCTAGATAATTCAATCAAATATAATAATGGCATATATTGTAAATCATAATAATTCAACTCATATATTTTCATAAACTCTTTTACATATTCTAAAAAAAATTTAAAGTCAATTTTCTGTTTTTTTATTTCTTTAGCCATAAAAAAGTAATTTCTAATTATTTCTCTTGCAACGGGTATATTCCTTGTAGCCACGAAATCTAATATTGCATTAATTTTATTTTCTTTATCATAAATAAATTGTGAAACAGTAAAGTCACCATGACTCTTTTTTATAGTAAGTTTATCTTGCCAATCAAAATTCAGATTTCTCAATTTTAATAGAATGTCTCTTTTTTCATTAAGTATCTCTTTCACCTCTGTATTATTTGTTTTTAATATTAATTGTTCGATATTAAATATATCTTTATCACACAATTTTTGAGTCATAATATATCTTTTAAAATATGGTAGTTCATATTCATAATCTTCTAACGCTTTTATAATCTTTCCTAGCAAATTTATTGATTCAATAATCTGTTCTTTAGTAGATTTATTTGTCTCCAAAACATTTCCTTCAATATACTTTTGCAAAATAACCATTTTGTTTTTATGATTAAAACAAATTTCACCACTTTTATTCAAACAATACTCTGGTGTATTAATTTCATATTTCTTTAAATGATTTACAACATTATATTCAGTTTGAACATTTTCCATATTTATCTTTCTTTGAAATTCTTTCATAATATAATGAGCATCATCTGAATATATTTCATATATATTAGCACTTCCCCTATTTATTCTTTTTACTTTTGCTACATTAATTCCATATTGTTCAAATAATACTTTTTTCACTTCACGAATATCAAACAAAGAATCTTCTACTGACACTTTTTATACTTACCTCCCAAATCATTTATCTATTTTTACATGTTACATCTTTTGAATTATTACTTTCAATTACTTTTATAATATTTTCTCTTATATCACCATCAAAAATATCAATATCAGTTTTAGATGTCAAAATACATGGTCGTGCAATTCCACTACTTGTTATTCTAAATGGTACTTTTTTACATATATTACACAATCCCAGTCTGCATAATGAATGATAGAATTTAACTAATGTTTTTCCATCTTTTGAGCCATTTAATTCTTGCAAAGCATTATCTATATGCCAATCTATATCTATCTTTGTTCTAATACTTTCTTGTAATTGCATATATCTTTTACTATATTCTTCGTCAGTTTTTTCTTTTACAATTTCAAGAACTCTAACACCTATATTATTATCAACAGCCCATCTTACAATATTTTCCGTATTTTCGTCATCATCATTATATACTGTAGCAATTCTAACTTCACACCCACTATCTCTGATACTTAATATATTATCTTTTATTTCTTTTGAACTAAGTCCAATTGGTGAATTCTTTGAAACCTCTTTATCAAAATAATCCATTCCTATTACAACTTTTTTTATCCAATTGTTATTAATAATTGTCATTAGTTTTTCAATTTCTATTCCATTCGTGTTCATTTCCACTTCTATATTGTATTCTTCTGTGAGCATTTTACATATGTCTATAACTTCAGGTGCTGTTAAAGGTTCTCCTCCAGTTAATCTTATTTTTTTCAAATTCATACCTTTACAAGCCTCAACAATTTTTCTAATTTGTTCTTTAGATAATATCGCCATCTTTGTGTTTCCTTCATTATGGCAATAAACACATTTCATATTACAAGCTGCAGTTATTGAAATTCTTAATTCATTTTTAGCTAATTCCATAATACATTTCTCCTTTATTACTTTTCTTTTACTATTCCCTCATTTATCCATTTAGGAAAATCCATAAGTTCTTCAAAATTTCGTATATATCCATTTTCTGAATAATTAGGTATTGCAGGTCTAACTAATCCTCGATTATCAATCTTCCATTTTTCCCCTTTTAAATGGACGCAATTTATCTTATTGTATCTCTTATATGTAAATATAACTTTTGGATAATTGCTTTCTTCTATTCTATCAATCAAACCCTCTTTATTATGTAAGTTCCAATCAGTAGCAATAATATATATATTGTCATAATCTATTCGTTTTCTTCTTCTATCCCATGCTTCTATTGCCTCTTTACAATTTTCATAATGCCTACAATGAATAACTATATCGCCTACTTTTATCAAAGGATATTTAATTGTAGAATCCATAGGCTCAATATATTGTTCTATATATGGTACTGGCTCAATAGAAAAATAATATTTAGGATTCTCAACCAACTTAACAAAATCTTCGTCTTCGATAAATAAATTTATTGTTGGAGATTGAAATGGCATTTTAAGCATATTATATATTACTCCACCTAAACAATTTTGCGATATTATTGTAAAACTATGTTTCTTTATTTTTTTTCTTACTATTGATTGATGAATTTTTCTTTTTAACTCAATTATAAAATTCGTATCTTCTTTTTTCATTTTACACCTCTTTTTACATCTTTTCAGGCGCTTGAAATCCTAGCAAATAAATTCCACTTTCAAAAATTCTTTTCATTAAAGAAAGTAACGATATATTTGAATCTAACCTATCTTTATCACCTTGCAATATTTTAACTTTTTGATAATAGCTATTAAATGTATTTGCAAGTTCATACAGATATGTGCAAATTTTCGATGGAGCATTTTCTATATAACTTTCTTCGAGAGCCTCTTTATATTTAGAAATTCTTAATAGTAGTTCTTTTTCAATATCTTCCACAGGTTCTAAAATTATATTATCTTTTATTTTATTATCGTTCTCATAATATTTATTTAAAACCGCTTTAATTCTAACCAATGTATATAATATATATGGACCTGTTTTTCCTTCAAACGCAGTAAATTTATCCACATCGAATATGTAGTCCTTACTTATTTGATTAGATAAATCAGCATATTTAAGTGCTGCTAATCCTACTATTTTTGAAATTTTCTGTTTTTCCTCTTCCGATAATTTCTTTGTATTATTCATCTTTTCATATACTTTAGAATTAATTTCGTTTATCAAGTTCTCTAAGCGCATTACTCCACCATTTCTTGTTTTAAATGGTTTACCATCTTTTCCATTCATAGTTCCAAAACCTAAAAAAACTAAATCAACATCTTGATCAATTATTTGAGCTTTTTTAGAACATCTAAACACTTGTAAAAAATGTAGCTCTTGACGTTTATCAACTACATAAATTATTGAATCTGGATTATAATCCAACTGTCTTTGCATTATCGTTGCCAAATCAGTAGTCTGATAACAAGAAACTCCGCCTGATTTTAAAACCATGCAAGGATTAATCTCTGTTTTATCTGTTTTCTCTGATACATCAACTACCATTGCTCCGTTACTTTCATATATAATACCTAATTTTTTCATTTTATCGATCATAGTTTTAACATATTTTTGAGAATCACTTTCTCCTAGCCATAAATCAAAGTCAACATCTAGTTTTTTGTAATTTTGTTTTAAATCTTCTACTGAAATTTCAACTATTTTTTTCCATAAATCATAGTATCCTTTTCTTTCTTCTTGAAGAAATGCTGTATTTCTTCGCGCAGCTTCCTTAAAGGCATTTGCCTTTTCTATTTCTTTCTCTGCTGCATTTTCATCATATTTTGTCTTCGCACTTGCGCATGGGTAAATTTCTTCTAAATCTGAAACTGTAAATGGAGCTTTTTCAGGATATTCTCCTTTATAGTTTTCATTAAAATATACCCATTCAGGATTTCTATATTTCATTTCTTCTATAACTAGTCCCATTTGAAGTCCCCAATCTCCCAAATGAATATCTCCTATTGTTCTGTTTTCAAAATAGTTATGAATTCTTTTTACAGATTCTCCAATAATAGCAGGTCTTAAATGCCCCACATGTAATGGCTTCGCTACATTTGGTCCTCCATAATCTATAATCACTGTTTTATTTGGATCTATTTTTATTCCAAACTTTGTTTCTTTTACCATTTTGTTTACATAATCACTTAAAGTCTTTTTTGAAACGTTTATATTGATAAATCCAGGTTTAATTACTTCTATTTTTTCAAATTCTTTAGTCTCTTTCAAATTTGCAACAACTTCATCTGCTATAATAAATGGAACTTTATGATATTTTTTAGCAGCTGCTAATGCTCCATCACATTGAAATTCACATAAATCTGGTCTATTAGAAATAATTACTTTTCCATATTTTTTATCATATCCACATTTTTCAAATGATTCTTCTACACATTTTTGTAACAATTGCATTAAACTTTGCAATTTAACTCCTCCTCTTTTAAATATTTTTAATTTGTTATATTATATCATTATTTGCCTTTTTCTGTCAATTAATTCCCCTTGATATTTAAGCTTTTTGAAACTTTATATTACTTTTTATTTAATTAGACACATTTATTTTTAACTTACTACATTGCTACTTCGTTTGTAGTTCTTCTTTATAGACACGTTGCTATGAATCAACTCTTTTTTGCATTATAGCATTTTTCGAAATTTTCATTACAAATTCAAAAAAAGATGAAGTTGTAGTCATATTTTTACAATTCATCTTTAAATATGTGAATTTTTAAATTGTTGTTAGGAAAGAATATTTGCCATTACTGCATTTTGTTTTTTTCATCACAAGAAAATGCTATGGTTTTAGCTATTTCTTCTTTTAAATCTAGCATTTATTTTCCCCCTTTATTTTTGATATAGTTCCAAGAGTCTCTACACATATCTTCTATTGTTTTTGTAGCTTCCCAACCTAATTCTTCTTTTGCTTTTGAAGCATCCGCATAACACTCAGCAATATCGCCAGGTCTTCTCTCTACTATTTTATATGCTACTTTTTCTCCTGTTGATTTTTCAAATGCTTTTACTATATCTAGTACACTTGTACCTTTTCCTGTTCCCAAATTATAAATATATAGTCCTTTTTGTTCTTTTTCTAATTTATTTAGTGATTTCACATGTCCTTTGGCTAAATCAACTACATGTATATAATCTCTTACTCCTGTTCCATCAGGTGTATTGTAGTCATTTCCAAATACTGATAATTCTTTTAATTCTCCACTTGCTACTCTAACTACATATGGCATTAAATTATTTGGAATTCCTTGTGGATTTTCCCCTATTAAGCCACTTTCGTGTGACCCTATTGGATTGAAGTATCTTAAAATACATATATCTAAGGTATTGTCTGCATTGTATGTATCTTTTAATATTTGCTCAATAAACAATTTTGTTGTACCATATGGGTTTGTTGTTCCACCAGTTTTAGTTTCTTCTGTAATTGGTACTACTTCTGGGTCTCCATATACTGTTGCTGATGAACTAAATATGAATTTTTTTACTCCATATTTTTTCATTGTTTCTAGTAATATTAGACATCCTGTTATATTGTTGTGATAATATTTTAGTGGTTCTTTTACAGATTCTCCAACTGCTTTGTATCCCGCAAAGTTGATTACTGCTTCTATTTCGTTTTCTTCAAATATTTTTTCTACTTTTTCCCTTTCTAAATAGTCCGCTTCGTAAAATCTAATTTTCTTTCCTGATATTTTTTCAATTTTTTCGATTACATCTGGTTTACTATTAGAAAAATTATCAAGAATAATAACTTCTTTCCCTTCATTCAATAACTCTACTGCTGTATGACTTCCTATATATCCTAATCCACCTGGTAATAATACTGCCATTTTCTCACACTCCTATTTTCTTTTTACTTCTGTTCCTTCTTTGCTATCTTTTATGTCATATCCTTTACTTTGAATTAAATCTCTTAATTCATCTGATTTTGCCCAATCTTTGTTTTGTCTTGCTTGTGTTCTTTGTTCTACTAAGTCTAAAATTTCTTGTGGTATTTCTTCTTGTTCTTCTTTTTTGTCTATTTCTAACCCTAATACTGTATCAAATTTTAGTAATAGTTCAGCAAGTTTTGGACTTTTCTTTTCGTTTCTTACAACTTCCCAAACTGTTCCCATTGCTAATGGCATATTTAGGTCGTCATTTATTGCTTTATGGAATTTTTCTTCATATTCTTTAACAGTTTTGTCTTCTACTTCATCTTTTCCTTGCATATGAATTTGATATCCATTTTTTAGTCTTTCCAATGATTTTGACGCTGCCTCAATTCCGTCCCATGTAAAGTTTAGTTTGTTTCTGTAATGGCAAGAATAACTGAATAACTTGTATACTATTGGGTTATATCCTCTTTCAATAAAGTCTTTCATTAAATATACATTTCCTAGACTTTTTGACATTTTTCCGCCGTCTATTAGTAGATATTCTCCATGAACCCAATAATTTGCAGGCACTTTACCACAAATACCTTTACTTTGCGCTATTTCGTTTTCGTGATGTGTTGGTATTAAATCAATTCCACCTGTATGTATATCAAATTGTTCTCCTAAATATTTTCTTCCCATTGCTGAACATTCTATGTGCCAACCTGGATAGCTTGGTCCCCAAGGGCTATCCCATTTCATTAAATGGTTTTCTGGTGCTTTTATCCATAATGCAAAATCATATGGGTTTCTCTTTTCTGGGTCAACTTCTACCCTTGCCCCTGCTTTTTGCTCTTCTAAATTCAAGTTTGATAATATTGGATATTTGTCTAATTTTGATATGTCAAAATATATTGCTGTTGATGTTTCATATGCGAAATCCTTTTTTACTAATTCTTTAACAAATTCTAGCATTTCTTTGATATGGTCTGTTGCTTTACATACTATTTCTGGAGTTTCTATATTTAACATTGCTAAATCTTTAAAAAATAACTTTGTATAATGTTCTGCTATTTCATATGGTGATTTATGTTCTTCTCTTGCAGATTTTAGCATTTTATCTTCACCTTCATCAGCATCTGAAACTAAATGACCAACATCTGTTATATTCATTGCATGTTTTATTTTATATCCATTGTAACGTAACACTCTTCTTAAAACATCTTGAAATATATTTGTTCTCATATTTCCAATTGTTGCGTCTTTATATACTGTTGGCCCACAAGAATACATTCTTATCTCTTTATTATCTAGTGGTATAAATTTGTCTTTGTTTCTTGTTAATGTGTTATATAAGTATATATCCATATCTACTCCTTTTCTTGTTCGAAATTGCCAAAAGGGACGGTCCTTTTTGGCAATTTTCAAACCTTTATTTTATTTATTCTGTTCCTTCTCCTGTGTTTCCGCCTGTGTTATCTCCACCTGTGTTGTCTCCTCCTGTTGTTCCACCACTTGTAGAATTTCCTCCTGTTGTATTTCCGCTTGTTCCACCACCAGTAGAATTTCCTCCTGTTGTGTTGCCTCCTGTTGTATTTCCACTTGTATTAGTATTTGTTGTTGTATTTGGCTTTGGTTGTTCTTGTGGCTTTTCTACTTCTTTTGGTTTTGTATGAACATTACATGTATCTTCTACTTTTCCGCCTCCTGTAACAGTTGCTCCATTTACTGGTTTCCATAAGTTTAATTGTTCTTTTGGTAATAATCCGCCATATGGCTTGTTTGTTACTGTTACATATTGTGAACAATATTCTGTTGCTATTTTATTTGTTTCTGAACATATAGCTTGGCTTCCATGTCCTTGGCATTGTTCTGGTAGGTTATCTGCTGTAAATATTTCTGTATATGAAGGACAACCTGTTGTTGCTAATCCACCTGTTAATGAACATACTTTTTGTTCTACTATTCCATTTGGTTTTGTAAATGTTGCACCTGTTAGTCCTTTATGAATATCTTTCATTACTGAACTCCAAATTAATGCTGCTGGGTTAGCTGAATATTCTCTTTGTACAACTTCTTCTGGGCTATCATATCCAAACCAACAAGCTGCTGAATAATATGGTGTAAATCCACATAGCCATCTATCTTTGTGTCCATCAGTTGTTCCTGTTTTTGCTGCTACATCCATTCCTGTTATAGCACAATATGGTGCTGTTCCACCTGCTTTTACTGTTCCTTGCATTATAGTACTTGTTATATATGCATTTTGTTCTGATATAACTCTTTTCTTTTCTTGTGTTGGTGTTAATACTGTGTCTCCATTTGCATCTACTACTTTTGTGTAGAATGTTGGCTCTATGTATTCTCCATTGTTTGCAATTGCTGCATATGCTGCTGCCATTTCTAATGGGCTAATTCCTTCTGATAGTCCACCTATTGCAAGTGATAAATGTTCGTCGTTTGGTTTGCTACTTTCAACTTCACTTGATTTTGTTAATGTTGTTACTCCGAAGTTTCTTAAATAATCTATTGATTTTCCTGGTGTTAGTTCTCTCATTATTTTTACTTCAGGTACGTTTTGTGATTTTGCAAGTATTGTTCTAATGTTGATATTTCCTAAATATGCTTCTTCATTTTTTGGCTTGTATCCACCACCAAAGTCTGTAAGCACATCTGAATACATTGTTGATGCTGTAATTACTTTTTCTTGTAATGCTGGTGCTATATCTGCTATTGGTTTTATTGATGAACCTGGTTGTCTTGCTGATTGTGTTCCTCTGTTTAATCCAGATACTGCTTTTTCTCCTAATCCACCTGAAACACCTAATACATATCCAGTTTTATTGTCTATTATTACCATAGCTGCTTGTGTTTGTTCATTTTTTAGTGTTCCGTCTTTGTTTTTTTCGTGTCCTGGTTTTATGTATTTTGCTTTTTTAGTTTCTTCTTCTACTCTTGCTTGTATTTCAGGTTTAACAGTTGAATATATTGTTAATCCACTACTGTACACGTAGTTTTTTGCCATGTCCTCTGACCAACCTTTTTCTTCCATAAATTGTCCAATTACTTGTTGTATTACTGCATCTGTATGATAAGAATAATTATTTCCTGTTGATATTTGCCCTTTTTCAAATTTTAGTCCTGCATTTGCTTGTTCTACTGCTTGGTTATATTCCTCTTCATTTGTAATGTATCCTAGTTCTTTCATCTTTGCAAGTACTGTTAGTATTTTTGATTTTATTCTATCTGCTCTTTTTTCTTCTGTGTCTGTATCAGATGCTAATTTATATGGGTTATAGTATGATGGTCTACTATTTATTCCTGCTAAATATGCGCATTCTACCAAACTTAAATCCTTTGCTTTTTTGTTAAAATAGTATTCTGCTCCTAATTCCACTCCATGTAAGTTTCCCTCTCCACCTACATATAGTATATTTAAGTATAATTCTAGTATTTGTTCTTTTGATATCATTCTTTCCACTTGATATGCTTTTGCCCATTCTTTTACTTTTCTGAATATTCCTGCCATTCCTGCTGATTCATCATCTTTTGTTATGTTTTTAACTAATTGCTGTGTAATTGTACTTCCACCATATGTACTTTTCCCTAGTAAAGTTGTTACTATCGCTCCTGCTGTTCTTTTAAAGTCTACTCCGCTATGTTTGTAAAATCTTTCATCTTCAATTGCTACATATGCTTTTGGTAGGTAGTCTGCCATTTCGTCTAGTGGTATTGGTTTTCTTTTTTCGTCTCCACTTATGGTGGCTATTACTTCTCCATTTGAAGCTACTAATGTTGAGTTCGCTGCTCCGCTGGTTAGGTCTTTTGAATCTATTTCAAAATCGTCTCCAAATAGTCCAAAGAATATTCCTGCTATTATTCCTGCTCCTATTACTGCAAGTAATAAGAATATTACTAATGCTATTTTTATTGCCATCATTAATTTTGGATGTGATTTTTTCTTTTTATTTCCGTTTTTTGTTTTCTTTACTTGTGGTTTTCTTGTTGCGTTTTTTGTTCCTGCTTTTTTTGTAGGTCTTTTTTTGTTTCTTTGTATTTTACTTGGTCTTGCTTTGTTGTTATCTTTACTGTTACTTGGCATTTTATTCCCTCCTTGCCAACTTGATTTTTTCGTAAGCTTATTATATTACATTTTTACAAAAAAGAAAAGCTTTTTTACAAATCTAAACTATCTTTGTTCAATAAAAATTCCTCAATTCCCATTATTACTGTTCCTTCATCATTCCTCCATAGTTTAATATCATCTCTAACAACAATTATTTTCTTGAATGAATCTTGAATATAATTAAATGGTCTTTGTTCTTGTTTCATTTTTTCTTTATCCGGTATAGCAAAGGCAGATTGAACATAATATCTTTTACTTCCTTGGTTACATACAAAATCTATTTCTATTTGCTTTCTTATATTTTTTCCTTCTTTATTTTTTTCATTTATTTCTACTACTCCAACATCCACATTATAGCCTCTAATCAATAATTCATTATATATTATATTTTCCATAAGATGTGTCTCTTCTTGTTGTCTAAAATTTAATCTAGCATTTCTTAACCCAATGTCTGAAAAGTAATATTTTGATGGTGTGGAAATATATCTTTTCCCTCTTATATCAAATCTTTCAGCCTTATTAATTAAAAAAGCATCTACTAAATAATTTAAATAATTATTTATTGTAGGGATTGTTATATCATTTATATTGTTACTTTTAAATGTATTTTCTATCTTATTTGGATTTGTTAAAGAGCCGACAGATGATGCTATCATATTTACTATTGAATCTAATTTGTCATCTTTTTGAATATTATTTCTTTCAATTATGTCATTTAAATACGTGTTTTTAAATAAATCATTTAAATATGCGCTTTTAGCTTCTTCAGTTTTTCTTGATAATATATATGGCATTCCTCCATATGTTATATAGTCATTAAAGGCCTGTTTCTCACTTCCTTCATATGCCTCTTTGAATTCAGAATATGATAACGGAAACACTCTTATTTCATCGCCTCTTCCTCTAAATTCAGTTATAACGTCACTTGATAAAAACTTCGAATTACTTCCAGTAACATATACATCTAAATTTTTCTTTCTTAACAGACTGTTTAAAACACTTTCAAAATCTGATACTTTTTGTATTTCATCCAAAAGAATATAATACATTTTTTTATCTTTAACTTTATTCATAATATATTTGTATAGATTTTCAGGCTCTGTATATTCTTTGTTTTCAATTGAATCAAGTTCTAGTTTTATAATATGGTCTTCTTCAACTCCGTCTTCTAATAGGTAATTTTTAAATATTGGATCTAATAAATATGACTTACCACATCTTCTTATACCAGTAATAATTTTTATTAATTCATTTTCTCTTCTTTCTATTAATTTATTCAAATATGTATCCCTTCTTATAAGTTTCATATTTCACACCTCATTTTATATTTTTGCGGATATACGCATTTTTTTAATATATTTATATTATATTCTTTTTACTTTTATAAGTCAATATTTATTTTGTTCTTTTGTATTTTTAAATGTATTTATATTATGTTCTTGATTCTTACTTTTATGCATATAGTTAGTCCAGCAATGCTGGACTATAAAATACTATTACTAGCCTGTAAATGTCTTATTTTGACCTTATCATTCAAGAATTGTTTTTGCAAATAATCAAATGTCCTATTTGTATAAGTATGCGCTTCATAAATTTTCTTTTTGTCATACAGATTGTTTTTATCAAAATCAAATTCTTCATCACTTGTATAATCTATTTCATAGTCAATTATATTAACGCCATTAAATCTTTTGCTTGATATTGCTACATTTCCACATAAATTCACGATAATTGCTTCTTCAAAAATTCTATACTTATTAATTAATTCTTTTGGAAAATCAACATTTAAAATAAGTTGAGATTTTGAAAGACTTTTCTTCTTGTTGTTTGTTACTGTAATCATAATTCCGTATTCGTCAAAAATTTGTTGTTCTATTTTTTTGAATTTTTCAAAGTGGTTGGTTACTATGTTTATTCTTTTATATTGTTTTACTATTTCTTTTATGTTTTCTAACATATTGGGCTCTATTTCGTTTATTAGCATTGATATTTGTAGTTCTTCTTTTTTTAGTCTCTTTTTTTCTACTATGTAATCTAATACTTTTAGTGTTAGTGCTTTGAATAGCCATTTTCCTTCTATTATTTTTGCTCCATAGCTGTGTAAAAAATTTGTGTATTCTTCTTGCTTGCTTATTTGTTTACTTAGTACTACTTTTTTGCTGTTTGTTTTTTCTAGTATTTTTATTGTTTTTTGTGCTAGTCTTTCTGCTTTTTTTGTTTTTATTTCTTCTTGTCCTATTGGTAGTATTAGTTTGTCCCCTTTTACTTGTACTATGTTGAATAGTTTTGTTATTGGGTTAGGCTTGTCAGTTTCTTGGATATAATACAATTAAATCACTCTCCTATACTTTTTAATTAAGTATATGAAAGTGATTTTCTTTTATTCTCTATTTTCTTAAAAATATAGTCTTCTTTTTGTTTTTCTTGTCTTCAATTTTCTTTACATCATCTATGTATTTATAATTTAATGCATTGTCTTTGCTAATAACAGATTGACCTAGTTCTTTTTCCATATCTTCTTTTGCAACTTTTGCTACATGTCCACCTTTTTTAGCAATTTCTTTATTCTTTTCTAGCCCATATGGTCTATGCTTTTTAGCAAGTTCTCTTGTTGCAATCTCTCCCAAATTAGCCAAAGCCACTTCAACATCTGTCATATTATCTCTCAATGATTCTTTCCTAATATTTTTATAGTCTTTGTATTCACTTGCTTTCATGCCAGACCATTCTTGATATATTTCATTTGTTAGTGTTGCATATTCATAATTTTTTGTTATTCCATTTTCTTTCCATACATCTGTCAATTTTTTTCTATCCAAAATACCTTTTAACCTTGCTTCAATCCATTTATCAGAATATCCTTTACTTCTGTAATAATCAACAGCGCGATTAACAGCAAGTTCTGGGTCAAATACTTCATCAATTCTCTCTTTTCCCATTTGAGCAAGCCATAGTTTAAAAGGTTCTGCTTTTTTGCTTGGAATAGATTCAATAAGTCTTAAAATTCCTTGTGTATCTAAAGCATCTCTTAACCTCATTTTTCCATCTGGAGCTAACATTTTCAACTGACTACATTTTGTAGTCAGTTCACTTCCTTCTTTTTTTAGTCTATTTTTTAATACAGACCAATATTTTCTTGGTTCTTCGCTACTTGTTAAAGCTCCCACTACATCAACTACACTAAAATAGTATTCCTCTTTTTCGCTATCCCAAATACTTCTTATTTCACTACCTTCAAAAAGATTTGAGATTGTTTCTAATTTATTATTGTCCATTTAGTCCTCACTTTCCTTTATGAGTTTATTATTCTCCTAAAAATATAGTCTTCTTTTTGTTAATTTCTTCTTGTTTTCTTTTTCTAATTGCTTTAAACTCTTTTTCGGTGTTGGTAAATCTTCTGGCATAGTGCCGCCTGCTTCTTCTATTGCTTTTCTAACAATTTTTCCAACTTCATTATGTGTGATATATGCAGCCTTTTCTGTTTGTATATTGTCTCTTCTTAGTTTTTGCTCTGTTTGGGAAATTCTAAATAAATTTGCTATAAGTTCATCACTTCCCATATTGTCTAAAATATCTTCTCTGTATCTTAGACCTTTTCTTTTTGCTATGTCTTCTGCTGTTTCGCCGTTATATAATCCTTTATATCCACTATTGTGAAATTTGTCAAAGTTTTTAACTCCTGCATTTTTAGCTGTTTGGTTATTAGAATTAAAATCTTTCTCTAGCTTTTTCATATATTACCATCTCCATTTCTTATTTTTATACATTCTACTATACTAATAAGTAAATTTCAATACTTGTGTAAGATTTTCTTGTATTAAATTCAAATTTCCAAACTTATTAAATCCAATATACAAATTTTAACGATTTTGATATACAATTTTTAAAAAACAACTATATCCCTCTTCAAAAGTCCCTTATTTACCGTAGCAATTCCAACAAAATTATTCTCAGAATAAACCCTATAAACTCCATCCATTTCTTGAACAGACAACTGCACACCATTCAAAAACAATTGTAACTTTTTGTTATTCAAATTTATAGCATGTCTATTCTCAAATAGATCTTCTAATGAAATCAAATGCTTGTCCAATTCATCTACATTTTCTTGCAATTCTTCAATTGTTACAGAATTGCTTATATTAAAATCTCCAACTTGAACTCTATTTAACTCACACATATAACCTACTGTACCTAGTCTTTGGGCTATGTCTTCACACAAACTCCTAATATATGTACCTTTTGAGCAACTAACCTGAAATTGCAATTGCTTATTTTCGTTATCCAATTCCATTAGTTGTATATCATAAATTTCAATTTGTCTTGGTTGTATTTCTACTGTTTGACCTTTTCTCGCATATTCGTAAAGTTTTTTACCATTTACTTTTATAGCAGAATACATAGGTGGCACTTGTTCTTGTTTACCAACAAAAGTTGCAAGTATTTTCTCCGCTTCTCCATTTTTAAATATTTCATTTGGCACAATTTTTTCTTCTACAATTTCACCTTCTGCATCTGCTGTATCAGTCTTTTGTCCTAATTGAATTTTAGCTTGATAAATTTTGTTGTGATTTATCAAATATTTAGAACATAAAGTTCCTTTACCAATTAGTAATGGCAACACTCCTGTTGCCATTGGGTCTAAGGTTCCAGTATGACCGAACCTTGCTATTTGTTATTTTCTTTACTTTATATACAATGTCGTGTGAAGTACAACCTTTTGGTTTATTTACTACTATTATTCCATCCATATTACTTCTCCACATTTAATACTTTAAAATTTTGCTTCGTTTTCTTGCGCTTAGCATTTACGCTTCACATTATTATTTTCCTGCATTCAATGCTTTTTCTACCTCTTTTACTATCTTTTCTTTAACCTGGTCCAAATCACCTTGAATTGACGCACCGGCAGCTCTTGGGTGTCCACCACCACCAAACATTAAACATACATCTGAGGCATTTACCTTTTCACTAGAACGTAGTGATATTTTGTATGTGTTTTCATCTTTTTGTCTTATAAATATAGATACTTCTACTCCTTCTATATCTCTACCAATTTCCACTAATCCTTCGTGATCTCCTGGTTCTGCATTAACTTCTTTTTCATCTTCCATTGTTATGTATGTATATGTTATTTGTCCGTCTGCTAGTAGTTCCATTCTGTCTATTACCCTTTTTTGTAATAAGAAATTTGCTTTTGTAATTGTACGCAATACTTTTTTGTATATTCTTGGTATATTAACACCTTTTCTCATTAATTCTGCTGTAAATTCAAATGTTTCCGGATTTACACCGTCGTGTCTAAATCCGCCTGTATCTGTTATAATTCCTGTAACAAGGCAAGTTCCTAGTTCTTTTGTTATGTCTATATTAAAATATCCAAACATCCCTACTAGAACCTCACAGCAGGCTGGAGACACTGGATTTACATAGTTTAGGTCTCCATACATTTTGTTACTGCCGTGGTGGTCTATTACAATTGTTCTTTTTGCATTTTCAAAGTATTCATTTTTAGCAAGTCTTTTTAAGTCTGCACAGTCAACAGATATTGCTAAATCATAGTTTGCTATTTCTGAACTTTCTTTTATTTGGTCTGCTAATGGCAAAAATCCAAATAATCTAGAATATTCTGGAATTATTACATCTGCTTGTTTTCCTAGTTGTTCTAACATAAGTTTCATAGCTAAACTACTTCCTATTGCGTCTCCGTCAGGTGATTCGTGTGTTAATACAACTATTTTTTCGCTTAATTTTATTTGAGTTAAAATTTCGTCTAATGTCATATTATTTCTCCTCTTCTTTTTTTGGCATAATTTCTTTTAATATATTATCAATTCTAGCACCATATTCTAATGAATCATCTAGTTCAAATATGATTTCTGGTGTATTTCTTAAATTTACTCTTTTTGCCAATTCACTTCTAATAAATCCAGCTGACTTTTTTAACCCTGCCAATGTATCTTTTAAGTTTTTAGAATTTAAAATACTTACATATACTTTTGCAAATTTTAGGTCATTTGTAACTTTAACTTTTGTTACACTAATTAGTCCTGTTACATTTGGATTTTTTAGTTCATAATTTAAAATTTGACTTATTTCTTTTCTGTATTGTTCGTCAATACGTCCTAATCTATTTTGATTTTCTGGCATTTTTCTATCCTTTCCTTTATTGCTTGGAAAAGAATTAGCATTTGGCATTGAAAACTTAATTCAACAATGCCAAATACAATTATCTTCCGAGCTTTATCTTTTAATTTCTTCCATAACATAAATCTCAAGCATATCGCCTTCTTTAATGTCATTGTAGTTTTCAATTTGAATACCACATTCAAATCCTTTACCTACTTCTTTAACTTCATCTTTAAATCTCTTTAATGTTGATAAATGTCCGTCATGTATAACAACATTTTCTCTAATTACTCTTATACCTGCATTTCTTTCAACTTTTCCAGATAATACATAAGCACCAGCTACTGTTCCAACATTTGAAATTCTAAATGTTTGTCTTACTTCTACACTACCAATAACTTTTTCTTCAAATTTTGGTTCTAACATACCTTTCATAGCCATTTCAACATCTTCAATAGCTTGATAAATAATAGAATATTGTTTAATTTCAACTTCATCTTTTTCTGCCATTTCTTTTGCCATAGCGTCAGGTCTTACGTTAAATGCTATGATTATTGCATTTGAAACTTTTGCAAGTGTAACATCTGATTGGTTTACAGCTCCTGCTGCTGCGTGTATAACTTTAACTCTAACTTCTTCATTTTGTAATTTTTCTAATGATTGTTTTACAGCTTCAACAGAACCTTGAACATCTGCTTTTACAATTAAATTTAATACTTTTAGTTTTCCTTCTTCCATTTGGCTAAATAAGTTGTCTAATGTTACTTTTGTAGCGCTTGCCATTGCTTTTTCTCTAGCTTGACGTTTTCTTCTTTCTATTAAGTGTTTAGCCATTTTTTCGTTTTTAACTTCGTAGAATGTTTCTCCTGCCTCTGGCACTTCTGTTAATCCCATTATTTCTACTGGTGTTGAAGGTCCAGCTGCTTTTACTGATTTTCCTTTGTCGTCTTTCATTGCTCTTATTCTACCAATTGAAGAACCTACAACTATTGTATCTCCAACATCTAATGTTCCTCTTTGTACAAGCATTGTAGCTATTGCACCTTTTGATTTATCAAGTCTTGCCTCAATTACAGCACCTTTTGCTTGTTTGTTTGGATTTGCTTTTAATTCTAATACATCTGCTTCTAATAGTACCATTTCTAATAATTGGTCAATATTTTCTCCTTTTTTAGCTGAGATTGGAACATATATTGTATCTCCACCCCATTCTTCTGGTACTAATTCATATGTCATTAATTCTTGTTTTACTTTATCAATATTTGCGTCTGGTAAGTCAATTTTGTTTATTGCTACAATTATTGGTATTCCAGCTGATTTAGCGTGGTTTATAGCCTCTACTGTTTGTGGTTTCACACCATCATTTGCTGCAACAACTAGAATTGCAATATCTGTTATTTGTGCACCTCTTGCACGCATTGCTGTAAATGCTTCGTGTCCTGGTGTATCTAAGAATGTTATTTCTCTATCATTTACTTTTACTTTGTATGCACCTATTGCTTGTGTAATTCCACCTGCTTCGCCTTCTATTACATTTGTTTTTCTTACTGCGTCTAAAAGTGATGTTTTTCCGTGGTCTACGTGTCCCATAACTACTATTACTGGTGGTCTTTCTTTTAATTCTTCTTCTCTATCTTCTGAATCATCAAATAAGATATCTTCTTCTGTTACAGTTTCTTTTTTAACTGCTGTAATTCCAAATTCTTGTGCTATTAAATATGCTGTGTCAAAGTCTATTTCTTGGTTGATTGTTGCCATAATTCCATATCCTAATAGCTTTTTGATAACATCAGCTGTTGTTTTTTTCATTTCAGCTGCTAAGTCTTTTACACTTACTGATTCTGTTATTTCTATTTGTGTTAATTGGAATATTTTTTGTTTATTTCTTTCTTCTTGATTTTGATTTTTTCTCTTTTTGCCTCTTCTTCCACGTTCTGTTGTTAAATCATAATAATCAAGCATTCCACCATCTTGGTCATCAAACATATTTGATAATCTATTTGCTTGTTTTAAAGTTTTAAGTTTTCCTTCATCAAAATCATGACCATTACCGTTTTTTCTGTTCTTAGTTTTCTTAGTTCTGTTTTCATCAAATTTGTTATTATTTTTTTGTTTGTCTATTGATTTGTTGTATTCTCTTACACTTTCTTTTTCAACAGTGTCAACAGCCATAATATCTTTAATATTTTTCTCTATTCCTCTTTCATCTAATGGTCTCTTACCACCAAATCTTTCATTGTTTCTGTTATTATTGCGGTTGTTGTTAAATCTATTATTGTTGTTATTATTCCCAAATCTGTTGTTATTATTAAATTTATTATTTCCGCCATTATTACTGTTCCCAAATCTGTTATTTGATTGGTTGTTATTGCGATTATTGTTGTAGCCATTATTTTTATGGTTATTTCTGTTATTATTGTCAGGTCTTTTTTGATAATTATTATCTCTATGTTCTGTTCTTTCTCTTACTGGTCTTTGCTCTTGAGCTTTTGATTCTTCAACTACTACAACTTTTTTAGTTACTTCTTTTTCAGCTACTTTCTCAGTTACCTTTTCAGCTGGCTTTTCTGTTTCTTTTTGAACAGGTTTTTCTATTGCTTTTTCTTCTTTTTTTGGTTCAGAAACTGGCTCTTCTTTTTTTACTTCTGCTTTCTTTGGCTCTGGTTTGTTTAATCCAAATAACTCACTTACTGTCATTGGTTTGCTTTGTTTATTTCTATAAACAATATTAAAATCTTTGTTTTGCTTTCTTTCAACAAAACCTACATTTTCTTTTTTAGTTTCTTTTTTTGCTTCTTCTTTTTTCTTTGTTTGTTGCTCTTCCTCATTTATTATAACTTCTCTTCTTATAATAACAGGTGCTTTTTCTTCTTTCTTTGTTTCCATTTTCCCCTTATTTGCTGTTCCTTTTCCTTCTTTTTTATTTGATTTTTTTGAAAGTTCTTTTTCTATTTTTTGTGCATCACTTTCTTCAACACCACTTAAATGGCTCTTTGCCTCTATGTTTAGTCTTTTTGCTACTTCTAATATTTCTTTACTGGTTAAGTCTAGCTTTTTTGCTATATCATATATTTTTATCTTACCCAATAACTTCACCCCCATCATTTATTTTTTGAATTTCGCTTGCTAAATTTATATCTTCTATTCCTATAATTGCTTTATTACTTTTTCCAATTGCTTTGCTAAGCTCGTCTATCTCTCCCATTATTTCAATCGGAATATTGAATTGTTCACTTAGTTTTATAAATTTCTCTTTTGTTCTAGTAGAAGAATCTTCTGCTACGATTATTAATTTTACTTTTCTCTTTTTTATTTGTAGTTCTACACTATCTGCTCCAAAGCTTACTTTTCTTGCTCTAGCTGCTAGACCTACTAACCCTAATATTTTCTTATTTATCAAGAATTACACCTCTTAATTTCTCATAAATTTCATCTGTTATTTTAAAATCAAATACTCTTTCTAATCTTTTAGATTTTTGTAACTTTTCTAGACATTTTATGTCGTCACATATGTATGCCCCTCTGCCTTGTAGTTTGCCTGTTTTGTCAACATTTATTTCATTTTGTTTGTTTTTTACTATCCTTATTAAGTCTTTTTTGTCTTTTTTTTCGTTACATCCCATACATGTTCTTTGTGGTCCAGTTTTCATTAATTTGTCCCTCCTTTATTGTATGTTGCTTATTTGCTTTTATTCTTCGCTTTCAGTGTTCTCTTCGTTGTTTTCTTCAACAGTTTCTTCACTGTTTTGAACATTTAATAACATTTCTCTGAATTGTGTTTCAGATTTTATATCTATTTTCCAATTTGTTAATCTTGCTGCTAATCTTGCATTTTGTCCTGATTTTCCTATTGCTAGTGATAGTTGGTCATCTGGAACTATTACTTGTGCAAATTTTTCTTCTTCTTTTACGTCTACTGCTAGTATTTGTGCTGGTAATAATGCTGATGCGATATATATTGATGGGTCTTCATTCCATTCTATTACATCTATTTTTTCTCCATTTAATTCATTTATAACATTTTGAATTCTTACACCTTTTTGTCCTACACAAGAACCTACTGGGTCTATATTTTCATCAGGTGAATATACTGCAACTTTACTTCTGTGTCCTGGGTCTCTTGAAACACTTTTAATTTCAATTACACCTTCATAAATTTCTGGTATTTCAAATTCTAGTAATTTTCTTACAAAGTCTGGATGACTTCTTGATACTATTACTTGTGGTGCCCCTTTTGCTCCTCTTTCAACATCCATAACATATCCTTTTATTTTTTGATTAACTTTGTAGTGTTCTGTTGGTATTTGCTCTTTTGGTGGCATTACACCTTCTAGCTTTCCTAAATCCATTACAACTATGTTGTGGTCTGCTTTTTGGATTAAGCCTGATACTATTTCACCTTTTCTGTCATTAAATTCGTTGTAAATTATATCTCTTTCTGCTTCTCTTAATTTTTGGATTATAACTTGTTTTGCTGTTTGTGCTGCAATTCTACCAAAATCTCTTGGCACTATCTCGATTTCTACTGTATCCCCTTCTCCTAAATCTGGGTTTATTTTTTGTGCTTCTTTTACGCTTATTTCTGTATCTTCGTCATTTGCTTTTTCCATAACTTCTTTTATTGAATACACATGTGTTGCTCCTGTTTTTGGATCCATTACTACTTTTACATTTTCTAATGCGTCGAAATTTCTTTTATATGCTGTTACTAGTGCTGTTTCTATTGATTCTAATAGATATTCCTTTTTTATTCCTTTCTCTTTTTCTAATTCTTCTAATGCCAAAATTAATTCTTTGTTGTCAATTGCTTGTTTTTTCATTTTTTTATTCCTCCCTTTCATTTTACCAATGATATATTGTTTTTATTTGTGCTATATTTTTTCTTTCAATTTTGATGTCTTCTTCTAATTCTATTTCGTTTTCATTAAAACTTTTTAATATTCCTTGATATTCTTTGTTTCCGTTTTCGTCTTTTTTGAATAGTTTTACATTTATTTCTGTTCCTATGTTTTTTTCTAAGTGTTTGTCTTTTCTTAGTATTCTTTCTATTCCTGGTGATGATACTTCTAGAAAGTATTGTTCTTTGATGTAGTTTGCTTCGTCTAATATGTCGTTTATTTCGTCATTTACTTTTTCACAGTCTGTTAGGTCTATTCCTTCTGGTTTGTCTATGAATACTCTTAAATAGTAGTTTTTTCCTTCTTTGCTGTATTCTACGTCATATAGCTCATATCCTATGTTTTCGATTTTTGGTTTTATTAAGCTTTCTACTTTTTCTTCTATGTTTGCCAAAGTGTACCCTCCTTTTATTACTAAACAAGAGTGGGATTTGCTCCCACTCTTCTGTCTCTTTTTGTTTACTTTATTATTATACCCAATTTTTCCAATAAATGCAAGCTTTTTTGCATTTTTTCTGTAAATGTTTTTATATAACATTGTTTTTTTCTAGCCAATTAAAAAATTTTGGATAGTCTCCTTTAAATTGTAATGGATTTTCGTCTATTAATTTCCTGATTTCTTCTTTATTCATATAATAGATTTGTTGTATTCCATCTTTGTCGTAGTTCAATTTTCCATCATAAACTAATTTATACATTTTTGAGAAAGCACTGGTGTCTATATCATAAGGCTTAAAATATCCTATTTCCTCTAATTTGACATTTGTAATTCCAAGTTCTTCTTCTAATTCTCTGTATGCTGCTTGTTCGTAGGTCTCTCCTGATGATACATGTCCACCTACAGAACAGTCATAGCAATTAGGGAATAGCCTTCTATTTTCACTTCTTTTTGGTACAATTATTTTATTGTCACTTGTAAATATCATTATATTTATAACTCTGAAATTCCTCCAATTATTTTTATATATAATGTTCCTGTCTTCTTTTCCTATAACGTTGTCATTTTCATCAACTAGGTCTAAATATTCAATTTCTTCCATTTTTACTTTCTCACCTTTCTTTTTCTTCCATAGAACTCTCCTATCTGCTAAAATAATACCATAAAATCTAATATTTTACAATAATTTAAAATCATAATTACGTTTTCAAACAAAAGTTTTGTTTTTTTGTTGAAAACTATTGATTTTTTGTATATTTTTGTTATAATAAATCTTACAAGAAAGGATGTTTGATATATGCAAGAACTATTAAATATTTTAAATAATACAAAGGCTAGTTTAGACAATTACTATGAAATACATAAATTTGAAGATTTTTCTAATAAACGAAATACTCCTAAAGATTACCTTGAATGGATCGATAAGAAAACGAAAATTATAATGAATTCTTCAGAGTTTATAGAAAAATCAAAAGAATACATTGTTCGTGGTGATGTTGTATGGGTTGAATTTGGATTTAATATAGGTGAAGAATTTAGTGGTAGGCATCCTGCTGTTGTTTTAAAAAATGGTGGTAAAACATTATTAGTTCTTCCTATTACAAGTAAGCAGCCAACAGAAAAACAGCTTGCTAGTAAAACCTATGTTGAACTTGGCAAAATATATAACTTTAAAGCAATGAAAAGATGGGTAAATATTTTTAACATTAATCCTATAAGTATTGAAAGAATAGATTTTACAAAGAAAAAGGGAAATATTAAGGGAATTGATTTAGATAATATATCAAAAGCATTTTTAAACTCTGACCTTTTTAAATATAAACCTTCTAAAAATACTTAATGATTTATCAAAATTTTTGCATAAAATCCTTGATTTTTACATAAAAATATAGTATCATTTAATTAATAGGAAATCTATTTAATTAGATGACTGAGAAGGCTCATTTAGGTGAGCAGTTATGATTTAGAATGTAGCTCATATAGAAATATATGAGCTACAGTTTTTTTGTCGGAAACTCTCGTAAATTTCAAAATATTTTTATTGAACTTTTTCCAATATTTTTATCTGATATGTATAACCTTTAAACCTAGTTTCAAACTTTTCATTAGAAACCATCTTATACTGTGTATTCTCTTCTAAATTCAAATTATCTGAATTCACCACAAAAATCCTTCCATTTGCCTTTTGAGCAGCCTCCTCAAAATTATTTACAACTCCCATTTGTGGAGCAAAAGCCTTATAAGCTTCTTCAATTCCCCAATTATCAACATTTAGGAAATACTGTTTATTTGTATCAATTAAAGCTGCAACAACTCCACCCTCGTTAATACCTGAATATACAATTATATCATCAGGTTGTAATTCTTCTTTTAAATACTCAATTGCCTTATTATTAGATTGGTCATAATTTTCTGCTTTTAAAGATATTGAATTCATTAATGCAAAAGTCATAATAACTCCACAAATAATTCCAATTATAAATTTGTTATCCTCTTTTACTAAGAAATATGAAATTGTAAATATTAGTAATCCTGTTATTGTGAATAAATATCTAGGATATAGAATTGGAGATATTATTGAGAATATTGCCATTACGATTATTACAATTGCATATATTACTAGTGGTATTATTCCTAGTTTTATATCTTCTTTGTTTTTAATATTTTTTATTATGATGTATGCTATGTAAATTACTAATAATATTGCAAATATTGTTGGTACTGTTTCTTGTAAGTTTCCTTTAAATTGGAAGTTTATAATGTCTATCAATATTTGTGGGAATTGTATTGTAATCCAAAATCCGCCTCCAACTCCCATCATTTGTCTTATAAATACAATTAGCCAAGGTGTGTATATTAACACTTGCATTGCTTCAACTATAAAGAATTTTGTTAATAATTCTTTTCCTAATTCTTTTCTGTTTTTTATTGCATAGATAATTAATCCTAAATTAGTTATTCCTGCACACACTAATGCGTAATAATGCATATAACAGCTTGTTACACTAAATATTCCAAATAGTATTAAGTTTTTTAGGTCTTTATTTTTTATAAATCTATATAAATATATTGCCATTAGTGTTACAAGTGTTATTGTCCATGAATACATTCTTATTTCTAGTGCATAGTTTAATACTGCTGGTAAAAACATACTAAAAAATGTGAATAGTAATCCTGTTTTTGTTCCAAAGTCTTTCTTTATGTGTGTTAGTCCTAATATTCCTAACACAACTATTCCTAAAACTGAAAATAGTCTATATGCTATTATGTTTGTTCCAAATATTATATTTACTATTTTTAGCATCCAATAATATAAAATTGGGTGTACGTCGTGTGAGCCTATTGTCCATATTTCTGAAAATGAGTGTTCTACTATTCCAACTGAGTATGCTTCGTCAAACCATATATTGCTGTGGAATGCTGGTATTAATAATAAAATCGCTCCTATTATAATTATTGCTATGTGTATTATGTTCTCTTTTTTTAATATTTTTTCTTTCATTTTTGATTTGTTCCTCTCTTAATAAGAATATCGTTTTGCTTTTAGAACGAAAAAAGTTAGCTTTTTACAGCCAACTTCTCCTTTTTTCTAAATGTCTTTGTGGCAAAACTTTTTTGCCCTGTCCCAAAAAGTTTTAATCTTCTTGTAATTGTGTTTCTGCTATTTTTATATCTCTTACATGGTTTATTTTTTCCCATGTTGTTTCTCTTTTAAATAGACATTTGAAGTTTATTAGTAGCCATGATCCCATAAATAGTGGATAACATGCTAATCCTTTTAGCATTGGTTTTATTGGTCTTTTGTCTAAGAACATTGCTATAACTGCTGTTCCTATTGGGAATAGGAATGTTGGAACTAAGTAACGCATTATATTTATTATTAGTTCTGCTTGTGTCATTCCGTCTCCTGCATACATTAAGAAGTTTGTTGCTAATAATACTAATGTTATTACAAACATTGGTATACTTCCTACTATATATAGTAGTCCGTCAAAGTTCATCATTGTTTTGTTTTCTTTTGCAGCTACTGCTAAGTCCTTAGTGTATTCTTTTATACATTGCATATGTCCTACTGTCCATCTGCTTCTTTGTGACCAGCTTTGGCTAAATCCTACTGGTTGTTCATCATATACTATTGCGTCTGTTGACCAACCAAGTCTTTTCCCTTGTATTATTCTTTTTAATGAAAATTCAATGTCTTCTGTTAGTGTTACTGTGTCCCATCCGTTTGGTTTTAGTACATCAAATTTTACCATAAATCCTGTTCCGTTTAGTAGTGGTGATAGTCCTAAGTTATATCTTGCTAAGTGATAAAATCTGTGCATTGTCCAATAAAATAGTGCGTATCCTGCTGTTATCCAACTGTCTGTTGGGTTTTTGATGTCTCTGTATCCTTGCACTACTTCTTCTCCTTGACATAATTTTTTGTTCATGTTTTTTATGAAGTCTGGATGTACTATGTTGTCTGCGTCGAATATTAATACTGCGTCATATGGCGCATTTTCTTTTATTTTTTGTTGTAAGAACCAGTCTAGTGCGTATCCTTTTGTTTTTTCTACACTGTTAAATCTTTCATATACTATTGCTCCTGCTTCTTTTGCTACTTTTGCTGTGTTGTCTGTGCAGTTGTCTGCTATTACATATATGTCGTATAGTTCTTTATTATAGTTTTGTTTTTTTAGACTTTCTACCAAATTGGCTACTACTGCTTCTTCATTATGTGCTGGTATTATTGCCATAAATTTGTGGTCTTTGTTTACTTTTAGTGGTTTGTCTTTTATTTTTACTAGTGAGCATAGACTTACTATTAATTGGTATAACCAAAATATTGTTATTGTCCATACTAATGCTTCTCTTAGTATATATAAATAATCCATCTTTTACCTCTCTTTTTTAATAATATTTCTTTTTAATATTATTATGCCATCTTTTATATTATACTATTATTTATTTAATATTGCAATATTTTCCACAAAATTTGTCTTTTTTTCTTCTTAAAATTGTGCGAAAAAACGCTTCCGTAAGGTTGGAAACGTTTTTTTAAAGTCTTATTCGAGCTGTACACAAGATCCATTACTTTTTATCTTATTTGTCTTTTTATTCTGCTACTAGTATAAAGTTTTCCCCTTGTGGTTTAACTTTAACTCCAGCTTTTAAATGGACTAATGGTCGTACTCCGCAAGTTAAAATTGTAATAGTATCCGTAGCTTACAGCGCCAGGGTAGTCCACATTCATCTCGTAGCCAACGCCGCTGGCAGACGGAGAAGCTAGCCAATATCCATAACAATCGTTATATGCTTCCTTGTGTGGATAATATAGCTCATCTTGGTAGCCATCTTTTGCACTCATTATATCAGAGCTTATAGATGTGCTTGTTGGTTCATTTGTTATCCCTACATAATATCCTGTTGAACTTGCTTTATTACAATATAATTTATCTGCTGTATTTGTTTCTGTTGTATATTTTTTATTCCAACTTGCTATCCACATCTCTAATGTTGGACTTCCTATTACATTATTTGAATCTACCCACCTTGTGTCTCTAAATGTTTCCCATTTACTTGCATCTAATAAACATGCTGTCATTTTATAATTGCTATTACTTTTTGTAAATGTTGCTTCTTGATTTAGCATAAATCTATTTGCTATTGCTGTATCTATACTTGTTACTTTAAATTCGCTATTGTTGCTCCAATAAATATTATAACTTCCCTTGTCTGTAAATCCTAAACTTGCTTTTTGACTTTCTAATTTACTTACTGGAACGCAATCACTTGCTATTAAGTATATATCATTTCCTTCTGCATAAAATACTTTCCACTCTACATCTAAATCAACTTGATTTCCTTCTGCGTCTGTTACTTTTAATGTGTCTCCATAATTTAATATCTTCCCTTCTGTTACCTTCTTAAATATATCAGGGTTTGTTGCTATATCGCTTGCTTCTATTGACTCTGTTGAGCCTGCTGCTTCAACATTTCCGTTTGCTTCTACTGTAAATGTTTGTCCATCTACTGTTACCGTTATTGGAAATTTGTCTCCCTCCATAGTTGCCTCTGGAATATTTTTTTCAAGATTAGATTTTAATACATCTAAATCTAATGATCCACTTTCATTGTAGCTTGCCAATACTTCTATTTGTATCCTTTCCTTTGCACTTGCTTTTTCTGTATCCTTTTTGGCCTGTGCTGCTTTTGTTAGTATTCCATTGTCTCCTGTCAATGTTGCAATTGCTACTCCTGCAAGTATTAGGAGTACAATTATTGTTATTACTAGCGCAATTAATGTTATACCATTGTTTGTTTTTCTTTTAAACATTTTTCTCCCCTTCCTATCTTTTGTTTAACAAATTTTATACCTTATATATAAATTATGTCTATAACTATCTCATTATTAATTTTCTAGCAGTTATATAAAAAAGAAACAGAATATTTTCATTACCGCTCCTTTTTTAACCTTATTAGTCTCATTTTTTTATTAGCTACTTTTCCCCTCTGTTGACTTCCATTAATTTTGTTTGGATAGCAGATTCTAATATTGAGTTATTGTATGTGGAGTTCCTGTTTCTTCTGCAGCTGTTGAACTTGCTGTTACTTGAACCTCAGATCCTAGCGAAACTATAGGGCGCAAACGATAGTTGCTCCCATCACCATCGCTGTCTGAGTGGAACATATCATAACCGCTCATATACGTGTGAGCAAGGCGCAACCCAAAGCCTGCATAGTTCGAATTACAGCTAACATAGCGCGAAGCCACCCAATAATAAGTACCTTTGCTTAATGCTTTTGATCCGTCTCCATAATTTGTACTATTTATTGGTATATAATAATATGTTTGTGTTGTTGTTAAATTATCTGCTTGTTTATATGACTTTTCTGCTGTTGATCTTGTTGTTCTATCTAATTCTGCTTTATTTGTATCCTTTATTCCGTCTGTTTTCACTGTCTCAGTATTTATTCCAGAGCCATTCTCTTTTGCATATAAATTTGGATAATATGACCTAGCTTTTTTATATGTTACTGTATTATTATCTGCATTTACTTTTTCTATATAGTCATTTGCTGATAATCCTGAAACTTGATTACTTATATAATTATTTTTTGCTGCTTTTCCTGCATCTGTTAACCAACTCTCCATGTCTTCTAATGTTACACTTCTTGCTTTTATTCCATTTCTACTATACAATTTTTCGCATATATCATGCATTACATATACTCCATTATTATATCCTGTTGCATCTCTAAAATATATACTTTGGTTTGTTGGACTTCCGATTAAATCCATACTTCCATCATCGTGTATTTTTAATACTTGCCATTTCAAACTATCTCTAGTGATATCTGTTGTATTACTTGTTGAGCCTGTTATATCTTCTGCTAAATTATCTTTTGAATATGTTGTTTGTGACGTAGAATCCGGTTCATAATTGATATAGTCCCCTACTTTTATTCCTGTTCTGTCTGTGATTATTGTTTCTTTCACAATTCCTTCACTGTCAACTTTATAAACACTTCCGTCTAATGTTACTGTTATTGGAAAATCCTCTCCTGTTATTGTCGCTTCTGGAATATTTTTATTAAGATTACTAATTAGTGTGCTTGCGTCTAATTTTCCACTTTGGTCATAACTTCCCATTACTTCTATTTGTATTCTCTCTTTTGCATTTGCTTTTTCTGTAGCATTTTTTGCTTGTGCTGCTTTTGTTAGTATTCCATTGTCTCCTGTCAATGTTGCAATTGCCACTCCTGCAAGTATTAGGAGTACAATTATTGTTATTACTAGCGCTATTAATGTTATACCTTTGTTTCCTTGTTTCATTACGAACTCTCCTTCCTCTCTTTTGTTTATCAAATTTTATACCTTAATTCTGTCTAGATATCAGGATTTTAATCTGATATCCGGACACTTTTTTAAAATGACCGTAGTAATGATATATCATTGCCACGGTCATTTTTATCTTATTTTTTATTCTCGCTTTAATTGAAAAAAGCAGCCCTCTTTGATACAATTTAGATACA
>Ga0209694_1000358_pt1 | contig 80314 bp, 78 predicted proteins | sample GluameincwithD2O_FD_187499 | JGI IMG/M metagenome (GOLD analysis project Ga0209694, IMG submission 187499) | Mouse cecum microbial communities from Vienna, Austria - Glucosamine amended microcosms incubated with D2O (SPAdes) (version 2) | ecosystem: Host-associated > Mammals > Digestive system >... | reverse complement strand
GCGCCCAGGCCGGGATGCGCCCGATGATTTCCACCGGCAGATTGCCCGTTACCGGCGTTTTTGTGAGCATATTGTAAAAATCGGCGTCAAAACGCAGAATGTCCTGGGTGGGACGCCAGGCGCCCATGACCTGCAGGTTTTTTGCCGCAAAGACCTGCGCGTCAACAGAACTTCCGGGCAGGATTTTTTCGGTTATGGCGTTCCAGCCCGAAAGCGGCATAAAAACGCGATTGTCCCAGTCCTCTTCCGGAGCGCCGCGCGTATAGCGGTAGTAATCCACCGTTTTCCAGACATCCGGCACTCTGGAGCTGAAGAAGTTGAGGAACTGGTTGGGAACCGTGATATCAGGATTTTTCATAAGCAACGTCCCTTTTTAAAGTGATTTTCCAAAATTCGTTTTTATTCTCCTTTACAAAAGGTTGGCGACAATGCGGCCCAAAAGCCGGCTTTCGGCCCCGCGTTCCAAGGTTTGCATATTTTTTTCGGGATTACCAGCAGATAATTGCGGCTATTTTGGTGGTTCGGGGTCATCGCAGGCGGAACTCGGGGCGCGGCCACGCAATATTTACAGCCTTTGTATGGAAAGCACCTTGCCCCCCTTGCCCACGCGGTAGAGGCAGTTTTGCCAGAGTATGCTCCTGGAGGCGATTGTGCCTACCCAGACCATCGCAAACATCAGGCTGGCGCAGAAAAAAGCCTGGAGCCAGCGGCCCAGGGGCGGTTTGGACGGCAAAAACGACCTCCAGCGCGCCATCACCCAGCAGACAAGGCAGAGCCAGCAGAGGGCCAGAAAGGACGCGATCTCGCTGCCGGCGCCGAAGATGTCCGCCGCGCAGGCCCAAACGCACCAGACAGGCGGCAAAACAACGGCGGTCGCGAACAGGCCGAGAATGCACCACTGGGCCGGCATGCAGAATTTCAGGAAAAGCACCTGCCTTTCAAGCCAGGCGCGCCAGACAGGCAGGGGATGGGCATGGGAGCTTGTTTTCAGAAGCGCGGCGGGGCAAAGGCGGATATGGACGCCATCTTTCTGGAGCAGGGCAGCCAGGGAGCAGTCATCGACAACATTGCTGGACCACAGCGTGGCCACATCATAGCGCGCGAAGGCCGTACGGCTGATGGCCAGCGCGCCGCCCCAGGGCTGGGTAAAGGCCGCCATGCCCTGCAAAAAGCGCATTAGAAGCACAGACTGGGCATAGGCCAGGGTGATGATGGAATTGTCCCCGGGCAGGACAACATGATAGCCGGTACAGATGGCCGCTTCTCCGCGCGCAATCGGCCCTGCAAGGCAGCGCAGAAAATCCCTTTCGGCCAGGTGCGTGGAATCGCAGAAAACATAGACGTCCGGGAAAGCGCCGCAGGCCTCCACGGCGGCAAGAAGATTGCGGTTTTTCTGGCCGCATTTTTCCGCGCGTCCGGCAATGATATGCTGTACCTGCGGATGTTCGGCCCTGAGCATGCGAATCAGTTTGCAGGCCGCGTCATCTTCCGTGGCCGTTACCAGAACGGGAATAAAATCAGGATAGTCCTGGTCAAGCAGGCTTTTCAGGGCCCTGTCCATATTTTGCCGCTCCCCGGCCATGGGTATTATCAGGGCCACCTTTGGCCAGCCTTCCGGCGGCTTGCGTTCGGCCTCCTGCCTGTCCCGCGCGGCTTTTTGACGGAGTTTGCCGCCTGTCCGGCCCAAAATGAAAAGCATGGCGCACTGGAAAAGACCGACAAGGAACATTGCATACGTCATTGAAAAAACCTCGTACCGGATATGTCAATAAAGGGGAGCGCAATCGGAGGCGGCAAGCGGGGCATTTAACACGCGTTTGCCGGAGAGGCTCAGCTTCGGGCCCTTGCTGATCTTTACCGAGCCTTCCATTTCATCAGGGCTGACCAGGCGCCCGGCAAAATGATGGCCAGAACTGTGGGACAATTCAAAGGTATCGTTTCTGATATGGCCATAGAGATGGTAAGCATCCTCATTGCCGTTGGCATGGCGCAAAATCAGCACGCCCCGCGCCTTGCCGTTATCCTCGAAGCACATTCCGGCCCGGAATTTGGCGGTCAGGACCCGGCCTGTCCATAGCTCCGTGCGCACTCCCGGGCCGGTGACAATGGCGTCCGCCGCGCGCGAAATGCCGGGCAAGACGGCGGCAAAAATGAAGGCAGCAAAAAGGATTGTGCAAAATATTCTGTTCATTAATTCGCCCCAATAGATTCAAGAATGCGCTCGTGGGCCTCTGTCATGGCCTGGAATGAAAAACCCCGCTCAATTGCCATGCGGCCGTTACGGCCAAGTTCATCGGCAAGCTCGCCTTTCTGGAGCAGGGAAAGCAGATTGGCCGCAATGGCCTGATAATCGCCAGGTTCGGAAAGCAGGCCGTTTTTGCCCAAAAGTTCGGGAATGCCGCCCACGGCCGTGGCGCAGACCGGCGTGCCGCTGGCCATGGCCTCCATGACAACATTGGGCGTGCCTTCGCGGATTGAAGAAAGCGCGAAAACCCGTCCTTCCCGATAGTGGGGCGCAGGTTCGTCCGCCGCGCCGGCAAATTCCACGCGGGAAGCGGCGCAAGGTTCAAGTTGCGCGGCAAGCTTGCGCAGGGCAGTCTCTTCCGGGCCATCGCCCACAAGACGCAGCCGGGCGTGGGGATGTTGCCTGGCGACGAGTTCAAAAGCCCGCAAAAGCGTCGCGTGGTCCTTGTCCCCCGCCAGCCTGGCAACGCAGACAATTAACGGTTTGCGGGAAGATGGCGGCAATTCGCCAGGATGGAATCTTTCGGTATCGACGCCATTGGCTATGAAGCTCAAGCGGTTTTCGGGCACGCCGATTTTGCGCATTACATTGAAAAGCGCCCTTGAATTGCAGACTGTATGGGCTGCAAGGGGCCACAAAAAACGCTCGTGCTGGCGCATTGGCGCGCCGCCCCCGCGCACAGTGCCAAGCACGGGAATATGCAGGACCTTGCCCCACAACCTGCCCCAGATATTTGGAAGAGCCGTGCAGGGGATGATGACATCCGGCCGCAGTTTCCTGATGGCGGAACCCAGCCGCGCGAAAAAAAGCGGGGCCGCTTTGCGGTTTGAACCCAAATGGACAAGGGTGATATTGCCGTCGAGAACTTTACGGTCAAGATCAGTCGGGCCGGTTAGCGTAAGAATAGCCGGCCTGAATCTGGCGCGGTCAAGCCGGAGAGCCAGTTCCACATTCTGTCTTTGCGTGCCGCCAAAGCAGAGGTCTTCAAGCAGAAAAAGTACGTTCAATATGATCCTCCATGGAGGAATCTAAACTTTTTCCCCATAATTGCAAAGAGCGGGGACAGCCACAGCCTAACGGCGCAAATTTCGTATAGCTTGCTTTATTTCCCCCGGAACCACAGGTTGATAACAGCATAGCTGCGCCATGGGCGCCAACGTTCCGCCATTTCCAGAATTTGCCTGGGGGTATGATCCGGCAAGGCGTGTTTCACGCCAGCATCCGTTTCAAGAAAGGCATCCGGCCAGCCCATCGTGCGCATGGCGATATACTGCGCGGTCCAGTTGCCGATTCCCCGGACAGACTGCAGCTTTTTTATCTCCATTTCGGGGGCGGCGCTTTGATCCAGCCGGATTTCACCAGAATCCACGGCTTCCGCAAGGGCACGGATGCAGGCGGATCGGGAGGCGATTATCCCCAGGGCCCCGAGGCGCTCCTGAATGCCATTTCCCAAATTCATAATATCTTTTGCCGTGGGAAAGGCGCGGTCGAGGCCTTCAATATCTGTTTCAACAATCGTCCCCAATTCCCGGGCCATGCGGCCGGCGAGTGTGCTGGCGGCTTTCACCGTTATTTGTTGGCCAAGTATGGCCCTCACCGCCGTCTCAAACGGCTCAAAACTCCCCGGAACTCTGCGTCCACATACGCACAGGCCGGGTTGTATCTCATTCATCACATGCAGCGTTTCATGAACGGCATCGGGCTCGCAGCAAAGATCGAACAAATGCCGAATGCGGGATAAAACGTGCGGTAAAACGGAAATCAGGGAGCCGCTTATGGTGGCAATGAGAGCGTCTTTATTCGGTTGATGCGTGATCCGAATCCAGCCCGCGCATATTTTCCCCTCCCTGTTTTCCATTCTTGCGACCCGGCTGTAAGTCTCTCCATCCACCTTTTCCACACCCGCAACAGACCGTCCCGCCAAAAAATCCAGCATTTCCTTCCAGCGATAGGGCGGCCTGTATCCCAATGCAAGCGCCAGCGCGCCAGCGTTATGTTCCTTTGCCGGAGTTCCCTTGCGCAGGGCGCCTGGAGAAAGGTTATACTGTTTCTGGAACAAGCCGTTCATTCTCCTGAGGCTGCCGAAGCCGGCCGCCATTGCTATCTCCGGCTCTGTGAGGGAAGTATCGGTCAGCAAATTTTTAGCCAGCAACAGACGACACGTCTGCAAATACTGAACTGGCGTAACATTATATTCTTCCAGAAACACGCGGCGCAAATGACGTGAGGAACATCCCAGCCTTGCGGCCAGCTCTTCCAGCCGCTGGCCGCTGCCGCAATTTTCCTCAAGAATTCGGGCTGCCTTTCTGGCAAGAACCGACTCAGCATCCACAAGGGAATTGCCTGGGGCCAGTTCCGGTCTGCACAACAGGCAAGGGCGATACCCCGCCTGCTCGGCTTCCGCTGCGGACGTAAAAAAAGTGCAACTTGATCGCTTGGCCAGTCTGGCCCGGCAAACGGGACGGCAATAGACTCCTGTGGAAGAAATGCCCACGAAAAAGCGCCCATCAAAGCGTGGATCCCTGGCTTTGAATGCCGCATACAAGGCATTGTCCCGCGCCGTATCCTTCATGCATTCTCCTTATTGTTTTTCCCATGCGCCGTTTTTGCGGCACGCGCGATCCTGTCCTGGCCTTTATCATCAGCTTTTGCATACCAGGGAACGCCTTCAAACAGATACTATAAAGATCTCCAGGTATTCCTGGCCGCGAATATCCACAATCATCACGGCAATGGCGCGTGTGCCCGGGGCCAGGCAAAAAACCGGGCTGGAAAGCACGAGGGGCCGGCTGTTTTTTGTCCTGAAACTGTGCCAGCCAATGTGGAAGGTCTCCTGATGGGATTCGTATTCCGGGTCAACCGCCCAATAATCCACAAGATCAATCCGGGGATGTTCGCCGGCTTTCGGGGAAAAGCCGGCAAGTTCAACGCGGACCCCGCCAGCCTCGTAGTGAAGTACAGCCTTGATGCCGCCGCCAGGCGCATCTTGCTGAAATTCATTTGCCACGCAAATCTGGAAAGGGGAAGCGGGAGAATAATTTTGCAGCTCGAGCAGGCGTTTGCGGCATGTATGGATGGCAAGGGGGCCGCAATCAACGGCAAGCCATTTGCGCCGCAGTTTTTCCGCAACGGCGATTGTTGTGCCTGAGCCGCAAAAAAAATCGGCCACAAGGTCGCCTTCCATTGAGCTTGCGCTGATAATGCGCCAGAGCAGGCTTTCCGGCTTCTGGGTCGGGTACCCCGTTCTTTCGGATGACATGGGGTTGATTATGGGAATGTCCCAGACATCATCCGGCACCGTGCCCGCCTGGTTGGGCATGTATTTTTTGCCGCTTTTCGCGGTGATACCGCTTCTGGCATAGCCGCTGCCCTTTTTATAGGGGATTCTGATTGCGTCCGCGTTGAAACGGAATTGGCGGGACTTGCTGTACACCAAAATATGGTCATGCTTGCGGGCAAAATATTTGCGGCTTCTGCCGCCGCCCGTGTAATGCCAGATGATTTCATTGACGAAATTGCCGAAAACCCTGTCCAGCATGATGCGCATGCGGGGCGCGAGCCGCCAGTCGCAATGGGCGTACAGGCAGCCGTCATCGGCCAGGATATTGTGAATGAGCTCGAGTCGTGGATAAATGAATTCATCGAAGGCGCCGGGATTCCACTTGTCCTCAAAGGCTGTCTGGCGCAGAAATTCACCATTTTCCCCGACAGGCATATCCATGCGGAAATCAAGACCGGCCTCGAAAGGCGGATCTATATAAACCAGCTTCATGCCGCCGGCATCATGAACCATGTCCCGCAGGGAGCCGCCTGCGAGGGAGGCCAGGACATCAAGGTTGTCTGCGCGAATCAGGGTATTCGCCCAGCCATCTGCCAGGCCGCGCCGCTCGACGCTTTTCATGATTCCCGGGCTGATAACGGGCTTTGGCGGATCCGCGAAAAGCCTTTCCCTGTATTTCCGGGGGAGGGGCAAATCTGCCTCGAGCAGCCGGATTATTTCGGTCTTCTCCGCCCTGGTGAGAGTCTGGCGCTTCATGATTTATGAAAATTGACGCGCTTTTACGCGAATATGACCAGCATACCGACTATCATCCCGGCAAGCAGGCTGAAAGCGGGCACCTTGCTTTTGCAAAGCAATACGGCCTGGGGGAAAATTTCTCCAAATACAACATAAAGCATTGCGCCGCTGGCAAAGGAAAGGCTGAGGCAAAGCCCATGCGGCCCGACATCCCCAATCCAGAAGCCGAGCAGGGCGCCAAGTATGATGGGAATGCCGGATGCGGCCGTGACAAGCACGGCCTTTGGGCGGCCCATGCCGCCGCTGATCAGGGGCACGGCCACAGCCATGCCTTCCGGAATGTTGTGCAGGCCGATAAGCCAGGCCAGGAGCAGGGTGGGGCCGGAAAGCAGATCGTCGGTATAGACGAAGGACGCGCCAATGGTCATGCCTTCTGGCAAATTGTGCAGGGCAATCGCGCTGGCCATGACCATGCCGGCGATAAAGAGCCCCACCTTTTCGCCCTTGCGCTTGTGTTCGACAAGGTGGTCAAGGTGGATAAGCTCCCCCGGGCAGTCCGCTGTTTTGGGGTGATCCGGCTCTTTCGGCACATGGGAATTGGCGTGCCGGTCAATGGCGTAGTTGAGCAGACAGACGCCGGCAATGCCGACGCTCATGCCGCCCAGCACCCAGTAAAGGCCTGCTTTTGTGTCCAGCGCGGCATGCACAAGGTCAAAGCAGACTATGCTGATCATTACGCCGGCGGCAAAGCTTAAAAGCAGGCTGATGACGACCGGGGAATCGCTTTTGAAAATCGCGCCGATCACGCCGCCAAGGCCCGTGCCGACCACGCCTGCCAGAAATGTAACCCATACCAGCATTTCAAGATGTTCCATGTATCATGCTCCACCAGATATTCATCCGCAGGTTCCTTTGTGGTTTGAGACCTCGTCCTTCAGGCCGAACAAGCCCGCACCCCGAACTCCCGGGCTGGGTGTCAGACGCGGGCGGTTAGTCCGGGAGGCGTCTCAAACCCCTCCCGGGCGCAAGGCGCAAAGCCCTGAAGGGCTTTGCTGCCAATTTGGTATTTGCATGCGCCTGGAAAAATTGTTGTGCATTCAGCGCATTTGTGCTTCAACCAAATCGGCTGTGAAACCGGTTTGGGATGAATATTTTTTCGCCGGGCATTTATAGGGAAAAAAAGTTTTTTCTTCCTGTGAGCGCTATTTTTTGTCCAACAGCCCATTGTTGTCAAATGTGAATTTTTAGGAAAAGGAGTAAACCATGGCGGAGACCATAACACAACTGAGCATAAGCGCGCCTTATGAGGATTACGACAAAATCACCGGGCTTCTGACCCTGGAAGTGAATTTTGGCTGGGAGGAACAAAGCCTGCCCAATGGCGACTGCGTGTGGCAGGTTCATTGCGAAAATGGCGATTTTCTGCAATCCCTGGCGCATAAAATCCGCGCCCTCGCGCCGGAAGCCGAATGCGCCGCCAGGGAGATCGAAAAACAGGACTGGACAAGCGCCTGGCGCGAGTTTTTCACGCCTGTAAAAGCCGGACCTTTTGTCGTTCTGCCACCCTGGCTTGGTAATTCCGAAAAAGAAACAATCATTATCGAGCCCAAAAGCGCTTTTGGAACTGGCCATCACGAGACTACTGTGCTTTGCCTGGAGGCCCTGGGGGATCTGCTGGCCAGCGGCAGGGCGCGGCCCGGACAGTCTTTTCTTGATCTGGGCTGCGGCACTGGCGTGCTGGGCATGGCCTGCGCCAAAAGCGGTCTGGAAGGCATTGGCCTGGATATTGATCCTCTGGCTGTTGAAAATGCGGAAGAAAATATTTTGCTGAACAATGTTTCGGGCTTCAGGGTCGAAGCGGGCAGCATGGAGAGGGTGGCCGGAAAAAAATTCGACCTGGTTTTGGCAAATATCCTGGCCGCGCCACTCAGGGAAATGGCGCCGCTTGTCGCTGCAAGCCTGAAAGACAAGGGCGCGCTTGTGCTTTCGGGCATTCTAGACATCCAGGCCGATGGAGTTGAAGAAGCCTATAGGCAAAATGGCTTGCCAAAGGCCGCGCGCCTGGCTTCCGGTGAATGGCGGGCCTTGATATTCCGGAAAGATGTTTGAGGCATACCGGCCGCTTTTGTTTATTTTAAACGCTATTGACAGGAAGCCCCTCACTTCAGTGAGGGGAGGATGTCACGGGCGGAAAGTTGCCAATGAGCCGAAATTGAGGACAGTCAATAGGATAGTCATAATTTTTACTTCAGTCCAGCCCGTGAAATCTGCGGGCTGCAAGGAGGACATTCCATCGCGCGCCAGCTGGATTTGCATGCTCTCCTTTATTTTATCCCGGGCATCTGGTAAAACAGGCGCTGAAATAAAGGAGGCCAGATGGATACTGTCATTTTGTGCGGCGGCAAGGGAACCCGCCTGAGGGAGGAAACTTCTGTCAAACCCAAGCCGATGGTGGAAATTGGCGGCCGCCCTGTCCTGTGGCATATCATGTCCATTTACTCCCGCTTCGGTTTCAGGGATTTTATCCTCCCCCTTGGCTACAAGGGCGAAGTCATCAAGCAGTATTTCAGCGATTACCGCCTGCTGAATTCCGATTTTACCGTGGATCTCAAAAACGGCGACATTACAATGCATCCCGGTTATCAGGACGACTGGCGCATAACCCTTTGCGACACCGGCCAGGAAACCCTGAAAGGCGCGCGTCTGAAACGCGTCGCCAAGTATATCAGGGGCGAAAGATTTATGGTTACATACGGCGATGGTCTGGCCGATATTGATATTGACGCGCTGCTCGGGTTCCACAAACAATCCGGAACCATAGGAACCTTTACCGGCGTCAGGATGCCTTCCCGCTTCGGCACCGTGCGCACGGACAGTGATGGCAGGATATTGTCGTGGGAAGAAAAGCCAGTGCTCGACGAATATATAAATTGCGGCTTTTTTGTGTTCGAGCGCAAATTTCTGGATTACCTGGACGAGGGCGATAATTGCGATCTGGAAAAAGAACCGCTGCAGGCCCTGGCAGCCGAGGGCCAGCTTTCCATGTATCCGCATCCCGGCCAGTGGCAGTGCATGGATACATTGAGGGATTCTATCAGGCTGAACGAGTTGTGGTCAATGGGAGAAGCTTTCTGGGCTTGAGGCACAATCGGCAATATATAAATTCGGGAAAACTGGAATGTTCAATAATATATATCAGGGCAAAAGGGTTTATATTACCGGCCATACCGGCTTCAAGGGCTCATGGCTCAGCGCCTGGCTTCTGGCTCTTGGGGCCGATGTGGCCGGCTTTTCGCACGATATTCCCACAAGCCCGTCCAATTTCGAAAGCCTGGGACTTTCCGGGCGCCTCACGGATTATCGTGGTGACGTGCGCAATGCGCACGAGGTAAAAAAAACAATGTCCGATTTCAGGCCGGACATTGTTTTCCATCTGGCGGCGCAGGCCCTGGTGCGCAAGTCCTACGAAGCGCCCGTGGCCACTTTTGAAACAAATATGCTGGGCACGATGAATGTGCTCGAAGCCATGCGCGGGCTGCCGCAAATCAGGGCCGGGGTGATAATCACATCCGACAAATGCTACAGCAATGACGAATGGGTCTGGGGCTATCGCGAAACAGATCGTCTTGGCGGCGCGGATCCCTATTCGGCCTCGAAGGGCTGTGCGGAAATTATAGCCCATTCCTATTTTCTGAGCTTTTTCTCGTCTGGCCCGGCCTGCGCGACGGTAAGGGCCGGAAATGTTATAGGCGGCGGTGACTGGGCCATGGACAGGATTGTGCCGGATTGCGCGCGGGCCTGGGCAGGCGCAAAACCAGTTGAAATCAGGAGTCCCGGCGCCACCCGGCCGTGGCAGCATGTGCTGGAGCCGCTCTCCGGTTATCTCTGGCTGGGAGCCAGGCTGCTGGAAAAATCCGCGCCCGGCCCCTACAATCCACAGGGCCAGTCCTACAATTTCGGGCCTCCCGCCGATGTGGACAATACTGTTGCGGAAGTGGTCGGGGAACTGGCCCGATATTGGCCAGGTTTCCAGAGCAAAATGAATATCGATGAAAAATGCGCGCTGAAAGAGTGCAATCTGCTCAAGCTTTGCTGCGACAAGGCTCTTGCGCATCTGGACTGGAAAGCCACTTTGAATTTCACTGAAACGGTGGCCATGACAGCAGCCTGGTATCGTGATTTTTATGGCCAAAAATCATCGTCCCCGGAAATGTGGCAGTTTACCCGGAACCAGATTGATGAATATGCCAAAAAAGCCAGGGAAAGGGGTTTGCTGTGGGCGCAGGAATAAATGACGGATCCGTTGCGAAGACAACAATTGAAGGTGTGCTCCTTGAACCACTGGCCGTGATTCCGGCAGCTGGCGGACCAGTATTGAAAATGCTTTCGCCAAAAAGCGCGTTGTTGCCGGATTTTTCCGGCGGTTTTGGCGAAATCTATTTTTCAATGGTGGAAAAGGGCCAGATAAAGGCCTGGAAACGTCACCATTTGCAGACCCAGTTTTTTGCGGTGCCTGTCGGCCAGATAAAAATTGCGCTTTACGACAGCCGCGAGGATTCCCCGACAAAAGGGGCGATTTTTGAAACCGAACTGGGCCTGCCTTTTAATTACGGGCTTTTGCGGATTCCTCCCGGAATCTGGTACGGCTTTGCCAATATGGGGGAAAAGACGGCCCTGATCTGCAATTACGCCGATATCCCCCATGATCCCAAAGAAGGCGAGCGCCTGCCGCTGGAAACGAGGGAAATCCCCTGGAAATGGGAGTAAATTGAGAGAAAATACTTGTTCAATTATGCGTGTATTGTAAGTATTACAACGACGTTTGATGCGCTAGCCTATGCAAAGGAGCTTGAATGCGCGGGGCTTACGCGGGAACAAGCTGAATTTCAGGCGAATGCAATGCGCAAACGGATTGAAAATCAGTCAGAGGCGTTGCAGAAGGCTCTTGATTCCTTCGATGAAGCCCAAAGAAGGGAACTGGCAACCAATGCGGATGTTCTCTAAGCCGGATTACGTTTGCAAAAAGAAATTGTCGAAGTCCGCCTATTCTTGTGTTTATGCTTGTTTTTTTGAAACTGGAAACCTGCTTTCCGCCAGCACGAGGCCGGTAATTGTCAGCAGCGCGCCCCCGGCGGAAAGCCAGGTTATCGGCTCGTGCAGAACAAGCGCAGCGGCGAATACTGTTACAACGGGCACAAGATAAATGTAGGCCGAAGTTTTTACCGCGCCTAGGCTCTTCAGGGAAAATGTCCAGGCGGCAAAACAGAGCGCGGAGGCGAGCAGGCCCAGGAAAAGCATGTTGAGCGCATTGACAGGCTTGAAAAGCTTTTCCGCTTCAAGATTGATGCCTTCATACAAAATAACGGGCAGCATGAAGACAAGGCCCCAGAAGAATATGGCCCTGGTGGTTGCGAGGCTTCCCCGGCCAGGCGCGGCCAGCTTGCGGGTCAGAATGGAGTAAATGGCCCAGGAAAGCGCTGCCAGCAGGGCAAGCAGATCGCCAAACGGGCTCATTTTGAAGGAAGCGCCATTAAATGAAATCATTGCTATGCCGATAATGGCCACGACAAAGCCAATAAAAAAATTGCTGGCCGGTTTTTCGGAAGCCAGAAATTTCCAGGCCAGCAGGCCTGTAAAAAATGGCGCCACAGTTACAATAACACCCACATTTGATGCAAAACTCACCGTAAGGGCCACATTTTCCAGTAAAAAATAGAGCGTAACTCCGCTAAACCCCGCCCCCGCAAAAAGCAACAGGTCTTTTTTGTTATTGGTGCTGATTTTTTTCGGCGCGGCCGCCCACAACGCAAGCCAGCCAATCAGGAATCTGATGAACAGGATTTGAAAAGGCGCAAAGTCGCGCAGCAGTATCTTGGTCGAGATAAAGGTCAGCCCCCAGACAAGAATACAGAAAATGGCGGCAAAATGCCCGAGAGCCTCATCGCGCTTCATCCGTAAATTCCTTTGTGTTTTGAGACTTCGGCCTTCAGGCCGAACAATCCCGCACCCCGCGATCTCTGGCGGAGTATCAGACGCTGGCGGTTAGCCTGGGAGGGGTCTCAACCTCCTCCCAGGCGCAAGACGTAAAGCCCTGAAGGGTTTTGCTGCCAATTGGGTTGGAAAAATCCTGTGCCGGAAGTGATGATTTTTTGTATTCGCCGGGAGTTATGCCGGTCCTGGCCTTGAAGCATCTTGAAAAATGGCTTTGATCCGTAAAACCGCAATTTATGGCCACTTCCGCAATTTTCTTGCCTTCCCCCAGCATTTGCTGTCCCAGATTGACGCGCAATGCCTCCAGATAGCGCCAGGGCGTGATGCCGTAACAGGTATTGAAACCTCGCACCAGACTGTATTTGTCCAGTCTGGCCAGGGCGCTCATTTCATCCAGGCTGACGGAAGCAGGCGGATTGGCTTTTAAGTGGGCGCGGAGTTCATCGAATGGATTCTTGCTGGCGCATTCTCCAACAGGCGCTGCAAGGTCCCTGTTCCAGAACAGGATTTTTCCGAGGATTTTCCTGGCAAGCCCCTGTAGGCAATTAGGGGAAGCGGCCATTTGCCCTGCCATGGCCCTGAAGTCAGCTGCAAGCGGCGATTCTGGCCAATTAGCTTTTTTGAATAATGGCAGGGAGTATTGGCCTGCAATGTCGGTCGCCATATTTTTCATGCAGTCTGGTGAAAAATGCAGTCCAAGCCAGTAAAGGGGTTTTTCTCCAGCCTGGACGCAGCCATGGACTTCTTCCGGATTGAGCAGGACAATATCTCCGGGGCCTGACCAGCATTCGCGGCCTGCCAGGGTCATTCGGCGTTTGCCGTCCAGCACACAGCCAATCAGGTAATGATTGTGAAAATGGGGCGGAAAATTTTGCTCCAGGCCGGAAAACAGGCAGATTTCCAGGCCCGGAGCGATTTTTTTGAATAGAGGTTTGGTTTTGGACATTCTCCCGCTTCCTGTTGAAGATATCGTAGCGGCAAGCAGGATAACTTTCTTGTACAATATTGCGGAAATTTAATTTTTTCCCTTTTTCATGCCCAACTCGATCAATTTGGCAAGCAGCTCGGGAAAACTCAGACCAATGGCCTTCGCTTCCTTTGGCACAAGGCTGGTCATGGTCATACCCGGCAGGGTATTGACCTCAAGCAATGTCAGGTTGCCTGCGGTATCCAGAATGAAATCCGCCCGGCTGTAATCGGAAAGGCCCAGAGCCTTGTGCGCCGCCATGGCAAATTCCTGCACCATGGCTGTAATTTTTTCATCTATCGGGGCGGGGCAGAGCTCGCGCGCGCCGTTTTCGGCATATTTGCTTTCATAATCAAAATAATCGCCGCAAACCGGCTCAATCAAAACAGGCGGCAGAGGTTCGTTGCCAAGGATGCCGCAAGTCAGTTCCTTGCCCCTGATTTCCGGTTCAAGCAGGGCTTCTTCACCAGCGGCGAAAATTTCGCCCAGGGCCTTGTCCAGCTCGGCGCGGTTGGCGGCCCGGCCCAGACGCAGGGAGGATCCGCCAGTATTGCTTTTAACGAAAATTGGATAGGGCATTGAAGGTTCCCAGCCCGCTTTGGGGGGAACTGGCAAAAATTCCCAATCGGCTGTGGGAAGGCCGGCCCTGCGAAAAATCTGTTTGGCCGCGGCCTTGCTGAGCGCAAGAAATGAGCCTGCCGGCCCGGAACCCTGATAGGGAATGCCGCCTGTTTCCAGCATGGCCTGGACAAGTCCGTCCTCACCCGGGGAACCGTGGAGAATCAAAAATGCGAAATCGGCGCTTTCGGCCCTGGCAAGCAATTGGTCAAATTGCGGCAGAAGGTCGAAAAATTCGACCTCATGCCCCATTTCGAGCAAGGTTTTTTCAATGATTTTGGCCCCTTTCAGGGAAATTTCACGTTCGGACGACCAGCCGCCCGCTATCAAAAGTATCTTCATGCAGTTTCCATCCAAGTTGCGACGAGAGCGCGTTTTCTATGGTTTTGCCCTGTTCCAGGGAGGCCTTGATGCTTTGCCGCGACATTTCGTTCTTGCCATAGCGCGTCAGGAGATCGGAAAAGCGTTCGTCAAGGTTGACAATGGCATCGTGCCGCACCCTTTTATCGGCGTAAATAATGAAAAATGGCAACGAGCAGATTTCCGGTCCATCCGGCACGGCCCAGGGCCAGAGCACATGGAGCAATACGCCGCGGGCAATTTCGTAATTATGGGTTTCACTCAGCGCCCAGGCCGCGCCAAGCTGTGCATGGCTGCCTCCATAGCGGATGCAATATGTTTTTGCAATATCATGCAGCAGGGCGGATGCGCGAACTGTGGCAGGGCACACGTCAAAGCCCAGGGCCCTGGCTTTTTGGGCCAGAGCGGTGGCAATTTTGGCTACTTGCAGGCAGTGGCGCCTGATATTTGGCCGCATGGCGTATTTTTCCCACAGGGCAAAACAGGCCATGTCGCCAGGCGGCCCGGAACATGAGGCCGTAGGGCAGGCAAGTTCGGGAAATTCACCGTATGGATTGTAATAGTTTTTTATGGGGCATCCAGCCATCTGCCTTCATCCTGTTGAATGCAAGCTTGTATAAGAAGCTGTCTTCACATAGTGAATTTTGTTTTCTCGCAATGAAGATGAGTAAATTATGAAGGGAGTGTACTCTTACGGTACTCGGCCTGAATAATTTACGAAATCTGACGCAGCAAGAGGGCAGAATGTGCATGTGAAGACTGCTACTAAAAATGCCCGGCTTGCATATACAATCCGGGCGGCAACGGGAAGCATGCCGGGCCGATTAAAAAATCGGCAGGCTGGTTTTTGCGGCTGGTGAACCATACGAATGGCCAAAAGTCGCGCTGTTCACATAGGCATAATAGATATCGTAAAAATACCCGGAAAGTTTAGACTATTTATAAAATAAGCTGGTCAGGATTTGCCCATGGAATTGAGAAAATCCTGATTTGACTTTGTGCCGCGCATTTTGTCCAGCAAGAATTCCATGCTGTCGATTGGCGCCATTGGCGCGAGAATTTTGCGTAAAATCCAAACGCGGTTCAGAATGTCCTCGCTGATCAGCAAATCTTCCTTGCGCGTGCCAGTGCGGTTGATGTCGATGGCAGGGAAGACCCTCTTGTCCGAAAGGTGGCGGTCAAGATAGATTTCCATATTGCCAGTGCCCTTGAATTCCTCAAAAATGACTTCATCCATTCTTGAGCCTGTATCAATAAGGGCTGTGGCAATAATGGTCAGGCTGCCGCCTTCCTCAATATTCCTGGCTGCGCCGAAAAAGCGTTTTGGCCTGTGCAGGGCGTTGGCATCCAGGCCGCCTGTAAGCACGCGGCCGGAAGATGGCGTAACTTCATTATAGGCGCGGCCAAGCCTGGTTATGGAGTCCAGAAGGATTACAACATCCCTTTTGCGCTCAACCAGTCTTTTGGCCTTTTCAAGCACCATTTCGCAAACTTGCACATGGCGCTGCGGCGGTTCGTCAAATGTTGAGCTGATAACTTCCGCGCCCTTGACTGTGCGCTCCATGTCGGTAACTTCTTCCGGACGCTCGCCAATGAGCAGGACAATCAGGTAAACATCGGGATTATTGGCTGTGATGGCGTTGGCAAGGGATTGCAGCAGAATGGTTTTGCCTGTGCGAGGCGGGGCGACAATCAGGCCTCGCTGGCCGCAGCCTATGGGCGCCATGAGGTCGATAACTCGGTTTGAAAGATTCTTGTCCCCGTTTTCCATTACCAGTTGCTGATCGGGATAAACAGGTGTGAGATTGTCGAAAAGCACTAGGTTTTTCGCATGCTCGGGCGACTCGAAGCCGATTTCGGTCACCTTGAGCAGGGCAAAATAACGTTCGCCTTCCTTGGGAGGTCTGATCAAACCCGAGACGACATCGCCCTTGCGGAGTGAAAAACGGCGGATTTGGGATGGCGAGACATAAATATCGTCAGGCCCGGGCATGAAACTGGAAAGCGGAGAGCGCAAAAAACCAAAACCGTCCGGTAATATTTCCAGCACGCCATCGCCATGGATTGCGCCATTCTGGATGGAGCAGGCGGAAAGCAGGGAGAAGATCAGTTCCTGCTTGCGCATCGAACTTGCGTTTTCAATTTCATATTGCTCCGCAAGTTCCATCAGTTCCTGCATGCTTCTGGTTTTCAAATCTGTAAGGCCGAGTACGCTGTCGGTGAGGAGTGTGGGCATTGTTTTCTTTTTGCGCATAACTGGTAGGGTTTAATGCCGGGGATCCCTTGGAAACCCAAACATTTGGAAATAAATTATAAAAAACCACATGAACATTTATTAAAAATGTTCGCATCGCGGCTTAACGCCTTTTGGCGCCGGATAGCAAAAGTTGTTTTGACTTTGGCAAGTTGCAAAAAAATTCAGGGACAGACGCGCCCCTAACCAAATAACGGTATATGGCGGCCATTTTGGACGGCCGAAAATCAAAATCCTGCTAGTATATGTTGATGCGATTGTTTTCAGGCGGCAAATGCATTTGACAAGATTTATATTCCTGCCGGGGCATACGCGATTTGATTATGGCAATTTCCTGATGAAAATTGCCATGCCTGCGCGTGAGCTGTGATTAATTCGCGCGTCAGGCGCATAATCGGACGTCCCCAACAATTGAAAATCTATATTTCAACTGCGAAATGCTATAGATAATCTTTTTCTGGATTGCAAGCAAAAAATCATGAAAAATTGGCCATTGCAATATTGTTGATTTTTTCAACAGCTTCCCGGGAGAGATAAAAAGGCATCGCTTCAATGCCAAAATTCCAGGCCTGCCGGGACATGAAAGCCGCCGCAACATAAGTCTGTTCACTAACTTTATTGGCATTGACTTCCCTGAAATCAAATGAAAGCTGAATTTTTTTGATGCCAAGAGATGCGCACATTTTGATGAATTGCGCAATTTCCGGTATCTGGTTGTTTTTTTCATAAATTATATATTTGAGCACAATCTGTGCTGGAGATCGGGCATCGGCCACATATTTTTTCAGGCTGTCCACAACCCTGGCAAAGCCGTTGATGCCCTTGACATTCCTGTAAATTTCGGGGGATGAGCTATCGAGGCTGATATTGATTTCCCCCTGGTCGCGCCGCAGCATCCTGCCAATGGCCGGCGAATATATCAGCGCATTGGTATGAACATTTTGCCAATATCCGTGCTTTGTGATCCATTGCGCGGCATCTTCAAATCCTGGCAGAATGCTCGGTTCCCCGCCCCCCCAGCTGAAAAAACAATTTTTATCCAGCAAATCCTGTGTCTGCAGGCTTTCCAGGGTGGGTAGCACTTCATAGCCGTAGCCTCTGCTTTTATGCGGCCACAAGTCGCAATATTCGCATTTGCAGTTGCAGAAAAAACGGTGCTGGTTGAAAGAGACTGTCTTGAACTTTACCGCTGCTTCAATATGGTTTTCGTCAATTGTCTGGAGCTGGGGGCAACCCTTGCAGACATTTTCGGAATTCCGGATCCTGGCCAGAACATTCTTGATATGCTCGCAATAGGCCTGTGCGGGAAATTCGCCGCCGGAAAATGGAAATTTGGGTACTTCAATGCCATGCACATTACAGCAGGGCTGGATGCTGTCAGGCTCAAAATTGACGTCGTTGAAAAGATTTATGCAGAATTTCATTTCTAATTCGGGCTTCTCAGTTTGTTTGTTCTCCGGTTTGAGGAGGCGCGTAATAGGCAAACAATTCATCTTTCAGATCATCGAAAGGAATGCCCAGCACTTCCGAAAGTTCGCCGCTCACAAGACTCATTGCCTGTTCCAGAAGGCGTCTTTCCCCAAAGGACAGTTCCTTGCTCCTGCCAATCAGCAAAAGTTCGCGCAAAACTTCGGCAACAACATTCAGATCCGGGCTTTTCAGCCTTTCGGAATATTCCCGAAAACGTCTGTTCCAATTTTGCCCGGTAAAAATTGTCTGTTCCAGATTTTTGTGCAGATTGTCAAGAATGAGACTGGCCTGGTTTTTTGATACGAGGGCCCTCAGGCCCACATTGACGGCATTTTGCACGGGAACCATAAGGGTGATGTTGTTGGCCCGGATACGAACAATATAAAATTCACAGGGCACGCCACCGATTTCTTTTTGATCGATACGCTCAATTTTGCCAACGCCCTGGGCCGGATAAACGACCAGATTGTCCGTCGAGAACATGAAATGCCGCCAGAAGGTTGTATGTGATATACTTCCTGGTGAAGTATTTATAGTGCATATTCATTTGCGCTGCCATCATTTCAGCCGCAGCAAGCCGGGGCCTCACTCGAGGGGCTGCTATCGCAGTCATCGGGGCATTTTCACTTTGAAAATGATCCATCTCTGTCGGAAAATGTTGTGAACCGCCAAAAATAATTCGGCAATAATGAAAAGTGCAATGTTAATTAAGCATATCGCATACTTGAACTGGTGTCCAGCCATCTGGCTTATTTTTTATCCTCTCCAGTGGGCGTTTTTTCAGGTTTCCCGAACTGTTTCGCTTTCACGACAGCTGCCTTGAGCCCGTCTTTGGCAAAGGTATAAAAAACCTCTACGGAATTATGAATGGCATGCGAAAATATTGTCTGTTCCGCCCCGGGCGCGCGGCCCAGAACCCAGCCCAGCGTTTCCCCCTTGTGGGCCGGTTTGCCAATGCCGATGCGCAATCTGTAATAGGCATTGCTGCCAATGTATTGCTCGATGGAACGCAAGCCGTTGTGGCCGGCATTTCCGCCCCCCAGCTTGAAGCGGATTTCGCCCGGGGGGATATCAAGCTCATCGTGGACAACCACCAGCTGGCCAGGAGCAAGCTTGAACCACGACAGCAAGGCCTGGACGGATTTGCCGCTTTCATTCATGAAAGTTTGCGGTTTTGCGCAAAGCCAGGTTCCCATATTGTCGGGAAGCCGCGAGCGCCACAGTTCGCAAAAAAATTTTTGTCCTCCCATCTTTTCAACCTGGGAGATTTTATGACAATCCGCAAGGAGGGCGTCAATAAAGGCAAAGCCGCAATTGTGCCTTGTTCCCGCATATTGCTGCCCGGGATTGCCCAGGCCCACAACCAGTCCGGCAAGTTCCATTTTGCTTACCTGCTCACAGTAAAAAAGCCGGCCACAAGACCGGCTCCCAGCAAAAATACAGGCTGATAACTACCCGGCCACCACTTCGCCTTCAACATCCGCGGCTTCCTCATCCTTGTCCTTGGCCAGGATGCTCACGACCGCGAAGTTCTGGTCATAAACAGCCGAAACATTGGGCGGCAGCTGCAGATCGGCCACATTTATGGAATCGCCGATATTCATGTCGCTGACGTCAATTACAATTTTCTTGGGCATATCCAGCGGCTTGCTCTCAAGGCGCACGCTTTCGCGATAGGTTTCCTGGATGCCGCCCAGCTTGACGCCTTTGGCCGTGCCAACAAATTCAAGAGGCACATCGACCTTTACTTCCTTGTCAAGATCCACGCCATAATAATCTATATGCAGAAAAAGTTTTTTATAGGGATGGCGTTGAACCTGCCAAATCAGCACGGGATGCGTTTCCTTCTGTCCATTGCTGTCAATTTCCAGATTGAAAACCGTGGTGTGGCCCACAGCCTCGTAAAGTTTCTCCAGAGGCAGGGCTTCGGCCTGCACCAGGACATTTTCGCCGGTGGGAGAATAAAAAATGCCGGGAACAAGGTTTTTCGAGCGCAGACGTCCACTCGGACCTTTGCCGCGGCCCTCCCGTTTTTGCACATTCAATGTCTTTTCAATGCTCATTCCAGTCTCCTTGAAATCGTAAGGGCGACAGCTTGCAGGCCTCAGACGAAAAGCACGCTTACCGAGGAACCTGTATGTATGTTATGAATCGTTTTTCCAAGCAATGCGGCAACAGACACAACCTTGAGCTTGGGGCAGCGCGCAAGCTTGTCTCCAAGCGGTATGGTATCGGTAACAATCACCTGCGAAAGCGCATCTGTCGCGTTGATTCTTTCTATGGCCGGCCCCGAAAGCACTGCATGGGTGGCGCAGGCCACAATCCTGGTCGCGCCATAGTTCATCAGCACTTCAGCGCCCGCGCACAAGGTGCCGGCTGTGTCGATCATGTCGTCCACAACAATGGCAACCCGGCCTTCCACATCGCCAATCACATGCATGGCATGAGCCTGGTTGGGAGAATCGCGCCTTTTGTCCACAATGGCCAGGGGCGCATTGAGCCTTTTGGCGTATGCCCGGGCCCTTTCAACGCCGCCCGCATCTGGCGAGACAATTACAACCCTGTCTTCATGCAGGTCGCGCAGGCTGTCCATCATGACAGGAACAGCAAAAAGATTGTCCACCGGGCAGTTGAAAAAACCCTGGATCTGGCCGGCATGCAAATCTATGGTAACCACCCTGTCCGCGCCGGCTACGCTGATAAAATCCGCTGTCAGCTTGGCGCTTATCGGCGCGCGCGGGCTTACCTTGCGATCCTGGCGGGCATAGCCGTAATAGGGTACAACGGCTGTGATGCGTCCCGCGCTTGCGCGCTTGAGCGCGTCCATCATCAGGCAAAGCTGCATGAAGTTGCGGTTTATCTCCGGCGGGCAAGTGGGTTGAACCACAAAAACATCGTCTTCCCGCACATTGTCGCCGATTTCTATGCGCAATTCGCCATCACTGAAGGAGGTGGCAAGGGTGGGTGTAAGCTGGCAACCCAGGTGGTCGCAGATAGCGCGGGCAAGCTCGGGATTGGCCGAGCCGGTTACAATTTTAAGGTCGCTGAACATATGACCATCCTGGCCCCGGAGATTCTTCCGGAAAATATTGGCTGGGATGGAAGGATTTGAACCTTCGAGTCACGGAGTCAAAGTCCGTTGCCTTAACCGCTTGGCCACATCCCATTATCGACAATTTCAGCAATAATTGCGCATGGCCGAAAAATAAAGCCGGCCAGCATTGCGCATTGCTCCCTTCACCTGCTTTCCCGCGCCTTCATCGGCAAAAATGCCGAAAATGGACGAACCACTTCCGCTCATGCCTGCCGCAAGCGCGCCCAGTCTCAACAGCGCGTTCTTTATTTCCGCAAGTTCGGGATAACGCGGAAATACCGCTGCTTCAAGATCATTTTGCAATCCGCAATCTGCCAGACAGTTCTTTAAAGCGGCACAGGAAAGAGAATTTCCTTTATCTTTGTCAAAAATGTTTGTCAAGCAATTTTCTGGATATGTTTTCTCCCGCAATTCATCATAACGCGCAAAGGCCCAGGCGGTGGAAACGCCGAAAGGGGGACAAACCAGCAAGATGAAAAGCCCTTCTCCCATAAAGCGCACGGGTTCGGTAAACTCGCCCGCGCCGCTAGCCAGCGACGGCCGGGGAGTAAGGAAAAACGGCACATCCGCCCCGGCAAATAGCGCGGCTTCATTCAGCCGGGCAGCGTCAAGAGGCTGGCCGCAGGCTTCATTCAGCCAGAGCAGAAAGGCCGCGGCATCGCCGCTGCCCCCGCCAAGCCCGGCTTCTTTGGGTATGCCTTTGCGCAAGGTTGCCCGTATTCCGAAATTCGGGCGGCAAAAGGCGCCAAAGGCTTGCCAGGCGCGAAAAATGGTGTTTTTTTCGGGCCGAATTTCGGGATCATCGCAAACAATTTCCAGGCCCGGGACGGGCAGTTTTTCAAATTCAAGCTCGTCCCGGGGATGATCCAGGGGATAAAAAACAGTCCTCAATTCATGGTAGCCATCCGGCCTGCGTCCCGTTATTTGCAGGCCAAGATTGATCTTGCAGCCCGATGAAATCACAATGTTTCAACCGTCAAATGTTCATTCGTGTAAACGCAGATTTCGGCGGCTATGGCCATGGCTTCGCGCACAATGGTTTCCGCGTCCGGGTCTCCGCCATGCCGCACAAGGGCGCGCGCCGCCGCCAGGGCGTATGGGCCGCCGCTGCCTATGGCCGCCACATCGTCATCTGGCTCGATAACATCCCCCGTGCCCGAAAGCAGCAGCAAATGTTCCCTATCGGCCAGCAGCAGCATGGCCTCAAGTTTGCGCAAATACTTGTCCTTACGCCAGTCCTTGGCCATTTCCACGGCCGCACGCACAAGATTGCCGCGTTTTTCCTTCAGTTTGGCTTCAAACAGTTCGAAAAGGGTGAAGGCATCGGCCGTTGCGCCCGCAAAACCGGCCAGCACCTGGCCTTCGTTCAGGCGGCGCACCTTGCGCGCTGAATGTTTCATTATAGTTGTCTGGCCCAGTGTTACCTGGCCATCGCCGGCCATGGCCACATGGCCGTTCTTCTTCACCGCAAGTATTGTTGTTCCCTTGAGTTCGGTCATCAGCTTTTATCCCAGATTTCCTTGATTTCCTTGTATGCGGAATCGAGCTTGTTAAATTTGGCCCTGTCCGGTCTTTTTTCGGCCAGGCTTTTTGCCTTTTTGAAATGGCGTTCGGCCAGTTTTTTGTTATTGGCATACATGGCGGCGTATGTCAGATGGATATAGGCTTCGTAATTGTTGCCGGCTTTGCCCAGTGATCGGGCGTACGCTTCATGGACATCGGCCTCCCTGGGCACCTGCAAAAGCACCTGCTGGTAATAGTGTGGCGCCTGGGATGCGCGGCCGGTTTCATCAAGAAGCCGCGCATGATAAAATGCGGCCATATAGTCGCGCCTGTCCAGCTTAATGGCCTTTTGCAAAAGCTTTTCGGCTTCGTTCATGTTGCCCTTGCGATAGTGAAAGCCGCCCGCTTCCCGCAGGACAAGGGGATCGTTCGGGCTTTTGAGAACAGCCGCATCAAAGGCGGAGGCTGCTTCGTTGACCCTGTTTTGCCTGGAGAGCACAATGCCCCTGCCCATAAGCGAAAGGCTGTCCTTGCCGGAAAAACGCTGCATGGCGGCCTGCGGATCGCCATAACGGGCCCAGAGCAGGGTTTGCACCCTCTGGAAGCGGCGATTGTCCATTTTTCGATTGACAACATTTTTGGGCATGGTCGCTATTTTTGCCGCCATGCTGTTGACCCTGTCGCCTATTGCAGGGTGGGTCGAAAGATAGGTGGGGATGCTTACGCCGCTCATCCAGCTTTTCTGGCGCAACTTCTTGAAGCCGCCAACCATGCCGGATGGCGCAAAGCCCGCTGCCACAAGGTATTGCAGGCCAATATTGTCGGCTTCGCTTTCATCAAGACGGCTGTAATTGAGCATGGCGGCCTGGCTTGCGCCGCTTGCGCCAATGGCCGCGGCTCCGCCAGCTGGTCCGGCCAGGGCCACGCCCGCGACTGCCACAAGCAATGCGCCCAGGGTCAGATACTGGGCGCGCTCGAGCCTGGATGCGACATGGCGCTGGGTTACATGGGCAAGCTCATGGGCCAGAACCCCGGCAAGTTCCTCCTCCTTGTCCACATTCATGATCATGCCGCTGAAAACAAAAACATAACCGCCCGGAACGGCAAAGGCGTTCAGGGCGTTATGCATGATAACGGTGGATTTGAATGTAAAAGGCTGGGGCGGAATGGCATTTACAAGTCTGGCCAGAAGGTTTTCCACATAATGCTTTACTTCCGGGTCTTCAATGACAGGCATGCGCGAACGCACCATGACATCGAATTTGCGGCCAAGCTCCTTTTCATCCTTCAGTGAAACCCCGCCAAAAAAGAAGGCCTGGGCCGGATATGGCCAGAGCAATGCGAAAATTGCCGCAAAAGCCATAATGTATTTTACAAAATATTTTTTGGTAAATGGCAAATTCATTTTTCCCCGGAACAATGGTATAAAAACATGATAAATCGCATGAACAGAATGCAATTTATATCGTTTTGGTAATAGAGAAGGCATCGTTTTCCATACAAAATCCGTCAGGATTTTGCGCAACGCAGCGGCGTAAGCCAGCCAGCGAGCCCCGTGGCGGCCGCGGGCCGTTTCTGTATGCCAGCTTTGCTGGAATACAGAAATCGACGGCAACGCAAAAACACGCTTTTGGCTGACGATCTTCGACATTGAAATGTTTGCATTTCAATGCCGACATCTGTAATGCCTACTCTATATCCCAGACCTGCCCCTGCGGCGTATCGCGCACGGCAATGCCCAGATTGGCCAGGTCGTCGCGCAGGGAATCGGATGCCGCAAAATCTTTCCTGTCCCTGGCCTCCTTGCGCCTGGCAAGCAGCTTTTCAATAGCGTCAAGGTCGAGATTCATGCGCCTGGCGCGCATATTGCGCAAGTTTGCAAGAAAGGATCCGGGATTATCGCCAAAAAGGCCGAGCTGTTTTTGCCAGTCATGGCTGGCGGCAATGAAATCTTCAAAAATTGTGCCGGCGGCTTTGGATTTTTTGAGGGCATTGTCTTCAAGCAGACGATTGACTATGCGGGCCTGGGAAAAAATATGCCCGAGGGCCTTGCCCGTATTCAGGTCGTCATCCAGGGATTCTTCAAACAGGGCCGGCAATGTTGACCACTCTTCAAGAATATCGTTGGGCAGTGCCGTGTTTTTCCAGGATGCCCGGCCTAGCGCGCTCTCTGCGTCAAGCAGGGCCGAATAAATTCTTTTCTGGGCCTTTTCCGCTTCTTCCATGCCTTGCCAGGTAAAATCAATGGGGCTGCGATAATGCCTGGTGAGCAGGAAAAAGCGCAGCGTTTCCGGCAAAAAGCTTTTCAATATCTCCCTTATGGTAGTGAAATTGCCGAGGGACTTGGACATTTTTTCGGAATTGATTCGCACAAAACCGTTATGCACCCAGTAGTTGGCAAGCTTGCAGCCGCATGCGGCCTCGCTCTGGGCGGCCTCGTTTTCGTGGTGCGGAAAAATCAGATCCTGGCCGCCGCCATGAATATCGAGAGGCAGATACGGTTCTGTCATTGCCGAACATTCTATATGCCAGCCTGGCCGGCCCATGCCCCAGGGACTTTCCCATTCCGGCTCGCCTGGCTTTGCGCTTTTCCAGAGCGCGAAATCCAGGGGATCTTCCTTTTGCTCGCCAGGCTGCACCCTGGCGCCGGCCATCAGCTCGTCCAGGCTGCGCCCGGAAAGACTGCCGTAATGCTCTCCGCTGCGCACCCTGAAATAAACGTCTCCGTTCGGCGTGGCGTATGCCTTGCCCAAATCCACAAGCTTTTTGCACATGGCAATGATGGCATCGACATTTTCCGTTGCCCTGGGTTCAAGATCGGCCCGCAACACGCCCAGTTTGTCCATATCCTCGTGAAAGGCATGGATATAGGTTTGCGCAACGTCCTTCCAGTCGCGCTTTTCCTCGTTGGCGCGCCGGATTATCTTGTCGTCAATATCGGTAAAATTGCGCACATAAAGGACTTCGAGACCCAGATTGCGCAAATGGCGCACCAAAACGTCAAAAACAACAGCCGAACGCGCATGGCCGATATGGCAATAATCATAGGCTGTTATTCCGCAAACATAGATATGGACCCTGCCAGGGCGCGCGGGAATGAATTCTTCCTTGCGCCGGTCCGGAGTATTATAAATTTGCATGGCTTTGTTTTTTTAGGGGATGGAATTATTGGAAATAAACGCGGCAGACCAGGTTGCCTCTGGGCACGAAACCGAATCTGCCGGAAAATTGCTCAGGAATTGATTTGGCCAATTTCATCCAGGCGGCGTTGATGGCGCCCGCCTTCAAATTCGCTTTCCAGAAATGCCGTCATTATCGCCAGGGCAAGTTCTTCCCCGATTATCCTTGCCCCAAGGCAGAGGACATTGGCATTGTTGTGGCGGCGGCACATCCGCGCCGAAAGCTCATTCGCGCAAAGGGCAGCCCGGATGGCCGGATTGCGGTTGGCGGCAATGCTCATGCCTATGCCCGTGCCGCAAATCAGGATGCCGAGATTGCCGTCTGCGGCGACGGCCTTGCAAAGATCCCGGGCTATCAGTGGATAATCGCAGCTTTCCGTCGAGTTTGCGCCGTGATCCTCCACTTTGTAGCCAAGCTTTGCCAATTCGCCAGCCAGAAGGCTTTTGAGCTGGAAACCCGCATGGTCCGAACCGATATGAATGACAGACATACTGTTTTAATCCTGCTATGGTTTATATTGGGATAGCGGCAAAAGGGGCACGCCGTCTGGCATGGCCAGATTTAGCTGTTCGGCTGTAAACGGCGGCAGGTCGTTTTCCCTTTCCTTGACCAGGATTATGGCCTTTTTCCCATTTGGCCTGTCGAGGGCCAGCCGTCCGGGTCGGTTGCCGTCCAGGCCAATATTCATCCGCCAGCCGTTGCCGCCTTCGTTCCAGGCAACTGGCAGGCCATTCTGATCGAGTTCCAGAACCGCCCCTTCCTTCGCGGCAAGCTCATAAGAGACATTGCCGTTGTCAAGCATGGTCGCCTTGTCGTAGGTCTTGCCGAAAACGGCCGCGTAGTTGCCGTTCAGCAATTCGGCAAGTTGCGGCAGGTCAAAAGGCACAGGCACTCCTACCTTGAAAAGCGGCTTGTTTTCGCCCTGATGGAAATAAGCCTTGTTGATCTGGGTGGCATAAATCAGGAAATGCGGGCCGTCTTCCAGAATTTTGGCCACGATTGCCCCTACCCCGGCCATGACGTCCAGGCGCAGCTTTCTGTCGTTATTGCCCCACATAATGCCTGTAACGCGCCTGGTATCGCCTTCATCGCCAAAACGCAGGCTCATCTGCATACGCCAGGGGGCTTTGGTGCTTTCCTTGCTGATGGCCAGCATCTGATTCCAGCGATCCGCAAGGACAGTGTCGCCAGGCGTCTCCACAACAGTTTTTTTGGCGCAGGCGCATAGCGCGAGCACAAAAAATATTATTGCAAGCTTTTTCATAGCTGCGAAAGCCTCTGTTTCAGGGCCTGAACATTGTCAGGTTTGAGGGCTATTGCTTTTTTATACGCCTTGCGCGCTTCTTCCTTGTGCCCCAGGCGGCTGGCAATATCGCCGTAATGCTCCCAGATGGCCGCATCGGTATTGTCCGAAAGGGAAACCGCGCGGCGTATCTTTTCAAGTGCTTTTTCCGCCTGGCCGGCCCGGAAAAGCGCCCAGGCCAGAGAATCGATTATATAGGCCTGGTTTGGCGAAAGTTCGTCGGCCTTTTGCAGAAGTTTCAGCGCCCGATCCAGATCCCGATTCTCCTCGGCCAGGGTATAGCCAACATAATTCATGGCCTGGAAATTGTCCGGCTGCTTTTCAAGCAGCTTTTCCATCACGGCAAGAGCCTCTTTCTTGTCCCCGGCTTCGTCAAGCAGGGAACCAAGCAAAAAGGCCAGATCCGGATTCGCGGGCCATTTTTCCTCGGCCTTCCTTGCAGCGGCAAGGGCTTCCGCAGTCTTCTTTTCCCTGGCCAGCAGCCTGATTTCAAAATCGCAAAATTCCGGATTTTCCGGATAGCTCTTCTGGCCCTGCCTGGCCGCTTCAAGCCCGTCCGCGCTTTTGCCGGCTTCAGCCAGAAGCTGGATTTTCAGAAGCTGGGCCCGTGGGGCTGCCTTGCTGTTCGCGGCAATTTTATCAAGCCATGAAAAGGCCACGTTCAAATCCCTGCGCTGCTCGAAGGCCAGGTCGGCAAGCATGAGATAGACTTCCGGCGGCGCGTCGGGCCTGTTTGAAAGCTGTTTTAAAATTCCCTCGGCCTGCAGGTAATGATGCGCGTCGAGCAGCATATTGGCCGCCGCAAGCTTGAAAGGCACCGTGTCTGGTCCCTGCTTGATATATTGCAGGGCTTTTTCCGGCTGTTTCATGCGCAGGGAAATATTGACCAGCCTAAGCGAGACTTCCTGCGGTGAAAAATGCAGTTTTTTCAGCTTTTCGTAGGTTGCGCGCGCCTCTTTCCAGTCACCTTCCTGCTCGTAAAGAAAGGCGAGCTCGGCCAGGGCCTCCACAAAGTCGGGCATGCCTTTAACCGCCTTGCGCAGGTAGGGTATGGCCTCGGCGCGTTTGTCCATGCCGACAAGAGCCTTGGCATGGTAGTAATCGACAAGAATATTGTGCTGGTTTGCGGGGATGGAATCGAGAATTTTCTGGGCTTCCGCGAATTTTTTGTCCTTGACCAGCAACAGGGCAAGCTCAAGCTGCACATCAAGATTGCCGGGATGCTTTTTGAGAAATTCGCGCATCGCCTCCGCCCCACGCCCGGGCATGCCGTGATCCCCCAGGGCCTCCCCGTAAAGCAGGTTCAGTGATGTATCATCCGGCAGGGCTTTCATGGCGAGCTCAAGGAAAGGCACGGCATTTGGAGACTTGCGGCTCATCAGCCAGACCCCGCCATCCATCCAGACATTCGCCGGGGCCTTGACCTGCTGCAAAAGGCCGGCCGCTTCCAGAAGGCCGGCTTCGTCCTCTTCGAGGATTGCCTGAATATAGAGCAGTGTGGCCAGGGTATCCTTTGCCTCGCTGCTGAGTTCCTTCTCTGGCGGGCGCACAATTATGTCATGATACTTCTGGTTTCCCTGGGAACTTGCCTGCTCTGTTGGCACGGGAATGGGCGCCACCTTTTCAATGGTGGCATTGAATTGCGGAGCCTGATCCAGAATGGAGGGCGCGGTGGTTGTGGCCACGGCTTTTTCCGCCGGACTGTTGCCGCAGGCGCCGGAAAAGAGCGCGACAAAAGCTGCCAGAGAAAGGACGTGCATTCTGGCGACGTTTCTGTATTTCATAAAAACGCCATCCGCCTTGGGAGATGTTTTCCCATTTTTCACGATTCAATCCATGCGGAAGAGAAGTCTTTTATATCAACTGCAAGATGCTGGCGAATTTTTTCCAGCAAACGCGCCTCCAGTTGCCGGACGCGCTCGCGCGTTATATTATATCGTTCCCCGATTTCACGCAAGGTAATTGGCTCGTCTGTAAGCAGCCTGTTATTCAGGATGTATTGTTCTTTTTCATTCAGCCTGGGCAGGATGGTCTTGAGGCGCGAACGCACCAGGACGGCGATTTCAGTCGAAGCCAGGCTTTCTTCCACGCCCGGACCAATGGCAGGCAAAAAATCCATCCTCGTTGCCCCGCCGGTTTCTTCACCCACCTGGACATTCAGGGAAAGGTCGGTCGAGGCCAGACGCTGGTCCATCTCGCTGATCTGCTCCTCGCTCACGCCAAGGCGTTCGGAGAGCATTGAGGAATCAGGATCAAAACCCTGGGCAATAAGCCTTTGCCTTTCCCTGTTCAGGTTGTAGAAAAGCTTGCGCTGGATCTGGGTTGTGCCGATTTTGACCATGCGCCAGTTATCCATGATAAATTTCAGGATATAGGCCTTGATCCAGAAAGAAGCATAATAGGAAAACTTGATGCCCTTGTCCGGGTCAAACTTGTTCACTGCCCGCAAAAGACCGACATTGCCTTCCTGCACCAGATCCAGCACATTCTGCATCCAGCGCCGCTGAAAATCCATTGCTATGCGCACAACAAGGCGCAAATGCGATGAAACAAGCCGGAAAGCGGCATCCGGGTCGTTGTTGTCCCGCACACGCAAGGCAAGCTCGTGCTCCTCTTCGGGGTTCAACATGGGAAAACGGCTCACTTCCCGCAGGTACATGTGCAGGCTGTCCCGCAAGCCGGAAGGGCTGGGGAGCCGCGAAATGCTGGGCGCGGGCAGTTCGTGTGGATTGTCGGCAAGCCCGCCGTCAAGCTCGTCAAGCGGGTCGTCGCCGATATCCATTATTTCGCCGTCAGTTATAAATTCTTCATTTTCTTCATTGTGTTCGTCAATCTCGTGATTTTCCGGGCTCGCGGCAGCCTGGGTGCCGTTTTCTGCCTTTTCGGGGGCCTGTTTCCTGGGAGTATTTGACTTTTTCAAATTTTTCCTTGCCAGAATTTTATATTATATCGGGATGCGGAAATATTGCTCCGTCTAATCGTCAATGGAACAGATGATTTTGGCGAATGCCGGCGTGCTGGCCGGTTTTTGCATTTTCGCGCAGGTTTGCAAGCATGGCCGCGTTTCACGGCATAAAATGATGCTATAGTTTTGATTTGTTTTTTTCAACTTTTTTCATTAGTAAAAAAACGGGTTCGGAAATGCCGAATCAGATATAGCCAATTCCAGGACTGCCGATAAGATACTTTATGTTGTCATGGATTTGATCTTTTCCCGGCAAAACTTCATGAAACCAAAAATTGACGGACAATAATCTGTTGGAAAACCAATTTCGCAATACCCTTGCCAGAGGGCAAATTCTGGTTGTTGACGGCGCGATGGGCACAATGCTTCAGTCGCGGGGCATGCCTGCTGGCCAGAGCCCGGATCAGTTCTGCATGGAAAATCCGGATATTTTGCGCGACATTCACAATGCCTATATTGATGCCGGCGCGGATATTATTACCACATGCACATTCGGGGCCAATCCCTTTAAACTGCCTGCGGGCAGCGATGCGGCGGCTTTTAATGAAAAACTTGCCGCCATCTCGGTCGCCACTGCCGGGCAATCCTCCGCAAGGCTTGGCAGGCGCATTTTCGCTGCCGGCAATGTTGGGCCTTCCGGCCTATTTGCAAAACCCCTTGGCGATCTTGATCCGCTGGAAATGATTGCCGGTTTTAAAAGCCAGATAAAGGGACTGTGCGCTGCCGGGGTTGACCTGCTCTTTATGGAAACCCAGTTTGATCTTGCTGAAGCAAGGGCCATGGTGGTTGCCGCAAGACAAGTCTGTTCCCTGCCGCTCATGATTTCCATGACCTTTGAAAACGGCACCAGCCTTACTGGCTCAATCCCGGAAATATTTGCCGAAACCATGCAGAACCTTGGCGTGGATGTAATCGGCACCAATTGCAGCCTTGGCCCGGACGAAATGCAGCCCGTTGTTGAGAGGCTGCTTGATGTCTGCGCCTGCCCTGTGCTTGCCGAGCCAAATGCCGGCTTGCCAAGGCTTGAAAACGGAAAGACCATTTTTCCCCAGGGCCCCGAAGAATTTGCCAAAAAAACCGCCCGATTCGCGCAAATGGGCACGCAGGTGCTGGGCGGCTGCTGCGGCACGACGCCAGAACACATTGCCATGCTTGCGGCAAGCGTCAAAAAACTGGGCGCGGTGGAGAAAAAAAGCCGGAAACATGACGGAATTTGCCTTACCAGCCGGTCGAAACTTGTGCGCATAGGCGAGAAAGCTCCCTTTGCCCTGATTGGCGAGCGCATCAATCCCACAGGCAAGCCCTGGCTGATTGAAGAAATGCAAAAAGGCGAGCTTGCAGGCGCGCTGCGCCTTGCGGACGAGCAGATCGAAGCCGGCGCGCTTGTGCTGGATATCAATTCCGGGGCTCCGATGACGGACGAGCCCGAACTTTTGTCCAGGATGGTTCTCGCGCTTTCCGGCAGGGTCCAGGCGCCCCTTTGTCTTGATTCCTCAAATCCCGAGGCCATTGCAGCCGCAATCCCGATTTATCCCGGCTCCTGCCTGGTCAATTCCATCAATGGCGAAAAAGACAGGATGCAGCTTCTGGGGCCAATTTGCAGGGATTATGGCGCGCCGTTCATTCTTTTGCCGCTAAATGGCGCGGACTTGCCGGAAAAAGCTGGTCAGCGCATCCGGATAACAGAAGATTTGCTTCTTGAAGCCGAAAAACTTGGCATCCCCAAACGTCTGGTTCTGGTGGATATTCTCGCGCTTTCTGTTTCCTCAAAGCCCCTGTCCGCCAGGGAATGTCTCGAGATGGCGCGCTGGTGCCGAAAGGAGGGCCTTGCGACAACCATTGGCCTTTCCAATATTTCATTTGGTTTGCCGGCAAGGGATTTGCTGAATGCGGCATTTTTGTGCATGGCAAGTGGGGCTGGCTTGCGTTCGTGCATTGCCAATCCTTCCGGGCGCCGTCTGCGGGAAGCGCTGGATGCGATTGCCGTGCTGGAAGGCAGCGACAGGAATTCCTCCCGTTTTATTGCCGGTTATTCCGACTGGGGCAAGGAAGCAGCGCCGGAAAAAAAGAAAATAATTGCCGAAAAGACTGCGGTGGATTCGGTATGTGACGCCATTTTGCAGGGCGATGTGGAAAATATTCTGCCCCTGGTCGAAAACGAGCTCGCCAAGGGCATCGATCCTTATGTCATAATCAATGAAAGGCTTATTCCCGCAATCACCAGGGTTGGCGATCTTTACGAAACCCGCGAATATTTTTTGCCCCAGTTGATTCGTTCGGCGGAAGCAATGCAGAAAGCCGTGAACAAGCTGACCCCATTGCTTGAAAAGCACAGGGAAAAGCGGGAGCGTCCCGTAATCGTCATGGCCACGGTTGAGGGCGATATCCACGATATAGGCAAGAACATTGTTTCGCTGCTCCTGGGCAACCATGGCTTTGAAGTGGTGGATGCCGGCAAGGATGTGCCGGCCGAGAAGATAGTTGCTTGCGCCATTGAACACAAGGCATGTATTATTGGCCTGTCCGCATTGATGACTACCACCATGCCCAGAATGGAAGACACAGTAAGGCTTGTGCGGGAGAAAAATTTGCCGATAAGAATAATGGTCGGCGGCGCGGCTGTTACGCCGGCGTTTGCGGAATCTATTGGCGCTGATGCCTATTGCGGGGATGCCGTCGATTCCGTCCGCGCCGCGAAGGCCTTTACGTCATGATGGCAAGCAAACTGACAAGTATTTTACAGGAAACCCGAATATGAAAAAAATCTGTCTTTGCATTTTGTTGATGGCTGTTTTTTGCGCCGGCGTCTCAATGGTTCATGCTGCGGAACCGAAGGAAATCGGCCAGGCCGATTTGAGCAAACTTCTGGCGGAAAACAAGGGCAAGGTTGTAATGCTCAACTTCTTTGCCACCTGGTGCCCGCCATGCAAGGTGGAAATTCCGGAACTGGTGAACATAAGAAAGGATTATTCAAAGGATGATCTGGTGATCATCGGTCTTGATGTGGATGAAGACATGGCGCCGGTTATGCCTTTTGTCGAAAAAAACGGCATAAATTATCCGGTTTACAAGGCTGGCAAGAGTGTAACTGATCATTTCAGGGTTACAAGCGTGCCCCATAACGCCTTTTTTGCCAAAAACGGAAAAATGATTATTTCAGAACCCGGTATGGCGGACAGGGAGCTTCTCAAGCAGGTCATTGACGACCTTCTTGCGGACAAGTAGAGCATTTTCTCTTCGAAAATGCTCGGGTGGCTGCGATAGCAGACACCCGAGCCGGCCAGCCGAAGGCCTCTCGCAGGGACGTTTGCGTTGCCAGCTTTGCTGGCTTGCGCAAATGGACAGCAGAGCTAATGAAGCCGCAGCCTGGCTGCGGCTGAAATGATGGCAGCGCAAATGAATGAAAATATACATTGAAAATGGATATTTTCATTCAATAAATGCTATAAGTCGATTGTCCAGCGGTAATCCAGCAGGTGATCTATGAAAAACAGTCCAGCCCCTTTCGAGCTTGTTCCATTATATGACGAAAATCGCATAACAGAGCGTGTAAGGGAGCTTGCCTCCGAAATCGATGCGGTTTACGAAGATCAACCGCTTGTGGCCGTTTGCGTACTGAAGGGAGCGTTCATTTTTTTCAGCGATCTTGCGAGGGCCCTGAAAAATCCCAACCTGGAACTGGATTTTGTGCGCCTGTCGAGCTATGGCATGAATTCCGAAAGCTCGAAGCATGTGATTTTTGGCAAGGATATTGAAACTGATATCCTGAACAAGCATGTTCTGGTGGTGGAGGATATTGTTGATTCCGGGCATACAATGCGTTTTTTGCTGGATCAGCTTTCCGCCAGAGGTCCGAAAAGCCTTAAAATTGCCTGCCTGGTGGATAAATACGAGCGCAGGGAGGCCGATATCCAGGTTGATTTTTCCGGATTCCGGCTTTCAAAAGGTTTCATCGTTGGTTATGGACTGGATTTTGCCGAAAAATTTCGCACCTTGCCTTGCATTTGCGAAATTGTTCAGAAATAATCGCAATCCGTATGGAGTTCATTCTGGAGTGAAGGCATGGAGATAAAATGTCCCAGTTGTTCAAGCAGATTTAATCTGCCAGATTCTCTTGCCAAACCAGGGGCAAAATTGCGCTGTTCGGTCTGCAGCAATGTTTTTCAGCTGCCAGGGCAGGCTGCGGCAGAAAATCCCCAGGCTCAAAAATCCAGGGCCGGCAAGAAGGATTCCCTGCCGCAAATGGCGCCGCCAAAATCAGGAAAGAGCAAATTTATCTGGCTTGCCCTCATTCTATGTCTTTTGGGCGCCGGTGGAGCGGGAGCATATTTTTATCTGTACCAGCCGGCGGAAAAGCCCGTTGAAGAGGAAATGGCCAAAAAGGTGGAAATGCTGACCATGCGCAATGTGCGCCAGTATAATGTCCTCAACGAAAAAGTGGGCAAGGTCTTTGTCATCGAAGGCAAGGTCGTGAACGAATTTCCCGCGCCCAAGGAGCTTGTTGAGCTGGAAGGCGCGATATATGATGCCGACAAAAAGCCTGTAGGTGCTAAAAGGCAGCTTGCCGGCACGCAGCTTTCTCTTTTCCAGCTCCAGGTATTGAGCGAGAAGGAAATGGAATCTTTTCTTAATAACAAGGTTGAGCTTTTGGCCAACAATACCAATATTCCGCCAGGGGGAGAAGTCCCTTTCATGATTCTTTTTTATGATCCGCCGGAAAATGTGGCCGAATTTGGGGTAAAGATAGTTGATGTCAAGGATGCCTCAAACAATTTTTAAAAATTGATTTCTGGTCTTCTTGTGGCCTACGTCTTGCAAAGAGCGCGAATCAGGCTTATTAATAAACGTTTTTTATTGAAAAGGTTCTGACCCAGATTTCCGGAGGTTATTCATGGCATTTCCCCCATTGCAAATAGGCGATCTCACAGCGAAACTTCCCATTGTCCAGGGGGGCATGGGAGTTGGAATTTCACTTTCCGGGCTTGCTTCGGCGGTCGCCAACCAGGGTGGAATCGGTGTTATTGCCGGAGCCATGATTGGCATGAAAGAGCCGGATGTGGCCAAAAATCCCATAGAAGCCAATGTCCGCGCCATGCGGAACGAAATTTTGAAGGCCAAAGCGCTAACCAATGGCATAATTGGCGTCAATATAATGGTTGCCCTCACCACATTCAGCCAAATGGTAAGAACAGCCATCGAAAACCGCGTTGACATCATCTTTTCCGGCGCAGGTCTCCCTCTTGATATGCCCAGGCATTTGCTTGAACTGTGCGAGCAGAAAAAAGAGGAATTCAAGACCAAACTTGTTCCCATAGTCTCTTCCGGGCGCGCTGCCGGCGTTATTGCCAAAAAATGGCTGTCGCGCTTTGGCTACACGCCTGACGCCTTTGTTGTCGAAGGCCCAAAGGCTGGCGGCCATCTTGGCTTTAAACAAGAGGAAATCCAGGATTCCGGCCACTCTCTTGAAGTGCTGGTTCCGGACGTCGTCCAGGCTGTCAGGCCATTCGAAGACAAATGCGGCCGAGCAATACCTGTCATCGCAGCCGGCGGGGTCTATTCTGGCGCGGATATTAAAAAATTCATGGATCTGGGCGCAAGCGGGGTCCAGTTGGGCACGCGTTTTGTGGCAACAGATGAATGCGATGCGGATATACGCTTTAAACAAAGCTACCTGGACGCCAAAGAAGAAGACATAACCATCATCAACAGTCCTGTGGGCATGCCAGGGCGTGCGCTTTTCAACGATTTTATAGCAGCTTCTCGCGCTGGCCAGAAAAAACCTTTCAAATGTATTTTCCATTGCCTGCATACCTGCAATCCAAAAGAAACGCCCTATTGCATTGCCCAGGCCCTGATCAGCGCCATGCGTGGCAACCTCAAGGGAGGCTTCGCTTTTTGCGGCTCAAATGTTCACAAGGTCGACAAGATCGTGCCTGTGGCGGAATTGATGGCAACCCTGGAAAAAGAATACGATGCGGCTTGTGCAAAGACATAGTGTCGCGTCAAGCGACAATGGTCGCAATCCCGAAAGGGATTGCGCGCCGCCAAAGGCGGCGTGAGCAAGGCAGCGACCAGAAGGGCGGCCGCTGGTCGTTTCTGTCAGCCAGCTTCGCTGGCATACAGTAATCGACAGCAGCGCAAAACCACGTTTTTTGCCTTGCGATCTTCAGGCTTTCACGACAGTACAAGCCTGACATCCCAATAGTTGCAGCTTGCAAATGAATTAAAAAGCAAAAGGCTTCCTTTCTGGAAAGCCTTTTGCTTTTTATGCCTTTGAGTAAAGATATCTACTTGAACAGTTCCCGTTCCTCGACTTTTCTGTCCAGCCTGTCTTCCACTTCAACGCCTTTGGGCGGCGTAAAGCGGAATTGGCCGGCATCGATTTTTTGGGCCGGTTCAAAGGTTTTGAACGACACATCATTGGCATTGCCGTAAAAATCAATTATTTTGGCGCGTTTTATATAGCCTGTGGCTGGCTCGACCCAAATATTCGCTTCAACCATCTGAGGGGAAGCCTCCTTGGGATAAAGCGCCATTTTGACCAGGCCGTTTTCATTGCCAAGATTTTTGATTTTGAAATCTTTTGTCAGCGCGGCCTGGCCTGTGATGACCTGGATTATGCTTCTGGAATCCTGCGCCATGGAAGCTGGGTAGCGATAGACAATTTCCTCGTCGGGCAGATAATCCCAAATCTCCTTGCCGGTCACAACCAGTGTTTCCTCATGTGGCCTGGCTGTCTGCCAGCGAATCAGGAGAGGTTTCTGAAAACTTAGCCTGCCGTCCCGGCTTTCATTTGTGCCGCTTTCCCTGTGGCTCAGCACCTGTTTGAACTCGCCCTTGAAGGCATTCAGGTTTTCATACGTTTTTCTGATTTTGCCTACCAATTCGTTCTGATCCTGGGCGGCATCGGCAGAGCCGGCAAAAAATGCGCCAACAAGCACAATCAGCGCCAATGTTTTATAAAATTTCATCCGCAAGTTCCTTTGTGGTTTGAGACCTCGCCCGTCAGGCCGAATTGGCCCGCACCCTGCACTCCCGGGCGGGGTATCAGACGCGGGCGCAAGACGCAAAGCCCAGAAGGGCTGCTGCCAAGTTGGTTATTTCTCCTGTATTATGCAAATTGTAGCCTTCAGCGTATAACCTGGCGCGGCTTGCTGCCATCCGGCGGTCCAATCATGCCTTCGCTTTCAAACTGGCTCATGATTCTGGCCGCCCGGTTGAAGCCAATGCTGAATTGCCTCTGAATAAGTGAAATCGAGGCCTGCCCGTGGCTGATTACAAATTTGCGGGCCTCTTCGTAGATGGGATCCTTTGTTGCATCGACTCCGCCGCTCCCCTGCTGGGCGCTGTTTTCTCCGGCCCATTTTGTGAAGTCAACTTTATAGTCCGGTTCCAGCTGGTTTTTCCAGTGATTTACCACGGCAGCGCATTCCTCGTCGGCCAGGAAAGGTCCGTGCAGGCGAATGGGCCTGCCGCCGCTGGGCTTGAACAGCATATCGCCGCTGCCCAGCAAGTGTTCCGCGCCAACCTGATCGAGAATGGTGCGCGAATCGTGTTTGCTGGTAACCCTGAAAGATATACGGCACGGGAAGTTTGCCTTGATGAGTCCTGTTACAACATCGACGCTGGGGCGCTGGGTGGCCAAAATCATGTGGATGCCGGCCGCCCTGGCAAGTTGGGCCAGGCGCACAATGCTCGATTCGACCTCCCTGGAAGCCGTCATCATCAAATCAGCAAGCTCGTCAATTACTATTACCAGGTAAGGCAAAGGTTCCAGGTCCGCAAAAATTGACGGGATATGCCCCTTGAAGGAAGACATTTTCTGGTTATAGGCCGATACATCGCGCACGCCAAGGCGCGCAATGGCCTGGTAGCGCCTGTCCATTTCATGCACGGCCCAGTCCAGGGCATTTTTGGCATCGGACATTTCCGTAACAACAGGATGCACCAGATGGGGCACATCTGTGTACAGGGCCATCTCGATACGTTTGGGATCAACAAGCAGAAGACGCGCGTTTTCTGGTTTGAGCCTGTAAAGCAGGCTGACCAGAATACAGTTGAGGCAGACGCTTTTGCCGGCGCCTGTCGCGCCAGCCACCAGCAAATGGGGCATTCTGGATAAATCCGCCATATATGGCCTGCCGGCTATGTCCTTGCCCAGAACCATGGTGAGAGGGCCGCAGCCTTTTGCAAAATCTTCTGATTCGGCAATTTCCCGAAAGTTCACCATCTGGCGATGGTCATTCGGGATTTCAATGCCGACTGTGTCCGAACCGGGAATGGGCGCCTGGATGCGAACCGCAACCGCGGAAAGAGCCCGGCTGATATCATCGCTCAGATTGGCTATCTTGTTGACCCTTACACCGGCCGCGGGCCTGATTTCAAACATGGTTACAACTGGGCCAGGCGTAATCCGGACCAGCTCTCCCTGAACATCAAAATCCGCGAGACAGGCCATCAGTTTTTTGCCTCTCGATTCCAGTTCCCCCCTCGTGGACATATTCTGGTCCTTCTTTGCGGGGAATAAAAGCTCAAGCGAAGGCAATTCTATCGGTCCGGCATGGGGCTTTGGCCGCATTGGCTCCGGGCTGGCAGGTTTTTCAGCTGGCTTTTCGAGCTTTTGCGCATCCACAAACTGGCGAGTTTCGTTTTCTTTCGAGCCTTGCGGAGCAGCCGGTTTTTCAGGAACCGGGGAAGACACCAGCCCATTCGTTTCGGCCCTCTTTGCCGGATCGGGATTATCCTGCGAAGCGTCAAAGGGCATGGAGCAAACTTCAGGCTCCTTGTCAGGACTGTATAAAATTTTCAAATTGGGGTCATCGGTAATGAAGGGCTTTTCTGAAAAGCCGCTTTCCGGTATTTTATCTTCTTTTGCTTCCTTGCGCGGCAGGGCTGATTTTATTTCGGACAATTTTTTACATGCTTCTCCATAAAGCTCTTTGATTTTTTGCAATGAATTGTTGCCGAAAGAAATCAGCGGAGCAGGATTGATTTTTTGGGGCCAGCCCGCGGGCTTTTCCCCTGAATCCGCGGCAACAGCGCTTTTGGGGGGAATGGCGAATCTTTCCCTGAGCATGGCAAGGCCGCGTTCGGCCAGGGCAATCCAGGAAAAGTTAAAGGCCATCTGCAAACCGACAAGCAGGACAAAAAACCAGAGAATTGCCGAACCAACCGGGCTCAAATAAAGAGCGGAATTCTTGTAAAGGGTGGAGCCTACCATGCCACCGCCGCTCAAATCCCCCAATGTTATATCCCATGCGGATCCTAGAACAAGAAAGCAGACTGTCAAAAGGAAAAATCCGCACCAGCGCCACCAGTGGAAACAGTATTTGGCGGAGATATAGGCGGCCCCCAGGGCGGCAAAAACAAGAGGCCACAAAAGCGCCGCGACCCCGAAGACATCATTCAGAAACCCCGAAGCATAGGCGCCAAAAAGGCCAACCTTGTTGTGGACAACGTTTTTTGCACTCACAACATGATTAAGGCTGGGGTCATTGGCATCAAAACTCAAAATGCTGAGCAGAAGCAGCAAAGCCCAGAACAGGAGGAAAAGCCCAAAGAGTTCGCGAAGAAATTTATGAGTATCCGTTTTTCACTCCAGATTTGAAGTAAAGCGTGCCGCCAAAAAGCTGAATCAGGGTATAGAGAAAGGCATCGTTCTCCAAACAAAATCCGTCAGGATTTTGCGCCGCGCAGCGGCGTAGGGCAGCCAGCGAGCCCTGTGGGCGGCCGCAGACCGTTTCTGTTAGCCCGCTTCGCTGAAATACGGAAAGCGGCGGCAACGCAAAACCACGCTTTTTGGCTGGCGATCTTCGACATTGAAATGTAAACATTTCAGTGTCGACATCTATAAATGAGCGGGCAGATTGCCGCAAGGCCAATCTGCCCGCATGCCATTATGAAATGATGCTTGCGAAATCTGACGCAGCGAGATAGCAAAATGCATATATGAAAGCTTATTCCCGGCCAAGATACTCCTTGGTCCTGGTATCAACCTTGATCCGGTCCCCGGTATTTACAAAAATCGGCACCTGCACCGTTATTCCGGTTTCCAGCTTCGCGGGCTTGGTTACATTGCTTACTGTATCGCCCTTGGCGCCAGGTTCTGTATCTGTAACCTCCAGGGTAAGGGTAAGGGGAATATCGATATCAAGCGGTTTGCCCTGGTAAAGAAGCACTTTGCACTGCTGGCCGTCCTTGAGAAAGCCTTCCTTGCCCTGGGTTGTTGATGTCTGCATATTCAGCTGTTCGTATGTCGTCATATCCATGAAAATCAGATCGTCGCCCTCGCGATACAGATACTGCATTTCCCTGGTTTCAAGGTCGGGACGCTCCACTTTTTCACCAGAGCGGAAAGTAATATCCTGCATACGTCCAGTCAGGATATTGCGCAGCCTGGTGCGGACCATGGCGCCCCCCTTGCCGGGCTTGAAATGCTGAAAATCGACAATTTCGTAAGGCGTTCCGTCAACTTCTATTTTTAGGCCCTTGCGAAAATCCGTTGTTGAATACATAGTTCCTCCAGAGGAATTTTTGTCTTGTTATTTGTGCTGTGATATTGACCGATTTTGAAGCAAAGAATTATTCTATGCAAAAATTGACCATTGTCAAGGATAAAAAATGAATGATACCAATGAGTTAGTCAGGAGACATTCCCTTGAGCTGATTATCTGCGCCCATACCAAAAGCCAGATCCCGGAAGTGGAAGAGGCCCAGATCGCTCTCGCGGGCAGATCCAATGTCGGCAAATCATCCCTTGTCAACGCCCTTGCAGGCAGGAAAAAACTTGCAAAAATCAGCGCAACTCCTGGCAAAACCAGGTCGATAAATTTTTATAAGGTGCTTCCCTGCGATTATTACCTGGTCGATTTGCCGGGTTACGGTTATGCCAGGGCAAGTCATGAGGAACAAAAAAACTGGTCCAATGTGCTGGAATATTATCTGGATAGCAGCAAAAAACTGAAGGCGTTGGCCCTTTTGCTTGATTGCCGGCTGCCGCCGCAGACAATCGATCTTGCCCTTGTGGAATATGCAAGGGCCAGGGGCATTCCCATTTTACCTGTTCTGACCAAGGCCGACAAATGCACTCAAAAGGAAAAAAAGCTGAAGCAGGAGGAATGGCAGACCATTCTCGGCACAAGGCCCCTTCTTGTGTCTTCACAAAAAAAGCAGGGGCTCGAAAAGTTGTGGCAGACTCTTGATGAGGCGGCTATCGGCAAATTCTGCGAAGAATAGAGCATTTATGCTATTAAATTGCGTAAATGCCCTAACGCGACTTTGCCTGCAAAGGCGCGCGAGAAGGTCTCAAGGCAAAATTGCTTTGCCATTAATAGATATTTTCATGCGTAAAAGGTGTTCTGTAAGCCACCGTTTTGCTGGCCCATGCAAATAAAAAGCCGGGAAGTTTCCCGGCTTTTTCCATATTTCAGACTGTTAATAATTTATTTTTGCATCATGCGCTGCTTTGGCTTGCGCCCCATGGGCTAGAGCCACCTGAACCAGTCCTTCCAGGAGCCTTCGCGCTTGTCGCGCACTTCCGCTGCCTGTTCGGCCCTGTACAGATGATAGGTGGAGAGGCCCTTTTCCCGCGCATGCTCTTCGACTTCCGGAATATCCTTGAAATTCTCCTCGATATATGTGTAACGCCGCCAGGCGGGTCCATATTTTTTCATGTGCCGGAAAACATCCGCCATATAAAGTTCATGTTCCGCCATCAGTTTGCGGCAGGCGAGCATGTTTTCCTGCGCGCTCTTGACATAGGGAGAATCCGGATAGGTTTGCACAAGTCGATCGAAACATTCGTAGGCTTCTTCCAGTTCTGTGGTTGCCCTGTCTATGGAGTGGAACTGTTTCATCAGGGACATGCCTGTCTGGTAAAGCACGTATGGAATTGCTTCGTTTCTTGGATGAAGCGATTCGAAATCCTTGTACGTTTCCGCCGAAAGGTCATATTCCTCATCAAGGAAATAGGCATCGCCAAGCGAAAGCTCGGCATCAACCGTATACGGGCTGAATGGATATTGATCCCTCAGCTTGTTATAAAGTTCAACAGCCCGCACATAATTTTTTTCACTCATTGCTTCGTTTGCAGCTTCAAAGATTTCCTGCGCGGTATCTTCGGCGGGCGGCAGGTAAAACATATCGATTATTCCACAGCCGGAGGTTGCCCATAAGCAAACGGCGAGGGCAATTGAGCGAAAAAATATTTTAAGCATGGAGCTGTTCCAGGAATACAAAAGCGCATTGGGCTGCCGTGGCGCCATCGCCGGCAGCGGTGATTACCTGGCGGCAAAGCTTTGACCGGATGTCGCCCGCCGCAAAAATCCCGGGAATATTGGTCCTCATTTCCGTATCGGTGACCAGAAAACCGTTGGGATCCCGCTTGACTTCCGCAGGCAGGAAGGCTGTTTCCGGGTCAAAACCGACATAGATAAAGAGCGCTTCCGCTGGAAGAGTGGTGTCTTTATCCGTTTTCAGGTTATGAATATTGATGCTTTCCAGGTGCTCTTTACCGTTCAGGCTGCTTATCACACTGTTGCGGTGGATCTCAACCTTGTCCCTGATTGCCTCAAGGCGGTCAAGATAGATCTTTATGCCGCGAAATTCATCCCTGCGGTGAATCAGATGCACCTTGCCAACTATCCTGGCAAGATACAGTGTTTCTTCCAGGGCCGAATTTCCGCCGCCGACAACAGCGACAGTCTTGTTCCGGTAAAAGTTGCCATCGCAAAGCGCGCAGTAGGATACTCCCCGACCAATCAGCCTTTCCTCGTCTTCCAGGCCAAGATGGCGATGTTTGGAACCTGTGCAGACAATGACTGTCTTTGCATGGTGTTCCTGTTCGCCGCCGGCGGAAACAATTTTGAAATCGCCGGCGCTGCCGCTTATCGAACAAACCTCGCCGCGAGGCCTTTCGACATTTGGCGCATCCTTGATGTGGTCGGCAAAAAGATCGGCCAGCTCATATCCTTTTATGCCTGCGGGATAACCCGGATAATTTTCCAGGGCTTCCGTGAGCAAAATCTGGCCGCCGGGTGTAAGCTGCTCGAAAAGCAGCACGGAACACCCGGAACGGCCAAGATAAAGAGCCGCTGTTATGCCGGCAGGCCCAGCCCCAATGACAACGGCATCATATATTTTCATGCCAGGGCCTTTGTGTCCAGGAATGCCTTGAGATCATTTTTCGGGCGCCCGCCAATGAGTGTTTCGACGAGGCTGCCATTCTTGATCAGCACCATTGTCGGAATGGAGCTGATGCCGAACCTGGCGGCGGTTACCGGGTTTTCATCCACGTTGACCTTGCAGATCTTGACCCGGCCCTTGTATTCTTCGGCCAGTTCGTCAATGATCGGGCCGACAGCGCGGCAGGGACCGCACCAGGGAGCCCAGAAGTCAACCAGAACAGGAATATTTGATTTTTCAACCGCGGAATTGAATGTGGCATCTGTGATTTGTTCGGCCATTATTATCTCCTTGTTTTTGTTCCCGACTTCCGGCGAGGGGGTTGCCGGGATGGGAAAGGCATAGCCATGCGGCCTGCCGTGCTAAAACAGTAGTTTGCGATGGGCGCCGTGTCAAGCCATAAGCTGGCGTGGGCAAAGAGCAAAAATTCACACAAGAATATTTTGGGGGGCTTTCATGTCGTCCGGCATTTTTCTGCCCCGAGGAATTGTTTCCATTTCCAGGCCATGGCTAAAACCTTCCCTGGCCAGAAGATAGCCGGCCTGGGCAATCATGATGCCGTTGTCCGTGCAAAGCGCGGGCCTTGGGCAATGAAGGGGAAGCCCGTATTTTTCGCCAAGTTTGCCCATTTTGGCACGCAACATGGAGTTGGCGGCAACGCCGCCTGCCACAACCAGGGCGCGGACATCCCGGTTGCGCTTGATGGCCCTTTTGGTCTTGATGCACAGGGTTTCCGCAACTGCCTCATTGAATGCCGCGCAAAAATTTCCAAGCTTTTTTCTTTCAGCCTTGTCTTTTTGCGCCTTGGCAAACCAGGCGCCCTCGCCATGTTCCTTTTCCACATATTGAGCGGCAGACGTTTTCAGGCCGCTGAAACTGAAATCCAGATTGTCGTTGTCCAGGTAGGGTTTTGGAAATTCAATGCTCGAAGCATCCCCTGCCCGGGCGAAGTCATCAATCAATTTGCCCGCCGGATAGGGCATGCCCAAAAATTTGCCGATTTTGTCTAGGGCCTCACCAGCCGCATCGTCAAGGCACTGGCCCAGAATGACAAATTTTCCAGGAGCTTCAACCCTGTACAGGCAAGTATGGCCCCCGCTTGCCAGGAGAGCAAGGAAGGGCCAGCCAAGCTTGTCGCAGAGCCCTGTTACCAAAATATGGGCGTGCAGATGATTGATGCCCAGAAAAGGCTTGTTCAGCCCCAGGGCAAGAGCCTTGGCAAAGGCCACGCCAACAAGAAGGCTGCCCAGGAGGCCAGGCCCCCGGGCAGCGCAAACATAATCAATTTTTTGGCAATCCATCCCCGATTGCTTGATCAATTCATCAAAAAGGGGGCCGATATAACGGTAATGCTCCCGCGAGGCCAGCTCCGGCACCACTCCGCCAAAAAGACTGTGGATATCCGCCTGGCTTGCCAAAACGGAATGAACAAGCCTGCCGTCTTCAACCAGGGCAAGACCTGTTTCATCACAGGAAGTTTCAATACCTAGGCAAAGCATCTACAAGCATTTTCGCATTGGGAAGATATCCTGGCGGCAAGGCAAATTTCCCGCTACGCGGGATACGGTGCCCCCGAGATATTCCCGTGCGCTCCTTTACAGACAAAGCCGGGGTAAGGCATTGCCCAAATTCAGTGAAAAAACGCTCCAAAAACGCCAATTCAGCTCGCGTCATAATCCGCGTAAATGTTTTCAACGGCTTCCACATCCTTGCGCGAGCCGATGAAAAGCGGCGTGCGGGCATGCAGCTTGTTCGGCATCTTTTCCAGAATGCGGTTCTTGCCATCACTCGCGCGTCCGCCGGCCTGTTCGGCCAGAAAAGCCAGGGGATTGGCTTCGCACATCAGGCGCAGCTTGCCTTCCGGTTTGCGCTGGTCGGCAGGATACATATAGATGCCGCCACGCAGGAGTGTGCGGTGGAAATCGGCTACAAGCGCGCCCACATAACGGGCCGTATAGGGCTTGCCGTCCGGACTGTAGGCATTGTGGAAATGCTTGACGGCCTCGCGTGCCGGCTGATCCCAGTAACGCCAGTAGCCTTCGTTTACGGAATAAATGTAGCCCTGTTCGGGAATTTGCATATCGGGATGGGAAAGCAAAAATTCACCGACGCCCGGGTCAAGCGTAAAGCCGTGCACACCCTGGCCTGTGCTCAGGACAAGCATTGTGGATGGCCCATAGAGGATGTAGCCGGCGCCCACCTGCTGGATGCCGGGCTGCAGCACGTCTTCGAGGGTAACCTCGCCTTTGGAACCCGCAGGACGGCGCAAAATGGAAAAAATTGTGCCTACATCGACATTGATGTCTATATTTGACGATCCATCCAGCGGGTCAAAGATCAGGATATAGTCTCCACGCGGAAACTCCGGCCCAACCGTTATCAGTTCCGCTTCTTCCTCGGAACTCATGGCGCACAGGGCGCCGCATCTCTCCATCCTGTAAATCATGATCCTGTTGGCAATGGAGTCCATTTTCTGGACGTCTTCACCCTGCACATTGACTTCTCCGGTTCCGCCCAGAATATCCAGAAGCCCGGCCTTGTTGATGCGTCTGGCAATGGATTTGCCCGAGAGGATCAGGTCATAGAGCAGACCCGTGAACTGACCTGTGGCTTGCGGCGTCTTTTTTTGATGCAGCAGCAGATGTTCAGTAACTGTAATGTCAGCCATAAAAACCTCCAGAAAACTAAGTTGTGATCGTATGGTTACACGTTATGACTTCAATTTCTGGTCATGACATCAATTCCGGGGACCAAAGGGACTGGGCCTGCCCCCCGGAAGCAATCTCGGGCCTGTGTCCTCTTTCTTTTCGGGTTCTGCCTTTGCATCGGCCGGCCTTTCTTCCGCTTTTGGCGCATCGGCCGGCTTGCTTTCGGGCGTTTCAGCTGGTTTGGCCTGCTCTGCGCCGCCGGCCGGTTCGCCGTCTGCCAGTGTATCGCCATTGTCATTTGCCGGGGCGGCTTCCGGTTTTGCTGGGTCTGCTGCCGGTGTTCCAGTTTTCTGCTGGCTTGCAGGCTGCTCGCTTGCCTGGGGCTCTTTTTTCTCCTCGCGTGGACCAAAGGGGCTGGGTCGTCCGCCAGAAAGCGTCGGCCCATCCGAATCAGGAATAAGATCCAGGGTTGGTTCTGGTAGTCTGCGCGGAGTCCTGGCCCTTTCCACACGCTCTATTTCAATATTTTCACCTTCCAGCATCCTTTCCTGCACGCGCCGTCTCTGTGCGCCACGACCGCCCTTCAGGAGCAGGCTTTCACCGCTCCCGGGCTCGATTTCATTGGCCTGCCGTCCAGCGCGTCTTTGCCGGGGCTGTTGTTCGGCGGGGGCCGCTTCTTGCGCGGGCTGGCCTTCCTGTTCCATGCCTTCTGGCTGTTCGGGAACTTCCGGCTCTTCCTCGGATGCGCCAAATGAACTGTAATCCTTGCCCTCCCCTGGCTTGCGCTCCGGCAATGGCGGCGGCGGAAGCTTTTCCCGTTCTTTCGGGAAGACAGCAAAGCCCTGTTCAAGACTGCCGTCCCCCTCGGGGAAATTACCCTTTTCCGGCGTTGCGAAAATAAGCGGCAAATTGCCCAAATAACGCACCATATAGAAAAATGTGCCACTGGAATTGGTGCAGGTGCCGTATGTGCTCTCGGTTACAACCTTGCTCCAGTCGGTAGAGGCCAGCGGCGTTGCCGTAAATTCATATTTTCCGGGCCAGAGCAGGGCGGTCGGGCAAAGAATGACGATATCCTTTGGATCTTTCGCGTATTGCATCAGGTTGCGCATATCGAAATATGCGACAACAAGGCCGAGAAAATCCATGCCGTCATAAAGCGGCGCGGCCAGCATTACTTCCGGTCCAAGCGGGCTGGGCTGCACATCGGCCCGCAGCGCGCGGCTGTTCTGTTTCCTGTCTTCGTAAAGCAGACCGTTAAAATCAAGCTCCTTGAGGGATTCCGGCGGTTCTTGTCCAAGAATTGTGCCATCGTATTTTACGCCGGCAAAGCCGCTTATCCAGGGAAAGCTGGAAAGGAAGCGGCTCAGCCATTCGCGTGTTGGCGGCCGGTCCGCGTTTTGCATTGTTCTTTCGAGATTGCCAAGCTGCCTGTCAATGCCAATCATGGCGGTGGACAGGGCCCGCGCCTGGGGAGACAGCTCTCCCTTTTCCTCATAGTCTACTCTGGCCGCGGGGCTTACATAGGTATTCCACAAGCCCTTTGTCGTTTTCCAGACTTCCTTGGTAGGCTGATACGAGCTGCATGCGCATATAGCCAGCCCAAGGGCAAGAATCAAAACAGATCGTAGATATGAGTGCAGCACCATTGTCTCCTCTTGTCTCCTCGTCATTGTGGCCTTCAAGAATTAATTACTGATGATTTACTATAGCATTTATTGAATGAAAAAAAATCCATTTCCGATGGATATTTTCATTCATTTGCGCCGCCATCATTTCAGCCGCAGGCAAGCTGCGGCTTCATTAGCTCTGCTGTCCTTTTGCGCAAGCCGGCAAAGCTGGCAAGGCAAACGTCCCTGCGGGACGGCCTTCAGGGCTGGCCGGCGCGGGTGTCTGCTCTCTCAGCCACCAGAGCATTTTCAAAATGAAAATACTCCAAATCATCAGTACGCAGGGCCAAAGCCCAGCGCGCCGCGTAGCGGCGTAAGTCTGCCAGCGAGTCCTGTGGACGCCCGCAGGCCGTTTCTGTTAGCCACTGGCATACAGAAATCGACAGCAACGCAAAACCACGCTTATTGGCAGACGATCTTTTCAGTTTATCTCCAGACATGTTTGGATATGAACTGAAACATCAATAGTTGAAACGCTTTTGCGTTTCAACCAACAAGGCCTGCCGCTTCACGAAAAAACATGCTTTTCGTTGGGGCAGGGCAGTATGGGGCTTTGCGCTTGCTTTCAGCTCTGGGCTCTTGCCTCGACCCTCCTGGCCAGCGCTTCAAGCATGCTGATCAATTTTTCCCTGCTTTTGGATGAAATGCTGCCTGGTTCATATTCCACCGGCGCGGAAGCTGCTTCCTGCGCTTCCAGTAATTTTTGCGCAAGCGTGGATGTTCTCAATTGCAAATCGTTTTTTTCCGCGCCTTCCGGGGCTGCCGCCAGCAATTCTCTGTAAATCGCGAGGGCCCCCTCAAGATCGTCCTGTTCGGCCAGGACTTCGGCCATCGAACGTGTGCGGACAGTGTATTGTTGGCCCCTGTCCTCGAATTTGGGCGTATATTCTTCTGCGGCAAGCTCATCGGCCTGTTCTGCCGGGGCGGGTTGCGCGGTCTCGACAACAGGCAAGGCCGAAGCAGATGTTTCGCTGGACAAATTTTCCGTGGCCTGCGGCGTTTCCGGATTTCCGGGAGCAATGTTCTGTTCGAAAATTGTTTGCAGGGATTCTCCGCCGGTTCCGGCAACATCGTCCTCCCCATCGTTGGCTGCTTCCCGGATTTCCTCAAGAGTTGGGGGCGCAGAAAACAGGCTTTCAGCCGGAACTTGTTCCGTGCCCGGCAGTTTTTCCGTCTCCGGGGCCGGGAGTGTTTCTTCCTGTTTTGCGGCAAGCGCTTCTTCCGGCATTTCAGGCTGGGCTTCGGCAGGTTCTTCCGTTTCGGCTGCCTCGTTTTCTTCCGGCATCACAGGGGTTTGTTCCGAGGCAAGGGGGGCTTCGGGATTTTCTTGCGCCAGGGGCTCCTGATCTTCTGTTATTGCCGTACTTGCGAAAGCTTCAACCTCCGCCGCATTGGAAACCATATCTTCTTCCTGCGCGGGAGGCTCGGTTTCCATAACTTGTGCCGCGATTTCTTCCATCATTGCTGCCGGGCTCTCCCCGACAGCAGATTCTCCGCTTGCGGGCTCGGTGATTACAGCTTCATCGGCCTCAAATTCTTCACTCGCAGCCAGTTCTTCAGTCGCCGCCTCTGCTTCCAGCGCGGGTTCTTCCTGTTCGGCCAGTGCTTCTTGAGTTGTCTCCGCAACCACAGCCTGCTCTGCAGCCGCGGTTTGATCTTCCGGCGCGGGCTGCCCTTCCTCAGCCGCCGGGCTTTCAGTGCCTTCCGCTTCCCCGGCTTCCGGTTCCGCAGCCATTTCTTCTGCCGGATGTTCCACTGGCAAGGCTGCAATTTCGGCCTCCGGGCTTTCGCCTGTTTCTTCAGCCGCCGCAATTTCAACAGGGTTTTCTTCGGCTACAGGCTGGACAATTTCTTCCAGGGTATGGTTATTGACATGTTCAATATCCGGCTGTCCGGCTGTTTCCCCGGCAATGGTTTCGTTGTCCGCTTCTGCCGCCTGTTCTTCCGCAGGGGTTTGCGCTTCAATTTTTGGGGCAGCCATGCGCGTCTGGGGAATATAGGATGCAAGGCCCCTGTTGAGGACTTCATGCAGTGAAAGCGGGCCATGCAGGAATGTTGCGGCAAGGAAACGCAACACGGAAGCCGTGTCTTGCTCGTTGTCGCCAGAAAGACAGGCAGCCCAGGCTTGCCAGAACCCGGCGTAGGTGGCGAACATTTTGCCGAGTTTTTTTACTTCGGCGTCACGTTCGTCATTTTTGCCGGTTTTATAGAGCAGTTCGATCAAAAACAGCCTGGCTTCCAGAAAATCGGGATGACGGTCCAGGCCGCGCTGCAGGATATCAATCGCCTGGCTGTCCCCGTTTTCTTCCACCAGCAGTTTGGCAAGCGGCAAAAAAACCTTTGAATTGGGCTCAAGCTCGAGAACTTCCCGGTACCATTCAATTTTTTCTGTCATTGCTTATTGCCCCCCGGTTGATTTGCTATTGTTTCCCGAAGATATAAAGGATTTCATTGTCGCGGACATAATGCAGCCGCTGCCGAATGACTTTTTCCACATACTTGTTGTCGGACTGCAAAAGCCGAATTTCCTTGCTGAGCGAAAGGTTTTGCGCATCCAGGCTGGCTATTTCGTTTTGCAGGGATTCATGGCGCGCCTTCAGTTCCCGGTATTCCAGAATTCCGGTTGAACCCCAGATTACACGGGTAAACAGTACCACATTGCATATTCCAAGCGCCAGGAGAATAACGACTCGCCAAATCATGTTATTGCAGGATATGGCCGCTGGCCATGGTTTTGGAAGAGTTGCATTCCACATCCGCAAGAAATTCGGATGTCGCTTTTTCCAGTTGCAGAACATCGTCTTCGGCCAGGTCCATTTTGTCAACACGGCCGAGATAGTGTTTCAGGGACACAAAGTCCTCTTCAAAGAAGATGCCGTTTGTGCTGCTTATGGCAGGCTCGAGATCCAGAATTGTCTGGATACAGTTTTTGAGGCGGATCTGCAAATTGCCCATGGCTAATTTCTTGTTATTTTCCTGTTTTTGTGTGGGTATAGAAATAATAACAATAATTTGAACCGGAAATGACAGCGACAATCATGGCCGCATAGAGCAGCCATTCGCCAACTGGCCAGACTTCAATACCGAAAAGCGGATAATGGAGAGTCAGGGGGACAATGGCCAAAATCTGGAGCACTGTCTTGATTTTGCCGAATTTGTCCGCGGCCAGCACTATGCCCTCGTCTATGGCTATTGCCCTTAGCCCTGTGACCACAAGCTCACGGCAGACAATAACAATGACAACCCAGGCCGGGGCCCAGTTCAACTGTACAAACATTATCAATACCGAACAAATCAGAACCTTGTCCGCAAGCGGATCCAGGAATTTGCCCATGCTTGTGACCATGTTTTCATGCCGCGCGACATAGCCGTCTATCCAGTCGGTTATGGAGGCGAAAATAAAGACAAGTACCGCTATAATGCAGGTTATCGGACCGGGAAAATATAGCAGAATGACAACAAGCGGCGTCATTAAAATTCTGAGCAGGGTGATTTTATTGGCAAGGTTGAGCATCGACTCTTCCTTTGGGGAAAATTGCCGGGCCGGAAAAAGCCCGGAAATTGCAAACAGTCCCGATACTCTTTTGACGACGCCTGGGCTTTTGCCCAGACATTTGCCAGGACAAAATTTTTGCCGCTGCAAGAGGCGTTATCCGGGAGGCATTTTCCATTTTCTGGGCCATATAAAACCTTAATTCCATGCAAAATAAAATGCAAGATAATTCAGATATTGCTTATATCGGCCACAAAATGATTTTCTGTAGTGTTCTTGTGAAGTATTCTGAATAATTGTTTGCGGGCTGCGGCACAGCAGAAAGAGGCCCAGGGGCCTCTTTCTGCTGTGTTTAGTTTGCAAGCGATTCGATGCTGCTGTCTGCGGCCCTGGCTATGGCAGCCGACAAATCCAGGAAAGCCTTTTTGGCCGGGCTGTTCTCATTGAGGTAAACCACGGGCTGGCCCATGTCGGCCGAAACAACAGCCGCGGGATCCAGGGGAATCGCGCCCAGAAAGGCAAGGCCATGGCTTTTGGCCAGTTCCTCGCCGCCGCCCTTTTTGAAAAGATTGATTTCCATGCCGCAGTTGGGACAGGCCAGGCCGCTCATGTTTTCCACAATGCCCAGGATTTCGGCATTGGTATATTGCAGGAAATTCACAGCCTTGCGCACATCGGCCAGCGAGATTTCCTGCGGGGTGGTGACAACCACGCACTTTGCGTCGGGAATGCTTTTGAGCACGGTCATGTGCTCGTCTCCTGTTCCGGGAGGCGAATCGATTATCAGGTAATCCAGATTTCCCCATTTGACATCCGCCAAAAATTGCCTGATGGCCGATGCCTTTTTGGGCCCGCGCCACAAAATGGCCTGATCCCTGTCCTCAAGCAAGGTATCCATTGAAATGACGGAAAGATTTTCATTATACTTCGCGGGCAGAAGCATCTGGTCAAAGGGGTCAACCTCGATAGTCGATTTCAATCCCAGAAGATTTGGCACGCTCGGCCCATGAATATCAACATCCATGATGCCGACCTTGCGGCCATTTTGCGCCAGGGCCGCGGCCAGATTGACCGTGACCGAGCTTTTGCCCACGCCGCCCTTGCCGCTCATCACAAAAATCTTGTGCTTGATGCCCTTGAGCGCCAGGGCGATTATCTTGTCCTGCTGGGCAAAGGGATCATTGCAGTTGCCATCGCCGCCGCTTGTTGTGGAGTGTGAGCAACTTGAACCTGAGGGACAGGATGAACACGAAGCCATAAAGTCTCCTTGTAGCAAAAAAACAAAACCTGTTTGGCCCGTTTACGGCAGGTCCGCTTCTGGCAAAATACCTGAAATTGCCGCTATCCGGGCAATATAGTGTTTTTTTTTCGGGATTTTGCGGCTGGGCGTCTATCGTGCCCAGCCTTCGTTTCCCACAAGATTCACAAAAACGACAGAATCCAGGTTTTCGGCGGTTATCCTGCCATTGGTTTTGCGAATCTTCAAAAGAGTCTGCTCGCGCGGCCTATCGCCAACCGGGATGATCATTATCCCGCCTTCATCCAGCTGGCGCAGCAATGTTTCGGGAACTTTCGGTCCGCCGGCTGTAACGAGGATTCTTTCATATGGAGCAGCCTGCGGAAAACCGAGGGTCCCATCGCTTTTATAGACCTGGACGTTGCTGTAGCCCAGTTGCCTGAGCAGGGAGGTCGTCGCCCTGTATAGTTCGGGTATTCGCTCCAGACTGAATACATGGCAGCCTATTGTGGCAAGCACCGCCGCCTGATAACCCGACCCTGTGCCGATTTCAAGGACGCGCGTGCCTTTTCGCACTTCGAGAAGTTCTGTCATCCGGGCCACAATATAGGGCTGCGAAATGGTTTGCCCAAAACCTATGGGCAGGGAATTGTCCTCATAGGCATGGGCTCTCAGGGCTTCCGCCACAAAGAGATGGCGAGGGACAACGTTCATCGCTTCCAGCACGACATTGTCGGTTATGCCGCGCTGGTCCACCAGGGCTCTCACCATGGCCCTGCGCTCGCGTTTCTGGTCCGGCGTGCGGCTCCTGGCCTGAACGCCGTAACCGATTATTTCCTGATTTCTTCGATATTGCATGGCCAAAAAGTACAGTTTTTCCAAAGCAAGTCAATGCGCATTGGCCTTTTTGCTGTTGTCCATCTTGATAAATCTCGTTGTATATGCAAGATTGGATTCTCGCATAAAGGAGTTCCCATGCAGAGAAGAAGCATGTTTCCCACGATAGTCGTCGCTGTCGTGATTGGCGCTTTCGCTGTCGCAGGCTATGTTTTTTTCAGGGATCTTGAAGGACCAGCAATCCAGATTACGCCTTCGTCCGGTCGTGTTTCGCCAGCGACAGTACTCAAGGTGCGCATGGAGGATCCTGCCGGAATACGCTCCCTGGTTGTGGGGATACGCAAAAACAATGTCCTCAATGTCATTTACAACCGCCATTTCGAAAAGTACGAGCCGGTTTGCCAGGTCGATGTGCCACTCAAGGATGTCCAGTTGAGGGAAGGGGCTTTTGAAATGGAAATCCGGGCCACGGATGCTTCTCTTGCCGGTTTCGGACAGGGCAATACCCGCACGGAGCTATTGCCGATGCGGCTTGATACCCAGCCCCCAAGAATTTCGATCAAGACTCTGCCTCCGAATATCCGGCGCGGCGGAGCTTCTGTGATAAAATACACGATTGACGAGGACGTTACCGAAAACGGCGTGCTGGTTGGCAACTACTTTGTGCCGGGTTATCTGCAGAAAGACGGCAGTTATCTCTGCTTCTTCCCTTTTCCCTACACCATGACGGCCAGGGAATTTAAAAATGCCGTGAAGATTACAGCCACCGATCTTGCCGGAAACGTCTCCAAAAGCCATCTTACCGTAATGGCTTTTGAAAGAACCTTCCGAAATGATAAAATTGATATCAAGGACAATTTTCTTGAGGCGGTCCAGAACAAGTTGAGCCACCTTGCCCCGAATGTGAAAAATCCGCTGGAATGTTATCTGTACATCAATAACGAGGTCAGGGCGGCCAATGTCGATGCCCTGCGCAATCTGAAAAGCGATACGGCCGCAGCAATTCTCTGGGAAGGCGCGTTTTTGCGCCTGCCGCGTTCCGTCTCAAGGGCCGGTTTTGCGGATCACCGCTATTTCAGCTATCAGGGCAAGCCGATTGGGGAATCCTGGCATCTTGGCTTTGATCTGGCTTCCATACGCAATGCGGAAGTTCCGGCGGCCAATAATGGTCGGGTTATCTTTACCGGCGAAATGGGCATTTATGGCAACCTGCTTGTTATTGATCACGGTCTGGGCGTGATGTCGCTTTATTCGCATTTGAGTGAAATACTGGTCAAGGCAGGAGAAGTTGTCGGCAAGGGCCAGCTGATTGGCAAGACGGGGAGCACGGGCCTGGCCTTTGGCGATCATCTCCATTTCGGCATGCTTGTGGGCGGTGTTGAGGTAACCCCGCTGGAATGGATCGACCCGCGCTGGATACGCACCAATGTGGTTGAAAGGATTGGCGCCGAATTCTTCCCTGGCGCGGGCGCGCCGGCCCAGGGCCAGAGGTAGGGATCGGCAATCCGGGGTTTTTCCGTTCCAGGGCGAGGACTCCGAAACATTATGTGTTTAGGAGTCCTCGCCGTCAGGCGTAAGCCTGGCGCGGCGGCATAGCCGCCGTAAGCGAACCGAAACTACGTTTTCGGCGAAGCGATCTTGACTTTGAATACGAAGTATTCAATGTTTGAGTTCTATTGTCGCTTGACGCGGCAATATTACCTGACGATCATGAAATAAAAAAACGGCGCCAGAAGAAGCCTGTATATGGCAAAGGGAATCAGGGTGATTCGCGAAAGCAGGGAGATAAAAACCCTGATGACCAGCAAGGATGACAAAAAGGCGCAAACAAGGCCTGTCAGGAAGAAAGACAGATTGTCCGCCGTGAAGATGGCGTGGTTTTTCAGGATTTCATGGCCGCTGGCCGCAAACATTACGGGCACGGCCGCGATAAAGGAATAGGTGACAGCCAGCCCGCGCTGCGCGCCAAGAAGCATTCCGCCCATGATTGTGGCTGCCGAGCGGGAGAAACCTGGCCAGAGCGCCAGGCATTGGAAAAGGCCGATGCCCAGGGCCATTTTGGGCGTTAGTTCGTCAAGCGATGCAGTTGACGGCGCAGGGCGCAGTTTTTCCACCAATATCATGCACAAGGCGCCTGTTATCAGCGCCGCGAACACGGTGGCCGGCGAAAAGAGCTGATCCTTGAAAAGGCTGTGCAAAAGCAGCCCGAACACGCAGGCGGGCAGGGTGGTGAGCAAAAGCAGCCAGATGCCGCGCCAGCCCGCAAAGCCTTTTTGGCCAAACAGAAGGCCACGGAAGCGTTTCCAGTAAAGGACAACAACAGCCAGAATTGCGCCAGGCTGAATGATGACCGTGAAAATGTCCGCCTTTTCGCCTTCAAAATGCAACAAATGCTCGGCCAGAATCAAATGGCCGGAAGACGAAATTGGCAAATATTCCGTAATTCCCTCAATCAAACCAAGTATCAGTGCAATAATTGTGTCCATGTCTCAAAATCCGGATAAAAATTGACAAATCGGGCTTTGGAAATTTTTTTCAAGGCACAATTTCTACTTTTATTGAGACTATAAATCAATTCCGGCAACGCATGGAAATTTGGGGAATTGTTGCAATAATACTTGGCAAACGTTTTAGAGCGTTTGCGTAATGAAATCAGGCAAACTTCCCGGTGGCTGCAACAGCAGAAACCGGTCAGCCGAAGGCCGTCCCGCAGGGACGTTTGCGTTGCCGGCTTTGCTGGCTTACGCAAATGGACAGCAGAGCTAAATAAGCCGCAGCTTGCCTGCGGCTGAAAATACGGAAGCGCAAATGAATGAAAATATCCATTGCAAATGGATATTTTCATTCAGGAAATGCTATAAATGGATGTTTACGTCCGAAAATGTTCGAGGAGAATCTCCCCATGGCGACAATCATTGAGCAAAGCGAACTTGTTTCACGGGCCCTGGTTTTTTTGTCCGAAAAATGCGCCGAAAATCCGGATGGGGATCTGGCCGCAATGCTTGACGAGGCCGGCATGCGCTTCAATCTCGGCCCCGGGGACGCGGCCTGCCTTGAAAGACTTTTCAGAAAGGAAGTTGTGGAAAGAAAAAAACGGTCCGAAAAATAAAAATTCGAGGACTGCCTTATTTGTTGTGGTTCAGACTTTTTCCGAGAAGATGTCTTTATTGGCAAGTTCCTTTGTGGTTTGAGACCTCGGCCTTCAGGCCGAACAAGCCCGTACCCCGCAATTCCGCAATCTCGGCGGGGTACCAGACTCGGGCGCAAGACGCAAAGCCCCGAAGGGCTTTGCTACCAATTTGGTTGGCGGGCAGGAGGCTTGTTGCGGCAAAATATTTTTTCCATGAGCCGGTTTTGCGGATCGCGTTATTCCGTGATATTTCTGCTTCACCGCGCAAACATCCCAAACTCTCACGGAGATTCGCATGGAAGGAAAGGAAAAAATCGGCTGGATCGGCACAGGCGTAATGGGCGCGCCAATGGCAGGGCATCTCATGGATGCCGGCTATGAGCTTGCGGTTTACAATCACAGCAAATCCAAAAGCGGATCCCTGCTTTCCAGGGGCGCCAAATGGGCCTCGTCGCCCGCGGAAGCAGCCGCCAACAGTGATATTGTCTTTTCGATTGTCGGCTATCCAAAGGATGTTGAAGAAATCACGCTTGGCGAAAATGGCTGCCTCAAGACATTAAAAAAAGGCGGCATTTTTTGCGACATGACAACATCCAGCCCCGAGCTTGCCAGGCGAATAGCGGCAAGGGCCGCGGATCTCGGCTGTTGCTCCCTGGACGCTCCCGTTACGGGCGGCGATGTCGGGGCAAGGGACGCCAGCCTGTCCATATTTGTGGGGGGCGATGCCGCCGCATACGAAAAAATCCTCCCCTGCCTTGAATGCATGGGCAAAAAAATACTGCATTGCGGCTGTCCGGGCACAGGGCAGGCCGCAAAGCTGGCCAACCAGATCGCGGTGGCCGGCGTAATGTTCAGCGTCTGCGAATCCCTGCTTTTCGCGCAGGAAGAAGGTCTTGATGTCGCAAAATGGCGCGACCTTGTCTGTTCGGGCGCGGCTGGCAGCATTGCCATGACCACGCTTGGCCTTAGAATGATGAAACTGGATTATTCGCCTGGTTTTTTCGTCGATCACTTTGTCAAGGATCTCGGCCTTTGCCTTGAGGAATGCCGCAAGATGCGCCTTGTCCTGCCTGGCGCGGAACTTGCGGAAGAATTGTACCGCGGAATCCAGGCCAGGGGAGGGGGCAGCAGCGGCACGCAGATCCTGATTTCCGCCCTTGCCGGGCTTTCCGGCAAAAAATGGCGCTCCCATTCATAAACAGCACTTGTCCGGGGCCTGCCCGGCCCCTGATAATGTCAAGATGACCTTGAATCAGGACGGAACGCGGGTTGACCATACTGCCGCGGCAACGTTGCTGCTGCAACTGTTCATGAGCGTGGTTGACGGCACAATCGTGAATATCGCCCTCCCTGTCCTCACGAGGGAGTTTATGGTTGCGCTGCCCTTCCTGTTTTTCAATGCCCTGGGTTTTTCGGAAATGATGCTGGGCTTCTTGATGACGCCTTTCCCCATTGCCACAATTATTGTGGCTCCCATTGCCGCCAAATTTGTCGAAAAGCGCAATCCCGCGCTCATGGCTGCCAGCGGGATGGCTGTCTATTGCCTTGGCCTTGTGTCGCTGGTCTGCCTGGCCCCGGGTGACAGGAGCGTGGCTGATATATGCTGGCGCATGGCAATTTGCGGCATTGGCTTTGGAATGTTCCAGACGCCGAACAACCTGGTCATGATAACATCCACGCCCCTCAGCCGTTCGGGCGGGGCAGGGGGAATGCAGGCCACAGCGCGGCTTACGGGCCAGACATTGGGCGCGGTTGTGGCCGGCTTTATCTTTTCGCTTGTCGCGGCCAGCTATTCCGCAACGCAAATATGCTTTTTCCTGGCCCTGGGCTTCGCGGCCTGCGCCGGCATTTTCAGTTTCGGCAATTCGAGAAGGAACGGATCTGCCGGCAAATAACGAATTGATGGAGAATGAACGGACACTTGCGGGCGGCAAGCTGCTGTTATAAAATTTGTCCCGCGGATATGTTCCGTTAAAAAATAGTAAAAAGGTGTATTATGCCAATAGCAAAATTCCCGATAGGCCCCCTGGGCACAAACAGCTATGTAGCCAATATCACATCCAATGCCTGCGTGATCGACGTGGGCGGCGAGCCGGAAGAAATACTCGCCTATGTTGAGGAAAAAAAGCTCACAGTTACAGCAATCTGCATTACCCACCGCCATTTTGACCATATTTATGGCGTGGCCACGCTTGCCCGCGAGACCGGCGCTCCTGTCTATATCTCGCAAGGCGACGATGTGCTTGCGGACAATGAAGCCGGCAAGGGCGGCATCTGGGGCCTGCCGCCGGTTCCCGAATTTGACGCGGAGCCCCTGTTTCCTGGCAAGACCAGCTTCGCGGACATGGAATGTATGGTCCTTGAAACACCCGGGCATACTCCCGGGGGCGTTTCCCTGTATTTTCCTGAACTCAAGGCCGTTTTCAGCGGTGATTCCCTTTTTTACCGTTCAATAGGACGCACCGATTTCCCAATGGGCGATTCCGCCCAGCTGCTCAAGTCCGTGCGCCAGGTGCTTTTTACCCTGCCGGATGATGTGAAGGTCTATCCCGGGCACGGGCCGGAAACTTCGGTCGGTTTCGAGCGCAGGAACAATCCCTTTGCAGGGGATTTTGTCGCTTGAAAGAAGTCCTGATCCTGAAATGCTCACCCAGGGCAGGCGGCGTAAGCGATGCCCTGGCGGACTTTTTCAGGGCAGGAGCGGGGGATTTTGCATGCAGGGAAATTGCCCTGCGCGAAAAAAGGATCGTGCCCTGCCAGAATTGCGGGGCCTGCGCGCCCTTTCCGCATTGCTGCCCCCTGGATGCGCTGGACGACTGCCGGGAGATTTTTGACGCGCTGGAAGATGCCCCCCTGGCGCTTTTTGCCGCGCCTATCTATTTTTATGCCCTGCCGGCGCATTTCAAGGCTTTTATCGATCGGGGACAGAGATTTTGGCAGGCACGGCAAACAAGAATACGCAAGGCGCCTGTTCTCGCCCTGATGGCCGGCGGCCGTCCCAGGGGCGAAAAGCTTTTTGAAGGCGCAATCAGGACCATGCGCTGGTTCCTGAAAGGCATGGATGCGGATTTGGACGACAGCCTTTGTTTTCGCGGCCTGGACAATATCGGGGATTTGCGCGCCAGACCGGAAATTGCCGCCGAAGTCGCAGCCTGGGCGCAAAAATGGCTTGCAGCGGCAAAAAACTGCTGAGCCGGGCCGGCTTTTTTTCAAGGCGCTACCTTGCATTTTTGGGCCAGCTTGCCGGCTTTAACCAGCGCCGCTGCCGCAACTGCCTGTCGCCTTTTGTGCCAGCAGACCAGTTTGATGAAATCTGCCCGGATTGTCAAAAATCATTTGCGCCATACAGGGGGCCGGTCTGTCCTTGCTGCGGCGATCCCTCAATCCCCATTTTATGTGAAGGCTGCGCCAATGGCCGCTCCTGGGACGCGTATGCCTTTCATGGCCTTTATGATGGGCATTTGCGGGACATGATCCGGCGCTTCAAGTATGATGGCGAAATCACCCTGGCCCCGTATCTGGCCGGGCTGCTGCTTGAGGCGGCCTGCTGCCTGCCGCGGGCCGACGCGCTTGTGCCGTTGCCCCAATATCTTCCCCATCTTTCCAGACGCGGTTTTAACCAGGCCCATGAAATTGCCCGCCATCTTGCAAGGGAGAGCGGAATACGGCTTGAGGCCGGGCTTTTGCGGCGCATTCGCCATAACCGCGCCCAGGCCAGCCTGGACAGGAAAGAGAGGATGCGCAATGTTGCCGGCAATTTCGAGGCTGATGGCAATGCTGCCGGAAAAAGCGTCTGGCTTGTGGACGATGTCATGACAACAGGAAGCACCTTCGAGGCAGCCTGCGGCGCCCTGAAGGCCGCCGGCTGCGCCAGTGTTTCAATATTGTTCGTGGCCCGCACGCCGCTCTGGCACGACTGAAAATTGCGGCTGCCCGTTCCATGACAGCCAAAATGATTTTTGTTATAATGCGCATATTCATTTTTCGGATAAAAGCCGATTCGGGAGAAATGGCATGCGATTTCAGACAAGGCCCATTGCGGGCATATTTTTTTTGCTTTTACTGCTGATGTGGACAGGCCAGGCGGTTGCCCAGGTTACCGTGCTTGTGCCCAGCGCGCCGAGCCTGGAGAAAAAGGCCAGCCCCCAGGAAGTGGACATGCTCATGACCCTGATGAAGCCATTTAAAAATCAGGCTATTGCCATGGATATGCCGCAGATGTTCGCTTCCCTGCGCTTTGAAAATGGCGCGGAGCAACCCGAGCGCCAGGATTTGCTCGGCGACGTGGAAGAAATTCGCTATCTCGGGCAAAAAGCCTGGGGCGCGAACATAGCCCTTGAAAAAGCCGGGCTTTATCAATTCATCATGGAATCCCGCCCATGGTGGAATGAGGCGAAAAATCATTATTTGCAGCAGGTGTGCAAGGTTGTCCTGCCTGTCCTGGGCCAGGGGGAGGGCTGGAGCGTCCCGGCTGGCCTGGGTTTTGAAATCGTGCCCCTTACGCGGCCTTTCGGGCTTTATGCGCCGGCCATCTTTTCCGGGCGCGCCCTCCTTTCCGGCAAGCCGCAGGTCAATATCCCGGTGCGCATGGGGCGCATAAACATCGAGAAAAAAAGCGTTCCCACACCCTGGCATGAGGAACTTGCGGCAAGAACAAACCAGGCCGGAGAATTTTCCTTTGTCGTCAGCCAGCCAGGCTGGTGGTATTGCGAGGCCATCATCCCCGGCGATCCCCTGAAAGGGCCGGACGGCGAAATGAAGCCCATGGAATTCGGCTCGATCTTGTGGCTTTATGTGGATGGTCAGGACAATGGCCGCAAAAAGTGACTGCCGTGTTTTGACATCACGCGGCCTTGACCGTGTTCGGCGCATACAAAAAAGGGCAACCATCCCTGAAAATGGTTGCCCCCGTTTACATTTTACTGATTCATTAACTAACCTTTTCTTTTCCGGCTGAAATTGCAGTTGTCGTGCCAGGTGCAGCTGCCCTGGGGATTGATGTCCTCAAGGGCCAGGTCCTGCATGGCGTCCTGCATGCGCTGGTCAACCGTGGCATAGCGCACAAAGCCGCGGGAAACCGCGTCGCGGCGATTGCCGCGAACAAGGAAGATGCTGGGATAAGCCCCGATTTCACCCATCAGGGCCGCGGCTGTGGCGAGGTTTTCCTCGACTTTGCGCTGCATTTCGGGCGCGTTGGTCTTGTCCGCGATGGCCTGCGCGGAAACATTCCAGCGCCGCGCCATCTGCTCCAGGGCCTCGTCGCCGAAAAGATCCATGCCCTGGCCGTAGAACATGTCTTCAAGCATCAGCACCTGTTCAAGCTCGTTTCCGGGCGCCAGTTCTTTCAGCGCGATCAGGATTGCATCCGCGCCGGGTGAATAAAGGCGCATGTGTTTCCTGTTTTCCAGGGCGTCTATCGCGCCCTGGAGGGAGCGGCCCGTGGTTTTTTCCACCTCGGTCCAGAATTTTTCCTCCCCTGGTTCCATGACGGCCAGGTTGGCCAGATCGACTGGCTGGCTCATCAAATTGCCGCCGTAAACGGTTACGGGAAATTCGGGATGCTCCTGCGAAAGCCTGTGCATAAGCGGCCCAAAGCCATAGCACCAGGGGCAATATACGTCCGCAATGTAAATAATTTTTGCGTTGCTCATATTAAATAAAACCTCATTACCTGGGGGGTACAGCCAGGCAGCGCGCATGGGGATTTTTCGCAACTGCCTAAAAACAATCATTACACGGCTTTTGGGCAAGTAACAAGGCATTTTTCACCTGGCGCCAAACCAGATTTTATGGTGGGCCTATTGCCCTGGCGCGGCGCCGTATGCCTGATGGAGAGCATTGATCCTGCGCCAGGATTCCCTGATGCGCTCCGGCTCGATGATGCCTTCATCAACAAGGGACTTCAGGGCGTCATGGGCTTTTTGGGGCAGGGCCGCATCCCAATTGATATTGTTGCCGAAAAGCAGGATGTCGTTGCCGGCAAGCACCGCCAGCATGATGGCTTCCTTGATGTCATATTTCCGGGCAATGGGCTGCATCTGCATATCGTCGCTGATAACCACGCCCTGCCAGCCAAGCCCCTCCCGCAAAAGCCCATTGATCACAAGCGGCGAAAGGGTGGCCGGCATATCGCCATCCAGGCCAGAGCAGAACAGGTGACCGACCATGACCATGCCCGGCCAGCCGGCGCGAAATATTTCGGCGTAGGGCAGCAAATCCACATCCGGTTTCCAGCATTGCGAAATATCGGCCAGTCCTTCATGGGTATCGGTTTTTGCGCAGCCCTGGCCGGGAAAATGCTTCAGGGCAGGCGCGACGCCCTTTTTGGCAAGCCCCTGGCCAAAGGCCAGGGCATGGGCTGCCACTGTTGTGGCATCGGATGAAAAAGCGCGGCCGAGGCGCCCAATTCCGGGATTGAACGGGTTTGTATCCACATCCGCAACAGGGGCCAGATCAAGGTTAATGCCCAGATTGAAGAGTTCCTCGCCAAGGTTTTCCGCAATTTTACGCACTTCCTGGACAGATTGCTGGCCCATGCGCTGTGCGCTGGGCAGATCCATAAATCCCTTCGCTGGCTTGAGGCGCCGCACCTGGCCGCCTTCCTGGTCCACTGCGATAAAAACAGGGCGCCCGGCTGCGGACCTGATGCTGGCCGTGAGCGCGGAAAGCTGTTCGGGCGAGCTTATGTTGCGTTCGCCGCTCGCGCTTACATCCCTGTCAAAAAGAATCACATTGCCGATTTTACCATCGGATATGGCCTGCAGAAAGGGATCGCCGGGGGCAAGGCTGGTGCCGCGAAAACCAAGCATCAGCATGCTGCCGATCATCTGTTCCATGGGCGGTGTGTCGTCAGGATTGTATTGCAGGGGATTGGCCTGGTCCGCCAGGGCGGGCGCAAGCAGGCAAAGCATGAGGATAACGGCAACAGGGATTATTTTCGACATTTTGTTCAGCATGGCAAACCCATCGAGCGGCGCAATTCTTCCATTTTCAGCAGCACATCTTCCGGGATGGCCAGTGTGCCCTTGCCTGTGCCAAGGCTGATATCCGGTTTCTTGGCGGCATGGTAGTCGGAGCCGCCGGAGGGCAAAAGCCAGTGGCGGGCGGCAATTTCGAGCGCCGCTTTTTCGTCTTCCGGCGTATGGGCGGGATGCCAGACTTCAATGGCGTTGAGCCCGTGGGGAACAAGCCTGGCCACGGCTTCGTCAATTTCCGCCGGCCTTGGCCTGCCATCTTTCTGTTCGAGGAATGGATGAGCCAGAACAACTGTGGCGCCAATTTCCGCAAGGCGGTGGCAGGCTTCGTCCGTTGGCAGGACTTCCTTTGGCAGCCAGGCCTTTTTGCCCTGCTTCAGGTATTTGTCAAAGGCCTCCCTGTTATCCCTCACATAGCCTTTTCGAGTCAGCACGCTGGCGATATGCGGACGCCCGACGCTGCCGACCTTGCCGTCGGTTTTTGACCTTGCGCTTTCCGCCACAACTTCTTCCAGGCTGATGTCAAAACCGAGGGCGCGCAGTTTTTCGATAATGCGCGTGTTGCGATCCTGGCGCTTTTCGCGCAAATCGGCCAGCATTTTGTTGAATGGGCCGTTGTCCCGGGGCACCCAGAGTCCGACGATGTGAAAACGCAAATTGCCGAAGGTGGATGAAAGCTCGCAACCGGGAATGACCTTCATGCCAATGTCGCGCCCGGCCGTGAGGGCGGCCTCGTGGCCGTCCATGGTGTCGTGGTCGGTCAGGGCGACTGCGGCCAGGTTCAGGGCTTTTGCCTTGCGCACAACTTCTTCCGGCGTGTCTCCTCCGTCCGATGCCGTGCTATGGGTATGCAAATCTATATATTTCATCGTTTTCCCGCAGGCTGATTGTTATGACAGGAAAAAAACTTCTAAAAAATTAATGGGTATTGGACAAAATTGCAAGCCGCTGGCGCCGCGGCAGGGAAGAGCCCAAAATTTGCATTTGCAAAGGCATTAAATTTGCATATTCTCTGAAAAAACGTTTTTTTTGACAAATTTTTGTCCCCAAGGATATACGATGCCCCAGCTATCACATCTTATGACGCGTCTGCCGGAATGTAAAAATGTCAGCATGAGCACCATGGGCCAGATACTCTGGCTGGCCTGGGAAGGGGCGCTCCCACAGGCTGTAACCCAGACAATGCTCAATTATGGCGGCATGCAGGTTGTGGAAGGCAATGACCAGGCGGTCTGGTTTTTCTTTACCGATGACGTTTTTCTGGCGCTGGCCCGTCTTTCGGTCTGGGGCAATTTTAATGCCCTGCCCATAAGCGTGGAGCTTTTTCCGGGTAAGCTCCAGCTTGGCACAAAGCGCGAGGCAAGCCTCGTTGTGGATGCAATTATCCAGGCCCAGGAACTGCATCCCGGCGATTCCCTGGACATCTTTGTCCACCCCAAAAGCCGCGAGGGCCGGGGAGCGCTGCCGGGCATAACCTTCGAGCCTGCGCGCCTTCGGCAGGGCATGGCTTCAATAGCCTGGGAAAGCCCGATTGTTGACGCGCGTCTGCCTTATTCGTCCACCCAGTCCTGGTTTGTCGTCCTGCATCCGCTTGGCAATCCGCTGGACAAGAATTACCAGACCGGCTGGCCGGCCATGTTCAAGCGCCTGGAAGAAATATTTCGCCAGCACAAGCTGAAATTTATCGTCCATGAAAATTTTGTGCTTGTTTCGGCCGACAACCTGCTCATGCTGCGCACCTTCCTCAGCGAGTATCTGTCCGCCTTCAACAAGGAAACCAATGGGCCGGAAGGCTGCTGGCCCTGCGTTTGCGTGGTCGCGGACCGCAAGAACTACAATTTCAACACCGATCTGCCCAGGAAAATCGGCCTGAAATGGGACAGCCTGATGCCCGATTTCCCGTATGTAAGCTATCGCAACGCCTATTTGCTGGGCGAACGCTTCATAATTCGGGATCTGAATTTCCGCGGCGGCCAGTCGGGCATGGACAGCTGGTGCAATATCATCCTCAATGAAAACAGCATTTCATCGCGCTCCATTCCATTGGTCATGAGCGCGGAACTTGCCCAGACCAACAGCGAGCAGGGGTGCTTTTATTGCGGCCTGCACAACCATGCGTCAAACCAGTGCCCAACGCGCACATATTATCCAACTTCTCCGCAAACCCTGGAAAATCTTGCTACCCTGGGCCTTGAAGACATTAACGAGGCCTTCCGCTCAATAGAGGTCACACTCGGCAAAAAGGGCGTGGCCGGTTTCAACAAATTGATGGATGCCGACGAAAATCCGGCAAAACTCCTGCGGGCGATTTTTGATATCAACGGGCCCGACCAGCTGCGCAATGTGCCAAAAAACTGGCTTTACAGATTGCGCGAACCGGAACCCGGAGAAGAGGAACCGCTCAAGGACGACAGCCCGGCCTGGGATCTTCTCGAAAAGCTGAAGAAGACGGACAGGGACGATTTGGCCGCACTGGACAAGGAAATAGCGGAGGCAATCACGCGCAACCAGCGCGATCCGCGCCTAAGAATGGTGCGTGCCTTCACCCTGCTTGAGAAGGGCGATTCCAGACAGGCCCTGGCCATGTTCCGGGAGGCTGCGGCAATAACGCCATATATCTCTCTCCAGGCCTGGAATGAATACCTGCAGGGGCGCCTGCATGAGGAGATGGGCCAATTGACCGAGGCCGCCGCCCTTTATGCCGGTGTTTTGCGCGTCATGCCGCAATGGAAGGACATAGCTTACAGGGGCATTGTCTGCAGGGTGAAGATGGGCTTTGCGGAACAGGTTTTGGGCCAGGTTGTTTCCATGGTCAATTCCGACCCCGAGTATTTCAACCGCTTTTTGATTGATCCGGCCCTGGAAAGAGGGCGGCTGCTCATTCTTTCCGCCCTGCATGACCTCTGGGACGCAGCCAGGCAGAAAGCCGATGCGGAAAGGAGCGCGGTGCAGGCCCTGGCCACAAAGCTTTCCGCCTGGTTTCCGGACGACCATCCAGTGCAGGCCCTGCTGGGGCATAAAATCCGCAAGCTGGAGGCCCTGGGCGCCATAGACAACTACATGGCCTTTTTCCAGATGGTGCGCTTGCGCCCGCAGCTTGAAAAGGAGCTTGACGACAGCATCCAGCGCGAAGTCGAGGATTTGCGCAATCGCTACAAGGCTTACCTGGACGTGCTGGAAGAAATCCGCGACGAGGCTTCCTGGTTTCCCTTCCCATCGGCCTTGCGCGATTTTTCCTCGGATTTCAATTCCGCGGCAGGCTTGATCAACTGGGCATTTTCCAGCAATTTCAATGAATCCGAAACATTCAAGAAGGCCCAGAGCTCAATTCCAAAGCTGGACGAGCTTTTGCTGAACTTGAAAAAGCGGCTCAAATTTTTGCGCACTGTAAGGGACGGCACGCTTTTTGGACTGACAATGACCAGGACTTTTCTTTGGGTCGAGATTACAGGCTTGCTGATCTGTTTTTTGGGTGTGCCGGCCATTGTGCTTTTTGGCGAAAAATTTGGCATGGGCTGGCTCAAGTACCTGATTGGCGAAAACCAGTGGTCAATCCAGAAGGTGCTGGTGGTGATTGTAACAATTCTGGCCATTGGCCTGGCCGCCTTGCGCTCCACGCTGGTCTTTGACCGCAAGCGCGAGAAATTGCTTGAACAGGCGCGCGAACAAAGGGAAAAATACCAGCAGACCAGGGTTGAGGCCATCAGGAAACAGCGACAGGCAATGGCCAAAAAGCAGCAGAAGGAAAGAGAGGCCGCCAGGAAAATTGCCGAAAAAAGGCAGCTGAAAGCGCGCATGGAAAACTGATTTTAAAAAAATATGAAAAAAAAGCTTGCCAACGACAAAAAAAATGTATAGAAATCCAAATTGCCGCTGGCGTAGCTCAATTGGCAGAGCAGCTGATTTGTAATCAGCAGGTTGCGGGTTCAAGTCCCATCGCCAGCTCCACGCAATTTATTGCGTGAAAACTGGAGGGGTTCCCGAGTGGCCAAAGGGAACAGACTGTAAATCTGTCGTCGTAAGACTTCGGTGGTTCGAATCCACCCCCCTCCACCACCTTCTTCGCCGCCAGGCGGCAGAAGCCTTGGCTGTAGGAGACAGCGCGGCTGTCGGGATACTACGGCACGGCGTAAAACGCCGGCCCCGGTATGCGGGAATAGCTCAACGGCTAGAGCATCAGCCTTCCAAGCTGAGGGTTGCGGGTTCGAATCCCGTTTCCCGCTCCATTCCTGTTCCAATCCCTCCCCCTGTCCGTACCCTCCTGCCAACGAGCGTTCCCTGGCGATCAGGGAAAATTTGGGCGTGAATACGCCAGACAATGCGAGGAACAGGCGCAATATGCGCCGGTGGATGCGCCAACAATTTTTTTCCAGGGAGACGTACAATGGGCAAAGCTAAATACGAGCGCAAGAAGCCGCATGTAAACATTGGCACAATCGGTCATATCGACCATGGCAAGACCACTCTTACTGCCGCAATCACCAAAATTGCCGGCATGAAGGGCGAAGGCAGCTTTGTATCATACGACGAAATCGACAAGGCTCCGGAAGAAAAGGAACGCGGTATTACAATTGCTACCGCCCATGTGGAATATGAAACGCCAAAGCGTCATTATGCCCATGTGGACTGCCCCGGCCATGCCGACTATATCAAGAACATGATCACGGGCGCCGCCCAGATGGACGGCGGCATCCTGGTTGTGGCCGCAACCGACGGCCCGATGCCGCAGACCCGTGAGCATATCCTGCTCGCCCGCCAGGTGGGCGTGCCGCAGCTTGTTGTATTCCTTAACAAGTGCGATCTGGTTGACGACGAGGAGCTGCTCGAGCTTGTGGAGCTTGAAGTGCGCGAGCTGCTTTCCTCCTATGACTTCCCCGGCGACGATGTGCCGGTTATCCGTGGCTCTGCCCTCAAGGCTCTGGAATGTGAATCTCCTGACGCACCCGAGGCCAAGTGCGTGGAAGAGCTTTTGAACGCCTGCGACTCCTTTATTCCGGATCCGGAGCGTGATATCGACAAGCCTTTCCTCATGCCGATCGAGGACGTGTTCTCGATTTCCGGCCGCGGCACTGTTGTTACAGGCCGTGTGGAACGTGGCGTGATCAAGGTTGGCGATGAAGTTGAAATCGTGGGTATCAAACCCACACAGAAGACGACCTGCACAGGCGTCGAAATGTTCCGCAAGCTGCTTGACCAGGGCCAGGCTGGCGACAACATCGGCGTGCTTCTGCGCGGCACCAAGCGTGATGAAGTTGAGCGCGGCCAGGTTTTGGCGGCCCCCAAGTCCATTACCCCGCACAAGAAATTCAAGGCCGAAGTGTATGTCCTCTCCAAGGAAGAAGGCGGCCGTCATACCCCGTTCTTCTCCGGGTATCGTCCGCAGTTCTACTTCCGCACGACCGACATCACAGGCGTGATTGATCTGCCGGAAGGCGTGGAAATGGTCATGCCCGGCGACAATTCCCAGTTCATCGTTGAACTGATTGCCCCCATCGCCATGGAACCCGGGCTCCGCTTCGCTATCCGCGAGGGCGGCCACACCGTTGGTTCAGGTGTCGTAACCGAGATACTGGAATAAATCATGGCAAGCGACAAAAGAGTCAATATCCTGCTGGCCTGCACCGAGTGCAAGCGCCGCAACTACAGCACCCGCAAGAACAAAAAGAACACTACGGGCAGGCTGGAGATAAAGAAATATTGTCCCTGGGACCGCAAGCATACCTTGCATCGCGAAACCAGGTAGAATAAAACTTCCGCCGGGGCTTGTGCCCTGGCGGCCATGCAGGGCAGTAGCTCCAACGGCAGAGCGCCGGTCTCCAAAACCGGATGCTGGGGGTTCGAATCCCTCCTGCCCTGCCATTCACCAAATTCCGCGGAAAGCTAATCATGGCGAAGAAAACGGCGCAGGCCGCAGTTGAAAATGGGCCCGCAAAGCCGAATGTATTCAGGCGCTTCACGCAATATGTGGAGGCTTCCAGGGCAGAGCTGCGTAAAGTTACCTGGCCGACCCTCAAAGAAACCCGCAAGGCAACGCTTGCCGTGCTGGGTTTTGTGGCCGTCATGGCCATTGTCCTGGGTTTGATTGACCTGGGGCTTTCAAGCCTGGTCAAGGTCATTCTTTCCTGAGGGCGAATATGAAAGAAGAAAATGCCGTTGAAGAGGCCCCGCAAAAAAGGGCGCGCTGGTACATTGTGCATACATATTCCGGTTTTGAACAGCGTGTGCAGAAAACCATTCTCGAAATGAAGCGCAACGGCCAGGACGAAGGCCTGATCGAGGATGTAGTAGTACCTACCGAAAAGGTTCTCGAACCAAGCAAGCATGGCGAGGAACCGCGCACAACCACCCGCAAGTTCTATCCCGGTTATATCATGGTGCGCATGGTGATGACGGATCTTTCCTGGCATCTTGTGCAGTCCATACCCAAGGTAACAGGTTTTGTTGGCGGCAAGAATCGTCCTGCGCCAATGCGGGATGCCGATGCACAGAGAATTCTGGACCTGATGGTGGCCCGTCAGGAAACGCCCAGACCCAAGTTCAATTATGATATTGATGAGGAAGTGCGCGTTATTGAAGGCCCTTTCGCGGGTTTCAATGGCGTTGTCGAACAGGTGAATCACGACAAGGGAAAATTGCGCGTTTCTGTTTCCATTTTTGGGCGCCAGACGCCGGTGGAACTGGATTTTGGCCAGGTCTCCAAGGGCTAGGTCGTCTTGGTGGAACGCAAATATTCGCATGAATTCATTTCGGCAAGCTGAATTGAATCATGTTTTCAATAGTTGAAGGATACAGGAAATGGCCAAGAAAGAAGTAGCCAAAATTAAATTGCAGATACCGGCGGGCGCTGCCAATCCATCTCCCCCGGTAGGTCCGGCCCTGGGTCAGCATGGCCTGAACATCATGGGATTCTGCAAAGAATTCAATGCCAGGACCCAGGATCAGAAGGGCATGATCATTCCTGTGGTCATAACCGTCTATGCGGACAGGTCCTTCACCTTTATTACCAAGACGCCGCCTGCGGCTGTTTTGATTATGAAGGCCGCCAAGATCGAAAAAGGCTCGGGGGAGCCCAACCGCAACAAGGTCGGTTCCCTCACGCATGCCCAGGTGGAAGAAATTGCCAAATTGAAGTTGCCTGATCTGAATGCTGCCTCCCTTGACGCGGCAATCAAGACAATTTCGGGCACCGCAAAAAGCATGGGCATAGACGTAAAATAATTCGCAAAGCCCATAAGGCCATGCTTTACGGGCTTGATATCAACTGTACTGCCTCTTTATGCGGCAGGAGATAAAACATAAAAGGATTGGCAAATGCCCAAGCATGGCAAGAATTTCCGTAAAGCCGTACAGGAATGCGACACACAGGAGCGCTACAGCGTTGAAGAAGCTGTGGAAAAATCCCTCGGCGCTTCCTTTGCCAAATTTGATGAAAGCGTCGATATCGCCCTGCGCCTGGGCGTTGATCCCAAATATTCGGACCAGATGGTGCGAGGCGCGGTAACATTGCCCAATGGACTTGGCAAAACAGTGCGCGTCGCCGTTTTCGCCAAGGGCGAAAAGCAGGCCGAAGCCAGGGCTGCCGGCGCCGATATCGTGGGTGACGACGATCTGGTCGAACAGATCAAGAACGGGATGCTTGATTTTGATGCCGCGGTTGCCACGCCAGATGTCATGGCTCTTGTCGGCAAGGTTGGCCGTGTGCTTGGTCCCCGCGGCCTTATGCCGAATGCCAAGACAGGCACAGTAACTTTTGATGTTGCGAAGGCAGTTGAGGAACTCAAGGCTGGCCGCGTTGATTTCAAGGTTGACAAGGCCGGCGTGCTGCATGCTCCTCTTGGAAAGGTTTCCTTTGGTCCGGAAAAAATCCTTGGCAATCTCAAGGCCTTCCTGGACGCTGTAAACCGTCTGAAGCCTTCTGGCGCGAAAGGCACCTATATGCAGTCAATGGCCATCTCCACCACAATGGGACCCGGCCTCAAGGTGGATATGAGCCAGGTGCGCAAATTCCTGGAAGGATAAGTTTTTTTGAATAATGAAAAATCCATTGGATAGGGATTTTTCATTTTTTACAGGAACCGGAACTGGGTCGAAGACGGCAGGTGGCGAGAGCCTTAATTACCTGTCCAGACTAGCGGAAATTATGTTTCCGTCATTCTTCTCTTTGGCTCGGCTTTCCATCCGCAAAACCCTGAATCGTGAGAGGCAAAAAGTGCAAAAATTGGAAAAAGCCGTCATTATCGAAAGCATCAGGTCAAAAGCCAATGATGCTTCCCTGGCGGCGCTCACTGATTTCAAGGGCATGACGGTGGAAGAGCTGACAGGCTTGAGGGTGCGCCTGCGCGAAGCGGGCGGCGAATATCATGTCGTCAAGAACACCCTGGCCAGGATAGCTCTGACCGGCGGCAAGCATGATGTTATCAAGGATGAATTCCACGACAACATCGGCGTGGCCCTTGCATTTGATGACCCGGTGGCCGTGGCAAAGGCACTTACCGAATTTGCCAAAACCAGCAAGCTGTTCGAGCTTCGCAATTCGAGTCTCGATGGCAAGGAAATGACTCCGGCCGATCTGGCTGCCCTGGCAAAATTGCCGGGACGGCAGCAACTACTGGCCCAGTTGCTGGGTACAATGAATGCCGTGCCCACCAATTTTGTTTCCGTACTGGCCAATGTTTTGAGGGGCCTGCTTTACGCATTGAAGGCTATCGAAGAACAGAAGGCAAAAGCCTAGCCACCACCGTTAACCAGCAAAAATTACAAAGCCCTGCACAAGGAGAAAGTCATGGCCGTTACCAAGGAAGAAGTAATCGAATTTATCTCCAACATGACAGTTCTGGAACTTTCCGAACTTATCAAGGAACTTGAGGAAAAATTTGGCGTGTCCGCCGCCGCACCCGCTGCAGCCATGGTCATGGCGCCCGCAGCCGGTGGTGAAGCGGCCCCCGCTGCCGAGGAAAAGACCGAATTTGACGTTATCCTGAAAGCCGCCGGCGCCAACAAGATCAATGTCATCAAGGTAGTCCGCGCCCTTACCAGCCTGGGCCTGAAGGAAGCCAAGGAAAAAGTCGATGGCGCTCCCTCCACCCTCAAGGAAGGCGTTTCAAAGGAAGAAGCGGAAGAAGCAAAGAAACAGCTTACAGAAGCCGGCGCCGAAGTCGAAATCAAGTAAGATATTTATTTTTGCTTTATTTCCTGAAGGCTCGGCCAATGCCGGGCCTTTCTTTTTTAAATGAAGCATCCCAGGCTGGCTTTGAATTGCATTGTTTTTGAATGTTAATTTTCCCACAAGGGATGGGCAGATTGTCAGGCAATGCCACGCAAATGACCTCGGCTGGGAACAGGTTTTGCGATATTTGCAGAATGTACAGGAATTTTACAGGTTGGCAATATCTGTATGATGTGGCTGATGCTTTTGAATTGCAGCGCCGTGCCCGCAGCCAGCATGCTGGCTTGCGGGCATCGACTGCCACGCTTATATATTTCTTACCTGATTACGCCGCAGCCTATCCTGCCGCCACCGCCGCCGAGCGGAGGATTATCGGTATAATTGTCGCCGCCTGCATGAATCATCAGGGAGCGATTTTTGATATCGGCTGTTGAAAGATTCCTGACGTGCAGCTTTTCCTGAGCCACGCCATGGTCATTGGCGGTTACAAAAGGCAGGTCACCCAGATGGCCGGCTTTTTCAGGGCCTGCGTGTTTGCCGCTTTTGGCTGGATCATAGTGTCCGCCAGCAGAAAGGGCAGCGCCAATTTTGCCGTCCTTGCCGGCTGCTGGCGCGCAGGTTGGATTTTCATGCACATGCATTCCGTGTTCGCCTTTAGAAAGGCCGGAAAGATCCACCAGAATGTCGAGACCGCCCCCAGGTGCGTCTTCAAAAGTAACCGTGCCCATTTCCTGGCCAATGCCTTCCGCGCTTACATGGTTGACCGGCACCTTGATGCTGGCCGCATAGGCGGGATGGGAAAGCAAAAGGGCTGCCGCTACTGTCAACATGGCCAATTTTTTCATGATAATTCTCCTGGTTGGAACAAGCTAAAGAATATCTTCATTCTACTGATAATAATTACGGCTTGCAAGGCTGGTTTGCATTATTCCAACGAATGATAACATTTGCATACGTCTCGAAAATGGCTATATTATCCTTGTTCGCCCTTGCATTCGTTGATTGTTTGAAACGGTTGAAGATGAATTATTTTTTTCAATCACCGGGAAGGAATGACATTTGAACTGGCAGGCAGGTAAAGCGGCAATCATGCTTTTTGTAGCCCTTGGAGAAGTTTGTCAGCTGCACGACAAGCTGCATCTGATCCATTGCGCTGTTGTGGATGAGGGCGGCATCGAAGGCTGCGTCCTTTTGCCCTGGAGCAATTGGCCGCAAGATAAAATTTGTGAAAATTCCCGCGTTATCGAGTTTTTGACGCGGCATGCCGATGTGCTTAAACAGGAATGCCTGGCAGAATACCTTGAAAACATGGCCTGCAGGGACACCTGGCTTGTTGTTCTGCTGGCTGCCAGGCAATATGGCCGGGCCAGGGATTATGCGGAAAATATTATCAGGACCATGAAGGCAGATACATGCAACGAATTTGATAAATGGCTGAAAAGCTCTTTTTTCTACAAGAGGCCGGAAATCAGGATTTCTCTCAAGTTCGATCCCGGCCCCCGCAGCTGCCTTGCGGTGCAAAGCAGACTGGACAGCCGCCTGGACTTTCTTGATCCGCTTGAATTTACACCCACCTCATCCAGAATTGAAAGCATGGATGAAGCGCGCGAAGTCATCCTGATGCATCTTTCGCAAATGCGGCCTTTTGCCATCCGGTATATGGGGCAAGAGGGCGTATCCTTTTTGCGCGGCCAGGAAGAGAAAATAGCCGCAAAATTGCCTGGCGGAAAACAGTAAGATTTTTCCCCATAATATACCCCCCGCACTCCCTGGCGCGGTTTCTGATCAGCCGGCATTATTTCATTTTGCATGGATCTTGCACGTCAATCATGAAATCTATTCTGGTATTAATGTATTTCCTGACATCTTCCATGTCAAATTAATCCATTTTCCCAGAAAATAATTAAAACAGATAGTTGAAATATCCCTTTCCAGGGAGGGAAAGTTCCCATGGTCATCAACCACAACGAAATGGCGGCAAATACTGCCCGGAATCTCAATTCACATTACGGCAGGCTGCAAACTTCGACTCAACGGCTTTCAACCGGCCTGAGAATCAATTCCGCGGCGGACGATGCGGCCGGACTTGCCATTCGCGAGCTGATGCGATCCGATATTGCATCCCTCAATCAGGGTGTTCGCAACGCCAATGACGCGATTTCCCTTATTCAGGTTGCCGACGGGGCGCTGGGGATAATTGACGAAAAGCTGATCCGGATGAAAGAGCTTGCCGAGCAAGCGGCCACCGGCACATATAATTCCGACCAGCGGCTGATGATCAATTCCGAATTTCAGGCCATGGGCGCGGAAATTGACCGTATTGCCTTTGCCACGAATTTCAATGGCCAATATCTTCTGGATGGTTCGCGGGGTTTCGGGCACAATGGTTCTGGCCTGGAAGCTACCGGCAAATTCAAGATTCATTTTGGCACGGCAAATGATTCCGCAGAAGACTATTACTATATCGGCATTGGCGACGCCTCCTTACGGGGCCTGGGCCTGGCCGCGCCGACACCGGACTGGTGGAACGCGGCGGAAATTGACTTCGAAAACAGAAAGATCCTTATTGACCTCGAGAGCGTTGTGGCCGGCAAGACAAGCCCCAATGGCGTACCGGGCATGCCGGGCATTGATTTTTTCAACCTTCCCGTTGGCCTGAAAAATATAACGGTTACTTCATCAAATGCCGGCAGTTTCGCCCACAAGCCCCATGTAAACCTTTTTACCAGGGATGGTACCCAGCTTACCGGCGTGCCTGTTGATGGATCATGGGGCGGAACATTGCAGGTTTGGGAAGATGTACAGGGCGCTCCCGGGGGTGGACAATGGATAAATGTGCCAGCAGATTGTTATGATCCTACAGCCGGCAATCCGACCTTGAAACCCGAATATGTTGACAATACGCAAAATCCTCCGTTTACGCAGGCTTTTATGGACCTGTTTGCTGGCCAAAATATAGATTTTAACCAGGGCCTGCATTATGATGGCATGGATTCCGATACATGGTGGAACAATATGAGCGGCGCGCAGGTAATCGCAATCGGCCAGAACAGCGGCATCTTCAATCCGGATGCCACATACAAGGGCGACAACAGTTCGGTAATCAGCGCGGCAGGGGAGACAGTTACGGCCGGTGGAGCCACAATAACGATCAAGTCAAATATGAATGAAATTTCGGGCGCGGCTGAGGTTATCGAAATTTCCGAAATCACCGATGACCTGGTGTTCATGATTGGCGGCCATGAGACCGGGCACTGCAACAATTACAAACTCAAGATCGAAGCCGATTTTGACGACAATTTCATTTCCATGCTTGCCGAACACAGGTCAACCGGCGCAATCGGCATAGAAACGCAGGAAAAGGCGCAGCTGGCTTTGCCGCGCATAGGGGACGCCATTGTCAAAAAGGATCAGATTCGCGCCAATCTTGGCTCGATGCAGAATCGCCTGGAAAATACGGTTTCCAATCTGACTATCCAGTCCGAGAACCTGCAGGCCTCTGAATCCCGCATTTCCGACACCGATGTGGCGACGGAAATGACCCAGTTTGTCCGCAACCAGATTTTGACCCAGTCCGCCGTGGCCATGCTCTCGCAGGCCAATTCGCTGCCGCAGATGGCAATGCAGCTGATTGGTTAAATCGACGGCAGCCCCCGGCTGCCGTCTTGTTTTTCTGGAATTTCTAGTCTTTTTTCAGGTCACGCTTCAGCCACGGCATCATTCCGCGCAATTCGCGGCCGGTTTTCTCTATTTGCAGTTCGGCCTGATTGCGGCGCGTGGTCAGGAACATCGGATAATGAGCCTGCGCTTCCTGGATGAAATCGCGGGCAAATTTGCCGGACTGGATATTGGCCAGGGCCTGCTTCATGGCTTCCTTCACGGAATCATTGATAATCTTCGGACCGGTAACATAGTCGCCGTATTCCGCCGTATTGCTGATGGAGTAGCGCATGCGGGAAAGGCCGCCTTCGTAGATCAGGTCAATGATCAGCTTCATTTCGTGGCAGCATTCAAAATAGGCCATTTCCGGCTGGTATCCAGCCTCGACCAGGGTCTGGAAGCCGGCTTCGATCAGGTAGGAAAGACCGCCGCAGAGCACGCATTGCTCGCCAAAAAGGTCGGTTTCTGTTTCTTCGCGGAATGTTGTTTCAATAACGCCGCTCCTTGTGCCGCCAATGCCTTTGGCGTATGCCAGGGCCAGCTTGAGACCGTTGCCGCTGGGATTTTGCTGCACGGCAACAAGGCAGGGCACGCCGCCGCCTTCAACGTAGGTTCTGCGCACCAGATGGCCCGGGCCCTTGGGGGCGACCATCAGCACATCTATATCGTCCGGGGGCAGAATCTGGCTGAAATGAATGTTGAAGCCATGCGCGAAAAGAATGGCCTTGCCCTTTTTCAAGTTTGGCTTGACGTCGTTTTCATAAATGGCGCGCTGGGTTTCGTCTGGCGTGAGAATCATGATCATGTCGGCCTGGGCTGCTGCTTCCGCGGCGGAGACGGGCGTAAAGCCGTTTTCCCTGGCAAGGTCATAATTGGCGGATCCCGGTCTTTGCCCAATGACAACCTTGACGCCGGAATCACGCAGATTCAGCGCATGGGCGTGCCCCTGGCTGCCGTAGCCGATTATGGCCACTGTTTTATCCTTGAGCAGGTTGAGATCGGCATCCTTGTCATAATAAACTTTCATGGCGCATACTCCTTGTAAAAATCATGTTTGATAAAACCGGAACTTATTTTTTTGGGCCAAATATCGAGCTTTGTCAAATCCTGGCCAGACTATTGAAGAAAATGGCCAATTCAGGTAAAATATAATAACGCGAAATACCATGCCATGGGGGGCGTTACAGGGAATTTTCATTTTGAAAATGCCATGGGTTGCCTGCGACTGAAATGATGGCGGCGCAAATGAATGTAAATATCCTATGGATATTTTCATCCGGGAAATGCTAATAGCCTTGGAGATTTGATAATGCCAGAAAAAGAAAAGGTGCTTCAAACAACTGAAGGCTCACAGGAAATCCTGGCAAGCCAGCTGAACGCCCTGACCAGCCAGCTCCAGGCCACAGGCAACCTGATGCAGGCTCTGGGTCAGCAGCTGGAAACGCTTGCAAATACTTCCGCGCCAGAAAGGCGAAGGTCGTTTTGGGACAATTTCAAGGACGCGGGCACGCCTTCAAAAGCCTTGCCTGCGTCCAGACTGGATGAAACGCTGGCCAGGAATGTCGAGCTTGCCGAAAAGCTTAAATCGAAAGATCAGGAGCTTGAAAAGCTGAACAAGCTGCAAGCCGGCCATGCCGCGCAGCTTGCGGCCCTGCAAACGGCAAACAGCGACCTGAAAAAACAACTTGCTGAGAAAACAGCCGAAAACAGGGCCTTTCAGAAAGAGTGCGCGAATCTGGGCGCGAAATTCAGGGAGCAATGGGACGAAACCGCCAGGACAATAACCTCGCTAGAAAACGCACAGACAGAGCTTACGGCATTAAAGGCCGAGTTTGAACACTGCCAGAACGAATTGGCCCACAAGCAGAGCGAATTTGATGTCATAAACGATACCTTGCAAAAATACCAGACCGAATATGTTCGCATCCAGGCCGAAAAATTCAGGCCGCTTGCGGACGCCCTCGAGCATATCCCAGCCGGGTTCAGGCCCCTGGTGCAAAGCTATTATGAAATTGACAACTTGCCGGAATTCCTGACCCAGTGCGGCCAGTTCAACCGCCTTTCGCAGCTTTGGCAATCCTGCAGGTCGAATATTGTAAACGGCGAAAATCTTGCGGGCATGGAGGTTTTTCTTTTGCGCGTCCTGGAAATTTACAACAATGCCTTTCCCGAAAATGCGGGCAGGGAGATTATTCCCCAGCTCGATACCTGGTATGATTACAATACCCAGGAGCGCATGGGGGGCAATGGCACAAGGGTTGCCAGCGTCATTCTGCCCGGCCTTGTGCAGCCGAATGGCCAGGTAGGAGTCAAGGCCCTGGTCAAGCTGGATTGATTCGGGACGCCAGGTTTTATTTGTCTATTATACAAAACATTGCCTTGACATCCACAGCCAATTAGTTAAGATTTTGTGTTAACTTATTATTTCAAGGGGAATTTATGGCAAAAGAAGGATCAATTGAAGTAGATGGCGTTGTGCAGGAAGCCCTGCCGAATGCCATGTTCCGGGTGGAGCTGGAGAACGGCCACGAGGTGCTGGCCCATATTTCCGGCAAGATGCGCAAATTTTATATCCGCATTCTTCCTGGTGACAAGGTCAAGGTGGAGCTTTCGCCATACGATCTCAGCCGCGGGCGTATTACATACCGCATGAAATAGGCCCGGGCAGGTTTGCAATTTGCCCTGACTGGCGGTTTGTCTTTTTTTTGCTTGCCGTCAGAAAATTCCTGTCCAATAGAGCAGGCCCATAAATGGCAGGGCCAATATTCCGGCCATGACATCGTCTATCATTACGCCGAAGCCATTTGGGAGCCAGTTTTCGGATGCGCTGACAGGCCACGGCTTTATGATGTCGAAAACTCTGAACAGGACAAAAGCGGATGAAATCACCCAGAAACCGGGTTTTACGAATGGCAGGATAACAAGCCAAACCCCTACAAGTTCGTCAATGACGACCTGGCCGGGGTCTTTCTGATGCAGCAGCCTTTCCGCCCTGGTTGCCGCAAATCCGCCAAGCACAAAGAGAACAACGAGAATTATGCATCTCCAGAGATAATCCAGCGGGCCAAAAAGAAAGGGAGCCAGAAGACAGGCGAGGGCTGTGCCGCAGGTGCCAGGAGCTTTGGGCGAAAGCCCGGCAACTCCCAGACGGCAAAAAGCCAGGATAAATTCATCCTTGAGAGAATAACGCATACATCCTCCTTGTTGGCAAAATATTCCGGCTGCAAATATTGCATAACTTTTTTTCTTCTTTTTTGCCAGTATGCCGCAGGCTGACCCGCGGGCCGGGCTTTGCCGGGGCAATTTGACGCGCATATTCAGAGGCAGTTTCACTTCGATGGTCATTTACGCTGGGAACCGGGGAGTGAAAACATCTGCCCAGGATTTTTGTCGAGGTTTCGAGATGGATAAAAACAGAAGCGAAGTGTATGGAACTTTCACTTATGCCGAAAGCCTGACCTATTATGATTTGCTTGAAACTGAAAACACGCTCAAGGAGAATCTGGACAAGCTTTTTCTCGGTGCCGGTGCGGAGCATCTGGACTTCACGCCCCTTGGCGACATGTTGATGTTTCAGTGCGCTTTCGAGGAATATGATTCCGATCTTTACCGCAAGCTGGCTGACAAGTGCGCGGGATTTTTGCCGACAAAAGTTTCCGGGCGTTTTCTGTGCCTGGAAAAAAACCTGGACACCTGCGATATTTTCTGGATTCGGCACGGTGAATGGCAAGTGATGAATTTTGAATTGCCGCGCAAGGCGCCGGAGAATACGCCTGTTCACATGGTCAAGTCCGTGGACAAGTGATGGAACGGGGAGAAGATCCGAAAAAACTTGCTGGCCATAACCTCTGAAAAAATGGCCACGATCAGGCATAAATCATGTAATTGAAATCTGCTCAAAAACCTGTTAATCTTTATCTTATGCCCGGATGGTGGAACAGGTAGACACAAAAGACTTAAAATCTTTCGGCCACTGGCTGTGCCGGTTCAAGTCCGGCTCCGGGTACCATAAATAAAATCAAGGGGTTATGCGAAAAGCATGACCCCTTTTGTTTATGAAAATAAATATTTCCTAATTATTTCCTAATTAGTTGACCCTTAAAAAAGGGTTTTATGCAATTTGCAGCTTTATGGCTCGGGTAGGGAAGCGGCATCTAGCCATGAAACATTGAAGATACTGATCTTCCAACTTTTTACTAGAGCATTTTAAGTTTTATTTTTTATAAAAATGTTCTATAAAAATGCTATGAAATTTGCATCTGAAGAAATACGAACCAAAGCAGTAAATGCATATTTGAATGAGAAGATTCCTTCAAAAGAATTATCAAAAATTTTTGGTTATTCTGTCG
>Ga0209694_1000357_pt1 | contig 80386 bp, 74 predicted proteins | sample GluameincwithD2O_FD_187499 | JGI IMG/M metagenome (GOLD analysis project Ga0209694, IMG submission 187499) | Mouse cecum microbial communities from Vienna, Austria - Glucosamine amended microcosms incubated with D2O (SPAdes) (version 2) | ecosystem: Host-associated > Mammals > Digestive system >... | reverse complement strand
TCCGTTAATGAGATTTTGTATTTTTTAGGTCTTGCCATAGGAATCACCGCCGTTTCTTTTAGTATACCACGAAACGACTTGGCAAACCAGTAATATTTAACTATTTATCAATGATACAGCACACTAGTCTTATTCGTATTCGTTGCCGCTGTCCATGTCTTGACGTTTGTCCATGAACTTCCAACCTTTTTTTGCAAAGTAGCTGTGATAGATGTTTTTGTTACATCTCGAGAGCCTGCAATATAACAATAGATTGTTGCAACATGTGAACTGCTAATTGATAATTTATTATTCTGTTTAGCAGTGTTAAGTGTCATAATTGAAACTTCAGAATCTCGTTCATTTGTCTGCAATTCTTTCACGCTGCTTTCTTCAAAAGCAAGGGCTTTTATATCGGCCCCTCCCATTATCCCTATCATCAGTACAACTGCAATTACTTTTTTCCACATAACAATAGCCCTCCTTTTTATGTCTTTACTATATAAACGAATCCGAAGGGCTATTTGTGACACTTTTCTTTAATTTTTTTATTTTTCTTTATATTTTTTGCTGTTGATAATAGAATCTGCCATTTTCAACAACTCGTTGACATCAATATACCCTATAATATTGTAATACGTATCTGCATCCGTCCAATACACATAACCCATGTCCTTATTTTCAAAATATTCAACATTCTCCCCGCCAATATCTTTCGTTTTGATAATTGCTCCTTCCGTATCCAGGCCGACAGTCAGACCGTCTGCCGTACTTTCCTCGTATATAATCTCCGTATCTATTCCTTGCTTTTCATTTTGATAATAGATATGCACAACATCTCCCATGTCTTCCCTGTCGTACTCACGATACCCTTCCGGCAGATAACCCGGCTCTATCAGCACAAACTCCGCTGCTGCCCCTTCTTCCAGGTCATACTTATATTCTGTCCAGTCCGCGTGTATCTTTTTGATAAATCGGATAAACTCCTCTCTTGTGGCCTCCACGCTCATACATGCGATAAAAGATACAGAGAGAAAAACAAGAAATACCGCAGCAGCATGTTTCAACAATTTTATCATCCTCTTCCTTCTTTCCATCCGGTTTGCCTTATCTGCCAAACCTCTCATCTCTTCCCGGAATCGCTTAGAAGGTACGTATTCTTCCTCGACCGCCCTCTTTTCAAGCGCGGCAATCCACTTCTCCTCTGCCCGGGGCATATGTTCATACAGCAGTACATCCAGTTTATCTTCTGCAATTTGTATTTTCATCAGTATCGTATCCCCCTTTCTTTCAATATCTGACCCAATTTCTCTTTCCCTCTCTTCGCCCGCGCCCGTACGTTCTCCTTTGTAATACCAAGGAATTTTGCAATCTCCTCATCCGAATATCCCAGACTGTAACGCAGGCGAAGAACCGCCGCATAATTCACCGGGAGACTGTTGATACAGTCCTCCACCTCATTTCCCTCTTCAAACTCCTGCGTATACTGCGAATACACTTCCCACTCATTCATCTCCGTCAACTTTTCACGCCTCATCTTCCTGTAACAGTCAATCGCCGTATGCTCCGCGACAGTTATAACAAAGCCTTTCGTCTTCTGTGAATCGATATCTCCAATCTCGTCCAGATGGTCAATTATCTTGAACAATGCCTGAGACACCGCATCCTCCGACTGATCCCTGTCCTTTAGAATCCCAAGAGCTGCATAATACATGATTTCTTTATATTTCCTGTATAATTCTTCGAATTTTGATTTCTCCTCCGGCGTATCAATCGCCGCCATATATAAAAACATATCGTACATCCTTATTATATAAACGAATCCAAACTACTATTTGTGACACTTATCCGTAAAATTTTTTAAAAATCTTCTCCCCCCACATACCCCCAGTCCTTCCTGCAAAGATAAGGCACCATCTTCTCCTCAAAGGTCTGCACCGCCTTAAGCGCCGCCTCATTGGGATACTTATGTTTAATCTCATAGGTAATCCGCTCCGGCGGCTGCACCGGGTTGCCAATCTCGCTCACATACACCTGCCGGAGTGTCTTTAACCTGTCCACCACGGATATGGGCGCAATCACCCACATTCGCTCATCGGACATCATATGGAGCAAAAGCTCGAAAGTATCCACCTCTATCCGCGGACGCTCACCCTTGCTCACCCACTGGTCATGCCAGATCTGGTAGTTCGCCTCCCAACTGGTGAAAATCTCCCACTCCTTATTCAGTTCATCCGTATGTATCACCGGTTTCTTAAGCTCCGTTGCCGCCGACTGCACGATGAACATTTTCTCCCTGAGCACCGGACGCGCGATGATGTTTTTAAACTGCAGATGATGGTACACGAACCCCAGGTCAATCTCATGGTTCTCCAAAAGCCCGTAAAGCTCATAGGAATAATGGGTCTTTATATGAAGGTTCATGATATGCTCTTCTTCGCCCAGCATCTCGCTGTACAGGTCAAAAAATATAGCGCTGTTGAGCGTATCCGTACACCCAATGGTCAGATACAGCTTTTCGTGGCTGTCCTTCAAAAGCTGCATCTCCCGCCAGATAGACAGCCACCGCTCCGCGATAGGGATAAATTCCTCCCCCTGGGAGGTCAGCTCAATCTGCTTATAGCCTTTCTTCCTCGTAATCAGCTTAACCTTAAGTTCCTCCTCCAAAAGTTTCAGCCGGTGGCTCACTGTCGGCTGCGACAGAAAAAGATTGTCGGCAGTCTTCGTAATATTTTTCGTCTTCACAATCATTAAAAAAGTCTCGATATCCGCAAGATTCACAATATTTCCTCCTCTCAGCACAATTCTAAATATAAAATATATTAATATTATACAGCGCAATTATTCATTTTTCAATTTCTACTTTCCATGCTATGATGATAACAGAAGAAAAGAAAGTTACTATGAGCGGCTCTCCGGCCATAAATAGCAACACATACTCTGTACGGACAAGGAGGATTTAACAAGATGAATAACGAAGAAAAAGGAATCTTATTTTCAGATGAATACCAGAAAAGCTTAAAGGCACAGTTCTGCTATGCCGACTCGGACCCGGAACATGGGGAGCGTCTTTTTTTTGAAAATTCCGGCGGCTCATTAAGACTTCGCAGAGCAGTGGAAGTAAAAGCACAGATTGAAGAGTTCCCGGACTGCCCGGAGCGGGTAAGGGGCAGAGGTTACGAGCTTTCCCACTATGTGGCAGACGGCACAAAGGACATCTTAGAGACCGTGTTCGGCGCAAAGAGCGGCGGCCTGCTGACGGAGCTTTCCGCATCCCAGACCATGTTCCAGGCTGTAGGCACCATCATGACCAATGTAAAATGGGGAACTAACGCAGTCACCTCCTCCCTTGAGCACCCTTCCGCCCACGACGCGGTTGAATTCTACTGCACCCAGACCGGACGTGAATTCCGTGTCGTTCCCGCCAACAAGGCAACCGGCGGGCTTGACGTAGACGAAGTGATGAAATATGTGGACAAAGATACGGTTCTCTTAAGCATCATGGCAGCATCCAACATTTCCGGAAATATTATGGACATCAAGGAAATCGCCCGCCGCGCAAAAGAAATCAATCCGGAAATCTACATTGTAAGCGACGCGGTGCAACATGCGCCCCACGCTGCCATCGACGTAGAAGACTGGGGTGTGGATGTTTCAAACTTTGCGCCATATAAATTCTTCGGCATCCGCGGCTGCGGCTACTGCTATGTATCCGACCGGGTATGCGCGCTGCCCCACCACAAGCTGATTCACAAGGACGACCATGTGTGGGCGCTTGGCACTCCTACCCCGGCAAACTTCGCAGCTATGATGGCAGTTATCGACTATGTATGCGAAATCGGCGCACATTTTACCGACAGCACTGACCGGCGCACTTTATATGTAGAAGGTATGCACCGCATCCATCTGCAGGAGCGCGCACTTCTCTACCGCCTGCTGGAAGGGACAGACGAAGTTCCGGGGCTCAGACATATCGACAAAGCAGAAGTCTATGTGGATATGGAAGACCTTACCTATAAAGACCTGATTGTAGCTATGGGAATCAAGGGCATCGAATTTGCCGAGCTCTCCCAGAAATACTTAGAGCACGGCATCACAGTATTCGAGCGGCTGAATACAAGCCCATACTCCAAGAGAATCGTGGAATCTTTGGGACTTAAAGGCGCAATCCGCGTATCTCCGCTCCACTGCCACGGAACGGATGATATCGACAAGTTCCTCAAAGCCACAAAAGAAATCGCAGACACCGTTTAGTTTCCCCTTATAAGCTCTTCTATTAATATAGAAGAAACTGCTGCCTTCCGTTTTCGTCTGAAAATGAAAACGGAAGGCAGATTTGTACTTGATTCTGAACAAATGACACGTTATACTACTAAAGATATCAATCCAGTCACAGGATAAATTTGTATAGGCAATTGCGAAACTCGAATTTCCAGCGTCGAATCGTGCAGCCTGTATATTCCAACGCAGACACACTCCCGCTCCAAGTTTACCGCAACGGTACATAAACTGCCAAAATACGGCAGCAAAGTACCGGCGGTAACCTAAGGTCTGCTTATGGAATATACAGGCTGCACGATGACCCCCGGTTAACACCTGAGTTTCGCAATCGTCAGGATAAATGTATAAAAAAAGGAGAACAATGTATGAAACTGACTATACTCGGAACCGGAAATGCCGCCGTATCGGAATGTTACAACACCTGCTTTGCCCTTTCTGACGGAAACTCACATTTCCTTATCGATGCCGGCGGCGGCAATCGGATTTTAAAAGTGCTTAAAGATACCGGAATCGACATCTGTGATATCCATGATATATTTGTAACCCACGAACATGTAGACCATGTGCTGGGCATCATCTGGCTCATCCGTATCATCGGCCAGCGCATGAATCAGGGGAAATACGACGGAGAACTCCGTCTCTACTGTCACGAAGAGCTTTCCGAAAAAATCCAGGCTATCGCAAATATGACCATCCAGCAGAAAGTGTGCAAGCATATGGGCGGCCGGATTCGTTTTGACATCATAAAAACAGGTGATTCCCGCCAAATCCTCGGCTGCCCGGCGACCTTTTTCGATATCGCCTCCACCAAGGCAAAACAGTTCGGATTCACCATGCAGCTTGATAACGGCAAGAAATTCACCTGCGTCGGGGACGAGCCTTACAATGCGGTGAACCATCATTATGTGACCGGCAGCGACTGGCTCCTCCACGAGGCTTTCTGCCTGTTCGGCGAGGCCGACAAGTTCAAGCCTTACGAGAAACATCACAGCACTGTAAAAGAGGCGTGCCAGCTCGCCGAAAGCCTGAAAATCCCCAACCTCCTTCTCTATCACACAGAAGAGACGCATCTTGCGGAGCGCAAACGCCTCTATACGGAGGAGGGAAAGCAGTATTTCCATGGGAACCTCTATGTTCCCGACGATTTGGAAACCTTTGAATTATAGCCATAATCTTTGACATTGCCAAAAAAACGGAGGAGAGCATCTCTCCTCCATCTTTGATACATCTTTACCCATAGCCCGGCTTTGCCTTTATGCGTGCTGCAATATATGTATGCTTTCACTGTGCTGGCTCACAACCGCTTTAATCACTGTAACATCCTCTTCTAGTGAAGTCAGGCGATGCTCATTCTCAATCCATCCCTTTGAAGTCGGATAAAGATTCTCACACAATAATCTCAACGGGTGAACCACATCATTCTCCAAAATTACACCGAGACGATGAATATCATCTTCCGTACGCTGCACCCTGCCTTCCAGTCTCTCTATACGCCGATCCGTCTTGTCCATCCTTGTCTCCAAATTATCCATCCTAATCTCTAGCTTATCCACACTCTGTTCCAGATTATCCATTCTGGTCTCAAGATTTTCCATCTTGCTCTCCAGGTTGTCCATCCTCGCCTCCAGATTATCCATTCTGGTCTCAAGATTTTCCATCTTGCTCTCCAGTTTATCAAGACGCCGGTCTATTTTCTCTACCTTCGCCTCCAAACTATCCATCCTGGTCTCCAGCCTTTCAAACCGTCGGTCTGTTTCCCTCATGTATGTCTCAAACTTGGCATCCAGCTTTTCTTCCAGTTTGGCATCCAGTTTTGCGTCCAGCTTTTCTTCCAGCTTGCTTTCTAATTTTTCCTCTAACTTCTCTTCCAATACTTCTTCTAATACTTTGCGGAATCTTTCTTCTGTCATATGACCATCTCCTTATGTGTTTTACTATTATAGCTGTTTTACCCTTTCTGTACAAGTTCAGTTTTTATGTATATATCAACAAACTTTTCGCGGAAAATTTGTTAATTATTTTTTGCACCCAAACGCATCACTCCCTTTTGAATAAAACACCTGTTCAAAATAGTATCATTGCGGAATATTTCGGCGAAACGCCAAGACAAAATTCCAGATTAAGATATCGGAACAACAGATTATTCCGACATGACGTTAGTATAGCACAATCTTCTGTTTTTGTTAACAATTATTTCTTATTTTAAACACATTTTTATCACAGTTTTTGCGTATACTATAATTGTTCGAAGAGATGATTCGAACACAAATAATTCTTTTTCATAACTTTTTCCTCAGGACTGCACACCTCCCATATGCAGTCCTTTTAAATTGCTAAAAGCTACCCTCCGTGCACAAAGGGCGTGTGCTCCTTTGTACATGGAGGGTATTTTCTCTTATTTCCCCGGCTGCCCGTAATAGGCGTTTGCCCCGTGTTTCCGGTAGTAATGCTTATCCTGCAGTTCCTGGGGCGCCGGCTTGTTCTGCGGGTTGATCATCTCACATCTCGCCGCCATCTTTGCCACTTCCTCAAGCACTACCGCATTATGCACCGCCTCATCGGCATCCTTCCCCCAGGTGAACGGGCCGTGGTTTTTGCAGAGCACCGCGGGCATCGCCTCGTAGTCAATGTGATTTGCCGCGAAATCATCTGCAATCAGTACGCCTGTGTTTTTCTCATAAGCCTCGTCAATCTCTTCTTTTGTGAGGTTGCGGACGCACGGCACTTCGCCGTAGAGATAGTCCGCGTGGGTCGTGCCGTAGCATGGGATTCCCCTTCCCGCCTGCGCCCAGCTTGTTGCCCACGGAGAATGGGTATGTACCACGCCGCCGATATTAGGGAAACGGTTGTAGAGCACTACATGGGTGGCGGTATCGGAAGACGGATTGTAATCTCCCTCCACCTTATTGCCCTCAAGGTCAACCACTACCATATCCTCCGGTTTCAGCTTGTCGTATTCAACGCCGCTTGGCTTGATGACAAAAAGCCCCTTCTCCCGGTCAATCCCGCTTACATTTCCCCAGGTAAATGTCACAAGGTCATGCTTTGGGAGCAGCATGTTCGCCTCATATACTTCTTTTTTCAGTTGTTCAAGCATTTTAAAACATCTCCTTATCTTTTCCTCAGTTCGGACAGAACGGATATTAATTATTCCTTATACTAAATATTCCGCCGCTGCCTGTTCGATGGCTACGCCTTTTTTATACCGCTCGATAAAGACTTCAAAGCCTTCCACATCCTTCGCATCCGGCTCCATGCTGGTTCCCGCGTTTCCGGCAAATACTTTGTCCGCCAGATAGCTCTTAAGGCTCTCGCCCTCCGCTTTACGCACCATGTAGGACGCAAGGAGCGCCATTCCCCACGGGCCGCCCTCTCCTGCCGTCTCCATCACCGATACCGGCGCGTTAATAGCCGCCGCAAGGATACTCTGGCCTACGCCTTTCGTCTTGAAAAGACCGCCGTGGCCGAGGATTGAATCAATCTCCACATGCTCCTCCTTTAAAAGGATATCCATGCCCACCTTCAGCGCGCCGAGCGCCGTAAACAGATGCACCCTCATAAAGTTTGCCAGGTTGAAGTTGCTCTTCGGAGACCTTACAAACATCGGCCTTCCCTCGGTCACATTTGTAATATTTTCCCCGGAAAGATAACCATAGGACAACAGCCCGCCGCAGTCCGCATCTCCTTCCAGCGCTTTATTATAGAGAGTTCCGAACAGCTTGTTCATATCCACGTCAATGCCGAAATTCTCCGCAAATTCCTTAAACAGCCCAACCCATGCGTTGAGGTCGGAAGTGCAGTTGTTGGCATGGACCATTGCCACAAGGCTGCCGTCCGGCGTCGTCACAAGGTCAATCTCCGGGTAAACTTTCTTAAGCTCCTTCTCTAACACGACCATAGCAAATACCGAAGTTCCGGCAGATACATTGCCCGTGCGCTTTGCCACGCTGTTTGTCGCTGCCATGCCTGTTCCGGCATCGCCCTCCGGCGGACAGAGCGGGATTCCTGCCTCAAGCGCGCCGCCCTCGTCAAGGAGCTTTGCGCCTTCTTCGGTAAGCGTTCCTGCATTTTCACCGGCAACTAAAACCCTCGGCAGTATCTCTTCCAGTTTCCAAGGATAATTCTTCTCCGCCACAAGCTCGTCAAACTTTTTCACCATCGCCGCATCGTAAGTCTTCGTCTCCGGGTCAATGGGGAACATGCCGGACGCGTCGCCCACGCCGAGAACCTTCTCCCCCGTGAGCTGCCAGTGGATATATCCCGCCAGCGTCGTGATGTACGCAACATCCTTCACATGCTCCTCCTCATTTAAAATCGCCTGATACAGATGGGCGATGCTCCACCTCTGCGGGATATTATACTGGAAAAGCTCCGTCAGAGCCTCCGCCGCCGGCCCCGTCGTAGAGTTCCTCCAGGTACGGAACGGCACAAGAAGTTTCCCGTCCTTGTCAAATGCCATATATCCGTGCATCATCGCGCTGAACCCGATGGCGCCGATGCTTTTAAGCTCTGCGCCATATTTCTCCCTGACATCACAGACCAGTTTCCTGTAGCTGTCCTTAAGCCCTGACCATACGTCCTCCAGAGAATACGTCCAGAACCCATTCTCCAGCCGGTTCTCCCATTCGTGGTCGCCCGACGCCACCGGATGATGCGTCCCATCCACAAGCACCGCTTTAATCCTCGTAGAGCCAAACTCCAGCCCAAGCGCCGTACTCCCGCTCTCAATCATCCTCTTAATCTCATCCTTATTCCCCATATACAACCTACCTCCTTTACATAATATCCGCCAACTTGTACACACAGCACCCTTACCATAATTGCGCCGCCTGCTCAAACATGCCCCATACTCCCATGCCGTCATCTCACGCCCACACAATACACGCCGCCCTACAAATCAACTCTACTACAAATAACCAGTTTACGCTCTTCCTCCGAAAGCCGCACTTTCCCGCCAGATACAAGCAAACTCAAAACACTTCCGCCCGAAGAAAATTCCGGTCTGGAGGATATTCCTAAAGGAATCCCGTAAAAAACGCCAGCACTTGGCGAGGTTTTCCGAGCCTAGTACTGCTGCGTTTTTTCAGAGCGAGAGCGCGGTTCCGTAGGAATATCCTCCAGACCGGAACGCCCTTCCTGCGAAAGCCACATCCCCGCCCCCTGTTTGTTTATACTGCTAACTTACTTGCGGTACGCAACACTATTCCAAAGCAATTCATTTTTAAACTGCCGAATCGTCGTATCTTTATCGATGTAAACTGCCTCGATACCCATAGCATTTGCCCAGTCGCCCATCTGCTCTGCGGTAAGGTCATAGGAGAATGCCGTATGGTGCGCGCCGCCTGCCAGGATCCATGCCTCTGCCCCTGTCTTAAGGTTCGGCTGCGGTGTCCAGAATGCCGTTGCAACCGGGAGCTTTGGCATCGGCTTTTCATTCTTCTTACACTCTACATCATTGATGATCAGGCGGAACCTGTCACCGAGGTCGATAAGAGACGTCGCGATTGCCGGGCCTGTCTTTGACGTAAATACGAGTCTTGCCGGGTCTTCCCTGTCGCCCATGGAAAGCGGCTGCTCTTTGATGCTTATTTTGCCGTCTGCAACGGACGGGCATACCTCAAGCATGTGCGCCTGCAGGATTCCCTCTTTGCCCGGAACCAGATTGTAGGTGTAGTCCTCCATAAAGGAAGTTCCTTTGGCATCCTTCATTCCCTGGGTCATAATCTTCATCACGCGTACCATAGCCGCCGTCTTCCAGTCGCCCTCGCCGCCGAAACCATAGCCTTTTTCCATCAGCCTCTGGATTGCAAGCCCCGGGAGCTGCTTTAACGCCCCGAGGTCGCCGAAGTGGGTAACGATTGCATGATAATTCTTTTCCTCAAGGAAACGCTCGAATCCAATCTCGATTCCCGCCTGAACTGCTACATGCTCACGGAACTCTTTCTCGTCCCTGCCTTCCAGAAGAATCTCGTATTTGTCATAATATTCCTCAACAAGCGCATTAATATCTCCCTGAGAAACCGCGCCGACAGCCTCCGCAATCTCATTTACCGGATAAGCGTCAACCTCCCAGCCGAACTTAATCTGCGCCTCAACCTTGTCGCCCTCGGTAACGGCAACATTTCTCATATTGTCAGCAATCCGCATCACGCGCACATGGCTGCTCTCAATTACGCCGATGGCGGTACGCATCCAGGAACCAATCCTCTTCTGCACGTCCTCGTCCGCCCAGTAGCCCATAACTACCTTGCGCTCCATGCCGAGCCGGCTGAAAATGTGGCCGTACTCGCGGTCGCCGTGAGCCGCCTGGTTCTCATTCATGAAATCCATGTCGATGGTGTCGTAAGGAATCTCCCTGTTGAACTGTGTATGCAGATGAAGGAGCGGTTTCCTGAGCTCCTGCAGCCCCAGAATCCATGATTTTGCCGGCGAAAATGTATGCATCCAGGTGATGACCCCGGCGCAGAGCTCGTCCGTATTCGCCTCATTGAATGTCTTCCTGATCAGCTCATTCGTAAGCAGCGTTGGTTTCCAAACCACCTCAAACGGAAGGTTCCCGGACTTATTTAATTCCTCTACGATAATCTTCGAATGCTCCGCCACATGCGCCAGGCATTCATCCCCGTACAAATCCTGTGAACCGGTGCAAAACCAAAACTGATACTTTTTCATCTCCATCATGATATATTGTCCTCCTTTTTGATAAATGTATCTTTATCCGTTTTTTTGTTTCATAATTATTATTATAGAAAAATCCTCGATTTTATCAATTCCCTAACTCTGCCTGCATTGGAAAAAAGTTACCTATTCCGACTTGTGATTATAGCATAAACACAAGTGCACAGTTGCAGGCTGAACTGTTACAAATGATATTCTTTTTTTATAATTGCGCGTTGAAAAAAAGCGTTCGCCTTGGTACAATAAAAACATTATAGGAAATTTTGATATGGATATTGAAGATTGAGAATCGGAAAGTACAGAATCATATACAATTACCTGCATGATGGTATTATTGAAATATTATATATTATGAACATCGACACACGGGGAGACATTTACAAATAATGGAAAGGGGCATTTAATTATGAGCAATACTGTAAAACAGGCAATTGGATTAATGGAAATACTTCCAGAAAGCGAGCAAAACTTTGCACTTGAATTTATCAAAAAGCTTGTAATCGCATGGGATCCGGATTTTACAAAAATGACGCCCGCAGAACGCCAGGCACTTGAAGACGCTGAAAATGACATAAAGGAAAACGACACAATCTCCCATGATGCTATAAACTGGGATTAGCATATTGCCATGACACTCTTACAACTATCCCACCAAATCACCGAAAACCACAGATTACTCCTCCCCCCGGAGCACAGGCTGAATACACGCCTCGTATGCCCGGAATACTCAAAGTCTGCCCAGGAGGTAAAGACGTACCCGCTCATGCAGGAGGAACGGGTCTTTGCGCTGTGCTGGAACATCCAGAGCTCCCGCCAGCTTTACGCTACCATGTGTCCTGCGCCGCAGCCTTTCTGCTGCTGCCACCATTTTTCGGACGGCGAGAAAACCCAGCTCCACACCCATGACTATATCGAACTGGCCTATATCATGGACGGCCGTTTCAGCCAGCGGATTCTTGGCAGCGATATCTCCTTTTCCAAAGGCGACTTATGCCTGATAGACAAGAACTGCATCCATCAGGATTATCTTCTTTCCGAACCCGCCTCCATCCTTTTTCTGGGAATCTCCAATGATATGTTTTCCGAGATTATGGAGGAAAATGTAACTGCACAGAAGATTACATCATTTTTGCAGTCCGCCCTCCTAAAGCAGAAGGATGTCCAGCAATACCTGCATTTCAAGCCCCAGCCCCAAGCCGTGGCTGAGCTGGAGGAGTGCCTTTTCTGGCTGCTGAAGGAACTATACGAGGGCGGCGTCGGTTCCCACCACATCTGCAAGGGTCTGCTCCTCCGCATCTTTGCAATCATCAGCACGAAATATGATTTCTCACTCTCAAAAGACCAGCGAAAGACCATGAACTGGCTGATTTTTGAAGAGATTTCCGCATACATCCGGAAGAACTACGCCGACATCAGGATTCAGGACCTGACCGATGCTTTCCACTTTCAGGAGGATTATTTCAACCGTCTCATAAAGGCCAAGACCGGGCTTACTTACTCTGCCTTCCTGCAGCAGATACGGCTTGAGAAGGCAGAACAGCTCCTTATCTCTTCCCGGAAAAGCGTGGAGGAGATTGCCGCCGCCGTAGGCTACCGCAACAAAGGGTACTTTTATAAGATTTTTCAGGAAAAATATGGGGTTACCCCGTCAAAATACCGAAAGAACAAACATCTGCTGTAAAATAATGATGTTGGGATCCCAAAGTCATGTTTATTCATGCAAGCATGAATCACATGACCTTTTGACCCTGGAGCATCATATACTTGATATAATATCCGTCTTATGGCATAATAAAAGTAAGAATTTCTTACATTGAAAGGAGCTTGGCTTATGAACACACAAGTATTGACAGTCTCCTCCAAAGGCCAGATTTCCCTGCCTGTCAGCATCCGCAAATTGCTGTCAATCGAAACAGGCGATAAATTAGTTGCCTACGCCTCAGGAGATGTAATCATGTTAAAAACATTAAAACTTCCGACAGCAGAAGAAATCGAAACGTCGCTGGATGCAGCACAAAAATGGGCAAGTTCAGTTGGATATGAAGAAAACGATGTAAATGACATTATTAAATCTATAAGGAAACGTAAAAAGCAATGAAAATAGTAATAGACACCAATGTTTTGATTTCAGGTGTATTTTTCGGCGGTTTCCCTAGAAAAGTGCTCAACGAAGTAATCAGGGGAAATATAACTGCATGTGCAACCGCCGAAATTGTAAATGAATATGAAGAAATCATCCAGGAGATGATTGACCGAAAACAGGGAAATATTAACCGGGATATCTCGGGGGCAAAGCACCTTTGCCCCGCATCATATGCATTCTCCGATTATCCTTGTAGATTTCCTCACCACCAGCTTAGACCTTAACTCCACGCTGTCAGACACTTTCTCGCTGTTTAATAGCGCCAGCATGATTCTGGCGGCATGTTCCGCAAGCTTATCCACCGGATTATTCACCGATGTAAGCGGCACGTCACAATATCCTGCCAGATCCGAATTGTCAATCCCCACGACCGACAGCTCCCCGGGAACAGAAATCCCGCTAATCTTACACATATTCACAAGCTTGACCGCCACCTCGTCATTGTAACAGACACATGCCGTACATTCCTTAAGGCGGCGCAGGTAGACTTGCGCCTCCTGCTCCATCTCACGCAGGTCCATGGTGTCAATCCAACTGATATATTCGCCCTTTACTTTTATGTCTCTCTCCATAAGGGCTGCCATATACCCTGCATACCTCTTATGGCCCTGGCCGTCGTCAAGCTTGAAGATTCCCCCGATTTTCCGATGCCCGCACTCAAGCAGATGTTCCGTCGCAGTCTTTCCCGCCCAGAAATCGTCCATACTGACATGGAGAGCCGAAAGCTCCGGATAATTGCTGTTTATGAATACTACCGGGATTCCCTTATGCTTAAGTTCCCGGTACAGCTCCAGGTTCGGATTGGGCAGCCCGCTTTTTGTCGTCTCGGCGATCACGCCGTCTATCACATCCTCACGAAGGAAATTTTTCAGGATATTGCGCTCACGCTCCACCGCATTATGGGTGAATGCAATCTGCAGCGAATACTCCGCCTTCGAGAGAATCCGCTCCATCTCATTGATGATTCCCGTGAAAATATATTCGTCAACATACGTCATCATAATGGCAATCCGCATCGTTCTGAGCTTTTTGTTAATGCCACGCCGACTGTCCTTTACATATGTTCCGCTGCCCCGTATGCTGACGACAAGCCCTTTATCTCCGAGGACAGAAATTGCATGGCGGACAGTCTGGCGGCTCACCTTGAAAATGGACACAAGCCGATTCTCCGAATAGATCTTATCTCCTGCGGACAGTTCTCCATTCTCAATCTTTTCCGTAATCCAATCAACGATTTCTTCATACTTCGCCTTCTGCTGTGCCATGCCATCTCCCAACTTTCATACTTTTTACAGCCGGCGCCGCCAGATTCCCGGCAGCATACCGACTGGTACAGCAAATATTAATTCTTCTTCTTGGAAGAGATAACGTCAAATGTAACCGCTCCAAGAAGTACAAGGCCCTTTACAACCTTCTGGAGGTCTGTGGACAATCCGCACAGAACCATTCCGTTATTCAGGATACCCATAACGAACGCTCCGACAACCGCTCCGAGGATTGTACCTACACCGCCGGCTGCCGCCGCGCCGCCTATGTAACATGCGCCGATAGCGTCAAGCTCGATACCGTCGCCGGCCTTCGGCGTCGCTGAGCCTGCACGGGCCGCAAGGACGATACCTGCAACCGCACCTAAAAATCCCATGTTTGTATATACCCAGAAGAATACCTGTTTCGTATTGATACCGGAAAGCCTTGCCGCTTTCATGTTACCGCCGAGGGCGTAAATCTGACGGCCGGCAACTGTCTTGCTTGTGACAAAATGATAAATGGCAACAATCACACCCATGAGCAGGAGCACGATCGGAAGGCCGTTGCAGCGCGCCAGCTTGTATGCATAAAACCATACGATTCCAAGGATGATTGCGTCCTTGATGATAAGCTGCCATGCCGGAACAAGTGCAAATCCGTATTTTTTCTTTGCCGCAATGGATTTTAATTCGGATAAGATGATCAGCACCGTTGCGATAACTGCTACGATAATCGTAACGATATCAATCGTTCCGTCTCCAAAAGGAACTTTGTTGGTAACAAAGAAACCTGCGCCTACAAACTTAAATGCATCCGGAACCGGCCCTACTGTCTGTGACGCAAGGAATGTATAGGTAAGTCCGCGGCCGATCAGCATGGATGCCAGTGTCGCTACAAATGGCGGAACGCTCATGTAAGCGATAAAGAATCCATTGAATACGCCGAATAACAGTCCAACGCCGATTGCCGCCAAAAAACCTACCGGGATGCTCATGCCCCCCTCACATACAAGCTTTGCCGCAACCGCCCCGCAAAGAGCAACGTAAGAGCCGACACCAAGGTCGATATTTCCGGTCAGTACGCAAAGCAGCATACCTGTTGCAAGAATAACGATATAACCATTCTGCATCAGAAGGTTGTTCATGTTCATAGGAGTCGCGTTGGATCCTCCTGTTAAAATATAAAATATAATGTAAATTGCCAGCAGCGCCAGCACCATGCCGTACTGCTTTAAATTCAGATTAACTGTATTTTTCTTTTCCATCTTTAAGCTCCTTTCTGATTATTATGCTGCATAATGCATTTCATAATCTTTTCCTGCGATAATTCTTCCTTTGACAATTCCCCGGCAATCTGGCCTTCGTTCAGGACATATGTCCTGTCGCATGTACCGATGATCTCCGGCATTTCCGAAGAGATGACAATAACCGCCTTGCCGGATTTTGCCAGCTCGTTGATCGCGCAGTAAATCTCATACTTGGCTCCTACGTCGATACCGCGGGTAGGCTCGTCAAGAATCAGTACGTCCGGTTCTGTCAGCATCCATTTTGCCAGCACTACCTTTTGCTGATTGCCGCCGGACAAGGAACCTACCGTCTGGTTAATAGAATTCGATTTAATATTGATTAGTTTCTTATATTTCTCAGCAGCCACGATTTCATCATTGCTGTTTACGACACCGTTCTTGGAGAAGAATCCGCGGAGCGCCGCCAGTGTCATGTTCCATTTGATATCATTGATCAGCACAAGTCCGTATGTCTTCCTGTCCTCTGACGTGTATGCGATCTTATTCTCAATCGCCTCTTTTACGTTAGAGATCTTTACCGGTTTCCCGTGCATAAGAACCTCGCCGGTAATCTTCTGGCCGTATTCATGCCCGAAAAGGCTCATGGCAAACTCTGTTCTCCCGGCTCCCATAAGTCCTGCAAGTCCCACAACCTCCCCGGCGCGCACCTGGATATTAATATCTTTTAACATCTGACGGCTTGCATCCTCCGGGTTAAATACATTCCAGTTCTTAACTTCCAGCACTACGTCCCCAATCGGGCAGTCCGTCCGCTCCGGATAACGGTTCGTCAGTTCACGCCCAACCATGCCTTTGATAATGCGGTCTTCGGTAAATTCGTCCTCGCCCTTGATAAGCGTCTCAATGGTGTGTCCGTCACGGATAACCGTAATGGCGTCTGCAACATAGCTGATCTCATTGAGCTTATGCGATATGATGATACAGGTGATACCCTGCTCTTTCAGTTTCAGCATAATCTCAAGGAGCTGCGCGCTCTCCTCATCGTTGAGGGCTGCCGTAGGCTCGTCAAGGATTAAAAGATCCACCTTCTTGGCAAGCGCCTTCGCAATCTCAATAAGCTGCTGCTTTCCTACGCCGAGAGAATTAATCGGCGCCTCGATGTTTTCATTTCCGAGGCCTACTTTCTCAAGCATCTCCTTTGCGCGGCTCCTCGTCTCCGTCCAGTTGATCACGCCCCTCATGGAAGTCTGCTCATTTCCCATAAACACGTTCTCCGCCACTGACAGGTATGGGCTTAAGGCAAGCTCCTGATGAATGATAACGATTCCCTTTTTCTCACTGTCCTTGATGTTGTGGTTCTTTACAAGCTCACCGTTGTACATGATGTCGCCTGTATAAGTGCCAAAGGGATAGATTCCGGACAGTACATTCATCAGCGTGGATTTTCCAGCACCATTCTCACCACAAAGAGCGTGTATCTCACCGCGTTTTACTTTCAGATTGACATCGTCCAGTGCCTTTACGCCGGAGAACTCTTTTGTGATATGGTTCATTTCCAGAATGTAATCAGACATTTTCTCAACTCCTTTTTATATTTTTGTATTGCCAAAATAATGAGAGCGGCGGCCATCTGCCACCGCCCCATTATCTTTGTCATTTAAGATTATTCTGCCTTCTCGATATCTTCTTCTGTGTAGTATCCGCTGTCGATTACAAGCTCTTTGTAGTTGTCTTTGTCAAGAGATACTGGCTCGCAAAGATATGACGGAACAACTAATTTGTGGTTGTCATATGTCTCTGTGTCGTTAATCTCCGGCTCGCCGCCCTCTAACACTGCCTGTACCATCGTTACGCACTTCTCAGCAAGAAGTCCTGTGTCCTTGAAGATTGTCTGTGTCTGTTTGCCCTCGATGATGTTCTTAACTGCCATAACTTCTGCATCCTGTCCTGTGATCAGCGGCCAGTTATCCTCTTTGTATCCAGCTCCCTCTAAAGCAGCTTTGATACCATAAGCGAAACCGTCAAATGCGGAGCAAGCGATGTCAAGATCTTCGTCAGCGTAGAAACCTGTCAGGTAGTTCTCACAGTTCTGCTGAGCTGTCTCCTGAGACCATCTTAAAATACAGGTGTCCTCAAAGGATGTTCTTCCGGACTTGCAAACCAGCTTGCCGTCCTTAAGGTATTTCTCAAGAACGCTCATAACGCCCTTGTGAAGAAGAACTGCATTGTTGTCGTCCGGTGAGCCCATGAAGAACTCAATCGTCTGCGGCTCGGATGCATTTGCAAGGTCAGCCTTTGTCTCGATGTACTCGCCAATCTTTCTTCCGACGCCTTCGTTATCGAATGATGCATAGTAGCTTACTGCGTCTGTGTCCATAAGAAGACGGTCATAAGCGATAACCGGGATGTTTGCCTGTTTTGCCTGGTCAAGAACATTTACAAGCGCGCCGGAGTCAATCGCTGCGATTACAAGACAGTTAACGCCCTGTGCGATCATTGTCTCAATCTGGCTTGTCTGCAGCGGGATATCATCCTCGCCGTACTGAAGGTCTACTTCATATCCAAGAGCCTCAAGCTGTTTCTTCATGTTAGCTCCATCTTTAATCCATCTCTCAGAGCTCTGCGTCGGCATTGCAACGCCTACCTTCTTACCATTGCTCTCAGCTTTCTCGCCGCCGTCTCCGCCATCGCTGGATGAGCTGCTGCTGCCACCGCCGCCGCATGCTGCAAGTGACAGTACCATCACGCCTGCTAACAGTACACTTAACAACTTCTTTTTCATATATGATCCTCCTTTTTTTATCCTGACAGCTTTTGCTGTCTGTTTGCTATATTTCTATTATACCCCCCCCCTGTGCATTTTTCAACCCGCAATAGTATACAAATCTGCATACAACTTTTTATGCATATGTTTTATTTCAATACATGTTTAGGGTTGCTGTACATGTACAACTTTTTTCTTTTTATGCATTTTGCACAATTGCGTTAGGAGGACGCGAGGATGCGGCGGCATAGGGGTGGTACAGGCGGAACGACATTCCGGCAAACTAACTGCCAACTGCGGCTAAGAAACTCGGGAGAGCCCTCGTTTCTAAGTCTTCGTAGGCAGTGGATTTTGCCTCCATTAAAAGCGTTCCTTAACTGCCTGTACCACCCCTATGCCGCCGCATCCCCGCTGTCTCCTGGCTGGCGTAAGGCGGAGAGGTGCGGGCGGGAGGTGGTTGGATTTGGGCGGGGCGGAACGGACGGCGAAATGTACCACAAAACTTCCGCCCTCACCCACTCTACTGCATCTCACCACAAGCCTTCCTCACGCACTCACTCGCCTCATCGCATTTCGATGCACAGCCGCTTTGAGTCTGTCCTTCCTCTAAGCAAACAGTTCAGAGGGCGTTCTTAGCAGCGGGGAAATCCACTGCCTACGGAGACTTAAGCGTGAGGGCATTCCCGAACGCTTTAGCCGTAGTTAGCAGTTAGTTCCCCGTTGCGTTGCCCGGGTTTGTGTGAGGAAGGGCAGACTCAAAGCGGCGTCCTCTCGAACGCTTTAGCCGCAGTTGGCAGTTAGTTCCCCGCTGCGTTGCCCGGGTTTGTGTGAGGAAGGGCAGACCAAAAGCGGCGTCCTCATCAAAATTTTTCCCTCATTTTGTCAGATTTCCGTTCTTTTGGAACGTAATAAATTATATACACTACACGGAAGGGGGCTTTTTTATGTTTTACATACGGATGGCTCTGACCGGGTTCTGGCGTTACCGGGTCCGGACTGCTCTCCACCTTTTCATCTGCATCCTGTCGGTCTTATTCCTCGGAGTTTACATGGGGAATCTTGACGACACAGACGCGCGCCTTAAGGAACTGTCGAAAAAGGTTCCGGTGAGGGCGACGGTCATCAATCTCGCCGGGGGCAGGGAGTCCGGGCTTTTCATCAAAGAACCGCTTTATGACGGCGTGATGGCGTCGCCCTATGTGAGCGAGCCTGATTTTACCCTGGAGCTTTTGGGCATCAAGGGAAAAAATGAGTACACTGTGCTTGCCCAGACTTCTCTGAAAGGGTACGAAGACCTTTTTCGTTCCAATGAAAAAAAATGCGTGGTGACCCCGGATTTTCTAAAAGAGCAGAAATTAAAGGAGGGCGATACCCTCTCCCTTGACTTGAAATATTACAAGCTCGATACCGAGAGCCACCTTTCCTCTTTCATCCTGCCTTTGGAAACTGTCTCCTACCAGATTGCCGGAGTTGCAGAAGGGGAAAACTCAGCGGCTCAGATTATGATTCCCATAGAAACAGCAAGAGAGAGCTACCGGAATCAGGACATTCCGTTTTTCGCCAGCTCCGGAACTTTCCGCGTGAAGGAACCGCTGTCTCTGAATGCATTTAAAAAAGAGATGGATGCCGTCGGTTTTCTTGAAATCATCCCGCAGTCAAAACCCGCCCTTGAAGGATACGCCCTGACCGTAAAGGACGAAACCTTCATCCGGGCGGCAGCCAGCATCCAGGAAAGCCGCAAGGTACTGAAAACATTTTTCCCAGCAATCTGCGCCGCGCTTTTAGGGGCAGGGCTTATCACCTCCTACCTCTTAGGGCTCGGGCGGCGCCCGGAATACGTCACCCGCCGGATGCTCGGAATGCCCCACGCCGACTGCATGACCGTTTACCTGACCGAACAGGGTCTCACAGAACTATCAGGAGCCGCCGCAGGATGCGCGCTGATTCCCCTGCTCACAAACGCAGACACAAGCCGCGCCCTCATATGCAGCGCAATCACTCTCCTCTGCTACTTCACCGCCACTCTCCTGACCTCCACCCTGTTCCGCAAAATACCCCTGCACTAGCAAGCACCCCTCACACCCAAAAATTTTCATACAGGAGGATTCCCCAAATGACTATCTTAAAAGCAGAACACCTATCTTTTTCTTACCGCACGAAATACCAGACCATTCACGCTGTCCAGGATGTTTCCTGTGAATTTGACACCGGGAAGATGTACGCCGTCACCGGAGAGTCCGGCAGCGGCAAGACCACCCTTCTCTCCCTCCTTGCCGGCCTTGACCTCCCCGAATCCGGGAAGGTTACCGTCCGGGGAAACGACCTGTCCCAGATGAACCGGGATAAATACCGTCGCGAACAGGCATCCGTCATCTACCAGGCATTCCATCTGTTCCCCATGCTCACCGCCCTGGAAAATGTCATGTTTCCCATGGAGCTGCGGAACATGAAGAAGAAAGCCGCGAAAGAGCGGGCGAAAAAGCTGCTCCTACAGGTAGGGCTTTCCGAGAAAATCTTCTCCCAGTTCCCGCAGATGATGAGCGGCGGAGAACAGCAGCGGGTGGCAATCGCCAGGGCATTTGCCTCCGGAGGGAAGATTCTTCTGGCGGACGAGCCTACCGGAAACCTTGACACCGAAAACGAACAGCGCATCGTAGACCTTCTCCGCATGTCGGCGGACGAGCGGGGCTATGCGGTCATCGTTATCACCCACAACCCAAAGGTAGCGGCCCGGGCGGACGTTATCCTGAGGATGCAGGACGGAAAGCTGGTGAGCGTATGTTGAAAATCAACTCACAGGACAGAAAGCTGGTGAACATATGTTAAAAAACAGTATCAAACAGATGATGCGGACTCCCTTCCGGACTGCGGCATTCCTGATTCTTATCGGCATCTCCAGTCTTTTGCTGACACTGGGATGCAACCTTTTCTATATCAGCGCGCAGACTCAGGAGGCGGCAAAAGGTGCATTTGCCACCATCGGCACCGTAAGGCAAAAGCCCTCCGGCGCTGCCAGGGAAAAATACTGGAACCCGGAAACGGGAGACTACGAGGCTTACTCTGTTGACCAGTACGGCGCGGCAATCCCGGACTCGGCGCTGGACATCGAGGGGCTGCCCTATATCCACAAGCCAAAGCACCAGCCGTTTTACGCGGCGTATACGGGTGACTATGTAGTCCGCAACACCCACAGCGAAGTGGACGAATCCTGGTGGGGCATCGGCGCCGATTGCGTCATCGCCGAGATGGAGCCATTTGAGGACTGTATGCCGGACCATCCGGTAAAACTGCATTTTAAAAAATCCCTCTATGGAAATATCACAGACCGTATGCTCTCCTGGATCTGGTTCTGGGATTATGAAAATCCGCATCCCAAACCGCTCAAAGCAGGGCAGACTTATATTATGGCGCTCTATATGGACACCCACCTCGGATATTCCGGAATACTGGACAAATACGAGGGTGTCTCTGCCGTCTGGACGCCCTGGCTGGATGTCCGGGGCTCGCAGTACAAAAAGGACGGCACGATGCTTAAAGACGAAAAACATAAAGGCCGCTTTTTCGAACAGGTGACGGAAGGGTTTTACGAAACTGCCGAAGGGAAACGCTGGCTCAATATTATAGAAGGCTTTACTATCGCCAATTACAGTATCCCCGTCACTCCCACTAACGCCACAAAGCTCCTCATGTATTTCTACAATGGAAACGCCGGGATTTCCGAAGGGCGGGATATCACGGAGGAAGAGTACGCCTCCGGGGCAAAGGTGTGCCTTGTAGACAGCAAATTTGCCGCCAACAACCAGCTAAAGCCGGGGGATAAGCTTAGACTCCCCCTCTATTATGCGGACTACTCGGCTCCCGCCTGTTACTATTACCCCTACTGGGCGGAGCGGACTGTCACCGAGAAGATGATTACTGCCGACGGGCAGCTCTATGATGTATTTGAGGACAATGAATACGAGATTGCCGGTATCTATCAGGTTACAGGGGGGATGCAAGATTATACAGGGTATGAGGCGCCGCAAAATGGCGTCGTCATCCCCGCGGCCTCTGTAGAGAACAGCGACGAGGACAATATCCTGAACTTTTCACCTATGAAACCGAGCAACACCATTTTCCAGATTGAGAACGGAACCATCGATGATTTTCTGGCAATCTGGGAGGAAAAAGGCATAGACGGGCTGGAGCTTGCTTTTGAGGATAACGGGTACTCAGAGCTTATGCACAGTTTTGAAAACACGCGGAAAATGTCCGTCATACTCTTAGGGGCGGGGGCAGGAATCACGCTCCTCATTCTTGTATTTTTCTGCCACATGTTCATCACAAAGCAGAAGGTACGGACAGCCCTGGAACGTTCTCTGGGCGTTCCAAAGGGAAAATGCCTTGTCTCTCTGTGCGGAGGGATTTTGCTAATTGTGCTGATTGGTGTTATGATAGGAAGTAGCACGGGCGCTGTGTTCACCGAAAAGGCCGCGGCCCTTTCAGACAGCAAAAGCATCTACTCCTCCGCTTTCAGCGCCAATCAGGCGGCGGCAAGAGAAATCGTGCTGCCGGAGGATTTTTTAAAGGAGCAGCACATGGATGTCGTCCTTCCATGCTTTTCCGGCGCGCTTAATCTTACCGCCGCTTTGCTGACTGCCTTTCTCATGGCAGCGGGGAGCTTAAAGAAAGAACCGCTTGAGCTTTTGTCCGGAACAAAACAGGAGCGATGAGCCCGATAACAAGCGATTGCGAAACCCGAAGATTAACCGGAGTCATTGTGCAGCTTGTATATTCCAACACAGACGCGCTTTCGCTCCGAGTTTCGCAATTGCCTGTGAATCGGAGCATTAAGGAAGGAGGGAGGACAGTTGCGGATTGACAGAGACAATTTTCTTACGCGCCTGAAGGCTCATGATGAGCGGGCGTTAGAGTTTGTGCTGGAAGAATACGGCGGGCTCCTTATGTCCGTCATCCGAAGGCACCTCTTTTGTCTTCCCCAGATGCAGGAAGAGTGCTTGAATGACGTTCTTTTTTCTATCTGGGCGCACATCGCCCAGTTTGACGAGACACGCAGCACATTTAAAAACTGGATTGCGGGCATCGCCAGATACCGCTCCATCTCTTATCTCAGAAAATATAAAAACCGTCTGGAAGAGCTTTCACTGGATGCCGTCAATACCGAAAACGCCTGGGATGCCGGCGCGGAGGATGCATCTCTTCTTGCTCTCATCGACAGGGAGCTTTCCGAGGAGACCGAGCGGATGCTTGTCTGCCTGAAAGCGGAAGACCGCGCCCTCTTTCTAAAACTTTACTGCGAAGGGCAGGACGTGGAGGAAATAAGCCGGGAAACAGGTCTTAAAAAGGCGACAATCTATCAGAAATTATCCCGGGGCAAGAAAAAAATCATTAGTTTTAGAAAAAAGGAGGCGAACTGATATGTATGAAAAAAGAAAAAACGAGGATGAAAATAAACTTTTTGACATGTTAAATGACGTATCGACCGACTTTTGCAACTACCCCGAGACAGAACTTACAAGAGACGAGCTTTGGAAATACCGGGAGAACTTAAGAGACTCCCTCGGCAGCACATCCGCAAAGAAGACCCGGAAAGTCTTTCGCTTTGCCGCGGCAGGCGCTACCGCTTTTGCCGCCCTTGCTTTAGTCTTCGTCTGCCTGCAGCCCAAAGACGATGACTTCCGCGCCTCCGGACATACCAACTACTACAGCTTAAGCTCCATGCTGGGCGTAAGCGGCAGCCTTGAAGATTACACGCTGCACATCGATGAAAACCACCCGCTGAAAGGCGGCTCTGTCACTTTGAATTCCGCCGTGCTGGACGGCATCCGCCTCTCCGTTTCCAGCACCTATTATTATGAAGAAATACAGGAACTCCCGCGGCTTACAAGCGGAGGCTGGGGAAGAGACTACGGCAGTGCATTTGACCGGACGGACGCGTTCCTGTTCAAACCCGAACCGCAAAGCCGCGAATCCGGCTCTTTCAATCCGACATACACCGAATCCAAAGAGAAACCCTATATCCAACGGCTGTATGTTGACGGGAAAGAGGTTCTGTGCGAGACGGAAAGCGACCTGTACGCAAGCGCCAACGGCGTACTGCAGGACACGGCCTCCTATTATTTCAACACCGAAACGATAAGCCTTCCGGCTCACGCTGCTCTGGAAATCTGGAAAAGCCCGGAAGACAAATCCCCGGAAACCGTGTTCGAATTTACTCTCACAGAAAAAAATCTCGTTCCGGACACAACGAGCGTAAAGCTTGACCAGAAAGCGACTCTGCCGGACGGGCGGACGGTGCATTTTAAAAAGTTCGTACACAATATCCGTGGTCTCTATATAGAGGCGGAATACAGCGAAGATGTCATATCCCCGGAGAAAAAACGCCCAATCTACTTAGAGTGTTACGACAAGAGCGGAATCATCCAGACCCTCCGGGAGCGGGAGCTTGAGGGAAATATCCTTGTCTTTACCCCAGACCATATAAACACCCTCTACTCCAAGATTGACTCCATGGACTTTTTAGAATTCCAAATCATAGCGTATGTCTCCGATGAAAAGGGGAACTCCGGCAAGCGTTTGAGGCTTGATGAGACTGTGAGAGTTCCTTTGTAAACAAATATAATAATATTCGTTTTTGCATTGAAACGTGTTATTATATTTGTTATAATAATATCGTCAGGAGGCAAGTTCATGAAAAAAAATGATCGCTATTTTTATCCGGCAATTTTCTCTTATGAGAAAGGTCAGGAAATTTCCGTTATATTTCCTGACCTGGACGTAGCAACCAGCGGAACAAATGATGATGATGCCCTTCTTTCTGCAAGGGAACTTCTCGGATGTGTATTAAACGGACTGGAAGAAGACGATGAGGAAATCCCTGCGCCAACGCCCCTGTCTGATATTAAAACCCAGGACAATGAACATGCTGTTCTGATTGACGTATATATGCCATCTGTAAGAATGGCGCAAGTCAACCGCTCCGTAAATCGCACTGTAACTCTTCCGGCATGGCTGAATGCCGCCGCATTAGAGCGCAATGTTAACTTTTCCCAGGTGCTGCAAAATGCTTTAATTGAAACTTTAGGAGTAACTTCTACTACGACAAAATAAATCAAAAAGGCAAGGTGTAAAATCCATTGGATTATCTTGGATTTTACACCTGAATTTTAGCCCATAAATCTGCTGTCACTCCATTGAATTTACAATTCGCTTTAAAACCTCCGTTGACACACATCCCTGAATCTTGTACCTGATTCCATTTGCCACAAACACAGCATTTTTTTCTGAAGGCATTCCTTCCCTGACTGTAGTTGACGAAACGATATTGACTTTATACCCCTTCCTGGATATATATTGCTCCTGAAACCGCCGGAGCCTGCACGGTCTCCATGCTGTCAACTTCCGGCAGGATTTCATTATTCACGCCGATTTTCTATTAAACCCGTAATCGTTCCTGATTCTGTGCCCCCTATTTTAAACTTTAATATTTTTCCGTTCATAGTCACAGCATACGCATGACCCGTATATCCTTTTTGCGGATTTAACCCATCGTCTGTAACTGCGGCATTACATGATCAAAATTATGTCGTACTTATTTTTTTCTTCTGTAATTACTGCAATAATATCCGTTTTTGCATTGGCACATATTATAATTCGTTATAATAATACTATTAGGTATCTTTTGCTTAAAAGTTGTAAAGCTACATACAATTAAAAACACTAATAAAGGAGTATTTGATTTATGGAATATATTATAAATTTTACCCGGGACAAGGATGCCAATGTCTGGATTGCTACCATTGAAGACATTCCCGGTCTTGTGTTGGAATCCGGCTCTTTTGACGCATTATTAGAGCGGACACGTTTTGCAGTGCCCGAGCTGCTTGAGCTGAATGCATCTGGTGCACAGCCTCTATCTCTGATGTTTGTATCAAAACGTCAGGAAAGGATGGTCTTATAATGGCTGAACATGTGACGGTTGATACCAAGATAAAATCAAGGCATACTGCCAATGCCATCATGAAACAAAGCGGCATTAACCACAAATTTTAAAAACCGCCCCTGCACCAGCAGGAACGGTTTAACAAAACACAAGATTTCTTCCTAAATATGCCCTCCGTTAAATACGATATGGAACCCGACTGCCATAGCCGCTGCCGCCGCACACACCAGCAATACCGATTTCAGCCCGATTGACCATTTGCATATCGTATCTATGATAACGGAAATCCCCGCATTCCCTTTCCTCAAATACTGCACCCAATATATTATGTCCGAGGCAACCAACGCCCAAAGGAACATGCTTACGATATTCACTACCGCGTAAATGCCGAAGTCTCCGCCTTCCGCTATCATCCCATCCATTCCGTACTTGAACAGGCACGCTGCCAACACCACGTTTAAAATTGTATCTCCTAAAATCCATCTTCTGAAATTCCTGTCTCTTAAATATGCCATCATTGTAATGTCCTCCTTATTTTAAATTCCTACATGTTTTACATAAAATTCTGCCGGCAAAGCATTGATTAAATCTGCTTATATTATTAAGAGTAACGTAATCATGTTTCATTACAAACTTTTTATAAATTTTTGAAAAAATTATCCTTGTTCTGTTTTATATGTGATATACTTGGGTCACGCTGTAATGAAATATCAAACTAACCAAAGAAAAGAGAGGAATCTATGGCAAACTGTACATTATATATTGACGAGGCTGGAGATTTGGGTATTCAAAGAGGCTCTGACTGGTTTGTTTTAGCGGGTGTCTTAATTAATAAATCTGATGAGCCTCACATTCGAGAAGTCATAAAAGCCATAAAATCAAAAATCAATATTAATGAAATCCATCTTAGAAAAATGCAGAGTTTTGACAAAAAAGCTTATGCTGTTGCCGAACTTTCCAAGTGCAACTTTGAATATGTCACTATTATTGTCGATACAAATAAGCTGAATATTGCAACACTATATGAACACTATACAGAAAATCCCAGCATACTTTCTTATAATCATGTATGCAGATATCTGTTAGAACGTGTATCCTGGATTCTCAGAGATTCCAACCGCACTGCCGATATTGTCCTTTCAAGCCGCGGAACCTCCAGAGATGCCGACTTAATTTCCTACATCAAAAAGAAACTCATACCTTACGAAAACAATAAAATCAACAAGCATTTTGAAAAGGTGACTGCAAAATCAGCAGCTTTATGGGATATGTTGCAACTGGCAGATGTATGCGCCACTTCAATGTTCTATATGCACCAAATAAATGCACTGGGGCATACAACACCTTGTTTTGCTTACAGATTGTATAAACACTTATACAGATACAAAGGAGAAAAACTTATAAAATACGGAATAAAGTATTATGATGATACGATGGCTCCTGGAAAACAATATTTTATAGATAATTCATTCTGCAAAAGATAAAGCAATAGAAAAAACCCCCAGTGCGACTGCCACAGGTCAAGCCTGCTGGTGATTACACCCTCGCATTATCTGGCGGCGTTTTTTCTATAATTATAATACTTGAAATATCCACTTTTGTCAATAAACAAATGTTCGCCGCTGCACACACCAGCAATACTGGTTTCAGCCGGCTATTTGTATACACTCTATACAAGTCTTTAAAGCAAAAAAGCAAGAGCCGGGGCTGACTACCGAGAGAATCTCCTAATTGTCCGGAGTTACACAAAGGGTGTTGACATATTTCCTCAGAAATCTTATAATATAACTACTGAGCAACAATCAGTAGTTAGGAAAGGAGATTAACAATGAAAAACTTGTCTAAGGAAACGTATCTCGAAAAACTGATGTTTTTCATGTCGTTTCATTTCAGCGATGAAGAAAGCCGCAGCATTCTGGGAGATTATGAAGAGTGGTTTTTCAACGAGACTTTACAAGGAAAGTCGGAAGAGGAAATTTGCCTGTCGCTTGGTTCGCCCCAAAAAGTGGTTTCCAATTTGTTAACAGAATCCGGCAAACATCCGGGGCGGATGCGCTTGCTGCTGCAGAACACCATTATCCAGTGTCTTTTATTAATGTGCACACATTGTTTTCTCAGCATCCTGCTCCTGAAATCCTTTGACAGAACATCAACAAGTTATTTATATTCGGGATGGGTGATGCTGTTAGTATATTTTGCGGTGGGAAGTTTCGTTAGCAGGAAGTCTCGTTCCTGCCTGGAACATGGATATAAACATATTTTTTACAAAATTCATTTGATTCTATTTGGATTTACTGCCGCAATTATCCTGGCACAGGCATTTATTTTTACTCAAATTCATTTTATATATGCTGGAATCGTATGCTGTTATTTGCTGCATATAATGATAGCAATTATTTTTTTGACAAATATCTGCATCGTCAGGAATCTGTTCCAAGATAAGCAGATGTGTATTTCGATAACACTGCACATGCTGGGTATCCTGACAATTTTATTTTATACTATCAACCAATTACACATGCTGCAATGCTCAAATGCAGTTTACAGCAGCCTGACAATATATATAGAAACCGTCCTATTATGTCTTGTAATTTTTAAGAAAGCAAAAACAAAATGAACTCTCAATTAAAACGCGGAATTTTAAATATATGTATCTTACAACTGCTAAAAGAGGAGCAGTATGGATATGACCTTATAAAGATTATGCAGGAATTTTTTCCTGAAACCGACGAAAGTACCTTATATGCTATTTTAAGAAGGCTTAACCAGGAAGGTTTGACCGATATGTATTATAGTGACAAATCACATGGTCCAAAGCGAAAATATTATAAGATTTCGGAGGAAGGGAAAGAACGCTTAAACGAATATATTTCTTCCTGGAAAAGAATTGATGAAATTTTTAATAAATTAGGTATATTATAGGACTTTCAATTAAGACATCATTCATATTCTGCCGGCAAAACATTGATTAAATCTTTTTATATCATGTTTGCTTGTATTATCGTGAATAATCGGATAAACTTAATCATAGGAAGCATTGTTTAGTTGCAAAAATGAAAGCAGGTGTGGATTTGAATTTAGGAATAGAACATGAAACATTAGAATTCAAAAAATCAACAGGGGAACTGAAAGAGGCGATGTATTCAATCTGCGCTATATTAAATAAACATACCCTCAGTGTACAAAAGAACACACGCCCTGAACCATGATATTTGGGCGTGAAACCAGATGGAACCCCTATAGGACAAATTGTAACGGAAGAATCATTGAGAGAAGTCAGCCAAAAGATTAAGAACCACATCGAACCGAAAATATATCCGGAAATCAGTAAAGTTGTTTTGGATGGACGTGATTGTATTTATGTGAAATTTTCCGGCGAACAAGTACCGTATTTTGCATATGGTGTTGCAAAAATCAGAGTTGCAGATGAAGATTTGACAATGTCTCCGGAAGAAATTACAAGTTTAATCTTAAAGAATGGGCGGGAAGGAAATCGCTGGGAAAACCTTGTGTCCAACAAAACAGTGGATGATGTGGATGATGTGGATGAAGAAGTATACAACTCAGGCACATGACGTTGGACGGATTGCGATTTCCTATACAGACAAAAAAACGATTTTAAATCAACTGGAACTTACAGACGGAAATATGTTATTAAATGCCGGGAAGGCACTATTCAGTGACGACTTAATCCAAGATGTGCAGATGGCTATATTTGCCACCAATGAGCGCTTGAATTTTAATGATATCCAGCGGCATCATGGACCTGTATTAAAGCTTGTAGATATTGCAGAAAGCTATATTAAAAGTAATATTCATTGGAAAGTGGAGTTTACAGGCGCAAGACAGAGAACAGAGATACCGGAGATTCCTGTGGATGCGATAAGAGAGGCTTTGCTAAATTCATTTTGTCATAAGGATTATTCTTCAGGTGAAAGCAATGAGGTAGCAATTTTTAAAGATCGTGTTGAGATATATAATCCAGGAACGTTTCCGGAAGGATTGGAACCCCAGGATTTTATTGACAAAGCAGAAAGGCGGTTCGCAGAAACCCCAAGATTGCCAGAATCCTGTACTATTCAAAAGATATTGAGAGTTTTGGTACAGGCCTGAAACGTATTGCAGATGCTTGCAAGGAGGCCGGTGTTCCATACAAATTTCAGAAAAAAAGAACAGGATTTGTAGTTTGTTTTTATCGGACAGAAGAAGATATATTAGTAAAAGCCGATAAAAAGCCGATAAATGAAGAACGAAAAGAAATAATTAAAATGTATATACAAGAAAACGGTTCCATAACTAATAAAGCGGCCCGTGAATTATTAGGATTAGCAGATTCAACAACTAAGCGGATATTAAAAGAAATGGTCAGGGAAGACATCTTAAAAATCGAAGGCGAAAGAAAAGCACGAAAATATTTGCTGTCATAAAAGAAAACTACAAAAAAAGAGCTGTTGCTCTGGCAGATTACCTATCTGCTTTTGCAACAGTTCCTTTTTTATATTTTCGCAATACCTTATCTCTTCTTCTTCAAATTCCCAAGCACCGACTGCAATACAATAAAGAAACATAACAGCGCCGACAGCACAATCCGTACCCACCAGCTTGAAAGTGTTCCCTGTGTCGTAATCAGGCTGGAAATGGTTCCCTTAATCAGCACGCCGAAGATGGTGCCAAAGGGAGTACCCACGCCGCCGCTAAGCAGCGTACCGCCGATGACCGCCGAGGATATGGCGTCCATCTCAAGACCCTTCGCCTGTTCCACGAATCCCGCGCAGCTATTTAGGCAGAACAGGAATCCGCCGCAGCCTGCCAAAAGACCGTCCAGGATATAGGCTTTGAGCTTTGTCTTCTTCACGTCAAGTCCCATCATCATAGCACTCTGTGCATTTCCGCCCACCGCGTACACGCTGCGCCCGAACTTCGTGAACTTCATCACGAGGATGATGACCAGCACGATGAGCAGCGCGATGACAACGGTCGGGTAGATGTATGCCGGCAAAAATTTCCCTCTCTTGCTGTAGGAGCCGACGGGAAGATAGATTTTGTAATTCGCCCATGCAAGAAATGTTTCATTTTTTATGGAAATCATCTCTTTACTGATGACTGCCGTCATGCCCCGCCCAAAGAACAGGCCGGCAAGCGTGACGATGAAGGGCTGTATCTCCAAGTACGCCACAAGGATTCCCTGTACGATACCGTAAGCAAGGCCGATTCCAAGCGCGATTGCCACTGCCACATAAGCGCTCTGCCCCATATTTTCCATGGAATACGCCGCCGCCATGCAGACAAGGGCTGTCACCGAGCCGACGGAGATATCGATACCGCCGGAAATCATGACGATAGTCAGACCCATACTGATGACCAGAAGTCCTGCGTTGGTGATAAACAGGTTAAAGAACATCTGGGGCTTTGCAAATCCTTTATCGGAAAATACGACCATGCCCGCCGCATACATTACGGCAAAGAGGACTACGGTAATCAGCAGCAGGAAACCGGTGCCGCTTATTTTTCTTTTGCTCTTTCCCATTACTGATTCCCTCCTTCCGCTGCTGCCTTTGGAGCAGCTTTCTTTGCCTTGAGCCCAGCCGTGTATTTCTTGAATACCGGGCTTTGGAGCACGACGATGATGATAACTACGATTGCCTTATATACCGGGAGCTGGTCGCCGGACACACCCATAGCGTAAAGCGAGGTGGATAGTGTCTGGATGGTCGCCGCCCCGATGACGGAACCCATCAGGCTGAACTTACCGCCGCTTAGGATATTGCCGCCCAGGGCAACTGCCAGGATGGCGTCCATCTCAAGGTTGAGCCCCAAGTTGTTAGCGTCCGCCGAGTAGATACGGCTGGATGCCACGATTCCTGCAACGCCGGCCAGCACTCCGCAGAGTATATACGTTAAGAGCTTGATTCTTCTGGAATTAAGTCCGACCAGACGGGAGGCATTGCCGTTGATGCCGACGCTTTCGATGTAAAGCCCCATGGCCGTTTTCTTTAATACCAGGTACGCGATGACTACCACTACCGCCGCGATGATGATGGGAGTCGGAATCGGCCCTACATAACCGCCCGCTACCATGTAGGAATCCACACGGACATAGGTAATCTGCCCCTTGGTCACAAGCTGCGCGATACCGCGTCCTGCGGTAAAGAGAATCAGTGTCGCCACCATAGGCTGGATGTCAAGGTAAGATACCAGCACGCCGTTAAACAGTCCGCAGATACCTGCCACAAGGATTCCTGCCAGCATCGCCAGAAGGAGCGGTGCCGCAAGCTTTGTCACAGATACCTCTCCGCCGGAGAGAATCTGGCAACACACCGCACCTGCAACAGCCATCACCGCGCCCACGCTGATATCCTGTCCGCCGGATGCCGCTGTCACAAGGGTCATGCCCACTGCCAGGATGGCAAGCTCTGACGCACGGTTTATCACGTCGATGGGATACCCGTAGAGCACTCCGTTTGTGATGGAGATTTTAAAGAATCCCGGAATCGTGATTGCCGCCACGACAAGCATGGCCAGCAGACATACGATTGGCAGGAACAGGCGCATAGATGTAAGCTTTTTCATGTCAAATCCGTTTTTATTCATCTCCCTCACCTCCTGCGATTGCTTTCATGATTCCTTCCTGGGTAAGCTCGTCGCCTGTAAGCTCCCCGACTTTCTTTCCGTCTCTTAGAACGCCCATCCTTGAGCATGTACGGAGCATCTCTTCTACCTCTGAGGAGATAAATGTCACCGCCATCCCCTGGTCGGCAAGGTCAAGCACTAACTTTTGAATCTCCGTCTTTGTTCCGATATCGATACCGCGGGTCGGCTCATCTAAGATTAAGTACTCCGGATTCGTAAGGAGCCACCTTCCGATGATGACCTTCTGCTGGTTTCCTCCGGAAAGGCTCTTAATCGGGGTCTCCCGGCTGGCTGTCTTCACCTGCAGCATCTCGATGTATTTATCCGCCGCCTCTTCCATCTCTTTGCGGCTCATGAGCTTGAACATGCCCCGCTTTGCCTGGAGGGCAATGATGATATTCTCTCTCACGGAAAGGTCGTCGATGATTCCGTCTTTCTTCCGGTCTTCCGGAAGGTATGCCATGCCAAGTTTCATAGCGTCAAGAGGCGTATTAATCTTTGCCTCTTTTCCGTTTACCTTAAGATGCCCGCTGTCCGGCTTATCCGCGCCGTAGATAGCGCGCACCAGCTCCGAACGTCCGGAGCCGAGGAGCCCGGTAAGCCCTACAACTTCGCCCTTATTCACCGTAAAGTCGAACGGCCTTATGCTGCCCTTTCTGCCGATTCCTTCCGCCTCGATAACCGGGATGAATTCCTTGAGCTCGCCGTGTGCGCTCTTGATGTCCGCTAAGTCGTCAAAGTCCTTGCCCATCATCTTCGCAACAAGCATAACTCTCGGAAGGTCTTTCGTCTCATACTCGCCTACAAGCTCGCCGTTTCTCAGCACCGTGATGCGGTCGCACACTGCGTAGACCTGCTCCAGAAAATGGGTGACGAAGATAATCCCTACGCCCTCGCCCCGAAGTTTTCTCATGAGGACGAACAGCTTTTCTACCTCGTCGTCGTCCAGAGATGAAGTCGGCTCGTCAAGGATGAGCACCCGGCACTTCATATCCACCGCACGGGCGATGGCAATCATCTGCTGCTTTGCCAGAGAACATTCTTCCAGCTTATCCGTGGCATTGGCATCTATATCAAGACTCTTCAGAAGTTCCGATGATTTTTTATTCATTGTCTTCCAGTCGATAAATCCTGCTTTTCTCGGCTCGCGCCCGATGAAAAGATTCTCCGCCACCGTAAGGTTCGGACATAAGTTAACCTCCTGATACACCGTACTGATTCCGTTGTTCTGTGCATCCTGAGGCGATTTGTTGACAATCGGCGTATCATTTCCCGCCATCTTGATCTCCCCGGCCTCAAAATCATGTACGCCGGTGAGGACTTTGATAAGCGTGGATTTTCCTGCCCCGTTTTCTCCCATGAGCGCATGGATTTCTCCTTCCCTAAGGGTAAAGTCCACATGCTGCAAAGCTTTCACGCCTGGGAATGTCTTGGAGATATCACGCATGGTCAATACAACTTTCTGTTCCATATCAGTCTCACCTGCTTTCCGCCCATTTTCGGGCATAAAGAGAGCGCGGCAGAATACCGGGTCTTTTCTCCCCTATCCTGCTGCGCCCTTCTACTCAAACAGGAAATCGCAATTCCCTATTATATTTTAGTATTTACGTCCGTCGATAACTTCCTGAGTTACCTCTGTTACTTCGTAATCTGTTCCGTCAACTGTTACCTTTGCAACGTCTGCGCCGTGTGCGTAGATTCCTTCATCTACATATGCAATCTTCTCAAGCTCTTCGCCGGCCTCAAGTTTCTGGATAAGCTCTGCTACACGCGGACCGTGGAGCGGGTTACACTCTACGTTACAGATAATCTCGCCGGATAAGGTAGCCTCGATACCTGCTTTAACAGTATCGAAAGAGATAACAAGGATGTCGCCGTCCGGACCAACGGTCTTTCCTGCTGCCTTGATTGCGTCAATCGCACCAAATGCCTCGTTGTCGTTCTCGCAGTATACAACATTGATGTTGTCATGCTGTTTTAACATGGACTCCATAACTTCCTGGCCTTTTGCCTGTGTGAACTCGCCGGTCTGCTGAGCTACGATGTTCCATCCATACTCTTTTGCCGCATTCTCAAGACCCTCTGTACGTCCGATCTGTGCGGATGCACCGATTGTTCCCTGGATGTGCGCGATGTTCAGCTCTTTGATACCCTTCGCGTCAGCGTATGCCTTCAGCCACTCGCAGGCCTTTGCTCCCTCAAGCTGGAAGTTACCGCCTACATAAGATACGAACAAGCTGTCGTCAGATACATCTACCATACGGTCAACAGTGATTACCGGAATGTCTGCGTCCTTTGCCTCCTGAAGAACTGTATCCCATCCTGTCTCAGTAACAGGTGCCAAAACTATGTAATCAACTTCCTGCTGGATGAAGTTACGGATTGCCGTAATCTGGTTCTCCTGTTTCTGCTGTGCATCGTCGAAAATAAGCTCGTAGCCGTTTGCCTCGCTGAATGTCTCCTTCATGGATTCGGAGTTCGCTGTACGCCAGTCAGACTCAGCGCCAACCTGTGCAAAACCTACGGTGATCACGTCGCTGCCGCCCTCGGAGCCGCCCTCATCGGAACCGCCGTCGGAAGAGGAGCTGCCGCCGCCCCCGCCGCATCCTACTGCCAGAGTAGCAACCATTGCCGTAGCCATCAAAGCTGCAATTAATTTTCTTTTCATGTCTTATCCTCCTTTTTTCTCGGTTGACTTTGTGTCAATCATCTTGGTAATATATTAAGATATTATGAACAAATGATAAACAGATTTTCATTTTCTCTTTTTGTAATTTTTTTCGATTTTTGTAAAAAAGTTGGTTTTTTTATACAAAAGGTTGGTTTATTTCCGCTTTTATCTTTACCGTCACCTCTGTTCCCTCATTCTGCCGGCTCTCAAATTCCAACCCGTAGCCCTCGCCGTAATAGTGCCGAATCCGCTGGTTGACATTGGTGAGCCCGAAACTGTTGACATTGGTATCCTGCCTTTCCCTCCTTATGTTCTCCCTGAGAGTTCCCAGCTCCTCTTTTGTCATTCCCTTCCCGTTGTCTATGACTTTAAAGACCATATCATCCCCGGACTTTTCCCCGATAATCCTTATCATGCCTTTCCCTCTTTTATTTTTAATGCCGTGATAGAGGGCGTTCTCCACCAACGGCTGCAGCGTCAGTTTCGGCAGCATATACTCGTAAAGCTCCTCCCCGACTTCAATGCTGTAGTCCAGGATGTCCTGATAGCGGAACTGCTGGATTTCAAGGTAGCTCTGGATGTGCGATTTTTCCTCCTGCACGGTGATAAAATCTTTCCCCTTGCTCAGCGTCGTGCGGAAAAAGCTGGAGAGCGCCGTCACCATATGGACGACCTCCTCCGTCTTGTGCGCCTCCGCCAGCCAGACGATGGCATCCAGCGTATTGTAGAGGAAATGGGGGTTAATCTGCGCCTGCAAAAGCTTTGTCTCTGTCATATGGAGATTTTCCTGCTGCCTTTTTATGTCCTCCACCAGCCACCCAATCTGCTTTGTCATGTCGTTAAAGCTGCGGTATAATACGGCTATCTCATCCGACTCCACTTCCTTTGTCCGCACGGAGAAATCTCCTTCCGCCACTTTCTCCGTCATGTCGCACAGCTCCCGAATAGGCACGGTCACACTGCGGTTCGCCTTTGCCGTCATGTATACCGCTATGAATATGGCGATTACCGAAACGACGCCGCACAGCATAAAGCTCTGCTGCGTCTTTTCATCCAGCTCCCGCCGGATATTTTCGTAATTCATGGTTTCCAGGTAGATGTAGTCCTGGATTCCCTCCCGGATTAAAGTGGTCATATTTTTAATGTTCTGGTCAAAGTAATCCATTTTTTCTTCGTATTTCCAGTCGCCGTTGATTCCTTCTTCCAGAACCCGGACTCCTTTTTCCAGAGAGCGCAGCGTATTCTTCACCCGCTGGATCTGATTGCGGCTTGTGCTGACCGTCGCCCGGTCAGACATCAGGTCGCACGCTCCCTCCATCTCTTCAATGTATTCGTAAGGGTTCACCGTGACAAACCCATTTACCATCATCTCCTCATATCCCAGCTCCTCCACGCTCTTCCAGCTTATGACAGCAAGATACATGCTGTAGTCGATGCGGCTCTTGAAATCCTGGGTATACTGGTTGGCATACACAATATTGTGGGTGATGTCCCGGTAAGCATCCGTCGCATTTGACAATGACATGAGAAGATACACCATGACCATCAGCATCGGGATGAACACTGTGGCGGAGATTGCCACAAGACGGCGGTTTAAAGAAGATCTTCGTTTCTTTCCCATAGGCTACTCCTTCCTCCTTGCACGGTACTCTTTCGGTGAACACCCCTGGGTCTTCTTAAAGATGTAGCTGAAATAATGAGGGTCTTTATATCCCACTTCATAACCAATCTCAGAGGTCTTCATGGGCGAGCACATCAAAAGCTCCTTCGCCTTGTCCATGCGGATAGCCGTCAGGTACTCCACAAACGTCTTTCCCATCTCCCGGCTGAATACAGAGCTAAAATAGCTTGGGCTCATGCCTACCTTTGCCGCAACCGTGTTCAGGGAAATGTCTTCCGACATATAGGTGTTTTCTATCTGCTCTTTTGCCGCCTCGATGATGTCCGTATACCTGCGCCCGCTGACCGCATCCCTCAGTTCAATGGCGCGCCCCACGAGGCGCCTCATGTAATCCTCGATTTCCTTTACTGTATGTACTTTCTGCACCGCATCTTTAAAGTCCTCCGCCTCATTCTGAAAATCATCATCCGAGACGCCCATTTTCTCACAGAATGTCATTATGATAATGTAGATATCCATAATGATATACTGGCGCATCAGCGTGGATTTGAAATTCTCTACCGGCATCTCGTCCACATATGCCCTGGCAAAGCTCTCCACCTCTTCCTGTGTGCCGTTGTTAAGAAATTTTTCCACCGAAGTCCTTGTCCGCTCAATCTCCCCAAAGCCCTTCACCTCAAAATCCCCCGGCTCCTGGAGCTGTTTTAGCTCCCCGACCTTCACAAACTGGTTCAGGGCGCTGATAAACCTCCCGGAAAACGCATGGTCTGCATCCGCAAAGGCTTTCGGGAGTTCCCGGAGCCTAAGCGCCAGGCTGCCGATTCCGCCGAAATACTCAACCTCCCTGTAACCGTCCATCAGCTCTTTAATCTGCCGCGCCAGATTTCTTATGCGCTCCTCCATCTGCCTCTCGTCTTCCGCCGTCAAAAGGTACGCCCAGCCGTCAACCCCTCTCTGAAAGCTGTAGGCATACTCTGTTTTTTCCACAATTTCTTCCAGCCGCTCGCACACTTCCACAAGATTCCCCGGCTGTTTCTCTTTCCCGGTACCGCCAAACACTTTAAAAAGCATCACCCCATACACCGGCGCGGTCAGGTTCATCCCATACTGCTTTCCGGTCTCAATGGCCTCCGCCATGGAAAGCTCCCCCGATATAAGCTGAGAGAAGAATTTAAGCTTTTCATGCTCCGTGTTCTCCCGCATTTCCTCGGAATACCGCATCAAAAGCTCCTTTTCTCCCCTCTCCTGCCGTATCAGCTCGCTCACCCCGCGCAGAGATTCCAAAAGCTTAGATGCGCTCACCGGCTTTAACAGGTACTCGGTAACGCCTAATTTGATTGCCGCCTTGGCATAGTCGAACTCGTCATAGCCGCTTAATATCAGTATCTTGATGTCCGGGAATTCCTGCTTTACCAGCCGGCTCAATTCCAGCCCGTCCATAAACGGCATCCGGATATCCGTAATCAGTATATCCGGCTTTTCTTTTAAAATCATCGGATATGCAAGCTCGCCGTCGCTTGCCTCCCCGACAAACTCATATCCTTCTGCCTCCCACTCGATGCCGCTTTTAATCCCGTTCCGTATCACAATCTCATCCTCAACGAGGAATATCTTTATCTTTTCCATATCTCCTGCCCGCCTGTTCATTTCCTTTTTTATCCCTTGGGGTATACCTTATCGGACAAAGTCCGCCCGCCCCGTAGGGGCATGTATTACGGGATGCCCTTGGGGTATACCTATATAATAACGGCTTTTCGCAATGAAAAAAATCTGTTTTTTTACAGAAATCGTTAAAAATTTTTCGATATACTCAGTGTACCCTCCCAAAACGCAGAAATCCCCTGCAATATTAGCAGCACTTACTAATATTACAGGGGGTCTCCTGTCATTTTATATTTCCTTGGGATTCAACCGCTCTATGAATCCAGGCAGTTCTACGAATCATACAGCCTTCCCGCATCTTTCCCATTCTCCAGCCTGATAATGCGCTGATTTTTACTTCCCCGAAACTTCAGGGTGATATCTTTTTGCGCCTCGATAAACGGCCCGTCTACCAGGACATCCAGATATGACAGCATCTCCTCCGTCACATCCGTATATGCCCGCCCGCCTTTTACCATGTCCGCGTCAAAGATATAGCCCGAGTAACTCCATATATCTTTCTGAGGATACTCTTTTCTCACCCTCCTTAACAGTTTCACAAGCTCCCGCTGGTTCTCCGGCTCAAATGGCTCTCCGCCCAGCAGCGTAAGTCCCTGGATGTAATCCGGCGCCAGCAGGCGGATAATCGTATCTTCCGTCGCTTTCGTGTAGGGCATCCCGAAATCAAAGTTCCACGTTTCTTCATTAAAGCACCCTTTGCAGTGATGCCGGCATCCCGACACGAAAAGACTCACCCGCACGCCCGGGCCGTCTGCGATATCGCACTCTTTTATATTTCCATAATTCATATGACTTCCCCGCCGCTTTACAAATGCAGCACTCTGTCCTTAATCTCCTGTGTCCTTCCCTGGTTCCAGAACTGTGTTCCGATATATCCGCAGGTTCTTCTTGCCACAAACATATGGTTCTGGTCGCGGTTCCCGCAGTTCGGGCATTCCCAGACAAGCTTGCCCGCCTCGTCTTCCTTGATCAGTATCTCTCCGTTGTAACCGCAGGACTCGCAGAAGTCGCTCTTCGTATTCAGCTCCGCATACATGATGTTGTCATAGATAAACCGCATCACTGTGACAACCGCCGGGATATTGTTCTGCATGTTCGGAACCTCCACATAGCTTATGGCTCCGCCCGGCGATAATTTCTGGAAATCCGCCTCAAACTTTAACTTCTTGAATGCGTCAATCTCCTCCGACACATGCACATGGTAGCTGTTGGTGATATAGTTCTTATCCGTAACGCCCGGGATAATCCCAAAGCGTTTCTGCAGGCATTTTGCGAATTTATACGTCGTGGACTCCATGGGCGTTCCGTATACGGAATAGCTGATATTCTCCGCGGTCTTCCACTCCTTGCACTTGTCGTTGAGCCGCTGCATGACCTTGAGCGCAAACGGGCTTGCCTCCGGGTCCGTGTGGGATTTCCCGAGCATCCTCACGCACATCTCATAAAGCCCTGCATACCCCAGCGAAATGGTAGAGTAGCCGTTATATAAAAGCTTGTCGATTGGCTCGCCTTTCTTAAGCCTTGCCAGCGCGCCGTTCTGCCACAGGATAGGAGCCACGTCGGAAATCGTACCCAAAAGCCTTTCATGCCGGCACCGCAGCGCACGGTGGCACAGCTCTAATCTTTCGTCCAGAATCTCCCAGAACTTCTCCATATTCCCTTCGGAAGAACATGCAACGTCCACAAGGTTGATGGTCACCACTCCCTGATTGAACCTTCCGTAAAACTTATGGCTGCCGTCCGCATTTTTCTGGGAATCCTCCACAGTAAGGAAAGAGCGGCATCCCATGCAGGTGTACACTTCGCCCTGTTTCAGCTCTTTCATGATCTTCGCCGAGATATAATCCGGCACCATGCGCTTTGCCGTACAGCGCGCAGCCAGCTCCGTCAGATACCAGTACTTGGATGTCTCGGAAATATTGTCTTCGTCCAGCACATAGATAAGCTTGGGGAACGCCGGGGTAATCCATACGCCCGCCTCGTTCTTCACGCCCTGCATCCTCTGGATCAGCACTTCTTCGATGATCAGCGCCAGGTCTTCCCGGAGCTGCCCGTCCTCCACCTCGTCCAGATACATGAATACCGTCACGAAAGGTGCCTGCCCGTTACAGGTCATGAGCGTGATAAGCTGATACTGGATAGTCTGGATTCCGCTCTTAATCTCCTCGCGCAGCCTTCTTTCCGTCACTCTGTCGATAATCGCATCGTCAAGGCTCTCCCTGCAATCCTTGCGCTCCTCGATTACCGCGTTGCGTATCTTCTTCCTGCTGATGTCCACAAAGGGCGCCAGATGCGCCAGTGAAAATGACTGGCCGCCGTACTGGTTGCTGGCAACCTGTGCCACAATCTGCGTGGTGACATTACATGCCGTAAAGAAACTGTGAGGTTTCTCAATCATCGTCTCGCTGATGACCGTGCCGTTCTGCAGCATATCCTCCAGGTTGATGAGGTCGCAGTTATGCTCCTTCTGCGCGAAATAATCCGAGTCGTGGAAATGGATGATGCCCGCCTCATGAGCCTGTACGACTTCCTCCGGAAGAAGTACGCGCTTTGACAGGTCCTTGCTCACCTCACCCGCCATATAATCCCTCTGGGTAGAATTTATCACCGGATTCTTATTGGAGTTCTCCTGGTTCACTTCTTCATTCAGATGCTCAATGAGCGCAAGAATCCCATTGTCCGTCGTGTTGGACTTGCGGGTCAGCTCTCTTTTATAACGGTAACGCACATACTTCTGCGCCACCTCATACCCGCGCATCTCCATGATGCCGGTCTCCACCATGTCCTGAATATCTTCCACATGCACCGCATGGCGCATCTCCTGCACCTTATGCGCTATCATATCCGCAATGGCCATCACCTGGTACTCATTCATCTGGTGGAGCTTATCTACCTCGCGGTTTGCCGCCCAAATCGCGTTAATAATCTTGTCCAGGTTAAAACCTACTTCCTCTCCATTGCGCTTAATTACATTCGTCTTTACTTCCATAGATACCCGTACCCCCGAAATCGACAATATACCAAATATTGCTCTTATTTTTCCCAGGCACACTATATATTGTGCCGCTTTTCTATAATACAGCATATTACCCGATTTGAAAAGAGGTAATTTCAAAATTTTTTGAGATATTTTTTTCACAGATTCGCAAAGCCCTGTTTTACGGGCATTGTCGGAATCCGACGAAGAAAAAAATTATGCCTTGCAGTTAGAAATCCTGCCGCGCCGTCACACCAGCGGGTATTTGTCTGTGAGCTGCTTTACAAGCTCCCTCGCTTTTTCTGCCGCACCTTCATCCTTGATGACTATGGAAATCGCCTCCGCAATCGTCTCCATATCTTCTTCTTTCATCCCCCGGGTTGTAACTGCCGGAGTTCCGAGCCTTACGCCGCTGGTGACGAAAGGTGAGCGGGGGTCATTGGGGATGGTGTTCTTATTGCATGTGATGTGCGCCGTATCAAGGCGTTTCTCCAGCTCTTTCCCGGTGACCTCCTCCTGGCTTAAATCTACCAGCATCAGGTGGTTGTCCGTCCCGCCGGACACAATCTTTACCCCGCGGTCCATAAGGCCTTTGCAAAGCGCCTGTGCATTTTTAATGATCTGCTGCTGGTACTCCTTGAATTCCGGCTGGAGCGCCTCCTTAAAGCAGACCGCCTTCCCCGCGATCACATGCTCTAACGGGCCGCCCTGGGTTCCCGGGAATACCGCCTTGTTAAAGTTGAACTTCTCCGCCGCCTCGCTGTTGCAAAGAATCATGCCGCCCCTCGGCCCCCGCAGCGTTTTGTGGGTCGTCGTGGTCACCACGTCCGCATAGGGAATCGGGCTTGGGTGAAGTCCTGCCGCCACAAGTCCGGCGATGTGCGCCATATCTACCATCAGATATGCCCCCACCTCGTCCGCAATCTCCCGGAAACGCTTAAAGTCGATGGTCCTGGCATATGCGCTGGCTCCGGCGATGATAAGCTTTGGCCTCTCCTTAAGCGCTGTCTCCCGGACTGTGTCATAGTCAATCACGCCCTCGTCATTGACCCCGTAAAAGGACGTCTCAAAATAAGAACCGGATAAGTTCACCGGAGAACCATGGGTCAGATGCCCGCCGTGGTCAAGGTTCATGCCAAGAATCTTATCCCCTGGTTTCAGCATGGCAAAGAACACCGCCATATTCGCCTGGGCGCCGGAATGGGGCTGTACGTTGGCATAGTCGCAGCCGAACAGCTTTTTCGCCCGCTCCCTTGCCAGCTCCTCCACCACGTCCACGCACTGGCATCCGCCGTAATAGCGTTTCCCCGGATACCCTTCCGCATACTTGTTCGTCAAAGGGCTGCCCATAGCCGCCATCACTGCCTTGCTCACCCAGTTCTCCGACGCAATCAGCTCAATATGGGAATCCTGCCGCTCCATCTCATCCGTGATTGCCTGGGCAATCTCCGGGTCCGCCTGTTTAATCTCATCAAATGTATACATGCTCATCCTCCTTTGTGCCAGACTGCCCGGAAGGTGTCGGACAATCTGCGCGTGATTCGTTATACTTTATACGACATAGTAATGCCCCTTTTGACGGGGGGTAATACAGCTATCTTATCACACTTTTTCCGGGGTGGAAAGCCTAAAAATATCCTCTTGCTTTTCCGGCGGTTTTCCTTTATAATTTTTACATCCAAAAATTCTGATAAATCTCTGGCGGTTCCGCCGAAGAATTCCAATGGATAGTAAGTTTTAGTTGCACGGAAAACAGGCTTTGTATTATACTGAAAGGAGAAATATTGACAGAAGGAAAGTTACAATGGCATCCCGCATTCGTTGCCGCACTTCATATTGAGTTCGAAAACGAGCTGGATGTCTTAGAAATCAAATCTGAGCATCTGCTTGGCAAAAAGCCGCTGCAGATTGACGTACTGGTCATTAAAAAAGCCGAGGATACACCCATCCGCAAAAATATCGGGCAGATTTTCCGGAAATACAACATCATTGAGTACAAATCTCCGGAAGACTCCCTGAACATCAACGACTTTTATAAAGTTTACGCCTACGCGTGCCTTTATCAGTCGGACACGGAACATGTATGTGCAATCCGTCCGGATGAGCTGACGATTACATTTGTATGCAGTCATTATCCCCGCAAAATGTTAAAACAGTTAAAAGCCGGGCGCAGCCTCGCTGTCGCCAGAAAATCCAACGGGATCTACTATCTCACAGGGGACGAATTCCCCATACAGCTCATTATCGCCAACCGTCTCCCAAAAGAGGAAAACTACTGGCTGCAGAATCTGAGAAATGACCTGAAACCCGGCTCCGAGATCCAGTCTTAACTGGAAAACTATGAAACCCAAAAACATGCCCCCTACCATCAGGCGCTGATGGACCTGATCGTGCGGGCCAATCAGAAACAGATTGAGGAGGAACGAAAAATGTGTGATGCCCTGAGAGAAATATTCGCAGACGAGTTAAAGAGAATCGCGGTCGAAGACGCACAGAAAATGGCGGAAGAGATGGCCGGGAAAATGGCAGAGGATATAGCTGAGAAAATGGCGAAGGAAATGGCGGAAGAAATGGCAAAAAAGACTGCCGAAAAAACTACCGCACAACTAAAAAAAGAAGTCACCGCCCAGGTCACAGAAGAGGTCACCGCTCAGGTCACAGAAAAAATTTCCGCAAAATGTATCGAGCAGGGCGAACGCCGCGCCAAGCAAATCTTCAAACTTTTTGCCATCGGCACTCCTATTGAAATAATCGCGGAAAAATGCGGCGTCTCAACCAATAAAGTGCAGCAAATACTGGAATGACATTAACAACTCTTACATCCCCTCACCTCAAGTATCCCCTTGAGCACCGTCTCTCTGGCGGCTCTCGCCTTCTCGGGCTCCATCTTTGCGATGCCTTCAAGGGGATAAGGGATTCCAAGCTCTTTATATTTTGATACCCCCATCGTATGGTACGCAAGCACATCAAGCCCTTTTAAATTCTTCCATCTCCCGATAAGCCGCCCGAGTTCCTTTAAGTTCTCCTCCCCGTCCGTAATCCCCGGCACGCACACATGACGGACAATTACCGGAACCTTTGCCGCCTCAAGAGCCTTTGCAAATGCAAGGACCGGCTCCTGCCCTTTTGCGGTCAGCCTGACATGTTCTTTCGGCGAACTGTGCTTTACATCCAAAAGCACCAGGTCCGTCACCGCAAACAGGCGCTCAAATTCGCCTTTCCGTCTCCCTCCGCTTTCAGGTCCTACGGGGTAAGTGATTCCCGACGTATCCAGGCATGTATGGATTTTCCGCCTCTTCGCCTCCGCAAAAAACTCCGTTAAAAATGCAAGCTGCATCAGCGGCTCTCCGCCCGTTGCCGTAATCCCGCCGCCCCGGTAGAACGGACGGTTCCTCTCGAAAAGCTCCAGAATCTCCGCCGCCGTCCGCTCACTCCCGCCGGACATCTCCCATGTATCGGGATTGTGGCAGTATTTGCAGCGCATGGGGCATCCCTGAAAGAAGACGACAAGACGGATTCCGGGACCGTCCACGGTCCCAAAACTCTCTATCGAATGAATCCGCCCCTTCATGCTACATCCCTTCATGGAAAGTCCTCGAGATTACCTCGTCCTGCTGTTCCTTCGTCAGCTTATTGAAATTCACCGCATATCCCGATACCCGGACGGTAAGCTGCGGATATTTCTCCGGATGCGCCTGCGCGTCCAGAAGTGTCTCCTTTGTAAACACATTGACATTCAGATGATGGCCGCCCTTCTGTGCGTAACCGTCAATCAGATTTACCAGATTATCTACCTGTGCCTCGCTGATATTCATATATTAATCCTCCTGTTTCTTTTCATTCTACTGCTGTTTTTTCCCCTGACCTGCCAATATGGCTCTCCTACACATCTCCATCATCCGCAAACCCCGGCTCGTCACACGCGCAGTCCGGCTCCATGGAAAAGCTTAAGTCGTCAAGGCTGAGCTCGTCGAACAGCACCGCATCTTCCTTCCCGAGCGCTCCCGGTATGATGGAAAATGTATTCGAGATGCCGTCCTGTGCATCCTTAAACGGCAGCTTTGACACCGAGCTCAAGGATGCCACCGCGCCCTTTTCATCTCTGTGATGCATCGGATTTGCCCCCGGCGCAAACGCCTCTCCCGCCTTTCTTCCGTCCGGCGTGGAACCGGTATTCTTTCCGTACACTACATTGGACGTAATCGTAAGGATTGAAGTTGTGGGAATCCCGCCCCTGTAGGTATGGTTTCCCTTAATATAATGCATAAACTCGCGAACTACATCATAGGCGATATCGTCCACCCGGTCATCGTCATTTCCATACCGGGGATAATCGCCCTCCACCTCATAGTCAACGACAATGCCGTTCTCATCCCGAATTGTCCTCACCTTCGCGTACTTAATCGCCGAAAGGGAATCCGCCACCACGGAAAGCCCCGCGATGCCTGTAGCAAACCACCGGGTCACCTTCTTGTCGTGGAGCGCCATCTGAACGCGCTCATAGCAATATTTGTCATGCATATAATGGATGATGTTGAGCGTGTTCACATACACCTGCGCCAGCCACTTCATCATGTCGTTAAAACGTTCCATAACTTCGTCGTAATCAAGATACTCCGAAGTGATTGGCCGGTATTTCGGTCCTACTTGCTTTTTCGATATCTCATCCACGCCGCCGTTGATGGCATAGAGCAGACACTTGGCAAGGTTCGCCCTGGCGCCGAAGAACTGCATCTCCTTGCCTACGCGCATGGAAGAGACACAGCAGGCGATAGCGTAGTCATCCCCGTGGGTCACCCGCATCAGGTCGTCATTTTCGTACTGGATGGAAGAGGACATAATGGATGTCCTGGCGCAGAACCGCTTAAAATTCTCCGGCAGCCTCACCGACCACAGCACCGTAAGGTTCGGTTCCGGCGCGGTCCCGAGGTTGGAGAGGGTGTGGAGATACCGGAAAGACATCTTCGTCACCATCGAGCGCCCGTCAATCCCCATGCCCCCGATGGACTCCGTCACCCACGTCGGGTCGCCGGAAAACAGCGCATTGTACTCCGGTGTCCTGGCAAATTTGACCAGACGGAGTTTCATGACAAAGTGGTCTACAAATTCCTGGATTTCTTCCTCCGTAAACGTTCCGTCCGCCAAATCCCGTTCTGCATATATATCGATAAATGTGGACGTCCGGCCAAGAGACATAGCCGCCCCGTTCTGCTCCTTGATGGCCGCAAGATAGCCGAAATACATCCACTGAATTGCCTCCTTAACATTTGCCGCCGGCTTTGAGATATCAAAACCGTAGATAGAGCCAAGCTCTTTTAATTCCTTCAAAGCCTTAATCTGCTCAGACAGCTCCTCCCGCTGCCTGGTAACGTCCGAGTACATGATGATCCTCGTTCCGTCCTTCTGCCTCTGCTTGTCCTCAATGAGACGGTCAAGGCCGTAGAGCGCTACCCGCCGGTAATCGCCGATAATACGCCCCCGCCCGTATGCATCCGGCAGGCCGGTGATGATATGGCTGGAACGGCACGCGCGCATTTCCGGGGTGTAAGCGTCAAATACACCGTCATTGTGGGTTTTTCTATGTTTCAGGAAAAAATCCACCACATCCGGGTCTACATGATACCCGTTATCCTCACACGCTTTTACTGCCATGCGGATGCCGCCGTAAGGCTGCAATGCCCGTTTAAAAGGCTTATCCGTCTGGAATCCCACGATTTTTTCCTTGCTTTTATCAAGATATCCCGGCCCGTGGGAGGTAATCCCCGACACAATCTTCGTATCCATGTCAAGAACCCCGCCGGCCTTCCTTTCCTCCTCCGAAAGCTTTAGCACCTGCTCCCAAAGCTCCTTTGTCGCCTGAGTCGGCCCTTTAAGAAACGATTCGTCCCCGTCGTAGGGCGTATAATTTTTCTGGATGAAATCCCGGACGTTGATTTCCTTCTCCCAGACTCCGCCGTTAAATGATGTCCACTCCTGTCTCATAAATCCCTCCATTCTGCTTTCCCCTTGGGGGAAAGATAAACATTTGCCAGTTTCTATTATTTCCACTGCCGAGTATAAAATAACCTGACTTGCCGACTTTTGTCAAGGCTTCGGCGTGTACGTTTTTGAGAACAATTATCAATATTTGCAATTTTACTGAAATAAGTGTATACTAAGAATATATTCTCCATGAATAACATTTTCCCCGAAAGGGAATATAATAATACTGAGATTCGTGGGCAATTATTCCCAGCAGGAACATACGCTCTTCTGGGAAATCCATACAAGTTGTCCGTCAATATTCGTTAGAGGGTGATAGATGTGCAGGCGTTTGCGATTTTGATGATTCCGTTTGCCGGAACGTCGCTGGGTGCGGCGATGGTATTTTTTATGCGCGGAAAGATGAACCTGAGGCTGGAGAAACTTCTCCTGGGATTTGCCGCAGGAGTAATGATAGCGGCCTCGGTGTGGTCGCTGCTCATTCCGGCAATCGAGCTTTCCGAAGAACAGAATATGCCCGGATGGATTCCGGCAGCGGCAGGATTTCTACTTGGTATCGCGTTCCTGCTCCTCCTAGACAGCCTGATTCCCCATCTCCACAAAGGCAGCGATAAACCGGAGGGTGTCAAAAGCAGGCTCCCCCGCACGACCATGCTGGTATTCGCAGTGACGCTCCACAACCTCCCGGAGGGCATGGCAGTAGGCGTGACCCTGGCGGGCGCGCTGCTTGGAAACACCGGAATCACTATGGCAGGGGCATTCGTGCTGTCTGTAGGCATCGCAATCCAGAACTTCCCCGAGGGAGCCATCATCTCCATGCCCCTTCGGAGCGAGGGCATGTCCCGGAAAAAAGCATTTGCCGCCGGGGTGCTCTCCGGCATCGTAGAACCCATCGGCGGGGCGGCGACCCTCCTCTTGGCAGAATCCGTCACCCGGGTTCTCCCCTATTTGCTGGCTTTCGCAGCGGGTGCCATGATCTATGTAGTGGTAGAAGAACTGATACCGGAATCCCAGAACGGGGAACATTCCAACATCGGAACCATCGGCGCTGCGCTCGGCTTTACACTGATGATGGTCCTCGACGTGGCGCTTGGGTAAACCCGGCACACCATTCCATGCGGCGTCCGGGCAGAACATACAGCTTGCCCATAGAAAAAAGCGGACAGCATCAAAAGCATCACTGCTTACCTTTGATACTGTCCGCAAACCATCTATACCTTTCTGCTTTCTTCTACAAATCCAGCTTTTCTTTCCACTCCGCCTCTTTAAATCCAGGCAGCGCAAAGTCTTCCCCCACGATGAGCGGGCGTTTCACCAGCATCCCGTCTGTAGCCAGCAGCTCATACACTTCCTCCTCCGACATCCCGGAAAGCTTATCCTTAAGCCCCAGCTCCCTGTACTTCATCCCGCTTGTATTGACAAACCGCTTAATCCCAAGACCGCTCATTTCATGCCACCGGGAAAGCTCCTCCTTCGTCGGGTTCTCCTCCACGATATGCCGCGCCTCAAAAGTAACCCCCTGCTCCATAAGCCAGGCTTTCGCCTTTTTGCAAGTACTGCACTTCGGATATTCCAAAAATAAAACGCTCATAGCTCCTCCTTTTACGCTAGATAATCTGATCAAATGACACCGCCTCGGAGACCGTGATATCCGCCGCTGATATCCCGCCGGCGGCGCCCATGCCTGGCGCTCCTGCCGCGATGGTATCTACCGGCATGGAAATGTCTGCCGGCGCGGCATACGGCGAGTATCCCAGGAATCTCTCCTCCTCATCCCGGTTTCTGAACTGGAATGCATGGTTCACATCCGCCAGATGCCCTTCCATGGCAATGCCCCTGTCGGCAATCTTCCGCGCATTCCGTTTCTTTTGGAGCTCTGCCTTAAGCTTTTGCTCCTTTTTCCTCTCCGCCGTCTTCTTTTTCTTAATCTTTGTAAGCTCCTCTTCATTCAGGCGGCGCATCTTGCGGCTCCCTCTCACCAAGAGCTTTTGGATGGAACTGATTGCCGAGCGCGCCTTTGCCTGTTCCTTCTGATTTCCAAGGCTCGCCACCATCCGAAGGGATGCCATGCTGCGGCGCGCCTCGCCCATGGCAGACTGCACCTGCCCCTTTGAGCCGGCTCCCGCCACCTTTGCGTAAAGCCCGGACACGGAAAATGCCGATGCCGACACTTTGATGCGGCTCTTATTCTTCGCCGCCTTCATCTCCTCCGTCATCTTCTTCATCTGCTCAATCACACGCTTTTCTTCCGCAAACGGGTCGTCTTTCTCCTCCTGCCCGGGTACCGGCTCCTTCGCTGCCCACATCCGCACTCCGTCTTCCCCGATAAAAGCTCCCTGTGCAGGAAATCCTTCATTATCCTTAGAAAGCTGGGTCAACACCTGCCGCAAGATTGCTTTTCCCTTTTCTAACGACTCCGCGTCCGCCCCCATCTGCTCCAGCCACTCCGCCGATATGACCAGATGCTTTCCGCCTCCGAGGGCAGCCGCCGTACCTGCCAGATTATCTTCATCTATCCCGGTCCCGATGACAATGTGAACCTTCGAAAAATCTTTCTGTAAAGTTGCCAGTTCCTGAACCACTGCTTTTCTAAGCACCGTCTGTTTCGGCCACCCCTCAGAAAGCGAAAACTCATCCTTCGCGGTTTCCGGCCTGACGCTGCCTGACAGCCCGGCAGGAACCTCCGCTCTCGGGGATGCCGCCTGGATATTCTTTCCCGCAATCTGCGTGACCGCACCGTTTATCCTGCTCATCAAATCCCTCCCATAGATAATACCGGGGGCTAAAGATAGCTTTGCCCCCATGACACGATTCTTTCTATATAATATATCGTCCGTTCTGCGGAAAAACTAACCGCTTTCCTTATTTATCACGGGATATGATATACACACTGCCCGCCGCGTCCTCCGCAGCATCCGCAGCAGTTATCTCTCCTTTTCGTATACCCCCTTCTGACCATGCATCCGTTTCTTCTATCTCTTTTCTCGCCTCACCCTCAATCTCCGGAGGAGCCTTTTTTACTTCCTGTCCTTTCTCCCAGACCTTTATCCGCTTATCCCCTTTTCCTTCCAGATAAATGGCCGAATCCTGCCGCTCCCTGACATCGCCGTCATATTCTTTTACTTTTTTAGAAAGCGGAAAGATAAAAGAATAGCTTTTTATGCGGATAGCATCTACGTCCAGCGGCGCATTTTCAAGTCCGAAAACTCCTTCGTACTCGCCGGTAAGACCCTTTTCCTCATCTACTACCTCCTGCAGATTGCCCGCATAGCACATCCCGCATTTTTTATCCGGTTCCACTGTAACATACAGATATCCGTTATCCAGCTCATAAACTTCCGTAACGCGCACATCGTCAACCTTAAGCCGGATATCGAACAGCGGAATCTTTCCCAGCCATCCGCCCATATAAGAACCATCAAGCCCTTCCAGAACAATCAGCGCAAGAATGACCGCCGCCACTATCCCTGCCGCTTTGATTGTCTGGCTCTTCGTAATCTCTTTCTTCGTCGCCTTGATGACCGAGACCGCCGCCTCCCTCATCTTTTCCTCCGACAAAAGCCCTTCCTTTTCCTCCGCAATCTTCTCCTCGGGAATCCCTTCCTTCAGCGCCTCGTAATATTCCTGGCACTTCTCGCACCCGGCAAGATGCTCCTCCACCATACTCTTGCTCTCCTCGCTGCACACATCATCCACATACAGCGGCAGCAAGTCTTTATTGACATTACACGGAATCCTGCTCATCATATACCTCCTTTATCTTCCTTTTGCTTAACTGCTACCTTTACCTCAGCTGCTGCCTTTACTTCAACGGCTGCCTTTACCTCAACTGCTCCCTGATCTTAAGCTTGGCTCTGTGGTACGTTACCCGCGCCCAGCTCTCGCTCTTCCCAAACACTTCCCCAATCTCCTTGTACGACAGCTCCCCCAGCGTCCGAAGGCCGAACACTTCCTTATACGGCTCTTCCAGGCAATGAAGTGCCTTATAGATTGAAAGCACCTCATCCCGCCGGACAGCCGCCGACTCTGCACTGCCTTCCTCCGCCCGGGGGCCTCCCTCCCGGACCTCCCCCGTAAGGCTCTTCTTCACGGTCTCAAACCGTTTCTTTCGGCGCACGTCGTCGATATACAGATTTTTCGCAATCTGGCACAGCCACGACTTCACCGAGCATTTCCCCTTAAAATGGTCAATCTCTTTAAGCGCCTTAAAAAAAGTCTCCTGGGTGATGTCCTCCGCCATGGACGGATTCCCGCTCATAGCAAGCACAAAAAGATATACGTCTTTAAAAAATCGTTCATATATGTCTTCAAAATCTATCTTCACTTCATCACCTCTTCTCCAATCCTCCCGTCCTCCACCCGCACGACTCTTGACCCGTACTTTGCAAGATTCGTATCATGGGTCACCATAACGACTGTCATCCCCCTTTGGTTCAATCCCTTAAGATACTCCATGACAATCCCTGAATTATACTGGTCTAAATTCCCTGTCGGCTCGTCCGCCAGCAAAATGCGAGGCTCATTCACGACCGCTCTCGCAATTGCCGCCCGCTGCTGCTCCCCTCCCGACATCTGGGAAATATACTTTCTCTCCAGATGTTCCATCCCAAACTCCAAAAGCAGCCGCCGCACCCTCTTCTCCCTTTCTCTGCGGGGCATCCCCGCATATCCCAAAGGAACAGCGATATTTTCCAGCACATTAAGCTGAGGTATCAGATGATACGCCTGAAACACAAAACCAATCTTCTGATTGCGGATTCTCGCACATTCCCTCTTTCCCAATCCGCGCACATCTTCATAGTCCAGCTCATAGCGCCCCGCCGTCGCCTCATCCAGAAGGCCGAGGATATTGAGCAGTGTAGATTTCCCGCTGCCCGACTCCCCGTATATGCAGACAAACTCTCCCTCTCCGATTGACAGGCTGACGCCCTTAAGCACCTCTGTCTTTACTGTTCCATTATGATACGTTTTCCCTATTTTATCCAGCAAAATCATAAAAGCCACCTCCCCTTATCCCGCCGGAGTCCACTCTCAGTGTCCATTCAAAAGCCCCGCAATCTCCCTGTTTTTTAACTTCCCAAAAATCAGGAAAGAGACAACGACTGTAATCGCGGCGCACACCATGCCACCAAGCAGACAGGTGCGGACATCCCCCCGGACATCAATATAGCCAATCATAATCCCCAGATCCGTGTAACAGGTAAGCACCCACCCAGCCAAAAGGCCCAGCACCGTACCAAAGCCGTTTAAAAACAGGATTTCCAGAAAAATCTCCCGGCACAACTGCCTCTCGTCTGCCCCGCACGCAAGCTCAATCCCGAACTCCTCCTCCCGATGCTCAAACAAAAGCCCGAATATCCCAAGCATCCCAAAGGAAAATGTAACCAGGCTTAAAATCCCTGCCTTATTTATCATTCCGATAGAGAGTTTCACTTTATAAGAGTGATTCTTAAGCTCCGTTTCCGGTGCATAGACCTGATAATGATATTTCTTTTCATGGGCGGCATACAAATATCTTTCTATCTCCCGGGAAACTGTTTCGGCATCCGCCAGCTCCGACGATTTCCACTCCGCATGGACCATGGCACCCGAAATCTCATCCTGCATCTGCTCCATATATTCCACAGGCGCAGCCACGCAGCCGCTCAGCGCAATTTCCTCTGTCTCCGTCTTCCACCTCTGGCTCTCCAGCTCCTCCGGCATCTTTTGCGCCTGCAATTCCGGAAACGGATTTACCCCTTTCTCCACGATTCCCTGCACTTCCCGCCCCCAGTAAGAAGACCCTTCCTTAAGCCCCGCCTGACTGTAATCCAAAAGAATCACCAGAAACTCATAATTTTCTTCCTTCCCGGCAAAAAACTGCGGAACCGCAACATAGAAAAATGTCTTATCACCCGTCAGCCCTTGGAGCTTTTCGTAATCCTCCTTCGTAAACGCCTGCCCGTCAGGTGTGTCCCCGTCACTGTAAATCCCCAGGACCAGGTCCCTCTCCTGCCCCTTTCTTGCCGCCTCTTCTCCCGACAGCGAATAAAACAAATTTGCCGAATACACGAACACACTCATTCCAAGGGCAATCTCCGCAATCATCAATATAGAAATCCGTCTGTTCCACCACAACGTCCGCAATACCTTCCCGACAATATACTTCATTGCATATCCCTCACTCTAAGCATCATGCTGATTGATTTCCTCCTGACCGCCCGCATCGCCGCCCACGTCAGAATCCCGCACATGAGAAACGACATTACCGAAAACGCAAACACTGCCTCTCTGTCCAAAACTACCGCGCTGCCTAATCCAAAAATCTTCGCCAGCGGAAAAGCAGTAAGAAGGACAAGGCTTACAGCGGCGGCTGTAAGCATCAGCGTCTCAAAAAGCAGACACAATTTCACTTCCCCTTCCGCCGCCCCCAGCGCCATATTGACCCCAATCACCTGCTGCTCATTTTCCAGTTTTCCCGTGAGAACGATGCTCTCATTCAGTATGAAAAACAAAAGCGCCGCTCCCGCCGCAGCTCCCCTCAGAAACCTCCATCGCATCTTTGCCGCAAGCGCATTTTCATAAAGGGTTTCCCCTTGCGTAACTTCCAGTATCTCCGCCGTCTCATCCGCACCTTCAATCTGCCGCGCGATGCCTTTTGCCGCTCCTTTTTCCGCCGCAGCGTCCTTCTCCCCAGCCGCAGCTCCTTTCGGGACAATGCAGGAAAACTGTATCAGGCTCTCTTTCCTGTACGCCCTTTCCATAGCACGGTAAGGAAGGATAATCCCGGAGTACTCATCCTCCATAAGTCCGATAACCTCAAACTGCTCCTCCCGGAGCTTAACTTTGTCCCCAATCCCGCAGGAATACTCCCTGGCATACCGCCGGTTCAACAGGCAGACATTCTCCCCGTTCTCAAATTCGTTCTCCGCAAACGTCCTGCCCGAGACCTTTGGCAGCGGATAAAAATAATGCCCGTCAATCCCTTCCACCAACACATACTGATGGTTCCATTCCGCCATATCCTCCTCGTAATATGCGCTGACAGACATCCCTTTCGCCGCCTCCTCATCTACGGCGTCAAACCTCTCCCCAAGCCAGTCAATCTGCACGGTGTTCTCCATCCCTTCAAACGTTGTATAATAAATCACCCGGTCCACCGACCTGATATTCGCGATGCAAAAAGCCGGAAGTAAAAGCCCCGCATAAAAGGAGAAAACGTATAAAACATACCGCCTTTTTTCAGCCCTGACTTTCTGGAAAACCTGATGGAACAAATATCTGATCCTCCTCATAATCCTTAAGCCTCCCCTTATGTCTCTCACTGTTTCTTAACGCATCGGAATATTTTCCCTGCCTTCGGCAGCACGATATAATACTCCCCCTGCGCCCCTTTCTTAATCTGCGGATATGTCTCATCCTCAAGCCCCTGTATATATGCGGCTGTCTCTTCATACCGCCCGTCCATGCCTAACACCATAACGGCTCCCGCGGCTCCCGAACAGCATACCAGCCTTTCTTCATCTATTATAAAATCCGTTATGTTAAATCCATAGGGCAGCTCACACACTTTTTCCAGCGCCTCCCCCTTTACCGCAAAAAGCCATTCCGGGGCATTAGTCGCGCCCCCAAAGCTGTCGTTTTCTTTATCGTAATACCGGATCATGGAATTTACCGCATAGATTTCATTCTCACGCCCAAAAACAGAACCGATAAAATTCTCTCCCGCCTCCTTTGCCTTTCCATCCCTGTACCAGTCAATCACGGAATTTTTTAACGAAAGCCCTGCAACATATATCCCTTCTTCACTGACAGCCAAATCCTCCGGCAGATAATCCGGATCAATCTCCTTTTTATTTTTCAGTTCCACTTCTCCAATATAAGCCAGCTCCCTGTCAAAGATCTGTATCCTCTGATTCCCCTGGTCGATGATATACACCTTGTCCTGATATCCCGCAATGGCTCCCGGCGCTGAAAACTCCCCTTCCCCGCTCCCGGTCTTCCCCACCTTTTTTATCACATTCCCTTCCCCGTCCGCCTTAACGACACAGTCATTTTCCCTGTCCGTGATGATTATCCCGTCTTCCCCGCACAAAATACCGCCCGGACGCAAGACCGCCCCGCATCTCCATTCTTCGCAGACATACTCCTGCTTATATACATCTTCCAGCGATGCCAGCGCCGAATCCTCCGCTTTCAAGACATCCTCATCATAAATTGGCAGCACCTTATCCTTTGACTCCTCCATCAGCCGGTAACTGTCACTCTTCTGGCATCCCGCCGCACAGACAGATGCCTGGCAGATAACACCACACAAAATCATCCTCTTTCCCATATAAAACCCCTTTCCGCGCAAAGACAACCGCTGTTCACTCTGTTCTCTTTACCTGTTAGACGAATGGCCTGTCATTTCGTTACAGCTTTTTTCAAAAAAACACAGGGAGATTACCGTACGCTTAATAATCTCCCTGTGCTGCTTTATCCACCGTGGTTATCCATTCCATATGCATTTTTATCATCTATGGCAGAAGTGCTTTCACCATCTTTTCATCAAAAGTTACCGATTCCACATGATCCGCCTCTATCTGATACAGCGCATTGGCTGCGATATGTTCGGCAGCCTGCTCAAGATCGCGGATCCCACTGGTATTTTTATAGATATCAATCACTGCTTCAAGACCATCCGCAGTCAGCATACATTCATGCTTATGCATTCCGATCCGCTTCATCACTTTCGGAAGGGCATACTTAGAAAAGATCACTTTCTTTTCCTCCGCCGTATAATCCGGAATCTCTATAACGGCAAAGCGCGACATCAAAGGCGCACTGATCTGTGACCTGTCATTGGCCGTCGCAATCGGGTAGACACCGCCTGTGGGAATCATACATTCAATGTAATTATCTGTAAATCCAAGATTATCAAGCAGTGTCAGAAGAACGTCGGCAGGATTGCCATTTCCTTTTCCTGCTGCCGCCTTATCAAGCTCATTGATAATGAATACCAGATTGGATTCCCCCGCCATAGAGAATGCTTCCATGATAATTCCCGGCTTTGCATTGGCATAGATTCTGGAACTTCCGGTAAGCTGCTCGGGGTCATTGATGGAACTCATATCAAGCGTTGTCCACGGCAGCTTTAAGATACGTGCCACTGCATAGGCAATCTGGGACTTTCCGGTTCCTGCCGGACCAATGAGAAGCAGTCCATATGCCGGCAGAGTATGAGTCCTGTTGATCTGGATGATCGTCTCGATGATCCTCTGCTTCACCCGTTCCATACCATAGAGTTCTTCATTAAGGATACGGCGCGCTTCCTCAACATCTATCCGCTCAAAATAATTATTCTTCCACCGGACATTCATCATGATGGAAAGAGCACGCTGAGCATGACGGCGCTCCTCCTGCGACACCTCACCGGAACGTGCCACGGCTAGATTCCTCCTTGCCCACAGACGGATATTGTCGGGAAGCGTCCTTCCCGCACAGTTCATAAAATCTGTAATGCTCTGGATACTGGTAAGTTTCATACTGTCGCCGGTCTCTTCCTTATCTTCATCCTCCGCTTCATCCTCCGGCGCATGACTTGAAAGAAGGCGTTCGATCATAAACTGTAAAAAGCCATCTTCCGCCGAGAGCTTAGCCGCTCCGCCAAAAGCAATTTCCCGTATCTTATATACAATATATCTGTCCTCCTGCACCGCACCGGAAAGACGCACGCTGATGCGGTTTTCTCCCAGCCATTTCAGGAGGCTTACAAAGCGGGCATCAAGCTGTAAGATGTCTGCACTCACAACTTTCGCTTCCCCTTTTAATTCAAAAGCCGTCCTATTTGCCGGATTGGCAAATACTCCGCAGGAGTGGTGTTTTAGTCCCGCATGGCTGTTATCCAGAACAAGGATCGGATGCTCTGCAGACGCTTCCGGCTCGTTTGTATGAAGTATGGTGTATGTACATTCCGACACCTTTTCCCTCTCCGGCGAATTTTTAAAATCAAATACTGGCATGATCAGTTCCTCCCTAATTTTTCTTTAACACTTTAAAGAGCAGTACCAACGATAACGATATATTAACCCACATCTATGTAATAATCAATATATCTTTATGAAAACTTCGTATGCTTTCGTATGAAAACAGGCATGTAGCCAAGCGGGGCTCTTTCCTCCACATATTGCCCGCTTTCATTCGTCGTATATACTTCTCCTGTTAATCCGCTGGTCCATACACCTTCAGGCAGATATACCCGGCGGCTTCTGGCTTTGTACTCCATGACCGGCGCCGCCAGCACATGCGCTCCAAACAAATATTCATCCGAAAGCTCGTACGTGTTTGGGTCGTTGGGATACTCATACACCAAAGGCCTCATAAGAGGAGTTCCCGTCAATTTTGTAATTTCCAATTGCTCTTTAATATAAGGAATCAATTTATCTCTTATATCCAAATATTCACGCATAATCTGATATGCCTCTTCCCCAAAACTCCAGATTTCATTAGGACCTCCCGTATTACATTCTCCGGACATATCCTCCATATTCCCTTCTTTAACGTAGGGCTTTCTGTAACCGTGCATCCGCAGGACCGGGCAGAATACACCAAACTGAAACCAGCGGATCATCAGCTCCCGAAATTCTTCTTCCTCCCCGTCACCTCCGTAAAAGCCGCCTATATCCGTCGTCCAAAGAGGGATTGCGCACATCGCCATCCTAAGTCCCGCAGTAAGCTGTTTCCTGAAACTTTCAAATGTAGAGGGCACATCTCCGGACCATACCACAGCCTTCAGACGTTGCGTCCCAATCCATGCGCTCCGCACAAGGATCATGCCGTCACGGAGCCCGGCCTCAGACATCCGTTCTTCAATCCCGGCGCAGTAAGCATAAGGATAATAATTAGACATTTCCAGACCGTTTCCCATCCGAAATCTCATATTTTCATAATCATACGGATATATCTCCGGTTCGGCCTCATCAAGCCAAAAAGAAGAGATACCGCAGGAGACATAACTTTCTTTCAGCTTCTCCCACATGATATCGGCTGCCTCCGGATTCGTCATATCTACATAAGTCTCAGCACCGCGGCACATATAGAATACATCCGGCCCACGCTCTGCCTTTAACAGCCCGCCTGCTTCATCAAGTCTTTCATAATTTTCGCTTCTTCTGTCCACTGTCGGCCACACTGACACCATCAGACGAATCCCCATTTCTTCCAATTCCTTTACCATTTCCTCCGGTTCCGGGAAATATCGTTCGTCAAATCTCCAATCTCCCTGATACGGCCAGTGAAAATAATCCAGTACAAGGACAGACACGGGAATTTTCCGGCAGACGTGCTCCCGCGCGATAGCCAAAAGCTCCTCCTGCGAACCGTACCTGAGTTTGCTCTGCCACAAGCCAAATACCCATTCCGGCACATCCGGCATTCTCCCTGTAAGCTCTGTATAATTTTTCATTATTTCTGCCGGGCAGCCTCCCCCTATCACAATATAATCCAACTGCCTGCTGCGCTCTGCCATCCACAACGTCCTGTTTTTAACAAATTCCGCCCTTCCTACTGCCGGATTATTCCACAGGAATCCATAACCTAACGTGGATATATAGAAAGGAATTGTACATTTTGTATTTTTTTGGCAAAGGTCAACCGTACATCCCTTTAAGTCAAAACATCCCGTATTTTCCTGCCCCATACCATATATATGCTCTTCCATATTCGCCTCAAAGATGGTCTGAATCTGAAAACATTCTCCGCCGACCCCTTTATATTCCCGTCCCTTTTGAAAAGGCGGCATTCCCACGCTTTCATCAATCCACATCTCCCGTAAGATCCGAACATCCTCATAATAAAAAGTGAGCTTTCCGTTCCCTTCTACCCGAACCGTAAGCTTTCCATTCTGAAGCACTGCATCATTATCCGTTCTGTAAGCCTTTACCTTTGACCCTTCCTGTATCCCGAAAGTCAGACTATCATTCAAATTGTACTTCCTCTGCTCATCAATTGGCGTACAAAAAGAAGCCCTGACACGGATACTCTCCCTGCCACAAGCTTCCAGTAATACTTCCTCACCTCTATACGACCAACTCAACCGGCCATTTTCAATTCTATATTCCATCTTATCTCTCCATGTCTGGAGAACAGGTTCTATGTACTTATTTTTTGTTGCTGACTGTTATTCAAAATATTCACAGTTATTTGCAAACACTACGTTCAAGGGCAGATAATAATCATTTTGATTCGGCCTTCTTCCATAGCAGACATACTCGAACATCAACTGAACTGCCCGGTAGCTTTGCTGGGACAAATCCTGATATATGACTGCATCTATTGTGGAATTCTTAATATACGGCACGATCTCCGGATATATATCATATCCCAGGAGAATCTTGTTTTGCGTATTATTCTCCTCCAAATACTCTGCAACACATGCGAGATTACAGACAAAATCTACAATGACGTCCGGCCGTCTCTCCTTTAGTATCGCACGTATTTCCCTCTTTTCCTCCTCCGGCACCGGCGAAGTCCACGCATTCTCCAACATTCTGAGCTTCTTCTTTGACTTCGCAGCCATATCATAAAACCCGGCAAGCCGCTCTCCTACCACAAGCTTATCCTGATGATTATGCTCACTGATAAGAAGCTGCACTCTGCTCCCTGAAGGAGCAAGTTTACTTAACAGCTCCATCATCAGCTTCCCGCTTAGATAGTCGTTGCAGCCTACGCTGCAGATTGGCTGCACCTCTGGTATCCTCCGCGAAAAAAGAATAATGTTCCGGCCTCTTTCTGTCATCTCTTTAATATGCGGATATACATATTCATAGTGATAGCAAAAAATAATAAAGTTCTCGATTCCCTGCTCTTCCAGTTCTTTTAAATCATTAATCTGCTGCCTGGGTGCTTCTCTGTCCGAGTACCTTTTTATCATCTGCAGGCCATCGTCTTCATAATCAGCAACGGCCCTCTCGATTCCCTCATCTATTTCTCTGAAAAAATACTCAAAGCGCATAGAATAAAATCCTACGAACGCAATCTTATATTCCTTATGCTTTGCCAGATTCCTTGCATTATTATTCGTTCGGAAATTATATTCCTCCAGCGCTCGGAACACCCGCTCCTTTGTCTCCTCCGAAAAGGATCCTTTTTGATGCATAATATTATAAAGAGTCGTCCTTGAAAGCTTTAACTCCTTTGCCAATTGATTCATGGTCATACGATTCTTCATATTATTACTCATAGATCTGTCCCTGCTCTTTTTATTTACTCTTCCAGTAAACATGATATCTTCTGTCGCCGATGTCATACAGCGGAACCCAGATTATATCTTTACATTCATCTGCTCTGAATTCCAGCCTGCCTTCTTTTTCCTTCTTTTCCATCACTGGCATCATCAAGCCTTCGGAAATTTCCAAAAAATCACGGCTCTCCACGATTCCGGCAAGAATATAAGGACCGTACGCCCATGCTTTTATATCCTTAGAACCAGCGGTTTTCTCCGTTCTGACCAGGCAAGGGAACTGCACGGTCACCGTGTTCACTGTTTTTTCTCTCTTAATAATAATATAACCATCCAAGCCGCAATTTGCAATTGTTTTTCTATTATTTACCAGTACAGTATATTCCCCTTCACACCAATACGGACGTCTGAGTTTTATTATAAACTCTGCATCGCCTTTTATCTCCAGTTTGATATCTCCAGGACGCCCTTCTTCAACATACTGAACGATTTCCGTATCCTTTTCTTTCCACCTTGTTCCGGCCTTTATAAACAAGTTTACATACAATTCCTTATCTGTGTGAGCAAATACCGCTTCTGTATACTTCATCTGACTTTCCATTCCTGTGCCGTGACAGCAGGAATTTATAAACTTCGAATCTTTTTTGGCTCCCGGAGAAAGCGGGAAGAAATAGGTAGTCTCGCCTGTCGGCTTCTTATCAAATCCGGCAAGAATATGATTAAACATACACCGTTCATAGTAATCCATGTAAAATGACTGGGGATCATATCTGAAAAGCTCCTTTGTAAGTTTCAGCATATTATATGTAACACAGTATTCTGCTGTTGCCTGAGTCAAATGCTCTCCGGCTGCATCCGGCTCAAAAAGCATCTCATTCTCGCCAGCGCCCCCGTTTACATACACATGCCTCTCCGTTACCAGCTTCCAGAAAAATTCCGCCGCTTCATAATATCTTTTTTCACCGGTGACCTTAAAAAGCTCCATATAGCCAATAATCTGCGGAACGTGCTGATTCGCATGCATTCCCTCCAGCGTGTCCTTTTTTTCTGTCATAGGTACAAGCAGCCTGTCATTATTGAACATTTCTGCAGTTATAAGAAACTCTTTCTGCCCGGTAATTTCATACAGCTTGGTCAACGTTTCATTAAGTCCTCCAAACTCTCCGGCAATATAAGTGTCCCACATAAGATCACGCTCTGCCTTTGAAAGTCTTCTAAGCCTTTCATAAACCCAGTGTGCAGCTTTTACGGCAATCTCAAGAGCCTTCTCTTCTCCGGCTTCGCAATACGCATCCGTCAATCCGGCCAGCAATTTGTGCAGTGTATAATAAGGCGCCCAAATAGACGGATATTTTTCTCCTTTTTCCAACAATTCGAACTGCTCCTCAGAATATGCCCCAATGTATCCTTCATGATACCCCGGAAGTTTTTCAAACGCTTCCTGGCAAATCCCCAGTTCCTCAACCATATAATTAAGCTTCCTACGAATTACAGAATCGTCTGTCTCCCGCACACATAACGCTAAAGCTGACATATAGTGCCCTGTAGTATGTCCTCTTAACAGGCATTCCGGCGAATCCCACCCTTCCGGCGGCCTGGCTCCCTTTGTATCAAGTCCTGCTGCCTTTCGGAAATTGTACAGCATCTCATCTTCATTAACACTTTTAAAATATGCAACCGCCCGGCACATTGCATCATAAAATATACTGCCGGACTTCAGTTTCGTCTCTCCTTTGTCCATAACTGTAATTGCACATGCTGTGTCTGTTGTCTCACTCGGCACAATTTCTTTGACGTCAAGAAAAAGCTCTGCCGGAAGTTCTTCATCCTTCACTTTTCCGCGCAGCACGACTGAACCGCATGTCTCAAATATCTGCATATTTCCGCCTTCCCATTCGACTGCGCGGGAATACAGATGTCCGTTATCTCCTTTTAGTATGACTGCCCGAGGTAAAGTCACAAGAGTTCCTCTTTCTGCCCTTCTCGTTAAAGGGAGAACTTCGATAATCTCAATCTGGCTCTCCTCTTCCAGAATACATACCTCATATACCTTTTCTTTCTCAATACCCTCATAGCTGAACTTTCCTCTAAGGCATACTCTCCGATTGCCAATCCCATTCATCGGTCTTGTAACCGAACCATCTGGCTTCAGAAAAAGCTCATTGTCTGAACTCCAGGTAATCTTCGTACCATTTTCTCCCCATTCAGGAAGTTCAAGATCAAATTCCACTGTATTCAGGTTTCCAAGATATATCTTCTTAATATCTTCATCTATAATTGCTTCTGCTGTTTTTATATCTACCATCACAATTCCTCCCTGACCCCAAATCTTTTCCTACCCTTTAACCGAGCCGCTTGTCAGACCGGATACAAGGGATTTTCTCATAAGTAAAAACAGAATAACAATCGGTATGATCACCATAGTTGCCGTTGCCATTAATGAATTCCAGTTCACACCGTACCTTCCGATCGATTTGTACATCATAACTGTCATCGGAAGTTTCTCGCCATCTGAAAGGAATGTCATAGAAGCCATCAGATCACCCCAGGCAGACATAAATGCAAATGAAGCACAGGCGAATATCCCCGGATAAGCATTCGGCAGAATCACCTTAAAAAAGCAGTTAAATCTATTACAGCCGTCTACGATCGACGCCTCTTCCAGTTCCTTAGGTATAGCCGCAAAATATGGCCTTAATATAATGATCGACATCGGAATAGAAAAGAGTGCATCAAACAAGATAACCGACGCATAACTGCCTGTAATCCCTAGCTTATTAAAAGTCTGCAGCATAGGCGCAAGGAACATGACCATCGGCAGCATCTGTGTAATCGTCAGGATCAGTATCATGACTCTTTTTCTCTTCATCCGGTATCTTGCTAACCCGTATGCCGCAAACATAGCCAAAACTGTAGAAATAACAGTTGCCCCAACAGAAATGATCATACTGTTTTTTAAGTAAGAAAACATAGAGATTCCGTCATGAACTGTAAACTGGGTAATATAAGCTTCCATAGAAAAGCTTTCCGGCCAGAAAGTAGGCACTATGCTGAATATCTCACTCTTTGTCTTAAATGATGTAATAACCATCCAGTAAAGCGGGAACAGATAAATCAATGTAAACGCTATAGCCAGACTTGTACAGGAATACTTCTTAATTGATTTTACCGCAGACTTATCCACACTGCTCCTCCTCTCTCATTACCAATTGGGAATAGAATATCGCAACCACAAATATGATCAGAAAATACACATTCGCCATCGCACTGCCTTTTCCAAAATCAAAGGTCGTAAAATTCTCCTGATAGATCAAAGTCGATATCATCTCTGTTGCATGATTCGGTCCTCCCTGTGTCATACCTACAATCAGGTCATATGCCTTAAATGTATAGATAAATCCGATTGTTACAGCACTGACCATGGTAGTTTTAAGAAGCGGAAGCGTAATGTACTTAAGACTTTGAAACTTTCCTGCACCGTCAATCCTTGCCGCTTCATATACCTCATCTGAAATCGTTGTCATTCCAGTCAGGACAAGCAGCATGTTAAAAGGAATCCCCACCCATATATTTGTAACTGTTACAGCTATAAATGCATACTTGGGTTCATTCAGCCACTGTATCGGCTTATCGATCAGATGAAGGTTCTGCAGGCAATAATTGATAACTCCGGAATCACTCGCCCAGAGCCACTTCCAGATAATACCGATAACAAGCATCGGCATAACCCAGGCAATCAATGTAAGCCCACTGGTAATATTGGCACCCGGAAACTTTTTATTAAAAAACAAAGCCAATAAAAATCCAATCCCAAGCTGAAACACAATGCAGATAATCGTATAAATAAATGTGTTAGAAACAGAGCTTATAAACAATGTGTCCGAAAATATATTCTTATAATTTTCAAATCCGACAAAATCTTTTACCCCGTTTTGGAATGTAGAAATATCATATTTCTGCAGGCTGATCAATATATTATACACAATCGGATATAGCACGAATAAAAGAATAAATATAACTGCAGGCAGTACATACAAATATCCTACTATTTCATCAGACAGCCTTTTGTGCATTTTATTTTTCTTTATCTTACTCACAGATACACCACCTCTTTAAAAACAGGTGCTCTTTATTATAAGCACCTGTAAACTTTTAGTTATCTATATATTCCTGCATAGCTGCGACTCCGTTTGCAGCCGCTTTTTCCGCTGATACGCCGGTGCCTACCTCCTGCAGCATATCACGGAGCACTTGCGATATCTGCGGCCAGATCGGGGAAGGCCCTCTTGTCTTGGCAACTTCCATATTTTCAACAAATACTTTCATGATGGAATCATTTGTAAAATATTCATCCTCCATTGCAAATGTCTTCACCGTAGGAATCATACCGGATTTTTTGCAGTAGTCGTTCATCATCTCTTTATTATAAAGACTTTTCACGCACTCCCACGAACCTTCAATATTATCATTATTCACAATTGCAAGATTCTCTCCTCCGATAACCGTCGCGCTTTTGCCGGTATCATCACAAGACGGAATTGGAGCGAATTTATAAGAAAAAGCCGCATCCTTTTCAAGCTCCGGAATCCTCCAGTTGCCGTCAATATACATAGCTGCACGTCCCGCTGTAAATTGTCCGTATGCATCATTCTGCCCCCAGCCAAACGCTTCTTTGCTCATAGAACCGTCATCTACAAGGTTCTGATACAATCCCAATGCTTTATCCGCCCCCTGGTCCAGAGTATTCCAATCTGCACCTGCCTCATATAAAAACGGCATCAAAGAATAGGTAGACCCCTCATCATCAATTGCATTGATCGCGAATCCATAAGTACTTTCATTTGTAAGTGCTTTCGCATATTCGCGCAGTTCGCTCCAGGTTGCCGGCGGCTCCTTATATCCGGCTTCCTTCAGCATATCTTCATTGTACACAAGTACAAGATTATTCGCATTCAGCGGAAGTCCGTAGAGCTTATCTTCGTATTTGCAGGACTCTAACGGACCATCATAAAACTCCAGCTTACCCATCTCACTTTTAACTCTGTCCGTCAAATCAGCAAAAATCCCCATTGCTGAAAATGATGCATGATCACAGCCGTCCACCTGGATGATATCCGGCAGGCTCTTGCTCTGTGCCGCAATTGTAATCTTACTTACAAGCTGTGCAAATGGAATCTGCTCAATCTTTACCGTATACTTATCTGAACTTTCTGAAAAAGCATCAACCGCATCATAAAAAGCTTTTCCGTATGAGTTTTCCTTTGACATAAATGTCCACATGACAAGTTCCTTTTTTTCGCCTTCAGAAGTCTCCTCTTTTTTCTCTTCCGAACCTCCGCAGCCTGCCAGAAGCGCTGTTGCCATAGTTAATACAATACCCGCAGCCATCAGTCGTTTTCTCAAACTTTTTTTCTTCATTAACCTTGTTCCTCCTTTTAATCATCTTTAATTTACACGTGTTAACTAATGATGAAAAAATATAGTTTACACGCGTTAAGTAAACTATATTTTATTATAATCATAATTTTAACTTCGTCAATACTTTTCATTTACATATTAGAATTTTTGTGAATACTCCTATATTTTTTTTAATTTTTTGTTTATTTTAACCAAAACGGCCATTTTTCAAATATATACTTTTTATTATGGTCTGTCATCTCTTGTGCTATTCCGGACGAATTCCAGACAAAACAAGAGGACAAAACCCCGCCCCCTAAATTTTTCGCTTATCAGTCTATTTTCATGTTTGCTTTTTCATCTTATTCAGATAATATTTTACCCTGTCTATTGTCCAGCCAAGTTCCTGCGCCATCTCTTTTTGTATAAGCCTCGGATTATGTGCTACAACCCTCAATACAGCTTTATCCTCTTCTGTAGACTGCTGGCAGGAGTCTTGGGTAGTTAGGGCAGCTCTTTGGGTAGTTTGGATAGTGTCAAGAAATTCCTGAGTTTTCAGTTCCTTATTCCCACGGTACATATTCACCCGGAAATCTCATCGCCTTTCAGACTGGTGTCACAAAGGCACTTTCTACAATGCCAAAAACTTTTGTGTTCACAAATATCATTGTAGAAGACCAATGCCTGTGGAAAGATAGGTCATGTGCGGCTTGGATAAAGAGAAAGAAAATCCCCATCTGCACTTCGGCGTGAATGTTTTCAGCTTTTACCCTGGCCATCCCGTCCTGTCTCCCGAGCAGATGCACGGAATTACGAAAAACTTACAGAACCGCCAATTCGGGCAGGGCTTGATTTTTCTCTCTCCCCATGCTATACTCATGTCTGTTGTAAAGTCCTCAAAAACCAAGGTCTTATAGGGCTTTCCGCCGATTCCCGGCGTTAAATGAATCGTGTGTTCGAGACCTTCCACACGTAAAACAAAACTAAAGGAGAACAAAATCATGAAAAACAACAACGTAACTTTCTTAACCCAGGCGGCTATGATTGCCGCTATCTATGTCGTATTGACACTATTATTCCGGCCTATCTCTTTCGGAGAAATCCAGGTCCGCATTTCCGAGGCCCTCACCATACTGCCGCTCTTTACCCCTGCCGCTGTGCCGGGCGTCTTTGTCGGCTGCCTGATTGCCAACATCATCGGAGGCGGCATATTGCCGGATATCATTTTCGGAAGTCTGGCAACGCTTATCGGGGCTGTACTGACATATCGCCTCAGAGAGCGCACGCCGATTTTAGCGCCGATCCCTCCAATTGCAGCCAATACGGTCATCGTGCCTTTCGTACTGTTCTACGGATACGGAGTTAATCTGCCGATTCCGTTTATGATGCTTACCGTCGGCATCGGAGAAATGCTTTCCTGCGGGGTGCTTGGACTTTTATTATACACTGCCCTTAGGAGATACCGAACAATTTTGTTCCGCCCAACTCCGGTTTAATCTGATAGCCAGGAAATAACCACCAGAATAAAGAGACATAACGCATTCGAAAATGTGCGTTATGCCTCTTATTTTATTGCTTTATAACTTTAAAACACTCTCTACGCAATATAAGTATGTCCGCTTTCCTCCGTCATCTCTTCCATCTCTTTCTGAGAGGCAGTGTGTCTCTCCCCGTCATCAACATCTATATACGTAATTCTTGTCTCTGTATATCCCACCAGGATAATTGCCTCATTCGCATTTTTCATTGCTATTACAGGTTTATCCTGATTAATAATATATAGCAGTTCTTCCGGTGTACATCCTGTCAGATCCAGGCCTGTCCCGCCGCTAAGCTGCGATACTGCTTCCAGCGGAGCCGCTCCCGCATTGAGCTGGCTTCTTATACTGTCAATCAGCGCCCCCTTTCCGCTGATCGAATAACGCAAGTCTCGGTTTCCCCGCTCCCAGATATATTCCTGTCTGTCAGAAACCACAACTCCGTTATATTCGTCCGCCTGTATCACAGCCTCCCCTGCTCTCTCGGTGATTCCCTGCAATTCCCCATGTCCGTACACAAGATAATGCTCCTCTTTCGGTTCCTCATCAAAAGAAAATACTCTCGGCTTTTCAAACAACGCTTGCTTGGGAAGCAATATCTTCGGCTTCTCATCTTCAATCCCATCACCAAAAACAATCCGCAACTGCCGCTGTTTCAATGAGGTTGTATAAGAACCAAGTGTTATGTTATTTTCTTCAGGCTCTTCATTATTCGTAATATATTCTTCAATAATGGAATTGTACACATTTCCGCTCTTTGCCACCCGGTTAAGTGTGATCATATTGCCGTCGAACTGTGTACTGAGGATATAAGTTCCCTCGCTCTCATAGGTCTTGACGACTTTTCCTTTACTACTCCGTATCTCAATCCGATACATTGGCGCCACACTCTCTCCGGACAGTGTGGTCCCCTCATCCTCTTTACGCGTGATTCCATATACAAAATCCGTATCCATAAATCCAAGGGGTACGATACTCTGTCCTTCTTCACATTCCATTTCCCGTTTCTTTCCGCTGGCAAACGTAAGCACCGTTACCTCTCTGGATACATCTTGCTGCTTTCCGCTTCGATACGCCATTCGTGTTCCGTCCTCGGATATGATATACTGTCCGTCCTTCAGATCATTGGCCAGCTCAATCATCCTGCCCTTACCGACCTCTATCTGATAAAGTGTCCCATCCGTCAATACATACATCGTATCCTGCGCTACACTATAGCAGATCAGCTTGCCAAGCTCCAGCGCCACATGCCCGTAGGACTTTTTTGTAGAAATAAACGATTTTTCTTCTACACATCCTTCAGCAGCATTATAATAATATACCGCAACACCTACTTCCCCTTCATGCTCTCCCCGATTCATATATCCGTATACCGCAAAGGAAAAGTTCCCTTTTTTATCCATATCCAAAATCTTTATACTATGCTGAGCTGTCAGATTCCTGTCGTCCTCACCTTCTCCGGATGTAAAGCTGAATACCAGCGACAATTCATCTGCCTTCTTATCGTAATTCCACAGCTCATCTGCCTGCACAAACGCCACCTTCGTCCCATCTTTATCTGTCATATACGGCATATTCGGATTGACAATGCCAAGAAGCAGCCCTTTCTCATTCAAGACCTTTTTCGTTACATCAAAGACTTGCTCCATCGTTCGGTCATAATCCAGCAAAAGCACTCTCTTATTCTCCGGTTTATAGCGAATGCGGAAAAATTCCTTTACTTTATATATATCTTCTTCATTTTCCTCGCCCTTGCCGCGAATGCGGTACTGCAACTGGACGGAACAGGAAGTATTATTGATTTCCTTTATCATCCATCTCTCACTGCCCTCCACCTGTGGCTCCAGATCCCCCCAAGTCACGTGCTCATAGTCCGAATGGATCGTCACATGCTGCAGTGTAGAATTATCCCCTGTCTCATCCGGCTCAATGGCCGTTCCGATGCCGACGCCCTCTGCTTTGATCAGAGAATTCTCATGAAAGTCCTTTATATAGTTCAGATATTCCAGTATATGCTTGTCCTTCTCATCTACAATCCTTGTATAATAGTAAACAGACTTTCCCTGGGAAAGCTTCAGCACGACCTCAAGGACCCGTTCCTTGGCGATCACCGTCAAATCCTGCATAGCCACTGACACGGATTCTCCCGGATTTTCCACCTCCGCCTCCAAAAACTTTTCTTTGCCGTCCAGGGAAAATACCCGAAACTGCATACTGCTGATTTCATTATCATAGGGGTTCAATTGTACCTCGATCTTACCGTTAGCCACTGGTGTAATCGTATCTCGCAGAGAGGAGACTTCCATCTCCTGCACATATCCCGGTACACAATTCACAGAATAACCATTGCTGGAAAATGATACCTGCGGAAGCGTAGCTCCGTCCATATCCGCCGTCATACTTCCCTTTCCCCGGTTCGTATAATATCCGAATACCGTTGATGAAATTATAAATATTATAATTAAAAGAACCGCTTCCTGCAGATATCTTTTTAGCTTTCTCCTGTTCATTCACTACCTCTCATCTATCTGACAGCCTGCCAAGCGTCGGCATTACGTGGAAAAACTCTTCACAGACCGCTATACTCTCTCCGGCACGTCTACTGCCCGATGCATTCCCTGATTTCACCGCCCGGATCAATATATTTTTTGGCGTATGTTCCATATCGATGAATTCCAACACTTGTACATGATATCCCGCTCTCTCCAGGTACTGTGCCCGCAGCCCGTCCGTCAAAAGCGCCGCCATACGCTCCTTTAAGATGCCATACTTTATAACCGGCTCAAGTGCCAGAAGACGTTCGTCCCCGCACTTTTTTGCCCTCTCTATCTGCCCGTTCAGTTCATGCTGGCAACAAGGCACAGACAGGATAACCCTCGCATCCCACTCTATGGCTTTCGCCAGTGCATAATCCGTGGCCGTGTCACAGGCATGAAGCGTGACCACCAGATCTACTTGACTGCCGCCTGTATAATCTGCAATATTACCTTTCATAAACGTCAACTTTTCGTAGCCATATTTAACCGCCAGTTCACTGCAATGCCTGATAACTTCCTCCTTGAGATCCAGACCGATAATACGGATGTCATATCCCTTAAGCTCATGCAGATAATAGTACATGGCAAATGTCAGATAAGACTTTCCGCAGCCGAAATCAAGCACTGTAATCTCCCGTTCTTTCGGAAGCTGCGGCAGGACATCCTCGATAAATTCCAAAAACCGATTAATCTGCCGGAATTTATCAAACCTCGCGTTTATAATCTTGCCTTCCTTCGTCATCACTCCAAGATCGATAAGGAAAGGAACCTCAACCCCTTCTTCTAAGATATATCTCTTTTTTCGGTTATGTGAAAGGGTTTTTACAGGCGTTGACGAAGCATTTTGTTTCTTTTTAATTGTAACCTTACCTTTTTTGCTTACCAATACTGTATACAATTCAGTACCGCTCTCCAACTGCATCTGCCGGAAATTTCCCATATATTCTGCAATCCTGTCCGCAGCCCTGGCTGCATCCAGATTTTCATGGAACGCCTGATTGTTCCGAAACATCTCAATCTGGAACATCAGACGCCCTTTCTGCCTTACCGGGCGTACCTTCACCTTTGCCCCCTGCGCCTTATCCCTTGGATTACTCAAGACCGCAGATACAAAATCCTTATTCAGATCCTCCTGTAAGATATATGTTAATTCATCCATATTTCCTGTCCACCCGGTTCGTTTTTCTTATTTTATCTTAATTGTCACAGATTTTTTCTTATTGCTTCCGTCCGTAGCCTTTGCTGTGATTTTGACTTTTTTCCCTTTTCCTGCCTTGTATGCAGTCACTTTTCCCGCGCTGCTTACTTTCGCATATTTCTTGTTACTGCTTTCCCATACTACCTTTTTATTAGCACCTTTGGCAGCCGTAACCTTTGCCTTAAGCTTCAGACTCTTTCCTGCTTTCACCGTTTTCTTTCCGGAAATAGAAAGCTTCTTTACTGCGCCCTTCATACTTTTAATCTTAAACGTTGCCTTCGCTCCGCTGCCATCCTTCGCTGTCGCGGTGATCGTCACGGACTTTCCTCCGGAATTTTTCTTCATCGTAACGACGCCGTCTTTGTTGACTGTCGCCACCTTCGGATTGCTTGATTTCCAATCAACGCCCTTATTCGCAGCATTAGAAGGCTGTATATTCAAGGTAAGCTTAATCTTCTTCCCTGCCGCAATCTGCTTTGATATACCTGTAATCTTTATTTTCTCCATCTTTAAAGAAGAAGTAATTGGAGACACGGTCCCAGCGGATGATTTCTGAACTTTTCGAATCAGCAGACTATCAGAACCCGCTGCGATATTCCTGACCTTTGTTCCGTCCGATGCCTGCCACTCATGACCTTCTCCCGCTGACGGCAAGCTGATCGTTAACTTTCGGTTGCGGGGTGTTTGAATGCGGTTCAGACTGCTGCATCTTTGCAATAATCCCGTAACGCCATCCTCGCTGCGTGCGCTGCCTATATCAAAATTGCCCAGATCTAATTCTGTCAGACTTCCGCATTCACTGAACAGGCTTCCAAAGTCCTCAACTTTACTTGTATCAAAACTGCTCAGATCAAGCTCCGTCAAGCTGTAACACTGATTAAACATCTGTTCCATATTGGTGACATTGCCCGTCTTAAAACCGCGCAAGTCCAGCCCGTCCAGACTGTGGCACATCACAAACATACGACGCATATCGGTAACATTTTGGGAATTGACATTGCCGAACTTTATGCTTTTGAGATTCTTGCATTCTTCAAACATACTGCTCATATCTTTGGCGCTGCCGGCATCAAAGCTGCTGAGATCTAAGCTTGTCAGATTCCTGCAGCGATGAAACATCAACCTCATGTTTGTTACATTACTCGTATCAAAGCTCCTTAAATCCAGTTCCTTTGCATCGCAATCCACAAACATCTGACTCATATTTGTAATGTTTTCAGTATTAAACTTATCTCCAAATTTAATACTTTCCGCCTTACTCGCACGGAACATGTGACCCATATTTGTGACATTACTCGTATCAAAACTGCTTAGATCCAGATTTTTACTATTGCATCCATCGAACATATTACTCATGTTCGTAACTTTTCCGGTATCAAACCCACTCAGATCCAGACTCTCCAGACTGACACACTCATGAAACATATGGCTCATATTCGTAACCTGACTGGTATCAAAACTTTTCCATGTCACACTTTTCAGATTCTTACAGCCACTGAAAAAACTCATCGTGTTTGTCAGCCCTTGTATATCTATCTCTGCCGACAAGATCTTGTCATGATTCCCCTTCCCATTATGCCACGGCGCCGTATTCCAGTTATACCCGCTGATATCTCCCTTGGCTGTCAGCTTTCCATTGCTGTCTATCCTCCAGATCATCGTTTTTCCTGCCGTCCCGCTGTCAATATCACCTTCCGCTGCACATACCCTCATCGGCATCACCGCCAGAAATCCTGCCAGGATAAACATTAACAACATTCCTTTAAATTTTCTCATAAGCCTTTCTCCTCTTTACTAAACAACTTCAAGTTACTGTATAAAATAAGTTTATCCTATCCCGCAACTGCTGTCAATGACAAGGATTTTATACTTTTGCACAGAAAACAGCGCCAATAAACTAAAAAATTCTATACAGCATATGCTGAATAGATGAAAAGATAGTGCTATAATGGATACAAATGTTGTATTTAGCAGAAAGCAGGTAATCATTGTGGACAAATTAGATATAAAGCTGTGGACACTTGCAGCGAGAGGGCAGATCGTTCCTGACCGTTCGCTCTTGAAAACTCCGGCGCAGATTAAAAAGATTAAAAAAAGTGCCGCCTTAAATACTGCGGTGCTTGACCATGTAGCCGGGCATATTCATGCAGGCATGAATACGGAAGAAATAGACCGGCTTGTCTATGACTTCACTACAAAGCATGGCGGCATTCCGGCGCCTCTTCACTATCAGGGTTTCCCAAAGAGCGTATGCACCTCCATCAACAATGTCATCTGCCACGGCATCCCGGACAAATACGAATTTTTAGAGGACGGAGACATTGTGAACATAGATGTCTCGACCATTTTGGACGGCTATTATTCCGACGCCTCCCGGATGTTTATGATTGGAGACCCCTCTCCCGAGGCCAAGCAGCTCGTGCGCGTATCAAGAGAATGTGTAGAGCTCGGTCTTAAAGCTGCAAAGCCATGGGGACACTTAGGCGATATCGCCCATGCAATCAACACCCACGCCCAGCGACACGGCTACTCCGTCGTAGAAGACATCGGCGGACACGGAATCGGCCTTGAATTCCACGAAGACCCTTTCGTCAGCTATGTCACGCCAAAAGGGACAGAGATGGTACTTGTACCCGGTATGATGTTTACCATCGAGCCTATGATCAATGAAGGAAGCTGTGATTTCTTCGTCGATGAGGATAACGGCTGGACAGTATATACCATTGACGACGGCCTGTCCGCCCAGACGGAATACATGGTTCTCGTAACCGAGACCGGTATAGAAGTATTGTCAAAATAAATTTACGGTTCAGCAATCACCAGATAGCTGAACCGTTTTTATTCTGTATCACTCACATAATTTTAACTGATATTCTCCACTACCAGCGCCGACTGCGCGCCCATATTTACTACCATCTCTCCGCTGCGGACCAGATATTCATCACGAGATACCGTATACCCCTTTACATAAGAATACATAAGCCTTTGCATCTTTCCTCTCATCGGCACTCCGATTCTCCAGACAGGAACAGTTACCTCCGCAAAGTCACTGTGATTATTAATGATTACAACAATCTGTTCATCTTCTGTAAAACGCCCATAGGCAAGTATATTATTCTCCTCGCATAAAAGCTGTATCGAACCGTTGCGCAGCGCCTGGCTGTTTTTATGGATGCGTATCATATCACGGTGAAAATCTATCAATTCCTGGTTCTCATTCCCCCACGGATAAGTACGCCGGTTATCAGGATCGGTAAACCCACATACACCCGCCTCATCTCCATAGTAGATCGTCGGCGCTCCAATCCATGTCATCTGCATGACAACCGCCTCACGCATAACCGCAAGATTCACATATTCCTCCGCCGCTTCCGGTCCTTTTTCTGCAACCCTGCCTACCACATGGTTCGTCCTTGTAAGGAATCTGGAATGGTCATGGTTGGATAATTCATTCATCGCCACCTCCAGAGACGGCGTGAGCATTCTTGACATGTAATGATTCATAGAACTCTTAAAATACTCTGCATTGCCCAGAAGATCTTCATTTCTCTCATCACTGTGCTTTTCCATACCGGTCAAAAACCAGGTAAGCGGCTCCATAAATGCATCATAATTCATTACACTGTCCCATTCATCGCCTTGAAGCCAACTGCTTGGATCTCCATAATGCTCCGCGAGAATCAGTGCATTCGGATTCGCTTCCTTAACTACCTTCCGAAACTTCTTCCAAAACTCGTGATTGTATTCGCTGCTGTGCCCGAGGTCAGCAGCCACATCCAGACGCCATCCGTCTACATTATAAGGCGGCGACACCCATTTTTTCCCAACCTTTAAGATATACTCCTCAAGGTCCTTTGAGCCTTCATAATTAAGCTTCGGCAGCGTATCATGACTCCACCAGCCGTCATAGCTTCCATTATACGGCCATTTCTCATCCCCATTGTCTCTGAAGTCAAAATAACTTCGGTATGGGCTTTCTGCACTTATATATGCACCGGGGGCATATTCCTCCTGATTTTCATAGATCCGTTCCCTGTCCATCCATTTATTAAAAGAACCGCAATGGTTGAACACACCGTCAAGAATTACTTTCATCCCTCTTTTGTGAAGTTCTTCCACAAGCTTTATAAACAATTCATTGCTTGCTTCCAGATTCTTAAGGCTGGCAACCCTTTTTTGGTATTTTGTCGCATTGGCATTATCCTTGTCTCCATCTACAAGAACCTCACCGCCATCCTCGACGATCACGCCAAAATGCGGGTCTATATAATCATAATCCTGAATATCATACTTATGATTGGAAGGCGAGACAAACAGAGGATTAAAATACAGGACCTCAACTCCCAGCTCCTGCAGGTAATCCAGCTTATCCATCACTCCCTTAAGGTCTCCGCCGTAAAACTCCCGGACGCCCATTGTGTCCGGATATTTATTCCAGTCCGCCACCCTCTTGCTGTAATCCCCGATATAGAAATATTCATTCGTCTCCACATCGTTTGATGAATCGCCATTGTAAAACCGATCCGTATAAATCTGGTACATGACAGCACCCCGGGCCCATTCCGGCGTGGAAAAACCTGGGACGATCCGAAAGTCATACAGAACAGAACGAACATCCGACACACCGCATCGATTAAAATAACATACCTGTTCTTTATCCGAGATTTCAAAGCAATAGCTAAAGGGCTCTTCCCCAAGTTTCCAGTCTATGGAGTAGTAATCGAACTCTCCCTCTACCGACTCTTTACTTATGTTATACCTGTCTTCGCCAACAACAAGGCAGACACGAACCGCATCTTCCTTTGCCGTCCGAAACCTCAATGTAACTATCTGATTACAATCCGGCTCCTGCGGCGATACATACCACCTGGAGCCATCGCAAAACAATGCCTGTTTATTCATGTGTTCTCGTCCCCTCAGTTACCTGCTGATTATTATACCCGTACCATCTCCCCGGAATTCTCGGGAATTCCTGATGGGAACAGTGCTTCAAACTCTTCCCTGGAAATCTTCTCCTTCTCCAAAAGAAGCTCCGCACATGCATGAAGTACACCATCGTACTCTCGTATAATCGCCTTCGCCTTCTTGTAACATTCATCAATGATACGCTTTACTTCCTGGTCGATGACTGTTGCAATACTCTCTCCATATCCTCTCTGTGCATGTGCAAGGTCGCGTCCGATAAACACCTCATCACTGTCATTATCATAATTGACAAGACCAACCGTCTCAGACATCCCGAACTTAGTCACCATCGACTTCGCAAGGCTGGTAGCCTGCTTAATGTCCTGTGAAGCACCTGTGGTAATATCGTCAAACACTTCCTCCTCCGCAACACGTCCGCCAAGAGATACGATAATATCCTGAAGCATCTTTCCCTTTGTATTAAACATCTCATCCTTTTCAGGAAGCGGCATCGTATAACCTCCCGCTCCTCCGGTCGGAATGATCGACACACTGTAGACCGGTCCTACATCCGGAAGCACATGGAACAAGATCGCATGACCCGCTTCATGAAATGCAGTAATCTTTTTCTCCTTGTCAGAGATAACCCGGCTCTTCTTCTCGGCACCGATACCTACTTTAACAAAAGCTTTTTTAATATCCTCCTGCATCAAAAATACCCGGTTATCCTTTGCCGCAAGTATAGCTGCTTCATTCAGAAGATTCTCAAGATCTGCACCTGTAAATCCCGCTGTCGTCTGAGCAATCTGCTTTAGATCAATCTCTTCGCTGAGAGGTTTTCCTTTCGCATGGACGGCAAGAATCTCCTCCCTGCCCTTTACATCCGGACGCCCGACCATAACCTTTCGGTCAAACCTTCCCGGACGCAAAATTGCAGGATCCAGGATATCAACCCTGTTCGTCGCTGCCATAACGATGATTCCTTCATTCACACCGAATCCATCCATCTCCACCAAAAGTTGGTTAAGAGTCTGCTCTCTCTCGTCATGTCCGCCGCCCATACCTGTACCTCTGCGGCGGGCAACTGCATCAATCTCATCTATAAATATAATACACGGCGCATTTTTCTTCGCTTCCTCAAACAAATCCCTGACACGGGAAGCACCCACGCCGACAAACATTTCTACAAAATCAGACCCGGAAATTGTAAAAAACGGAACTCCCGCCTCTCCCGCTACCGCCTTCGCAAGCAGCGTCTTTCCGGTTCCCGGCGGTCCTACAAGGAGGACGCCTTTGGGAATCCTTGCGCCAACCTGAATATATTTTTTGGGAGATTTCAGGAAATCCACAATCTCCTCCAGCTCCTCTTTCTCTTCCTGCAGCCCTGCCACCTTCGAAAAAGTCACGCTGTTTTCTCCGTCTCTGCTCAGCTTCGCCCGGCTCTTTCCAAAGTTCATTGCCTTCGCATTCGCACTGCCGCCCTGACGGTTCATAAGCATAAATATAAGTGCGATTCCGCCAATCATCAAAAGCATCGGGACAATCGTATTCGCAAACCAGCTCTCCTGTGGAACATTCGACATCGTATAATTCTCGATTCCATTATTCCTGAGAACTTTTTGGACCTCATTGACATCAGAAGCATAGAGATACCTTGTCTCCGTATCTGATCCATCCATGCCGCTTCTAAGCTCAATCTCAACCCGCCCGGTAGGGACATTCTTATTCTGGGTAATGTGAATAGACTTTACATCCTCGCCTGCGATTATCGATTCAAACTGTTTCCAATTTATCTCACTGTCCCTCTGATCCATCTGGTTCGTAAACCACAGGGCACCAAACAAAAATAATATAAACACCAGCACGCTCACGCCGCTGATTCCTCTGCTCCTTCTCTCGTTCAACTCCTAAGCCTCCTTCTACTCAACACCCTCTACAACACCGATGTATGGTAGATTTCTATATTTCTGTGCGTAATCAAGCCCGTACCCAACCACAAATTCATCTGGTATCTCGTATCCTACATAATCAACCTTCACATCCTTCACTCTGCGCTCCGGCTTGTCAAGAAGCGTACAGAGCTTTAAGCTTCCGGCATAATCTTCACTGATCTGCCGCCCGAGCTCTTCAATTCTCTTCGCAGCCTTCTCCTCCGGGATCAATACTTTTATTGTCTGCGCCATCCCTTTCTCCTCCGTAAATAGTAATTTCCAATATTCGTTCTGTATGGTCTGTAACTTGATATGCCTGACTCTTCCTGTAGCCTACGATCCACATGATCTCTCTTCCATCTGCCACAAGCCATATACTATCTCTGACTTCCCGTGGAATTTTGGCATTAATAAAGTACTGTTTTAGCTTCTGGGTCCTGCCCTCTTTATCTATCACTATATAATCCCCGGGCTTACGGTGTCTGATTTTTACAGTATTGCTAATTATATCATAATCAAACCAATTCGTGTAGTTTTTTTGCGAAAATGTTACCGAATCTACATTTTTTTTGATAAATCTCATCTGAAATACAGGTTTTTCTTCTCTTGCTGCTCCCTTTTTCTCCCGAATCCAAAGCCCCTCATAGTTTCGCACTGCCTCCAAACCGTACGGCAGATCCACTCTGCGTCCCACCTGACGCGTCAAAAGCTCCTGCAGCATTTTTACATGTATCTCTTCTATATCCTTACTTTTGCCGGCTGCACTGCAGACAATCCTATGAAGCACCCCGGATTTTAAAGCGCCCGGCACCTGTTCATACAACTCTTTTACAACAATTATTCTGTCATCTTCCTCCCTTTTCGTGCACGCCTTTACATATTTTTCTGTCTCCGATTCTATATATTGCCCAATACTTTGAAGCTTAGCGGCACACTCTGCAATATGAAGCACTGCTTTTTCATTAACATTCTCTTCCAGATATGGAAGCACGCGATTTCGAATCCGGTTCCTTGTATATCCCTCCTCCAGATTGGTTTCATCCGTACAATAAGATATTCCCCTTTTTTCTAGATATGATTCAATCTCTATGCGTTCCAGACAAAGTAACGGACGAATCCATACGCCATTTTTCGGCGAAATCCCCCCCATTCCTTTCAGGCCTGCCCCACGGCACAGATTCCACAGCACTGTCTCCGCATTATCATTCTTATGGTGTGCCAATGCAATGCATGTCCCCCCCTGCTGCCTCATTACTTTCACAAAGCAATCCCTTCTCACCTTGCGTCCTGCTTCCTCCAGTGTAAGTTTGTGTTCCTTTGCATAATCTTTCACATTTTCATGATATACAAAAAGCTCTACATTCTCCTTCTCACAGACGTCCCGCACATAAGCTTCGTCTCTGTCAGCCGTCCCCTCTCTCAATCCATGATGGATATGCACGGTAGCAATCTCAAAACCGATTTCTGACTTCAGCATTAAAAGCATAAAAAGCAGACATATGGAATCTGCTCCTCCCGATACGCCTGCAATCACTTTATCCTTCGCCCCTAGCATCTGCCATGCTCTAATATACTCTCTGACTTTCTTATACATTTTCCGACCTTTTGTTTAAAATATTATTAAATCACGTCTTAAATATATAAAATTTCTGTCCAAAATGCAAGTAATTATAATTTCCACAATCCAACCGCCATGATCGTCATATCGTCTGTGGGCTTCTCTCCGCTCGGGAGTTTGACACATTGAAATTCAAAAAAGTACTTCAAAGCCTTGATATAGGCTTATTTTTTTGTCTAATATTTAGATTTACTATCTAGTAATATTTAGTGATATATGATATAATAGTGACTAAGG
>Ga0209694_1000355_pt1 | contig 80490 bp, 74 predicted proteins | sample GluameincwithD2O_FD_187499 | JGI IMG/M metagenome (GOLD analysis project Ga0209694, IMG submission 187499) | Mouse cecum microbial communities from Vienna, Austria - Glucosamine amended microcosms incubated with D2O (SPAdes) (version 2) | ecosystem: Host-associated > Mammals > Digestive system >... | reverse complement strand
AAAAACCTGCCATAAGGGAGGTCTTAAAGTCATGCCCTCTATTGATAAACTCCGCCACAATATCAGGCACGCTGTTTCTCTGTCCGCTTTTTCTCCAAATCTGATACACAGAATCCGCTATTTTTTTCTCTATACAGTTACTTTCCGAGACTACTCAGTATGTCTCTTTTTACATTTCATATACTTTCCTATCTACATTGTACGGTTTTGCAATCACTTTTGCAACAAAATTTTTATTGAATCTGACCATAAAAAGACACCCCGGAATCCTCATTTCCGGGGTGTCTTTCATTACTTATTCTCTTTCACTATAATGATGCGCTTCTTCAAGCATCATATCTTTCACTTTCATCAGACGAATCTGTGAGCTTCTCTCGTTCTCGTCCAGCTTCATCGTGATATACTTGATCGTTGCCTGAGCTTCCGGGATTGTCACGTGCTCCAGCGCATTTACACGGCGTCTGGTCTTCTCGATCTCTGCCGCCATAAGCTGGCACGCTTTCTCTGTCTCCGCAAGTTTCAGCATATCCGGCAGGATATCTGCCAGAGATTTTACGGCACCATCCAGATCGCTGGATGTAAATGCGAAACCGTAGGAATAGATATCGTTCGCATCCGCAGTCCTTGTCTTTGTCTCGAAGACAGGAATATTAACGCTCATGACGTTCTTCTGTCCCACCTCAAGATTGACTTCCTGCTTCGGTGTCATAAGTGCTGTATTCAGTGTCGCCTCGTCCATTCCGGCCTTGGCTATGACAAAGTTCTTATTTGCAGAGAGGATTCCGGCTTCTACTTTCTGGCGAAGCGCCATGTTCTCCTTGACCAGATCCAGGAACTGACGCATCAGCTCATCACGTTTGTCCTTCAAGAGCTTATGCCCTCTTCTGGCTGTGACGAGTTTCCTCTTGGTCTTCGTCAGCTCCATACGGGTAGGAGTTATCTGTTTAGATGCCATTTAATAGGTCCCCCTTATATCAAAATTCCCGCCATGCCAGCTCGATTCCGCTTCGCTTCTTCTCGCTGCGGGCTGACGCCCTATGCATCTGCATAAAAACAGTCATTTGTATGCACGCATACATGCCTGTTTTCATACATCTGCGCATGGCTTACTGCTTACCATAATATTCATCTAAGAACTTGTCGTCTATACGTTTCAGCTCTGCTCTTGGCAGCATGGACAAGAGCTTCCAGCCGATTGACAGCGTTTCCTCGATAGACCTGTCGTTCGTATATCCCTGAGACACGTACTCTTTCTCGAACGCCTCGGCGAATTCCGCATACTTAAGGTCGATCTCGGTAAGAGCCGCCTCACCGAGGATGGTCATAAGCTCTTTCGCGTCCTTACCACGGGAGTAAGCTGCGAACAACTGGTTCATTGTATTTGCGTGGTCTGCCCTTGTCTTGCCCTCGCCGATACCTTTATCTTTCAGACGTGAAAGTGAAGGCAGTACGTCGATCGGCGGCTGTAAGCCCTTGCGGTACAGCTCACGGCTTAAGATTACCTGTCCCTCTGTGATGTATCCGGTAAGGTCAGGAATCGGGTGTGTCTTATCATCTTCCGGCATGGTCAGGATCGGGATCATGGTGATACTTCCATTCTTTCCTCTCTGACGTCCGGCTCTCTCATACATGGTCGCAAGGTCCGTGTACATATATCCAGGATATCCACGACGGCCTGGAACCTCTTTCTTAGCGGCGGAAATCTCACGAAGAGCGTCCGCATAGTTTGTGATATCCGTCAGGATAACCAGTACGTGCATATCCTTCTCGAAAGCAAGGTACTCTGCCGCGGTCAGCGCCATACGAGGCGTAGAGATACGCTCTACCGCCGGATCGTTCGCCAGGTTGATGAACAGGACAGTTCTGTCAATGGCTCCCGTCTCCTTAAAGGACTCGATAAAGTAGTTGGACTCCTCGAAGGTAATACCCATAGCCGCGAATACAACGGCGAAGTTCTCGTCCGTTCCGCGAACCTTCGCCTGTCTTGCGATCTGAGCCGCAAGCTGTGAGTGCGGCAGACCGGAACAGGAGAAGATAGGCAGCTTCTGTCCACGTACCAGTGTGTTCAGTCCGTCGATGGCGGATACACCTGTCTGAATAAACTCCTCAGGGTATACACGAGCCGCCGGGTTCATAGGCAGACCGTTGATATCTCTTCTTTCCTCCGGCAGGATCTCCGGACCGTCGTCGATCGGACGTCCCAGTCCGTCGAATACACGTCCGAGCATATCGCCGGACACCCCAAGCTCCATGCTCCGTCCAAGGAAACGTACTTTACTGTTACTTAAGTTGATACCGGCAGCATTCTCATAGAGCTGTACGACAACTTCACTGCCGTCTACTTCCAGTACCTTACAACGACGCTTCTCGCCGCTGGCAAGCTCGATCTCACCGAGTTCGTCGAATGCGACGCCTTCCACGCCCTTTACCATCATAAGCGGTCCGGCAACTTCCTGTATGGTTCTATACTCTTTTGGCATAATTAGAAGTCCTCCTTCCCAAACGCACCAGCAATCTCTGCGCTTAATTCATTCATAATCTTCTCGTATTCTGCCTCGATATTATCTGCCGTCGTGTATTTGTAACGGCCGATACGCTCTCTTACATCCATTCCAAGGAGAACCTTCATAGACGCGCCCTTTGAAAGCGCCTCTGTTGCCTGCTCGTAGAATGCAAGAACCAGCTTCATCATCAGATACTGCTTCCGAAGCGGTGTATAGGTATCTACCTCATGGAAGGAGTTCTGATGCAGAAAGTCCTCACGGATAGAGCGTGCCGCTTCCATCTTAAGACGATCTCCAGGAGACAGCGCATCCATACCTACCATCTGTACGATCTCTTCCAATGCCGCCTCTTCTGTCAGAAGGCTCATCATCTTCTGGCGTCCTTCCATCCAATCCTCTGACACGGTTCCGTTGAACCAGTCATGCATGTTATCCAGATACAGAGAATAACTGGTCAGCCAGTTGATCGCCGGGAAATGTCTCTTATAAGCAAGCGCCGCATCCAGTCCCCAGAATACCTTAACGATACGCAGGGTTGCCTGGGATACAGGCTCGGAAGTATCACCACCCGGAGGAGATACCGCACCGATTACAGACAGCGCGCCCTCTCTTGCATCCTTACCAAGGGAGATCACACGGCCGGCTCTCTCGTAGAACTCAGCCAGACGAGATCCAAGGTATGCAGGATAACCTTCCTCACCAGGCATCTCTTCCAGACGTCCGGACATCTCACGGAGCGCCTCTGCCCAACGGGAGGTGGAGTCAGCCATCAACGCCACGGAATATCCCATATCACGGAAATACTCTGCGATCGTGATACCTGTATAGATGGATGCCTCACGAGCCGCGAAAGGCATATCAGAAGTATTGGCGATCAGAACGGTTCTCTCCATCAATGAACGTCCCGTCTTCGGATCCTTCAGTTCCGGGAACTCGTTCAGAACGTCCGTCATCTCATTTCCACGCTCGCCGCAGCCGATATATACTACGATGTCAGCCTCAGCCCACTTCGCAAGCTGATGCTGGATAACTGTCTTACCGCTTCCGAATGGTCCCGGAACAGCCGCAACACCACCCTTTGCGATCGGGAAGAACATGTCTACAACTCTCTGTCCTGTTACAAGCGGTGCGTCCAGAGGAAGCTTCTTCACGTATGGACGGCCTTTACGAACCGGCCATCTCTGCATCATGGTAAGCTCTTTGTCGCCGTCCTTGGTCGTAACCACGGCAACAACCTCTTCCACTGTGAACTCGCCGGATTTGATCTCTTTTACCTTACCGGATACTCCGTAAGGAACCATGATCTTCTGCTCAACGACCTGTGTCTCCTGTACCGTACCCAGAACGTCGCCGGCTTCTACTTCGTCGCCGACCTTAGCAACCGGGACAAACGCCCACTTCTTATCTCTCTTCAGGGACGCAACCTCAACACCACGCTGAAGGTTATTTCCCGAAATCTTCATAATATCATCAAGCGGACGCTGAATTCCGTCATAAATGCTTGTGATAAGGCCAGGTCCAAGTTCAACGGACATAGGCGCGCCTGTAGATTCTACCGGCTCGCCGGGCCCAAGGCCAGATGTCTCCTCATATACCTGGATGGATGCCTCATCTCCATGCATCTCGATGATCTCTCCAATCAGGCGCCGCTCGCTGACACGTACAACGTCAGACATGTTCGCATCACGCATACCAGATGCGATGACCAGCGGTCCTGCTACTTTTTTAATCGTACCTGTACTACTCATTTGCACGAATCACCCTACCTTTCTACATTTTGCAACTTAGCGAGGTCTTTTCGAGCTTAGTTGCAAAGTACATCCTGCCGACTTGGCGAGGTTCTCTCGAGCCTAGTGGCGCGGATGTTTCATTATTTACGCAACTTAGCGAGGTCTTTTCGAGCTTAGTTGCAAAGTACATCCTGCCGACTTGGCGAGGTTCTCTCGAGCCTAGTGGCGCGGATGTTTCATCATTTACGCAACTTAGCGAGGTCTTTTCGAGCTTAGTTGCAAAGTACATCCTGCCGACTTGGCGAGGTTCTCTCGAGCCTAGTGGCGCGGATGTTTCATTATCACTGTTGTGAAAATACGATATCTGAACCTACGGCAATCTCCACCGACTTCTTAACTCCTGCAACTCCCGCTCCGGTATTGCCCGCAATACCCGGAATCTGGATGATCGCCGGAGTGATCTGCTCCTGATATCTCGAAATCTCATGCTTCAGCTCTGCCGCCCATCTCTCCGTAACATAGATCACTCCATATTTGCCGGAGGCGAGCCTTCCAAGCTTCTCTGCTGCTTCTTCCCGGGTACTTACTGGGAATGTGTCAAGACCCAGTGTCGCGAAGCCATAGATACTGTCATAGTCGCCTAATACTGCAATCCTATACATACATCTCCCTTACCCTTTCCCGGATTGAATCATCGGGTAAATCATTTAGTTTCCCGGAAAGTATGATTCGTACCGTTTTAATCTCATTCTGTCTCGCAATTACATAAGCCACTACCGGCCCTATGGTAAATGCATTATATTTCTGCGGACTGATCGTCTGGATGATGCGGTTGTCGCACCAACGCTCAAATGCTGACGGAGAATCGGCAAGCGCCTCTGCTCCCTCCGCATAAGCGGTTCCTGTCAGATACTCACGGATCGCATCCTGGCCGCTTAACGCCGCCTTAGATAACTGATCCACGCTGATGCTGCTGCATTCAGCCATCGCCCGCTTCATGAATTCCATTGATTTCGCGGTTTTCTGTGAACGCACGGCAATCTTGATGTCGGCAACTGCCACCGTAGACTCCGCATAATCGCGGATGATCGGTGCCTTCGCTGCTTTTCCCGCCGCATAGACTGCATCAAGCGCCGCCTTGTCGATGATCACATCGCACAACTGCCCGTCCCTGGTATGAAGAAGCGCCTCATACGCCTCTTCTGCCGCATGCTGCATACTCGCCGGAAGCTTTCCGAAATTCTTCTCTTCGACGATCTCTACCATCTCTTTTCCGGAAATCTCCACATCGTCATAGAAGATATGGCGTCCACTGTCGCTCGTGCACACTTCCTTGATTGCGGCTTTCAGGTTATGGAAAAGCTTCGGATAAGAAAGGACTGCGAAGTTGTCCATATCAATGGACAGCTCGCGCACAACCTCCCAGATCTTCTCCTCTTCCCTGGTCAGTATCGCCTCCGCATTTCCCGAAGTCTCACTGTCGCCCCATCCGCGCTCCTCCAGAAACTGCAGGCACTGCCCGTAGTCCTGGCAGGCGATCAGCTGGTCAATGACAGCGTTCGAGAACAGAGACACTTCCAAAGCACGTATGCGCGCAACCGCGTAGGTATATTGTTCACTCATCAGCGCCTCCTACGAAAATAACATACGATGAACCTTATCTGCTAATTCATCTCTCTTTGCATCAAACATTGCCCTCAACGTACAGTTCTCTTCAATACCGCCGTATACAAGGACGAAACCGTTCTCAATATTCATTCCTTTTCTGGATACCTTGAGGCTTCCGCCGTTTGCCTGTGCTTTCTGCTGGGCATCCTGCTCGAATCCTGTCGGCATCCTCTTAAGGTCATTCGCTGAGAAGAAGATCTCTCCCTCCTGGGACAGCGCATACTTGCCAAGCATCTTAAGGATCAGTTCAAAATACTCCTTATCACCCAGACCTGCCACTGTCTCATATGCCTTATCAAGCACTGCCGCGATCATCTCCTGCTTCGCTCCAAGGATCTTCGTTCTGCGCTGCAGGTCGATGGATGATACGACACGTTCTTTATAATTAGCCACTTCTGATGCTGATTTCTGGGAGATGCTGCTCTGCCGTTTTTCGGCTTCCGCCTTCGCCTGACTGAGGATGTCTTCCGCCTCGGCATTCGCTTTTGCCGTCTTTGCGTCGGCAGCTGCCTTCGCCTCATTCAGGATTTGACTTTTCATTTTATCTAATCCAGCCATAGCTATTTGCTCCTCCTATATCTGCCGCTTAGCAAGACTCTTTCGAGCCTGGCAGCAATGATGTTTTATTAAATCTGCACTGCGTTTACAGCCAGGATAGAGATCAGAAGTGCAAGAATTGCGTATGTCTCAACCATCGCCGGGAACAGCATAGCTTTACCGAACTGATCTGGCTTCTTCGCTACGATACCGATAGATGCAGCGGATGTCATTCCCTGATACTTACCGGAGATCAGGCCTACGATACCGATCGGCATACAAGCTGCCAGGATCAGAAGTCCTGTCTGCGGATCTAATGCAGCAGCGCCGCCGCCAAGAAGACCAACCTTAGACAATGTGATAAATCCAACCAGCAGTCCATAGATACCCTGTGTACCAGGAAGAAGCTGCATGATCAGAACCTTCGCGAATTTGCTTGGGTCTTCTGTTACAACTCCGGCTGCTGCCTGGCCTGCGATACCTACTCCGATCGCTGATCCTGCTCCTGCAAGAAATACTGCTACTGCTGCGCCAAGTAACGCATAAACAAGTCCTAAATTACTCCAAATACTCATGATAAAGTTTCCTCCTTAATATCTACATATTTTGTATCTGATTTGAATGGTTCAAATGGTTTTCCGCCGCCTTCATAGAACTTACCAAAGAATTCTACAAATTGCAGACGGTTCGTGTGCACATACGCACCAAGCAGGTTGATCGCCAAGTTCAGCACATGGCCGATCACGAATACGGCTATAAACCCGATCACACCTACGATTCCTTTGCCAAACATACTTCCCATCTGGTTTACTACGGATGCGATAACTCCCGTGGCAAGACCAAGCGCCAGCAGACGTGAGTAAGATAACACATCGCTGAGCCATCCTGTAATATTGTAAATGTCATACGCGCCGAGAGCGATCCGAAGCGCCGGATTCTTACTCTCGCGTCCGGACATCAGAAGCAGTCCTACCGCGCCGCCGATCGCCAACACCTTGGCAAGCATATTCAGGAACGGCGGGAATACGATCTTCGCCTGTGCAATGGATGCAAAGATATCTGACGGGATAAGCAGTAAGAGCAGTCCGATCAGAAATGCAAACCACAGTACAACGTCACAGAAGAAGTCCAGCACTTTGCCGTCCTTAAGTTCCATATATCCCTTGATCCCAAGTCCCACGAACAGGTGGACAACTCCAAAGGCAAGAGAATATACCAGAAGACGCATCGGGTCGTTCAGCGGAATAAACCACAGCGCCGGCACGGTAACCAGCTTGCCGAAGAATACCTCTGATACGATGTCTACAACATTTCCAAAATATCCGCCGAATAAGACTCCCCATACCATCGTGGATACACCACAGTACATGAACATCTTCATCGACTTGCGAAGCCCCGCTTCCATACGCGGGAATTTCTTCAATACCACAAAACATGCCACCGCAATGATCGCACCGTATGCGGCGTCGGATAACATCATACCGAAGAAGAACACATAGAAGAACGACATGATGGTCGTCGGATCGAACTCTCCCTTGTGAGGCAGTCCGTAAGAACCAAGCACGCCCTCCACGCTTGACGAGAACCCGTTATTCTCAAGGATTACCGGCGGTTCTTCGTCTTCTTTCAGTTCTTCCACATCGATCACGCAGTCAAAAGACTCGCCGATCGCTTTCTGCACGGCAGGGACTACCTTTGAAGCCGCGTAACCGCTGATCACAAATGTCCTCTGTGATTGCGGAAGCGTTCCAAGAACCTCATACTTATCTGCCCTCATCCGGAAATAATCCCCGATGATCTTAAGCTCTTCCCTGGAAGCCGAATATCCCTTGATCTCTTCCTCGATCTTTGTAATCTCACTATTCAGTTCTTTGATCTTTCCTTCCAGATCAGCCTTCTTCACAGAAGGAACCTTACCTGTCACTTGCGAAGGTCTGGCAAAACCTCCGGACCTTAAGGCGTCTTCCACCTTTGTCTCTTCTTCCCTAAGACAAAAAACGCTCAGATAGGCCGCGTCCTTATCGCTGTTGATGATCTTGACATCAATAGCTTCTACCTGGGGCTCACGCTTTGCAACCAGTTCATATACTGATTCCAGCGTAGTCTCTCCCGGCATTGTCCCTAACAGCATTGCTACTTTGTCCGTGCCCTTGAACTTCATCGGCACATCCAATGCAAGCCATGGACGAAGCGACTCAATCTGATTCTCCAGTTTTAGAATATTCGCCTTATTCTCTGCTATCTCCTTGTTACATGCCACCAGTCGGTTTACCTTCGAAATGATCTCGCCTTTGCTGTCGGCAATCTCGGCAAACTTCTTCTTGTCGATCAGCTTCTTACCCTCCAGGCTCGCAAGCATCGAACGCTTCTCCGGTGCATATGCATCCAACACTGCCAACGCCTGCTCGGCAGCCTGTGCCTGCTTCTCAAAGCTCTGCCTGGCTCCCAGGGTATCCATCTTCTCGAAGCCGTCTTCCTCTTCGGCGACCTGATTCATCTCGATCACACCCATGGACTGGATCTTCTCTAAGATAGCCTTACGGTCTTTTTTCAGCGCGCAGATACTAATTCTTTGCATCTGCAATACAGCCATAGCCGCATCCCTCCTTTACTTCAATTCTTTCCTCTGTCCGGCTGTGCAAAACCAGCCCGGCATAACATTTCGCAAATAACCAGATCTTCCGGAACACTCCCTTGGGGACGCTCCTTCGGGCATTTGCATAGTTACCTGCGAAACACTATACCAGCTCTGCGATCACAGCAGCTACCACTTCAGACTCTTTCGCCAGCGCACCCTGCTTAAGCGCCGCGATCTCCTTCTCGACGCCGTCCATCGCTTCCTGCTCTGACTTTCTTCCGGCTTCTTTCGCCTTCTCAAGGTCTGCTGCTGCTTCTGCCTTAGCCCCGGCTTCTGCCTTACTTACCATCTCAGCAGCATCGGCTTTAGCCTTCTCAAGGATCTCGGTATATGCCGCATCTGCTTTTTTTATAATCTCTTCTGCCTCATTCTCCGTCTCCTTGATGGTCCTAATGGTTTCTTCTACCATCTGTTCACCACCTCTCCCTCTTAAATGTTGCTGGTCGAAATATGTCCAGCCAAAAAATTATCAACATAAGAATTATAATATAATCCATTCCAAAAGTCCATATTATTATGGTTTTTTCTGGGCACTTTTCCATAAACAATATATATATAAATCAAATTTTATCACATATATGGCAATTGTCTAACTATATTACTTTTCTATTCCCACCTCAAATGATGTAATTCTCCGGCCAGAGCCATATCCGCGAACCCATTCTGGCGCAGCGCCTCATATAACACGATCGCCACGGAATTCCCGAGATTCAGGGAGCGGATCTCTCCCGCCATAGGGATCCGTATACATTCGTCTCTATGGTTCACCAAAATATCCTCCGGTATTCCTCCGCTCTCTTTTCCAAACATGATATAGCAGTCCGGCTCATAGTTGGCTTCCGTATAGATCTTCTGCGCTTTTGTCGTCGCCATATAGATCTTCGCGCCCTCGTTCCGTTTCAGGAAATCGTCATAATCTATATATGTCGTTACATCCAGCCGGTCCCAGTAATCCATCCCGGCGCGTTTCAGGCTCTTCTCATCCAACCGGAACCCCAAGGGCTCGATCAGATGGAGCCTGACGTTCGCCGCTACACATGTCCGTCCGATATTCCCTGTATTCGCCGGTATCTCCGGTTCATGCAACACGATATTCAACATACGCTTACCTCTGTCTAAGTTTCTCGATAAACCTCTCAAAACGCTCGATCGCTTCTTTCAGGTCTTCCAGAGAATATGCATAAGAAATCCTCACGAATCCCTCGCCGCAATCGCCAAATGCCGTGCCCGGAACCACGGCGACCTTCTCTTCCTCCAGAAATCTCTCTGCAAATTCTTCGGACGTCATACCGAATTCCTTAATGCACGGGAACACATAGAATGCTCCGAACGGCTCGAAACATGACAGACCGATCTTCTTGAATTCATTAAGCAGATACCTTCTCCGCTGATTGTAAGCGGTCCGCATCTGCTGAACCTCATCCTCACAGTGGCGCAAGCCTTCGATCGCCGCATACTGGCTGTTGGTCGGCGCGCACATGATCGCAAACTGGTGGATCTTCAACATCTGCTCCACGATGATCTTCGGTCCGCAGATATAGCCGAGCCGCCATCCGGTCATGGCGAATCCTTTAGAAAAACCATTGATGACCAGCGTCCTCTCCTGCATCCCCGGAAGCGATGCGATAGATACATGCTCCGACTTATAAGTCAGCTCGGAATAGATCTCATCCGACAGCACGAAGAGATCGTGTTCCTTCACCACCTCCGCGATCGGCTCTAAGTCTTCCTTGGTCATGATCGCGCCCGTGGGGTTGTTCGGGAATGGAAGGACCAGGATCTTGGTCTTGGGTGTGATCGCTGCTCTCAGCTCTTCTGCCGTCAGACGGAATTCATTCTCCTCCTTCAAGGGGATCGTCACCGGTACTCCGTCTGCCAGAACCGTGCAGGGCAGATAGGATACATAACACGGCTGCGGGATCAGAACCTCATCCCCCGGATCCAACATGGCGCGAAGGGCGATATCAATCCCCTCGCTTCCTCCTACGGTTACTATGATCTCCTTATTCGGATCGTATGAAACATTGATCTTTCTCTGCAGATATCTGCCGATCTCTTCTTTCAGTTCTTTCAAGCCGGCATTCGAGGTGTAGAAGGTTCTTCCTCTTTCCAGAGAATAGATGCCCTCCTCTCTGATCCTCCACGGCGTATCGAAATCCGGTTCTCCCACGCCCAGCGAGATCGCGTCGGGCATACTGCTTACCAGATCGAAGAATTTACGGATTCCTGACGGCTGAATGCCGACAATTTTCTTTGACAATGGATCTCTCATTATGGCGTCACCGGTATCCTTTCTGATTTATTCTTGCGGAACATCAATGTCCCATGGTCTTTGTATTTCTTCAATATAAAATGTGTCGTAGTGCTTATGACATCCTCGATCGGGGACAGCTTGCCGGATACGAATCTGGAAACTTCCAGAAGCGTCTTCCCTTCTACGGTCACGATCAAGTCATATCCTCCGGACGTCAGATAGACTGCCGTCACCTCCGGATAATTACAGATCCTCTCTGCCGTCTTGTCAAATCCCTTATCCCTCTGCGGCTTCACGCAGACCTCGATCAATGCGTTCACATGATCCTCGCCGGCTTTGTCCCAGTCGATCAGCGTATGATAACCGCAGATAATCTTCTCCTTCTCCATCTGCGCCATCTCATTGGCGATCGTCACTTCATCCGTGTCCAGAAGAACAGCCAGTTCTCCTAGCTCTACCCGGCTGTTTTTCTCCAGATACTTCAATATCTGTTTTCTCATCTCTTCCATAATGTAACCTCCTGTTTAAATTCATATGTATATCTGATGTTCGGTTCCATATCGGCGTTCAATTGCCGGAACCGTACATTAGTATATGCCAGTATATTCCCTATAAGAACAATCTATATATCTCATCCAGCGCCGGACGGTCAAGACAGCGCACATCCTCGCCGTTATGGATCACTTTATCATTTCCCGAAGTAAGCCTTCCTATGACAGACGCCGCAATCCCTTCCTTATGCAGCGCGTCCGCAAGCCCTCTTCCATCCGATGCAGCCATCAGGAAACTCCCTGCAGATGTCAGCAGATAGGGGTTCAGCCTGTAACACTCGCAGACTTCTATGGTTTCCTGCAGGACAGGTATCTGCTTCAAGTCCAGATCAAGCCCCATCCCCGTCTCTTTCGACAGCTCCCACAGCGCGGCAAAGATCCCGCCTTCGGCGACCTGGCGCACCGTAGTGATCCCTGCCTGTCTCGCCGTCTCCAGCTCCTTGTCTGCGAATATCTCATCTCTGTACGATTGGATCTGTCTTAGAAAGACCGGCGCGAACCTCTGCCTTAATTCTTCTTCTCTCTCTTCTGCGATCCGAAGCATTCCTTCCATGCCGATCCACTTAGTCAGGACAATCTCGGCGCCCGCCTGATTCTGCAAGGTTCCCTCTCCTGCCGCCGTCCCGGCGCCTGTGACGGTCACGGAAGGCACGGATAACAATGGATTCTGTGCCGCACGGACGTCTGTCAATTCCACTCCCCGCTCTGCGCATGCCTTGCGAAGCCCTTTTTCTAACCCATGCCGAATCCGCCCGGCAGTAACCTGCCCTGCCTGAGATACGCCTGCGCCGGCAGGGATTGCGATGTACGCCTCTGCCGCCAGACAGTCCGCCCCCATCGCTGCAAGCGCATTATATACGGCGGCGAATGCAAATACCCCAGTCTGCTCCGACCATCCATACGCGGTATGTGTCCTGCCGGCAAGCTGTGCCGTCTCGGTCTTTATCCTCATATCCTCTCTCCTTGTCTCACCCGGAGCATGCTTGAAAATTCATTCCCGGCTGCTCTTTCTCACTTCTGCACTGCGGCTCATTCCTGCCACGACCGCTCTTGCCCGCTTCTGCGCTGCGGCTCATTCCTGCACTGCGGCTCATTCCTGCTCTGGCAGCTCTTGTTCTGTCACTGCATGTAGCGCCGCCTCGATCTTCTCCCACTCCTGGCTCTCAATGGCTTCCCGCACATAATCTGCAGCGCGCCGATCTGCCGTATCAGTTCCGATCTCTATGATCTTATCCGTCTTATCATACTTACTGTTATTCACTTTCTCTTTACCGGTTTCCTGTCCGTCCTGATATATGATCTTCCATAACTGCGCCGTCTTTCCTGTATGGGGATCGCTTACACATTCCACACTTCCAAGGGGCATCTTGCTGTTCTCCCTGTATACGACCTCATACTCTTCCACCGTTAAGATCTCGCTTCGGAACTCTACCCTTCTTGCGCCGTCCCGGCTCTCCTTCCCGTAGACCGTGAAACGGAGCTGGTTCTCATCATCTATCCCGCCTTCTATATAGACAGGGACATCATATGGATTGCGCAGCACAAGATCCAGATAATCCCCTGCGATGGCAGCGTCCCTTGCCGCCTCCACATATGATACCAGCATAGAATGCGGATAACGCTCCACAATCTCCAGTTCCGCCGCAAGCGCAGCGTTGTACAAAGTCGTAGAGACCTGACAGATCCCGCCTCCATAAGAATCTACCACCCGCCCATTCTCGTATGCGCCTGCTTCCACATACCCATGATCGGCGTCGTAAGGCGCAGTCCTGCCGTAGACAGACAATTCCTGCCCCGGCATCAGAATACTGCCGTCAAGCCTGTCGGCGCCTGTCTTTAAGTTCTGCCAGCGCCGCCCTCCGCCTGCATCTGTCGAGAATGTTCCGAGTTCGTCTTGTATCAGCTTAAGCTGATCTGCCGTGACCGCAGGTTCCTCCGTCTTCTGCTTCATCGTGACGGCAATGTCTCCCCGGGACCAGTCCTCATTCAAGATTCTCTCGATCTCAGACACCGAACCTTTTATGTCTATCGTCCGTCCCTCTTTCTCCGGAGTGATCCTGAACTGTCCTTCTTTATGGCTGATCTGCGCGTCCTCTGCATGGTCCGTAAGCGGAACCGCCCGCTCTTTCATAATCTCTTCTGCTTTGCCATGATCCAGCACAAGGTTTTCTCCAAGAACCACCTTTTCCTTCGCCAGACGCCTGATCTTCCAACACCGGCTCCAGATATTTCCAGTCTTTGCAAAGGATCCTGCTTTCTGCACAGTCCTGCCGATATCCTGATACCGGAGTCCGAGTTCCTCCAGGGTTGCTTCCGCCGTACTGCCGTCGACGGTCATGACAACCTTCTTCCCTACATCCTTCTCAAGACGGGAAAGAAGCGCCTTTTCTGCCTCGTCCGCCGTCATCCCCGAGACCTCCGTCCCGCCAATGTAAATGTTATGGAAGATCCTGTCTTTTGGCAGCTTCCCTACATAATGGTACAAGATCCCATAGACTGTGCAGTATACGATCCCCGCGCTTATCACACCGCGGATAGCAAGAAGCTTAAGCTTCCTGCGGTTCTTCCGCCGGGCGCCTTCTCTTTCGCGTTCCTCTTTCTCCCTGCAAAACATCCTCGCCATACGGCAATAGCCTCTTTCCGTCAGACTCAGGATAACGCCGCTACATCATCAGATACGGTATGATCGTAGTCGCGACCATCGCCACTACGACCACGATCACGACGATTGCTATGATTCTCCTGGTCTTCTTATTATTAAAATCCATCTTTCTACCTTCCGCATATCCGTTTTATATACATACAGATACCCTTCTCTTTTATTTATGTATATTCCTTACATTTTATACTCTTTATGTCACTTTTGCAAGATACAAGTTCGCGCATTCTGGCTCAGAGGATCCCGCTCTTTATAATCAAACAGGATATATTTTCCCATCCAGGCAAAATATTCCAGATGCGTCATCCTGCGCATCTGGCTGCTGTCATAATCGGTATATGAACGCAGATACCTGTGGTTTTCTTCCTCATTTTTATAAAAGGCGCGGAGAAATTCCTTCGTGACCTTATACTCCCCGGCAAAATGCGGACGGCTCTTCGCATTCTCACGCAGATAGTAATCATAAGTCAGAAGCTCGCGGTAATACTCCGCTTCTTCACAGATATCGGCACATTCCTCGATATAATGCAGCAAGATCTCGTAGCGTGCGCCGCGCCTGTGCTGCTGCCTCTCATAACCATATTTCTCATAGAATCTGTACATACTGTCATACATCAGAAACGCTGACGCATGGCTCTTCTCCAGCGCTTTCAGTGTGTTCTTAAACTGGCCGCTGTTATAATAGACTTCCACCATCTCTTCGATCCCCTTAAGCCGTATGATCTCTTCATAGGAGAGCCACCGGGTATATAGCACTTCATAAGGCGGACGGCTCTGGCATACAAGCCCGTACTCCTGCCGCTTCTCATCCATATGCGAACCTTTCAATACTTTCAGGAAACCAAGCTGCAGCTGATCTGGTTCGAGCGCATACACATCATCGAAGGATCTGGCAAAGCTCTTCAGATCCTCATGCGGCAGCCCGGCGATCAGATCCAGATGCTGATGAATGTTCTTCCCTTTGCGTATCCTCTCCACCGCGCCGCGGACTCTGCCAAAGTCCATCCTCCGGCGGATCTTGCGGAGTGTATCCGGATTCGTAGACTGCACTCCTATCTCAAGCTGCACCAGCCCCGGGCGCATTCCTTCCAGAATACCGAGCTCTTCTTCATTCAGGAGATCCGCCGCCACCTCGAAGTGGAAATTCGTAATTCCCCTGTCATGCTCTGCAATATAACGCCATATGGCAGCCGCGTGCTCATGCCTGCAATTGAACGTCCTGTCTACGAACTTCACCTGCGGCACTTCCCGGTCGATCAAGAACTGTAATTCCTTCTGCACCAGGTCAAGATCCCGGAACCTCATCTGCTTATCCACGGAAGACAGACAGTAGCTACATGAAAATGGACATCCCCTGCTGCTCTCATAATAAATGATCTTGTTCCGGAAGTCCGACATAGGAGCTTCCCCATCGCCCTCCTCTGCCGAAGTCCCCGGCAGGCTGCCGTATATGAACGGCACACGGCAAAGATCTATCGCCCGGCGGGCAGGATTCTCTCTGATCCTGCCATCCTTGTCCCGGTAAGCGATACCTCTTACTTCTGCCAAGCTCTTCTCTTCCTCCCCTGCCGCCAAGCCTGATCTGTACACTCTGCACAATTTGGCAAATGTCTCTTCTCCTTCGCCCTTCATAACGCCTCTGACCGGCAGGAGGCGTCCCAGCACGTCCGCCGCATCATAGGACACCTCCGGGCCGCCAAGCCAGATTGGCATTCCCGGTCTCAGTTTCCCAATCTCTCTGACAAGTGCCTCTACATACTCTATATTCCAGATATAACAGGAAAAGCACAGGACATCCGGTCTTCTCTTATAGATATCTCTCAGAATATCGTCAACCTGCTGATTGATGGTATATTCTGCCAGCTCAATCTCCACGCCGTCCGTCCCCTGCCCTCCGGCGCCCGGCTCCCCCTGCTTCCTCAAATACTCCTTCGCATATGCTTTCAGACAATATATGGCAAGATTCGAATGTATATATTTTGCATTTACCGCCGTCAATAATATCTTCATTGCCGATCCCCCTTATCACTCTGATATCCGTTACTATAGCAGTATTTTCTGACTGTTACAACAAAAAACCAAAAAACCTCGCCCTGCGGTTGACATTTCTTCCATTATACAGTACAATTAATTACCGTGCAGCCGGGGTGTTAGCGGTACCTTGTACCTGCAATCCGCTATAGCAGGGGTGATATTGCGCAGAGGGCATGGGTTTGTGGAGCTGCCCTTGATAAGTGGCGTTGATGTTTGGGTCTTACGCGACGGGAATCTGTGAACCGTGTCAGGTCGGGAACGAAGCAGCACTAAGCAGAACCTTCCGGGTGCCGTAAGGGTGCCTGGGCTGAGTTAACTGTCAAGGTAACGTCTGTGAATCCACGTTCGAAGCGCAATGCACGAATAAATGATTTTGATGATATTGATCCATAAAAAAGAGGCTGTACAGATCACTCATTCTGCATCAGCCTTTTTATTTTGTTCCTTATCCTTTTTCTCCTTCTTTGTTTTCCTCAGCTCCTTGAAGAAATCTTTCATCATCTGGCTGCACTCTTTCTCCAGAACTCCCGTTGTCACTTCCGCCTGGTGATTGAACTCCTCCATCCGGAGCAGATTCAATATGGAACCTGCACAGCCGGCTTTCGGATTCATACACCCGATCACGACACGCGGTATCCTGGACTGTACGATCGCACCGGAGCACATCTGACAGGGTTCCAGTGTCACATACATCGTACACCCCTCAAGCCTCCAGTCCCCCATCTTTCTGCTTGCCTTCCTGATCGCGGCGAGTTCTGCATGCGCCAGTGTATTCTTATCAATCGTCCTTCTGTTATATCCCCTGCCTATGATCTTATCTTCATATACGATCACGCATCCGATCGGCACTTCTCCGATCCCGTATGCTTTCTTTGCCTGCCGGATCGCTTCTTTCATGTATTTCTCATCCTTGCTCTGCATATCTTTCTCCCGGATCCTATCTGCTTTTTTGTTACCTGATCATTCGTAGTAAGTATCTACATCTTCAGCGGCCTCTTAACCTGCCTGCACCAGTAGCCGAATTGCTCCTGGCTGTTTCTTTCATCATCCGTAAGATCTATGTCTACCTCCTGGACAGGAATGAATTCCGTGAAGCCGAATACATTCGCCGCCTTTGCCTCCTGCGGGTGATAGATCCCCGGGACTCCCAGCAAATATCTGCTGCCGTCATTAAGAAGCGCCAGATGATGATAGTTATAATATCCATGAAGCAGGAAGCTATTATTCGCCCATTTCCATTCGCATCTTGGAAGCCTTGCCAGATCATTGCGCTGGATCTTGGTACACTGCGGTATTCTCTCCGTTCTCTCACACTGCCCGCAGGCTTCCTGTGATACTGCGTCGGCTGTCCGATGCTGCTCTTTTGGCTCCCTCCCGGCTTCTTCCCGGCTTATCTGCCCTTCCGGCTGATCCGCTCCCTCTTGCACCGGTTCTGCCTGATCCGCCCCGTTTTCTTTCCTATCCTCGCGTATCACATCCCGTTCAGCGTATCTCGTGTCTGCCGCATTTATCCGCTGTCCCGGCATGGCTGCCCGCTCATCTCTCTCTACTCTCTCTTCTTCCTGCATCGCCTCATGGATCACCTGAGATTCCGGCATATCTCCCGCCACTTCCTGCACCGAAGCGGCGTCCATCCGTGATACACTTTCTTCCCGCCGTAAGGAATCTCCCTGCGGTACGGCGCTTTCCTGCGGCGCGGTTTCCTCCTGCCGTAAGGAATCTTGCGGCACAGCTTCTTCCTGCTGCGCCTTCCCATCCCCCGGCGCGGCGCTATCCTGCGTCGGATTAAGCGTTCGCATTCTGCCTATATTTACCGGCGAATCATCCCACACCGCAGCATACTTATGGCCCAGCTCACTTTCCAGGAGCATTCCGTTGATCTTGCGGAAATTCTCCGATCCCCCGGCGTCTTCTTCCGTATAATATAACCTGTAATTAATGGCAGGGTTCACATTATCCACGGTTCCCTGCCATATTCCCACACACTCGTCTCCTTCTTCAAAGAAGAGATATACGGTCAGCTTCCGCTCTCCCTTCATATGCAGCCCTTTACCATGAATGTGCAGTGTACATTCTCTCTCCCCCTGCTCCGCTTTCACAAATCCTACATTGCGCAGCCTTCTTCCTTGTTCGTATTCATATAAATAACGAATAAAACGCCTCAAGCTTTCACTTCCAATCCTGGTCTCTTATCATAATCTATTCCCCAGGAACTAGAAAAATGCTATTCACTCCAAAAAATATTCCACCTGTACGGTTGAAAATCCATTTCCAGTGCACAGGAAGTAGGGATATGCCCTTCCTATAAGCAGACATTCGGGGGCGCTTTTAACGGAGGTGAGATCCACAACTTACGGAGACTTAGGCTCGAAGGCATTCCTGAGAGCCTTAGCCGCAGTTAGTCGTTAGCTTACCGGAGTGTTGCCCAGTCTGCGTTAGGACGGGCATATCTCTACTTCCGTCCCTTGAACATCCCAACCGCACAGGTGGAAATTATTTCCCCTAATCCAGATAGATCGGCGGATCGTAATCTTTGCCAAGAAGCTGCTTCTTCCGCTCCTGATACCCCAGAAACGCCCACTCTGTCATATCTGTCCACTGATGGTTCGAGCGGTCATACACCTGCACATACCCTATTCTGGACGGATGCATACGGACACTGTTCGACTCATACTCTTTTCCGGTGTACGGATTACGCTCGCCTAAGTCTTCTTCCTTTTGCGGCGCTTTCCGGATATATTCCTCTTCTATATAAGCCGTCTCCCGGTTCACCGTGCCGCGGGTGTCTACCGGATAAACATTCTGCCCATAATCTGCTTCCGGGTATCCACTCTCTGTAGCATCCTCTTCCGGATAAAATTCCACCCCGTAATCCACTTTTGCATCGTCACTTACGGACGTGTAATCTGTCCTATACCCGGTCAACGCGTACGTGCTTCCCTCTTGCCTGTCCGCCTGGTATCCCGCCGCGGGCGTCCCGGCTGCCGGTTTTGTCTCCGCGCCCTTATCGGCATGTCCTTCCCCTCTGCTCTCCGCCTGTTCCTTTCCCCATCGCTTGATCCGCTGCATGAAATATGTCCTCCACCCATGCTGCTTCTCCTGGGGTTCCGGTTTCTCTTCCGTCTTCTCTTCTTTATGGTTTTCTCTCTCCATACTTTCGATCTCTTCTAGAAGCTTCTCCACCGGTTCGCCTTCTTCTGCGGGCGGCACGCCTTCCGCCGCTTCCTCCGGCATCCTCTGGGCCTGGAGATCTGTGCTGCCGGGCTCGGCATGTCCATATGTATGATCCGCAAGCTCTTCCTTCTTTATTTCCCCGGTATGCATCTCTTTCCCTGAAGGCTCGCCCGATGCCTTCTCTATCATCGCATCTAATTCTTCATGTATATCAACCAGCTCGCCGATCGTAATATCCCGCTCATGCGCTGCTGCCGCTTTCTCATCCGTATTTTTATTGCCGGGATCTTCCGCTTTCTCATTTGCCGCGTTGCCGCTGCCGTCTCCCGGCTTCCGGCCCTCTTCCGTACTGCCGGTCTCCTCTGGCTTCCGATCCGTCTCCGTATTACCGCTCTGTTTCAGCTTCTGACCCGTCTCTGTATCACCGCTCTCTTCCGGTCTCTGACCCGTCCCCGTACTGTTGCTCTCTTCCGGCTTCTGGCCTGTCTCCTTGCCGCTGCCGGCTTCCAACCCCTGCGGAGCTCTCGTCACCGGCTCTTCCGGCGTCTTCTCCGCCAAAGCAGCAGTTGCCTGTTCTTTCCTCTCCCCATTGTCAACAGCCGCCGACGCCTCTTCCTTTTCTGCTTTCTCCGCAGCTATATGATCGCCAAGAATATCCAGGTAAAAAGAACAGCCCAGTATCTCTGCGATCATCCGCATATCCTGTTCCTGAAAATTATCCCTTCCAAGCCTCTGTGTCAGATTCTGCCGGGACATCTTCTTCTTCGTACGTATCTCAATCTTTCTTGCCAAGTCTTTGATCGTCATGTTCTTACGGCTCAGGACGATCTTGACCTGTTCGCCAAATGTTAAATCCTGCATTGCCCAACCTCCCTACTAATTCCGGAGCTCTTTGTAAACTTATTTGTTTCTAGGTAAACCCTTCCTTTTCCCCCCTGACTATTCTAACAAATACTTAAAATCCCGTCAACAGCTGTTTATAATTCCAGAATATGCAGCCGTGCGTCAATCTCACGATCGGTTGTGCAGACTGCGATCCCCGCGTCCACGCCCTCCCTCGCATATTCCTGATAACAATAATCTTCTCCCTGATACTCCGCAGGCTTACGGACCAGGACAGGCAGTCCTTCCTTCTCCCATCCGATCTCAAAAGACCGCAGATCCAACGCCATCCCCCGCCGTGTCGCCTTTATAAAACTCTCTTTCAGAACCCAGTACCGATAGAACATCCGCGCCCTGTCCTTCTCATCCGCTTCCATAATATGCTCATATTCACTTCTGCAGAAGAACCTTCGGGCGACCGGCTCCCGAAACTCTTTCATTACTTCCAGGTCACATCCCACCTTCACTCCGTCGCAGTCACTGAACGCGCACAGAGCATGATCGCCGGAATGTGATAAATTATAAACCGTTTCTTCCGACAGCCCATATCTTCTGCGGATCTGCTCCCAGAGGCTCCATGCGCCTATGCTCTGCGCCCTCCCCTTCTCATGCCTGTAACGATCCGCCTTCTTGCGGCGCCAGGCAGGCGCCTCCTGGTAATACTTCCGGTATATCTCTTCTATTAATAATGGTGTAATATCTGCAAACCACACGTGGACCATGCCGCTTCTCCTTCCCCGCCGCTTAACTGCCGCATATATACCTTCTCCCTGCGTGCCAGAGCACATTTATCCCCGTATAAGCCGCGCTTCCTATATTATAAATAGAACCCCCTTATTTTACAAGCGTCCTGCCTTCACGTCCGGCAAATATTCCGTAAATAATTCCGCAAATAATTTCCGAAAAAGTGTTGACAACCTTTTTCCCGTGCGGTAATATTATTCTAGTTTCGCACTTTAAACAATTAAAATTTTACAGTGCGAATATTTTGATTGGAGGATGACAACATATGATCATTGTATTGAAACCCCGCGCAACACACGACGACCTCACCCGTGTGGAGCAGATGATAAAAAGAAGAGGGCTTGACACACATATCGTAGAAGGCTCCGAGATGACGATCATCGGATGTATCGGCGACACTACGAGAATCGACTCCAAATTATTCGAAGTGGATTCCGCCGTAGACAAGGTCATGCATGTCCAGGAACCATATAAACTCGCAAACCGCGCGTTCCATCCGGAGGCCTCTACCATAGACGTTTCCGGAGTCAAAGTCGGCGGCGGCAGCCTCGCTATGATCGCCGGTCCCTGCTCCGTAGAATCTTTTGATCAGGTACTGGAGATCGCCGTTGCGGCAAAAGCTTCCGGCGCTAATCTCTTAAGGGGCGGCGCCTTCAAACCCCGAACCAGCCCTTACTCCTTCCAGGGAATGGGAGTGGAAGGACTTGACATCTTATGTGAAGTCCGCAAGGAGACAGGGCTGCCCATTGTAACAGAATTAATGTCGCCGGATCATCTGGATCTCTTCAACGAGAAGGTCGACCTGATCCAGATCGGCGCCCGCAATATGCAGAACTTCGATCTCCTGAAGCAGTTAGGCAGGCTTGACCGCCCGATCCTCCTTAAGAGGGGACTTAACGCCACTTATGAGGAATGGATCATGGCGGCAGAATATATCATGGCTTCCGGAAACGAGAATGTGATCCTCTGTGAACGCGGTATCCGTACCTTCGAATCTTATACGCGGAATACACTGGATCTGCAGAGTATCCCGGTGCTTCGCAAGCTCACACACCTTCCGATCATCGTAGATCCAAGCCATGCAGGCGGTAAATGGTGGCTTGTAGAACCTATGGCAAAGGCTTCTGTCGCTGCCGGCGCCGACGGTCTCATGGTAGAAGTCCACAACAATCCGGAATGCGCGCTCTGCGACGGCGCACAATCACTGAAACCGCAGAAGTATGACGTATTACTCAAAGAAGTCCTGCAGATCGCCAAAGTGATCGGGAAAAATATTTAAGCTTAACCAGGAGAACGATATAAGATGAAAATAGATGTCAATTTAGGCGCAAACAGTTATTCTATCTATATTGAAAACAACCTGCTGTCACGCGCCGCCGAATATATCCGCACCGTATTCACAGGCAGACGGGTCATGATCATCTCCGATGATCAGGTCTATCCTCTCTATGGAGAGAAGCTGTCAAAGCAACTGGCTTCTGGCTATGAATGCCGCCCCCTTGTCCTTCCTCACGGAGAGGCGACCAAGGATTTCCAGACCCTTCCCGGCGTCTACACTGCCTTGCTTGATGCGAAGATCTCCCGAAGCGACCTGATCGTTGCCCTTGGAGGCGGGGTGATCGGCGATCTGGCGGGATTCGCCGCCTCCAGTTTCTTAAGAGGCGTAAAACTGATCCAGATCCCCACGTCACTACTCGCCCAGGTAGACTCCTCCGTCGGAGGCAAAGTCGCCGTAGACCTGCCTCAAGGCAAGAATCTCGTAGGCGCTTTCTATCAGCCGTCCCTGGTCCTGATCGATCCGACGGTGCTTGATACGTTAAGCAGCCGCTTTATCCACGATGGCATGGGTGAAGTGATCAAATACGGCTGTATCAAAGACGCCGGACTATTCCGGACTCTGGAATCGCATGGTTCCTTTGAGGAATTAAAAGAAGACCTTCCCGCCATCATCCACCGCTGTGTAGATATCAAACGCGTGGTGGTAGAACACGACCAGTTCGATACGGGCGAGCGTATGCTTCTGAACTTCGGGCACACCCTCGGACATACCATCGAACAATATTATAATTATGGAAGAGAAAGCCACGGGGAGGCTGTCGCCATTGGCATGTACCAGATCTCAAAGTTTGCAGAAAAAGAATGCCTCACAGCCGAAGGCACTTCCGAACGCATCCTGCAGGTATTACGGACTTACGGGCTTCCCCGCGAATGCGGCGTCTCTCTTTCGGAACTGACCAAAGCCATTGCCCTGGATAAGAAGAACCTGAACAACCGGCTTAATCTGATCCTGCTAAAGGAGATTGGCGCCGGCTATATCCATCCGTCCACGGAAGAATTCTTCCTTAAATACGGCAATACCATAATATAAACCCAAGAATTTAAGAAAGCAGAGGTACAGTATGAAATTACAAGGAAAAATCGCAATCGTGACCGGAGCCGGCAAGGGCATCGGCAGGGAGGCTGCCCTTGCCATCGCGGCAGAAGGCGCCACCGTGGCAGCCGTGGCAAGAACCCGCTCTGACTTAGACGAAACAGTCCGGCTCATCGAAGATAACGGCGGGCTTGCCGTATCGCTCTCCCATGACCTTACCGTAGGAAGCGAAGTCGAAGCCCTTGTTGCCGAAGTAACGGAAAAGTACGGACGGATCGATATCCTGGTCAACAATGCCGGCGGCTATCCGTCCGAAATCTACAAAAATATCGAACACCAGGCGATCAAGCTCTGGGAATGGTCCGAAGACCAGTGGGATCAGATCATCAAGACCAATCTGCGCATCCCCTTCCTCTGTATGAACAAGATCCTTCCTGTCATGATACAACAGAGAAGCGGTAAGATCGTAAGCGTATCCTCCCGCATGGGACGCATCGCTTCACAGATGGGCGCATACGCAGTCGCTAAAGGCGGTATCATCACCATGACCAAGACTGCTGCCATCCAGGCACAGGAATACGGTATCCAGGTAAACGCCGTATCTCCCGGTATCGTAGACACTCCCGGTCAGCGGGTATATAACCATTCTGTCGGTCAGGACGGCATATCTATGGGAAGCGCCGCCGATGTGGCACGCGCCATCCTGTACCTGTTGTGCGACGCCCCTCCGGTTATGAACGGTCAGTCCATTGACTTATTCACAACCGTATAGGTTCCAAAATGCAGCGCTTCAAATTTCGTTTTCGATTTGTTAACAATTAATTTGCATTTTAATCACACTTTTATCACAGTTTCTGCTTATACTGTAATTGTTCGATAGATACGTCGGACAAACAAAATTCTTTTTCATAACTTTTTCCTCAGGACTGCACTCCTCCCAATATGCAGTCCTTTTAAATTGCCTCTATCAGCCATAACTTCCGGGCACAGATCTACTGAAATCCTCGCTCCATCAAGAATCTAACCGCATTCTTATGGATGATCCCATCCTGCGAAAAATCCATCTTATCCATGGAAATTACATACTTAGGATAATTATCCTCAATCTTCCTGAACGCCCCAAACTCCCGTTCAACCACCGACTGGTCATAAAGATAATACGCCACCTGATAGTATTCCTTCTCCTGCCCTCTTACAGCTACAAAATCAATCTCGCCCTTCGGAAGCTTCCCCACAAAGACCTCATAGCCTCTCGAAGACAACTCGTTAAACACCACATTCTCCAGTAAAGCCCCCATCTCCAGTTTGAACCCGCTGTTATGGATTTTCCCCAGGCCCAGGTCTGTCAGATAATACTTATCAAGCGTAGTCAGAAGCTGTTTCCCCCGAATATCATATCGCCGCGCTTTCGTCACGATCAATGACGTTATCATATGGTCAAGATAATTGTACAAAGTCTCTGTGCCCACCTTACGGTTCACACTCTCAAAATATTTCGCGATCCCTTTTGCCGAGAACATCTGCGACGGAGTCTGGGTAAGATATTCAAATATGCGGTTCAGCAAATCCACATCCTTCGCTCCCGTCCTCTGTACAATATCCCGCAATACAATCGAATTATAAAGATCCCTAAGCATTGTCTCCATCTCCATCTCATTTTGAAGATGAAACCGCTGCGGCATGCCTCCCCATGTCAGATATTCCACCAGGTCTTCATCAGCCGGTTCCTCTAATTTTCTGATCTGGCAATATTCCCGGAAAGAAAAAGGCGCAATCTTAAAGCTTACATAACGTCCCGATAGATAAGTCGCTAATTCTCCGGACAGCAGTTTTCCGTTCGACCCCGTAATAAAGATGCTCACATCCCAAGTCGCGCGGAAAGAATTGATCACCAGTTCAAACTCATCTACCATCTGTATCTCATCAAAAAAAAGATAATGTTTCTCTTCATTCACACGCCGCTCTACGACATAATCATACAATGCCTGGGCAGTCCTGATACCAGAAAACTTAAAATCCTCAAAATTCATGTATATTATCTGCTCATCCCTGATCCCTTTCTCTTTCATCTCTCCGATAATCTGCCTGAGCAATACCGATTTGCCGCACCTTCGGATGCCGATCAACACCTTTATTAGTTCACTTTCATAAAAAGGCCTGATTCTTTCGAGATAGCGTTCTCTTTTCACCATGCTTCTCATCCCTCTCGTTTCCATCGAAATATTTTTTAATTTACGCGAATTATTTCGTCCTACCGAAATAATTCTAATTTCAATTAACTTATTTCGATTATATTATACAAATCAGTATTTGTAAATAAGCAATTTTTATACATAGAATTATCTTTTCCTTTCATAAAATAGCAATACATCCAAAAAGAACCGGTCCGCCTAAGACCAGTTCTTTTTATCCCATATCTGATTATTTTCCCGGCTGTCCATAGTACGCGTTGGCGCCGTGTTTCCTATAGTAGTGCTTATCCTGTAATTCCTGCGGTGCAGGCTGATTCTGCGGATCGATCGTCTCACAGCGCGCCGCCATCTTCGCCACTTCTTCTAATACCACCGCGTTGTGCACAGCCTCATGCGCGTCCTTGCCCCAGGTAAACGGTCCATGATTCTTACACAGCACCGCCGGAGTCGCAGCGTAATCCAATTTACGTGCCACGAACTCATCTGCGATCAGGATACCCGTATTCTTCTCATACGCCTCGTCGATCTCTTCTTTCGTCAGATTCCTCACACACGGAACCTCCCCGTAGATATAGTCCGCATGGGTCGTCCCGTAACACGGAATCCCTCTTCCTGCCTGCGCCCAACTGGTCGCCCAGGAGGAATGGGTATGTACGATACCGCCGACATTCGGAAAACGATTATACAGAACGACATGGGTAGCCGTATCGGAAGAAGGATTGTAATCTCCCTCCACCTTGTTCCCCTCCAGGTCAACGACAACCATATCCTCCGGTTTCAGTTTGTCGTACTCTACCCCGCTTGGTTTGATCACGAACAGCCCGCTCTCACGGTCAATTCCGCTTACATTTCCCCAGGTAAATGTAACTAGGCCGTACTTTGGCAATAACATATTCGCTTCATAGACTTCCTTCTTTAACTGCTCCAGCATAATTTCGATTCCTCCTACACAAAACATACAGGGCAGAGGCTTTTTGCAGCCAGTGCACTAGTGTGCTGCCCCTCTTATATCTAGATCAGGCTTCTAAGCGCCTCTTTCTCGATCGCCACGCCCTTCTTATATCGCTCGATGAATACCTCGTAACCTTCCACGTCCTTCGCATCCGGTTCCATACGGCTTCCGGCATTTCCTTCGAATACCTTCTTAGCCAGATAATCCTCCAGAGTCTCCCCGTCTGCCTTGTTCTTCATATAAGCAGCCAGAAGCGCCATACCCCACGGACCTCCTTCGCCTGCCGTCTCCATCACGGATACCGGCGCATTGATCGCCGCTGCGAGGATCCTCTGTCCTACCCCTTTAGTCTTAAACAGCCCGCCGTGTCCCAGGATAGAGTCGATCGCCACATCCTCTTCCTTCAGAAGCAGATCCATACCCACTTTGATCGCCCCGAGCGCTGTGAACAGGTTTACACGCATGAAGTTCGCCAGATTGAATCTACTCTTCGGCGACCGCACGAATAACGGACGTCCTTCGTCCACTCCTGTGATGAATTCTCCCGAGAGATATCCGTAAGACAATAATCCGCCGCAGTCCGCGTCGCCTTCCAGCGCCTTATTATATAAGGTTCCGAATAATTTGTTCATATCCACTTCTATCCCGAAACTCTCGGCAAATTCTTTGAAGATGCCTACCCACGCGTTCAGGTCAGAAGTACAGTTATTGGCATGTACCATTGCCACCAGGCTGCCGTCCGGCGTCGTCACAAGGTCGATCTCCGGATAGACCTTCCGAAGCTCTTTTTCAAGCACGATCATGGCAAATACACTGGTTCCGGCAGATACGTTACCGGTACGCTGCGCAACACTGTTCGTCGCCGCCATACCCGTTCCGGCATCGCCTTCCGGCGGACATAACGGAATTCCCGCTTCAAGCTCCCCGCTCTCATCCAACAGGCGCGCGCCCTCTTCCGTCAGGACGCCCGCACTTTCTCCTGCCACCATAACCTTCGGCATGATCTCTCTGAGCTTCCACGGATAATTCTTCTCCGCCACCAGATCATCGAATTTCCGGATCATTTCCTCATTAAAATCCTTCTTCTCCACATCAATGGGGAACATACCGGACGCATCGCCGATCCCAAGCGCCTTCTCTCCCGTCAGCTTCCAGTGGATATAACCGGACAATGTCGTAAAATACGCAACGTCCTTTACATGCTCTTCTTCATTCAGGATGGACTGGTATAAGTGGGCTATACTCCATCTCAGAGGAATATTATACCGGAACAGATCGATCAGCTTCTCTGCCGCCGGTCCTGTGGTGGAATTCCTCCAGGTGCGGAACGGAACCAGAAGATCGCCCTCTTTATCGAACGCCATATATCCATGCATCATCGCGCTGAAGCCGATGGATCCGATCTTCTTAAGAGGAACGCCGTACTTCTCCTTGACATCTGCCGCCAGATTTTTGTAACTGTCACGCAGCCCTGTCCAGATATCATCCAGCGAATACGTCCAGTTTCCATCTTCCAGGCGGTTTTCCCAGCCATGGTCGCCTGACGCGATCGGTGTGTGGTCCTCTCCGATCAGCACCGCCTTGATCCTGGTCGATCCAAGCTCAATGCCAAGCACAGCCTTGCCGCTCTCAATTACTTCTTTTACGTTGCTCATGTTATTCTCCTCCTACTTGCGGTACGCGACACTGTTCCACAGCAGTTCGTTCTTGAACTGGCGGATGGTCGTATCCTTGTCAATATAGACGGCTTCAATACCCATGCATGCCGCCCAATCGCCCATTTGCTCGGAAGTCAGGTCATAAGAGAATGCAGTATGATGCGCGCCGCCCGCAAGGATCCATGCCTCCGCGCCTGTCTGCAGGTTCGGCTGCGGCGTCCAGAATGCTGTGGCTACCGGAAGCTTCGGCATAGGCTTCTCCACCTTCTTGCAGTCCACGTCATTGATGATCAGGCGGAATCTGTCCCCAAGGTCAATGAGTGAAGTCGCGATCGCCGGACCTGTCTTAGATGTAAATACAAGTCTTGCCGGATCTTCCCTGTCTCCCATGGAGAGCGGCTGTTCCTTGATGCTGATCTTGCCTTCCGCTACGGACGGACATACCTCAAGCATGTGCGCCTGCAGGATCCCTTCCTTGCCCGGTACCAGATTATAGGTGTAATCCTCCATGAACGAGGTTCCCTTCGCGTCCTTCATACCCTGTGTCATGATCTTCATGAGGCGTACCATCGCCGCCGTCTTCCAGTCGCCTTCTCCTGCGAATCCATACCCCTTCTCCATCAGCCTCTGGATCGCAAGCCCCGGCAACTGTCTAAGGCTTCCAAGATCACCGAAATGTGTCACGATCGCCTGGTAGTTCTTCGCCTCCAAGAATCTCTCGAACCCGATCTCGATTCCCGCCTGCACCGCTACATGCTCTCTGAATTCCTTCTCATCTCTGCCTTCCAAAAGTATCTCATACTTATCATAATATTCTTCGACCTGCGCGTCAATATCTCCTTTGGAAACCGCCTCTACTTCTGCCGCAATTTCATTCACCGGATATGCGTCGATCTCCCATCCGAACTTGATCTGCGCCTCTACCTTATCGCCCTCGGTAACGGCAACATTCCTCATATTATCCGCGATCCTCATGACACGGATGTGGCTGCTCTCGATCACGCCGACCGCCGTGCGCATCCAGGAGCCGATCTTTTTCTGAACGTCCGCATCCTCCCAGTATCCCATGATGACCTTCCGCTCCATGCCAAGGCGGCTGAAGATGTGTCCGTACTCTCTGTCTCCATGCGCCGCCTGGTTCTCGTTCATGAAGTCCATGTCAATGGTGTCATATGGAATCTCGCGGTTGAACTGCGTATGGAGGTGAAGCAGCGGCTTTCTGTACTCCTGAAGTCCAAGAATCCATGACTTCGCCGGTGAGAAAGTATGCATCCATGTGATCACTCCCGCGCAGGTTTCCTCTGTATTCGCTTCGTTCAGGGTCTTGCGGATCAGCTCATTGGTGATCAGGGTCGGTTTCCATACGACTTCATATGGAAGATTGCCGGACGCATTCAGCGCCTCCACGATCTTCTGTGAATGCTCCGCCACATGTGCCAGACACACATCCCCGTATAAATCCTGTGACCCGGTGCAGAACCAGAACTGGTAAGTTTTTGATTTTAACATATTGATTTCCTCTCTTTCTTGAAACTGAAACTGATTAATGATCTGCATTTATTATAAGGAAATGCCTGACACCTACACAAGTTCATAACTCTGCCGCTTTGGAGAAAAAGTTACCTAATCCGACTTCTATTTGCTACATAAATTTTGGTGCTGTACAATTTATACATTTGTACATATCATGTATTGACATATATATACATTTATTGTATTATGCTAGAATAATAGGAGGTTTGATCATATGGCAACAACAAGCATTACTATCCGAATGGATGAAAAGTTAAAAAAACAAGCTGAGCTTCTTTTCGAAGACATGGGATTGAATATGACGACAGCTTTTACTATGTTTGCAAAAGCTGTCGTCCGCCAAAATAAGATTCCTTTTGAAATCACAGCCGATCCGTTTTTTGCAGAATCTAACATAAGAATATTGGAAGAACGCATTGCTAAGATCGAATCCGGGCAATCTGTTCCGAAAGAGCATGACTCAAACTCATTAAAGATATCCAAAGAACTCCTTTTGACGGAATAGGTCATCCTGAACCTCTATCCGGGAATCTAAGCGGATGGTGGAGTCGGCATATTGATGAGAAGAATCGTATCGTATATAAGACTGTTGGCAATCAGACAACGATCGTATCCTGTCACGGACATTATAACGACAAATAAAAATCCCTGCAGGGATCAGTATTGTCTTTTCCTGATTCCTGCAGGGATTCGCCTCTTCAATGCTATCTGTATAATATATCCATACCGCTCCTCATAGATCAGTACGCTTCTTCCGGCACTACAAATTCATATTTTCTGTAATTTTCTAGCCTGTATCTCTTTATGAACTTCTATTCCACGAGTATTATAATAGTCTATGCGATCCTGCCGACCCATATCCTTTGTCTGATAGTAATTATATTCTCTTAATTTGTGAATATCCTCAATAGTAAAATCCGGACTTAGAGCAGGTTTCTTCATAATCATTCCTCACTTTCTAATAGTACAGATGGATTTAGAATCTCAATCGGTTTATGACCTTTCAAATTTGTAATTGCCCGTATCCCTCTTATTGTCTTAATATTTACAATGTGCTTAAAATTCCATGATATAATACAGTCACATTCACTAACAATAGCAGCTCCAATATGTTGACAATCATCATAGCTTTTCTTTGTTAGTATACCCATTTCAATAATTTGCTGTGCAATATCCGCAACATTATCATCGATTTGAACAAGGGTATAGTCAATAAGTCCTAAATAATCGAAAAGTTGGCTTTGCTTTGGTTCTGAACATCCTTTTAGTTCTTCAAGTGTCACTGTGGAAAGATATACCTCATACATTCCTGCGCGAAACATTTCCCATAATTGTCTGGTATCGGCCATTTTTTCAGGAACATCTTCTTGAAGCAAGTGACTGATTACCGAGGTATCCAGGTAAACTCTTAATTTTCCCATATCTGCCACCTCCAATAAACATTTTCATAATTAGATTATACAAAAAAATACATATAAGAACAATGGAAAATTGAAATTTTGAATTCACCACTTGGCAAATTTCAGATTGACAATCCCACCTCCATATGACATACTATTAACAAACCCAATTTGGGAGTGGATTTTTCAAGAGTACTCTTTTTTCGCCACACAATTGCCGGAAGCGCTTGTGTGGTATTTTTTTGTGCAAGGAGAATGAATTATGGAACAAACATTTATGAAAGAAAAGAAGATACTGCCGCTTGTACTGTCCATGTCTCTGCCCATGGTCATCTCCATGGCAGTCAATTCCCTATACAACATCGTGGACAGCTACTTCGTAGCAAAACTTAGCGAGGATGCCATGACCGCACTGGCGCTGGTCTATCCCGTACAGAATATGATCAATGCCATCGCCATCGGATTCGCCATCGGGATCAATGCGGCGACCGCATATTTTCTCGGAGCAGGAGAACATGCCTGCGCCAATAAATCCGCCGCCCAGGGGATGCTGCTGAACCTGATCCACGGCATCGTCCTGACTGTTATCTGCATAGCCGTCATGCCTCTGTTTCTCAGGATGTTTTCCTCAGATGAGACGGTGACCGGCATGGCGCTTCAATACTCAAACCGCGCCTTCTTATTCTCCACAGTGATCGCCTTGGAACTGGTATACGAGAAGCTTTTCCAGGCTGTTGGGAAGATGAAGGTATCCATGCTCTGTATGATGTTCGGCTTCGTTGCCAACATCATCCTGGATCCACTGATGATCTTCGGGATCGGGTTCTTCCCCGCCATGGGGATCGCCGGAGCGGCTTACGCAACCGGGATCGGGCAGACCGTCTCTCTTATCGGATACCTGCTCTTCTGCCGGTTCGATCCGCTTCCGCTTAAACTGGAGCGGCGCTATATAAAACCAGAGAAGAATATCGTCATGCGCTTATATTCCATTGGTCTTTCCGCAACCTTAAACCTGGCGCTTCCTTCCCTGCTGATCTCGGTACTGAACGGAATCCTCGCAGGATTCTCGGAGACCTATGTACTCGTACTGGGCGTATACTACAAGCTTCAGACCTTCATCTATCTGACGGCAAATGGTATCATCCAGGGTATACGTCCCCTGATGGGGTATAATTACGGCGCCGGCATGAAGCTGCGGGTGAAGAGGATCTTCCAGACGACCCTTGCGCTCACGGCAGGCGTCATGATCGCCGGCACCGTCCTGTCATGGCTGATCCCGGACAACTTGATCGGGCTGTTCACTTCCAACGAAGAGACCATCCGCATCGGTGTAAAAGCGCTGCATATCATCAGCCTTGGTTTCATCGTATCGGCAGTTTCCGTCACCTGCTGCGGGGCGTTGGAAGGGCTTGGGAAAGGGACGCCCTCCCTGTATATATCACTGCTTCGTTATGTTGCCGTGATCATTCCCGCCGCATTCCTTCTTAGCAGGCTGATCGGCGTAAGCGGCGTATGGTATGCCTTCTGCTTCACGGAATTCGTGGCGGCAGGATTCTCGTACTTGATCTACAAAAAATATACACGAACATAGGTATAAACATATAAGTAATTTCCCGCCAGGCTAATCCCAGATCTCCGGCATCCACGCATCTGATGACAGTAAAGACAGTGCGTGAATTATAGAAAGGAGCCATATTTATGAAGATTTCCAACTTAACATTGTCCGAATACTGCAGCCATATCACCGGAGACGAACCCCGGCTCCTGCCTCCCGACCATAAGTTGGGGGCGCGCCTTGTCTGCCCGGAATACTCGAAGTCCGATCAGGAGGTCAAGACCTATCCCCTTCCCCCAAACGAACGGATCTTTGCCCTATGCTGGGCGATCCGGGCGGACGCAGGCTCTGCCGCTTCCCCCGTCCTGCGCGCTACTCTCGCCCCGGCGCCGGAACCCTTCTGTTACCTGCTGCCTTTTCCATCCGGTGAGAAAACACAGCTCCACACCCATGATTACATCGAGCTTGCCTATGTCGTCGAAGGGGAATTCCGCCAACGGATCCTGGGGCGGGATATCACATTTGCCAAAGGCGACCTGTGCCTGATCGACAAGAACTGCCTCCATCAAGACCACCTTCTCGATCAGCCCGCCGTCATCCTGTTCCTCGGCATCGCCAACGATATGTTCTCTGAGATCATGGATGAAAATGTCGCTACTCAGAAGATCATCTCCTTTCTGCAGTCCGCGCTGCTGAAACAGAAGAATGTACAGCAATACTTGCATTTCCGTCCAGGCTCAGGCTCAGGTTCTGACTCTGCCTCCGGTCTCGGCTCTGCTTCCGATCCCGTAGGCAGGCTTGAGGACTGCCTCTGCCTGTTATTAAAGGAGCTGCATGATAACGAGACCGGAGCACACTATATCTGCAAGGGACTGCTGCTTCGTATCTTCCGGATCATAAGCACGGAATACGACTTCTCGCTCTCCAGAGAACAGCGCAAGACTATGAACTGGCTCCTGTTTGAAGAGATCTCGGACTACATCAGGGGGCACTATGCCACGGTCACCATCCAGGAGTTGGTGCGTGAGTTCCATTTTCAGGAGGATTATTTCAACCGGATCATCAAGAACAAGACAGGGCTTACTTACTCGGCATACGTACAGCAGATCCGCCTTGAGCATGCCGAACATATGCTGACCGCCACAGATAAGAGCGTAGACGAGATCACCGAGCTTGTCGGATATCATAACAAAGGGTATTTCTACAAGATCTTTCAGGAGAAATACGGAACGACGCCTGCCAGATACCGCAAGCGCCGCTGATCTTTTCTCTCAATCTCTTATCGTTATTCACTGAACCGGATCCGCTCGATCAGTGAGTTTTTCCTCACAGACCTGGCGATCACTGCCGCCAGCACAATCTGCAGCAGCAGAAGCACAACCGCCACCGTACAGGCAGCTGCCGCCGGATAATGATAGTTGCGGATCTCCATCCATCCGTGCTCCTTCGCGTACAGGAATACCGGATACCCCAGAAGGCTTCCGCCTCCCACGGCGATCACCAGTGTGCCCGCCGTATAGAAGAGCCCTTCTAACTGCAGCATCTTAAGGAGCTGTGAATCTGACATTCCGATCGCCTGCATCATTCCGAGCTCTTTCTTACGCACATGGACGCTGTTGATCATGGTGTTGATCAGGTTCATCACACTGATCGCCGCCAGGATTCCCAGGAATGCATAACACGCTCCTGCCGTTATGGGCGTGGTGGAACTCCACTTGTCATATTCTTCCTGCCAGGTCCGCATCTGGATCCTTCCGGATGCATGGACGATATCTGCAAGCTCCTTCTCAAGCGCCGGATCATAATCCTTATCCGCATACACATGGAAAAACTCGGAGGAATTATACTCGCTCATCCGGTCTACGGCTTCTTTCGCCATGATCAGATAATTATAGCGGGTCATACCATGTCCGTAGTCCCCGATCGCCGCGATCTCAACCTCCTTCTCAAAGGTCTTCTCTCCGTCACGAAACATTAAGTTCAGTTTATCTCCCACATCAAGTTCCGGATGCCACCACAAGGCTGTGTTGTCTATGATCACCTTATCCCCGGATTTTAATTCCTCATAAGTCACCTTTCCTTTTATGATACCTTTTTCCAGCTCTTTCGCATACTCCGGCGGTACTCCATTGAGCGACTCGCCTTCCTCTTCTGCAAATGTTCCTCCTGAGATCGTATACGTGGAGAATACATCTACCTTCTCCACCCCAGGCAGCGCCTCGATCTGCTGTTTTAACGATTCATTCAGCGGATTATCCTTTAGGATCTCGGACCACTCACGCTCCGGATGCTCCTTATTCCCCCGCTCTACGATAGGCGAGATCTCATACTGTCCCAGAATCGAACTACTGGCGCTCTCCCTTGGATCGGCACAGGCAAGGACTGTGGCGACCACCATCATGAACACCCCGGTAACTGCCATCGCAAGGATCGTGACCGTACTCTTCTTCTTGTTCTCCGTAAGGTTCCTCCTGGTCAGCCGAGCGACAGTCAGGAATCCATAACCTTTCCGCCTGCTTCTTTGTCTTCTTCCCGCATTCTGCATGCGCATCGCCTCAACCGCAGAGACTTTTGCCGCCACATGCATCGGCCGGACAAGGGAGAAATACACGGTACATATCATCACCGCCGCCGCAAGCAGATACTCCCACCAGCACCACAGACTCACTTCGCCCTCTTCAAATACCGCCTTTATTGTATCTATATAAATTGCGGACTTGGCAGGAGCTTTGACACTGACAAATACTTTCATAACCACCTGGGAAACGAACGTGCCGATCAGAAGCCCTGCCGGTACCGTAATTGCAGCGATACACAATCCCTCCCGCAGCACGATCTGCCTGATCTGGCGTTTCGTGGCGCCGATCGCCTTCATCCTGCCGAATTCTTGTATCCTCTGATTCATGGACACGTAATAGATACTGTATATCGTGATCATTCCTGCCAGCATGATAACTAGCATGATCAGGATGATCGCCGGAATCATAACCGGGTCTACATAATTTGCCACCAGATAATCCTCATTGATATTAATATCCTTTTCCGAGATTCCGAACTGCTCTGCGATATGCTTGATCTTCTCTTCAATCTCTACGGTATCCGGATTGTCTCCATCCGCGATCTGCAGCAGGAACCGGTAAGCAAGCTCTTCCTTTGGAACCTCATTTTTCAGGAATGCTTCCGAGACCAGAGCCGTATACATCCTATTCTCAAGGTTCGCCTCACTATCCTCGAAGAATCCACAGATCCGAAACTCCTTCTGCTGCGTATGGTCAAGGCCCCCGTCCCGGAAGATCTGATAGGGAACCGTGATCGTGTCGCCGATATCTCCCTGCTGCCCAAGCTCTTTTAGGATCCCGGGCGACACCACGATCTCATCCTCCCGCTGCGGAACCCTTCCCCTTTCCGGCGCTATCTTATATAATTCTCTGCCGGTCTCGTCCACATACAGCATCGCGACCGAAGCCTGCTCAAGACTCATATATCCCGCGTCGCTTCGAATACCAGCCTTAGAAATATCATGGTGCGCTGCCAGCTTACGAGCCGTATCTTCATCCACATTCCTGTAAAGAGCATGCCATGCCGGGTAGAGCCTGTCTGTCGCCGCAAACTGAAGCTTTACGATCCCCCGCCCCACCGTAGGGATTACGAACAGCAGCATGGTCGTCAGGATGATCGCGATCCCGATCAGAATATTTCTGCTCTTGTGGTATTTCATATTGTCAAATGCAATCCTCGTCGTCATCTTCATCAGTCACTCACCACCTTGCCGTCCACAATCTCGATCACACGGTCTGCCATCTGTGCGATCATCTCGTCATGGGTGATCATGACCAGTGTCTGCCCGAAATCTGTCACACAGCTCTTCATCAGGCTCATGACCTCAAGTTCCGTCTGGGAATCCAGGTTCCCCGTAGGCTCATCCGCCAGAATGATCGCCGGACGGGTCACCAGCGCCCTGGCGATTGCCGTCCGCTGCTTCTGCCCTCCCGACAGAGCATTCGGCATGGCGTCTTCCTTATCCGCAAGCCCGATCTTCTCGAGCACATTCCTTACCTCTTCTTTCTTCACCCTCCGGTTATCCAGTCCCAGCGGGAGTACGATATTCTCCCACACATTCAGCGACGGGATCAGATTATAATCCTGAAAGATGAATCCGATCTTCTTCCTGCGGAACTCAGCCAGCCTGTCATCCTTAAGGCAAAAGATCTCTTTCCCCTCGATCCACACCTTACCCGCATCCGGACGGTCCAGCCCGCCGATCAGATGCAGGAGCGTAGACTTGCCGGAACCTGAACGCCCCACGATCGCCGTGAATGCACCTCTCTCTATCTGAAGGCTCGTATGATCCACTGCCCTCACCGGATTCTCCCCGGTTCCATAATATTTCACCAGATCCTCCACCACTAAGATCTTATCGCTGTCCATCTTCATATAGTTACCTCCATTTCAGATATAGTCTAAGCAAACTATAACCTCCCGCCCTTACAAAACACTTACAAGAACCATAACAATTTTGTAAGAAATCTCCCGGCAGCTAATAAGTGTGAGTGTTAGAGCATGTCTGAAAATGTGCACTGGCAGTTGGCAGCGTAACCCGGAACACCGTTCCCCCTCTGGTCTTCTGCCTTGCGGATATGGTCCCGCCCTGGCGTTCCAATATCATCCGCGTCAGATACAGCCCCACTCCTGCGCCGTCTTTCTCCATCTGCGCCGCATCCTTCCCCCGATAGAACCTCTGATAGATCTTCGGCAATTCCTCCTTCTTGATCCCGATCCCTTCATCCTCGACCTCTATCAGGACATTGCTGACCAACTGCTTCACACGCACCGTAACGGTTGTGTGCTCTTTGGAATACTTTACCGCATTATCAAGGATATTGACGATCGCCTCCTCTGTCCACTTCGTATCATGGCAGATCACCAGATCCTCTTCCATATCTGCCTGTATCTCCATATCCTTATTCTTTGCTTTCATGTAGACCTGGCTGACCGCCCCTGTAAGCGTCTTCTTAAGACTCGCCGCTGCAGGCGTTAGCTGGATCATGTGCGCCTCTAATCTGGACAGATTGACCAATTCCTGAAGAAGAGCCTCCAACTTCTCGATCTCTCTTCCTTCCTGTTCCAGGAATTCTCTTCGCTCCTTTGCTGTCAACTGGTCTCCCACTGCCAGCTCATGGCACATCCGAAGAGACGCAAGAGGCGTCTTAAGCTGATGGGAAATGTCGGTGACCAAGGTCTTCGTATTCTTCTCTTCCTTCTCTACCCGGATCTTGAGCCCTTCAAAATAAACGCCCAGCTCTCGCAAAGCTTCCCACACCTTCATCCATTCCTCCGAATACCTCTTCGGATCTGTCTCATATTCCGAGACATCACCGAATCCGCCTTCCCGGAACCTCTCCAGGCACTCGTGCAACTCCCGAAGATGCTCTCTTTCCGCCCGATCCTTCTGCCATTCCATATAGCCCGCTATGGCGATCAGCAACGCACCGGCACAGACGCCGGCTCCCCAGAACATCCACAGTCCCCCCGCCGCACTGGTGTAATTCAGATCATATCCGTACTTCTTTTCTATCAATTGGATCATGCGCCGGAGCTCCTTTGTATCAAGCGAACCTTCCTCCGTCAATCCATCCCCGGACGGAAGACTGGACGGGCTCTTCTCCCATGCCGCTATGATCTCACCTTCCAACTCCGGATACTTTGTCATAAGCGTGATCATCCGCCTCCAATCCCCGGTAATCTCATACCTTGCCACCATGAACATAAAGAAAGAAAATATCACAAAGAAGAGCAGATAGACGCCCAAATATTTTCTTACCTTCTTATTACTTTCCCACTCCATATATATCCCAGTCCCCTTACATTGGAAATCTCTTCTGTCCCCAGCTTATTCTTCAATCTGCTGATATTGACCGTCACCGTATTATCATCCACAAACTGCCCGTCCACATCCCAGATATGCTCCAGGATATTCTCCTTCGACACGATCCGCCCCGCATTCTCCCAGAGGTATACCAGAAGCTGCAGTTCTTTCTTACTGAGGGCGATCTCCTCGCCGCCCTTATACACCTTCATCTCCCGGCAGTTCACCTCAATCTCCCCACATGTCATGACACTCTCGTATTCCTTTGCATTGTCTATCCTTCGCATAAGCGCATTTACCTTGGAGACCAGCACCATCAGGGAAAACGGCTTGGTCATATAGTCGTCGGCTCCCGACTCGTATCCGTTTACGATATCAATTTCTGAATCCAGCGCCGTCAGATAGATTATATACGTATCGCTGATCTCACTGGCGGCACGAACCTTTTGCCCAATCTCAAGTCCGCTTCCATCCGGAAGTGTGATATCACAGATGATGAGGGAATATCTCCCTTTCGCAAGATACTCCTGCGCCTTTGCCAGTGTAAATGCAGAGACAACTTCATATCCGGCTTTTCGCAAAGTAAGTGATATTCCGCGGTTCAGGCTCTCATCATCTTCTAACAGAAGAATTTTCTGTGCACTCTCATTTTTCATAAGTCTTTCCTCCAATCTGGCTTAAGATCATTTCTTTGCAGAAAAGAAGCTAAGAAGGGACTGCCAGAAATATCTGGCAGTCCCTTCTTCTCCAACCTGATATCTTACAGGCTGCTTAACGGATCTTCCCTGTAAACAAACACCGGGAACCCTTTTGCATCATATTCCATCCGCATGACCATCGCATGGCGGTTCGGATCATAGAGGGGATTCCCCAATACCTCGTCATACTGCCGCGCATGATAGATACACAGATCCGTGACCCCGTCGTCCGCCTTGACGAAGCAATTATGTCCCGGTCCGTAGATCCCTTTATCTGCGTCCGTCTGAAGCACCGGATACCGAAGCTTCGTCCATGCCCCCGGATCCAAAAGATCTGCGTCTTTATCCGCATACAACATTCCCATACAATAATCTATTCCTGTATCACTGGCTGAGAATGTCAGGAAGAGCTTATCTCCATGTTCCAGAATATCCGGTCCTTCGTTCACCCAGAAGCCGATCCTCTCCCAGTCATAATCCGGAGTCGTCAGAAGCACCTGCGCAGTGGCAAGCTTCACCGGTGATTCCATTCTTGCGATATACAGGTTCGAGATCTGTTTGCCCACGCCTGTTTTCTCCGCCCATATATAATAATATACGCCGTTCTGTTCAAAGATCGTGGCGTCCAGCGAGAAGGCATGGAAAGAGAACGGATCGTCATCCGAAGCCTTTATCATCCCCATCTCGATCCACGCATCATTCATCGGATCTTTGCCGGTACATTTCAGCACATAAGGGCGGATCGCCCATTCGTCATCCTTATCCCCCGCCGCATAATAGATATACCATTCCCCGTTCAGATAATGGATCTCCGGCGCCCATACATGCAGGCTCTGCGGACCGCTCTCATGCTTCGTCCACAGTGTCTTCTCCGGCGCCTCTCTAAGTCCCGCCAATGTATCAGACTCTCTTAGAACAACCCTGTCATATTCCGGAACCGATGCCGTAAAATAGCATTTTCCGTCCGTATGCCTGTATATATATGGATCCGCTCTCTGTTCAATAAATGGCTGATTATACTCCGTGCGCCTGTAATTTGTTACATTCATATCCGTTCATTCCTTTTCTTATTTCCTCAGTTCTATGATCCTCTGATTGCTGCTCCCCCGGAACACCAGGGTAACATCCTTCAACTCTTCCACAAATTCCCCGTCTACCAACACGTCAATATAGGAAAGCATCTCATCCGTTACTTCCGTATGCACTCTGCCGCCTTCGGCAAGGTCTTCATCATACAGATAACCGCTGTAACACCAGATGTCCTTCCCCGGATATCTCTCCTTGATTCGCCTTAAGAGTCCGGCAAGAACCCTCTGATTCTCCGGCTCGAACGGTTCTCCGCCAAGCAGCGTAAATCCCTGTATATAATCCGGCGCCAACAATCCCAGGATCTTTTCCTGTGTTTCTTCCGTATATGGTTCTCCATATTCGAAATCCCAGGTCTCAGGATTGAAGCATCCTTTGCAGTGATGCCGGCATCCCGAGACAAACAGGCTCACCCGGACTCCCGGACCGTCTGCGATGTCAATTTCTTTTATATTTCCGTAATGCATATCCTTCCCCTACAGATGCAGTACCCTGTCCTTAATCTCCTGCGTGCGTCCCTGATTCCAGAACTGTGTCCCGATATATCCGCAAGTCCGGCGCGCTACGAACATCTTATCCTGGTTCTGATTACGGCAGCTCGGGCACTCCCAGACCAACTTGCCTGCCTCATCTTCTTTGATCAGGATCTCTCCGTCGTACCCGCAGCACTCACAATAATCACTCTTCGTATTCAGCTCCGCATACATGATATTATCATAGATAAACTGCATGACAGAGAGAACCGCCGGAATATTATTCTGCATATTCGGTACTTCAATATAACTGATCGCGCCTCCCGGAGACAATTTCTGGAAATCTGCTTCGAATTTTAACTTCTTGAAAGCATCAATCTCCTCTGATACATGCACGTGATAACTGTTCGTAATGTAGTTCTTATCCGTGACTCCCTCGATAACGCCAAACCGCTTCTGCAGACATTTTGCAAATTTATAAGTTGTAGATTCCATAGGCGTCCCGTATACCGAATAGCTGATATGCTCCGCAGCCTTCCATTCCATACACTTATCGTTCAGTCTCTGCATTACCGCCAGCGCGAAAGGCCTCGCCTCCGGATCGGTATGAGATTTCCCAAGCATCCTCATACACATCTCGTAGAGTCCCGCATATCCAAGAGATATCGTCGAATAGCCGTCATACAGCAGCTTATCGATCACTTCACCTTTCTTCAGCCGCGCCAGAGCGCCGTACTGCCACAGGATCGGCGCCACATCAGACACCGTCCCCAACAGACGCTCATGCCTGCATCGAAGGCCTCTATGGCATAATTCCAGCCGTTCATCTAAGATCTCCCAGAATCTGTCCATATCTCCCTCGGAAGAACATGCCACATCCACCAGATTGATGGTCACGACTCCCTGGTTGAACCTTCCGTAGAACTTATGGCTGCCGTCCGCATTCTTCTGGGAATCCTCCACCGTCAGGAAAGAACGGCATCCCATACAGGGATAGACCTCTCCCTTCTTTAACTCCTTCATGATCTTTGCCGAAATATAATCCGGAACCATCCGCTTTGCCGTACACTCTGCCGCAAGCTGTGTTAAATGCCAGTATTTGGAGCCTTCCCGTACATTATCTTCATCCAGTACATAGATCAGCTTCGGGAACGCCGGCGTGATCCATACGCCTTTCTCATTCTTCACACCCTGCATCCTCTGAACCAACACTTCTTCTATGATCAGCGCCAGATCGTCTCTAAGCTGCCCTTCCCCAACTTCATCCAGATACATGAATATTGTCACGAACGGAGCCTGCCCGTTACAGGTCATCAGCGTGATCAGCTGATACTGGATCGTCTGGATCCCGCTCTTTACCTCGTCTCTCAAGCGCCGTTCCGTTATCCTGCTGATAATAGCATCATCCAGGCTCTCCCCGCATTCTTTCCGTTCTTCGATCACACCCTTGCGAAGCTTTTTCCTGCTAATATCGACAAACGGAGCCAGGTGTGCCAGCGTAAATGACTGCCCGCCATACTGGTTGCTTGCCACCTGCGCAACGATCTGTGTCGTCACGTTGCACGCAGTAAAGAAACTGTGCGGCTTCTCGATCAGAGTCTCACTGATCACAGTCCCGTTCTGCAGCATATCATCAAGATTGATCAGATCGCAGTTATGCTCTTTTTGGGCGAAATAATCGGAATCATGAAAGTGAATGATTCCTTCTTCGTGAGCATTTACGATCTCTGTCGGGAGCAATACACGCTTTGACAGATCCTTACTGACCTCCCCCGCCATATAATCTCTCTGCGTAGAATTAATGACCGGATTCTTATTCGAATTCTCCTGCGTCACCTCTTCGTTGATGTTCTCGATCAGCGAGAGAATTCCGTTATCCGTCGTATTTGACTTACGCTTTAATTCTCTCTTATAACGATAACGCACGTATTTCTGCGCAACCTCATATCCCCGCATCTCCATGATACCGCGTTCCACCATATCCTGGATATCTTCCACATTCACGGCATGGGTAAATTCATCAATCTGATCCGCAATCTTCTCTGCCACAGCAACGATCTGAAACTCATTCATCTGATGGATCTTGTCCACTTCACAGTTCGCAGCCCTCACTGCGTTGACGATCTTGGACAGATCAAAAAGTACCTCTTCGCCGTTCCGCTTAATTACATTCGTCTTAACATCTTGCCCCATTATTATCCCTCGCTTTCACATACACAAAATATTGATGGAATGCCTGATCCCCCACACAATATATAGCGTCAGATATTATAATACACCAATTCATACGGAAAGTGAAGCAAAAATTATTTAAAATAATTACCAAATATATTCTATTTCACACCCCTGGATTTCTCCATTTCCGATAGTGAGAATTTCTGCTCTATGTATTGACATGCCCTGTATCAAAGGATTCCCCGGCTTCGGTTACAATAACCCCAAGAACTCGAACGCCTTCCACAATCCGTCCTCCCTGATCGGATCCGTAACGTGCCTTGCCGCAACCTTTACTTCCTTATCCCCATTCCCCATTGCGATGCCAAACCCGACAAACGCAAGCAAGCCGACATCCTTCTCACTGCATCCGATCGCCACCGTATCCTGCTGCCGCCGCTCTGCCGCCTTCAAAAGCTGATGCGCTCCTTCTTCCTTCGTAATATAATTAGGCGTGATCTCCCCGATCCATTTTCCCGTATAAGGGATCCCAAGCCCTGCCACATGGAAAGAATACCCCCATTTGGATATGATATCCTTTCTGGACAGCGTGCTGCTATAGACGATCAGCTTCTGCACCTCCGGCACATCCAGCAAAGATTTCACTTTTACAGGCATGGTGATCTCCCTGTCGCAAACATGAAGGTATTCCCCCAGTTCTCTGTCTATCTTCTGGTATGCTTCCCAGTCGTCCTCCAGTACATAACTCTTCTTATTACTCTCCATCTCCACTACACATCCGCATTCCATAAGATCCTTCATGAACTCTATGTATGCCAGCTGCGTAAAATACCTGTACCCTATGCGTTTTCCTCTATACTCCACATATCCTCCCGAACCTGCGATCACCCCGTCAAATCCGATATCCAGGATCCGGTCTTCTATGCGGTAATATGCCCGTCCCGTATTGATCACGACCTCATGGCCGTTCTGCCTTGCTCTTTGGATCGCCTCTGTTCCAGATGCGGGAATCGTACCGTCAAAATCCCTAATCGTGCCGTCAATATTCAGAAATATTACTTTCCCCATCATCATTTCCTTCCTTAAGCTATATACATACAAACCGTCTCTTCTATGTTACCACAGATTGAGGGGATATTTAATATTTTTTTCATAAAAACGGCGATAATTTGTCATAATACAATTATCGCCGTCTATCGCCGTTCTTATTCGCTAATATCATTCATTCCCGGTATCCTCAAGCTTCAGGATATCGCTTACTTCACACTGCAGGCAATTACAGATCTTCGCCAGAGTATGAAGGTCTACCCGCCCTACTTTATTCTTACAGTAATTATTCAGCTGTGTTCTCTGTAACCTGCATTCATAACAGAGATATCTTTTACTGACGCCCTTTTCGGCCAGAACCCGCTCCAGGTCTATCACTATCTTCTTCATTTCCTAACACCACTCGTTCTATATATGGTAAGTATACCCATATTTTCATTGAAAAAACAGGTGTAATAACTTACACTGTAAGAAAATGCACCGTTTCAATTTGACACAAGGAGGTATCCGAATATGAAAAAAAAATTTTTACTGCCGATTCTCTTTCTCCTGCTGCTTCTTTCCGCCCTCTGGATGGAAGAACGCAGGCACTATGAGATCCTTCACTCCACCGTCCTGTCTTCCGCGAACCTTACGGAACACAAGCTGACGCTTGTCATACACAGCGTTCTGCCCATCGACCGTGAACAGCTCGCCCGCGAAGTCGTCGCAGACAGCATGAGGCTGAATGCCGGACAGCCGCGTCCCTATTTTGAACTTGAGATCTACCGTACGGCATTCCACTACCGCTTCGACATCCCGTATGACACCATCCTGTGCGACGAGAACGGCAAGATCGTACAAGAGATCCGCCTCAACTGAACTTCGTCCTCACAGGAAATAGGAGCCTGTCATTTCCTGACAAACCGTAAAATACACTTGCAAAAAATCTGATATATTGTATTATCATGTATAAGTAAAACAAAAAGGAGATTCGCATGCAGCCATTTTCACCTACTTTAAAAGAACTCAGCCTACACGGCACCAAATCCTTCCCCTGCGCCATCTATCAGACCCGCTCTCTCGGGAAAGGACCGCTGGTCAAGCACCATTGGCATGATGAGGTGGAGATCCTGTACTTTTTCGGCGGCGAATTCCGCCTGGAGATCAATATGGAACAGTTCTTCGTCCACTCGGAGGCTCTGTATTTCATCAATCCCGGCGAATTACACAGCATCTATGCGGAGAAGGCGGGCAGTCCCGGAGAGGACGCCATCGTCTTCTCCCTGGATATCTTAAGCTTTGATTCCTGCGACGCCGCACAGATGCAGCTGATCCAACCGATCCAGAACGGTAAGATGCTCTTCCCCCGCTGCCTCTCCCCCTGCCATCCGGGTTTCCTCTCCGTACGGGACGCGTTCCTCGACACCATGCTTTCCTTCGGGCATCCTCTTACCGAAGAAGCTCCCCTTGAAAATGGCGCCGTCACAGACGACCTGACGAATCAGCTGTTCATCAAGTCCTCTCTGCTCCGTATCCTTGCGGTCCTCTCAAAGCACGGCCTCTTTACGCCTACGGAGAAGAATCTTGACAAACGCGTGGAAGGCATCAAGAAAGTCCTTACATATATAAGGGAAAAATATAAAGAGAAAATATACATCGAAGACTTAGCGGCGCAGGTTCATATGAACGAACAATATTTCTGCCGCTTTTTCAAGAAATCACTCGGACGTACTCCCATGGAATATCTCAATGAATACCGTATCAAACAGGCGATGCGGTTACTTGAAGAGACAGACCTGCCGGTAACGGAGGCATGCCTGGAATGCGGATATAATAATCTGGGGAATTTTCTCCGCGCTTTTAAGAAACATACCGGGACAACCCCTCTGAAATATCGGAATCATTTCCACAATGTAATGGGGCTGTCGGGAAATAGATAGTCCCATATTCTTTAGCCAATGCCAGGGATTTCTTATAGCACGAAGATAAAATCTGCTCCTCTCCGTGATTACCGTCCTCCCGAACAGATCCTACAGTACGGATAACATACTTGGCATCCAGCTTGAATCCTGGGGTAATAACTGCGTCACCAAAATCAATGCGCCGATTTTCTGTCTTGCCACAAGCAACTCATATCCGGATTTTTATGTATTCCGCTGTCAACGCCAGAGCCGATGACAGGGTTAGGATTTGCAGTGTTTACCACCGCATCTACTTGCATATTTACTATATCATTTCGTACTATTTCAAAAGGCATAGGTGACCTCCTTGTTCAGAAGCAGGTCGGTTAATCCTGCAACATATCTAAATACATATCCAATCTGGCATTGATGTATCCTGCAAACAGATTTTCCATTGCCGAAAGATTGTGCTTTACATGATATTCATCAAACGCATTATAATAGGCAATTCTATCTGTAAACTTAATATCTATAGGTGGGAATCCGGCTTTCATTAATTCAAGATTTACAAGCAGTCTTCCGGTTCTGCCATTACCATCAATGAAAGGATGGATGCCCTCAAACTCGATGTGAAAACGAGCCAGTTTTGTCACGATATGCTCTGTGCTTGCAGCAAAATCATATAGCAACCGTTCCATCTTCGGCTCAATAAGATACGGCTGCACGGGTTCATTCTGCGCGCCCATAATACGAACCGGAACTCTACGGTAGACACCACGGTCCTCTTTCTTATCTGCAAGAACGAGAGAGTGAATCTGTTTGATGATGCTCTCACTAATCGGAACATTATCTTTTACCAGTTCACTCACAAAATCAAATGCTTCTTTATGACCAACTGCCTCCATATGGTCTTTCAGCGGTTTCTGGTCAATCGTAAGACCACGAAGAACTAAATCCGTTTCTCGCAGTGTAAGTGTATTTCCTTCGATGGCATTGGAGTTATATGTGTACTCTACGATGAATTCTTCGTTGAGCCTTGCAACTTCACCCGCAGTTAAAGGTCTTCTGCTGTCCAGTTCTACCTTTTTACGGTCAATTTGCGTCAAAAGGCTTTCCTTTGACTTATAACGACCATCAGCGGGTTTCTTTGCATCCACAGGAATTTTCCATCCACGCCCTTCCTGGTACACACCCGGAATTTTCCCCTCAGAACAAAGAACTCTGATTCTTCTATCAGAAATGCCCCATTTTTCAGAAGCCTGTTTTACTGTCATAAACATAGATTATCCCTCCAATCTAAGATATAGTATACCACTTTAACGGAACAATACCAATAATATCGGAACAACATTTACCAAAATAGCGGAACAATGCATCCGCAATTATTCTAAAAAAGGCGCCTGCTTTACCCAACTAACAGCCAACACCACTTTCACACACAGAGGTAGTGCCGTGCCATTTATCATGTTCTTTCCCATGTTCCACAAAAAAACATCCATTCTTTTTCAAGATCTTTATAAGTTCTGCTGTTTTCATTATTTCCTCCGCAATATTATAACACGTATTAGCACGTGTGCAAAAGAATTCTGATGGGAATCTTTTATAAATATAAAGTCAAAATATCGTAGTTTTTAATCAGATAAATGTAAGACAACAGACTCGCCTGCCGTTATAATAGGTTACATACAGCAATAGCAATGTAACATTACAATATGCGGAGGTATGATTATGACAAGAAAATGGTGGCATGACAAAGTAGCTTATCAGATCTACCCGAAAAGTTTCTGCGATTCCAACGGGGACGGAATCGGCGATATTCCCGGGATCATCAGTAAATTAGATTACCTGCAGGACTTAGGAGTCGATATCATCTGGCTCTCTCCCTGTTACCCTTCCCCTCTTGCCGACGAGGGATACGACATCTCCGATTACTATGATATCGACCCGCGCTTCGGCACGATGGCAGATATGGAGCAGTTGATCGAAGAAGCAAAAAAGCGGAATATGTACATCCTGATGGATCTGGTCGTAAACCACTGTTCCGACGAACACGAATGGTTCAAGAAGGCATGCGAAGATCCGGACGGAAAATACGGAAACTTCTTTTATCTGAGAGACAAGAAAGACGGAGAGCTTCCGACCAACTGGAGATCCTACTTCGGCGGTCCCGTATGGGAAGACCTGCCGGGTACGGACAAGCAATATCTGCATGTCTTCCACAAGAAGCAGCCGGATCTTAACTGGGAAAATCCCGAGCTTCGCGAAGAAGTGTATAAGAATATCAACTGGTGGCTTGATAAGGGCCTGGGCGGTTTCCGGATCGACGCGATCATCAATATCAAGAAAGCCTCTCCCTTCCGGAATTACGAACCGGATCGGGCGGACGGACTGTGCAGTATCCAATTCATGCTGCGGGAAGCCCGCGGCATCGGTGAATTCTTAGGCGAGATGCGCGACCGCACGTTCAAGAATTACGACGCATTCTCCGTAGGCGAGGTGTTCAACGAGAAGCCAGAAGAGATCCCAGATTTTATCGGAGATAACGGTTACTTCTCCAGTATGTTCGACTTCAATGAAACGATTTTCGGAACCAGCGAGAAGGGTTGGTATGACGCTTCCCCGATCACTCCGGACGATTATAAGAGGTGCTGTTTCGAATCCCAGGCGAAGGTCGGAGACATCGGTTTACTCTCCAACATCATCGAGAACCATGACGAGCCCCGCGGTGTCAGCCGTTATATTCCGGAAGGCGAATGCTGCACACAGAGTAAGAAACTTCTCGCCGCCATGAATTTCATGTTAAGAGGCCTTCCTTTCATCTATCAGGGGCAGGAACTGGGAATGGAAAACGTCCCCTTCTCTTCTATTGATGAGATAGACGACATCTCTACACTGGACGAATATCAGGTGGCGCTGAATGCCGGGCTGAGTCCCGCCGACGCACTCCATGCCGTAGCAAAATTCAGCCGCGACAATGCCCGGACTCCGATGCAATGGTCCGGTGAAGCAAATGCAGGCTTCACCACAGGAAAGCCCTGGTTAAAAGTGAACCCGAATTACACTTCCATCAACGCCGCGGACCAGCTTGAGGATCCGGATTCCGTGAGAAGCTTCTACAAAGAACTGATCGCCCTGCGCAAGGATCCGGACTATAAGGAGACGGTGGTATACGGGGAGCTTAAGCCATATCTGGAAGAACAGCATAACCTGATGGCTTATTACCGAAAAGGAGAGCAGACACTGTTGGTGATCGGAAATTACCAGATGGAGGAACAGACTGTTGAACTGCCTTCCGAATATCATTCAGAGTATAAGAAGATACTTCTGAACAATTATCCGGAGCTTGTACAGGAAGGAACGACGTTAATACTGCACGGATATCAGGCAGTTGTATTAGAGATGTAAGAACAGACACAAATATAATATAGAAAGGACCGAAATATATGAACAGAACATGGTGGAAAGAGGCTGTGATCTATCAGATCTACCCTCGCAGTTTTATGGACAGCAACGGAGATGGGATTGGAGATATCAAGGGAATCACCAGCCGTCTGGATTATCTGAAATACCTGGGAGTCGATGTGCTCTGGCTCTCTCCCATCTACCGATCGCCCAATGACGATAACGGCTACGATATCAGCGATTATCAGGCGATCATGGATGAATTCGGAACTATGGAAGACTTCGACGAGATGCTTTCGGAAGCTCACGCAAGAGGACTCCGTGTGGTCATGGATCTGGTGGTAAATCACACTTCCGACGAACACAAATGGTTTATGGAGAGCCGCCGGTCCAAAGAAAATGCATACCGGGATTACTATATCTGGCGGGAAGGGAAGGATGAGAAGACGCCTCCTAACAACTGGGGCTCCTGCTTCGGCGGTTCCGCATGGCAGTACGATGAAGAGACCGCAATGTACTACCTGCACCTGTTTTCCAAGAAACAGCCGGATCTCAACTGGGATAACCCCAAGGTCCGCGACGAAGTCTTCAACATGATGGCATGGTGGTGCGACAAAGGGATCGACGGATTCCGCATGGATGTCATCAGCATGATCTCCAAGACAAAAGAGATGCCGGACGGTCAAGTAACCGATTTCTATGGTGATTACGGTCCTTACTGCATACACGGCCCGAATATCCATAAGTATCTGAAAGAAATGAATAAACGGGTACTGTCACGATACGATATCATGACCGTCGGCGAGACTCCCGGCGTCACCACAGAACTGGCGAAACAGTACGCCGGAGAAGATGCCGGAGAACTTAACATGGTATTCCAGTTCGAGCATGTGGATAATCATGGAAAATACGGAAAATGGGACGATCAGAAATGGCAGCTTACCAAGCTTAAGAAGATCCTGACCCGCTGGCAGACAGAATTGTACGGGAAGGCATGGAACAGCCTGTTCTGGGATAACCACGATCAGCCAAGAGCCGTCTCCCGCTTCGGGGACGACCGGCAAGAGTACCGGGAGGCTTCCGCTAAGATGCTTGCCACCTGCCTCCACATGATGCAGGGCTCCCCTTACATCTATCAGGGTGAGGAGCTTGGCATGACCAACTATCCGTTCCGGAGCCCCGATGATTTCCGCGATATCGAGAGTATCAACGCCTATAAGGAATGGTGCTTAAGCGGCAATGTCTCCCACGAAGACTTCTGGCCATGCATTACGTTCCGAAGCCGCGACAATGCCCGGACGCCGGTACAGTGGGACGACAGCGAACAGGCAGGATTCACGTCGGGAACTCCATGGATCCCAGTCAATCCGAATTACAAAGAGATCAATGCCAAAGCCGAGACCAAAGACCCGGATTCTGTGTTCCATTATTATAAGAAACTGATCGCTCTTAGAAAAGAGAATCCAATCATGGTATACGGTAAATACGAGCCGCTTCTGGAAGACAGCGAAGAATTATTCGTTTACACCCGCACATTGGATAACGAAAAACTTCTGATCGTCTGCAACTTTACAGATCAGGATGTCGCATTTACCATGCCGGAGGAATTCACAGGCAGATCCTGCTTGATCGCGAATATGGAAAATGACTACAGCAAGAACAATATTACGGTAAAACCATACGAAGCATTTGTGCTTGTAAGATAAACCAGAGAACACTTACCAAATGTCCTATTTTATGCGGACATTTGGTTTGTTGTATTTATAAAAAATAATAATATGTAGGAGGTTAACATGAAAGCTGCTGTATTTTTAGGAAAAGAAAGCATCGAGACACGAGAAATAGACATTCCCACACTGAAAGAAAACGAGATCCTCATCAAAGTCATGGCATGCGGCGTCTGCGGAACCGACGTGCACATCTTCCATGGCTCGCCCGGAGCCACCGAAGCCACCGTGCCTGTCGTTCTCGGCCATGAATTCTCAGGAGAAGTGGTGGAATGCGCGCCGGGAACCTCCCGGATCAAGGTTGGGGATAAGGTGACGGTCGATCCCAATATGTACTGCGGGAACTGTGAACACTGCCTGAACGGTAAGAAGAATTACTGCCCGTCCATGAGCGCAGTCGGAGTGAACCAGAACGGAGGCTTTGAAGCCTACTGTGCCGTTCCTGAGTCACAGGCGATCCTGCTGTCTCCTGATGTGGATTACGAAGAAGCCGCTATGGCTGAACCTGTGGCGTGCTGTCTGCGCGGCATTGACAACATCGGCATCACACAGGGCGATACCGTCTGCATCGTCGGCGGCGGAGCCATCGGGCAGATCATGGCACAGCTTGCAAGGATCAGCGGCGCCGCCAAAGTCATTGTCAGCGAACCGGTGGAGATGAGGCGAGACCTCGCAGTCTCTCTGGGCGCCGACGCAGCCATCGACCCTATGGCAGGAGATCTTAAAGAACAGCTTCAGGCAGCCATCGGCAAGGATTACGCGGATGTTATCATCGAATGCGTCGGCAGGCCGGTCGCCGTGGGACAAGCTGTTCACATCGCCGGAAAGGGCAGCAAGATACTGCTGTTCAGCGTTCCGGATCCGACAGATACCTTCGAACTGCCGCTGATCGACATCTTCCAGAAGGAGCTTACCATCAAAGGTTCTTTCGTGAATCCGGATACCCAGTACCGCGCTGCGAAACTGATCAGCGAGAAACGACTGAACCTTAAGCCGCTGATCACGCACAGATATCCGACTGAACAATTAGAAGAAGCCATCAAGAAACAGATGGCGAATGATTCCGTGAAGGTTGTCGTATTGCCGCAGCAAGGATAACCGACATTATTAGACAGACAAAAACCCGCGGCAACCGCCAAATATCCATGCAAGCATGGATGCTTGGCTCGTTGCTTCGCGGGAATACCGCCTTCATTTATCTCTATAATGAGAACCACATTGGACAATCTTTATCGTATTATCCTCTATACGATAAACAATACAATTCGCATCATCTATCCTTCTGCTCCAATAAGCTGCTAAATCACCACTTAACCTTTCCGGCTTACCTATTCCATCATATCCATTCCGATCAATATCCTTCAATAGCTGAATAATACGCCTTAACGTTTTCTTATCTTGCTTCATCCAGTATTCAAAATCTTCCCATGCCGCATCTGACCACGACTTAATCATCAAAATCTACCTCATGTACTGTGCCGCCTGTAGTTTCCATCTGTGCTACCGCCTCTTTTAGCCTGTTCATATTTTCCTGCGAATAAAAAGGATCTACAGCCACCTCAAAAGGTATTCGCTTCTCACGCCCAAGTTTTTTGAGATAAATATTAATTGCCGTAGACAAAGACATGCCAATATCGGCACATGCCTGCTCTGCCATTTTTTTTACATCATCCTCTATACGCAAACTAATTTGAGCCATTACATCACCTCTTTCTTAATAATGATACTAGTATATTTCATATTATAGCATTTGTAAAGCATTTTGCTATACATATTTTCTTATTATATTTATTGGAAGATTAGGTTTTAATCCCATAAAAACCAAGAGCTTCCAAACAGCATTTTAACGCCGGAAGCTCTTGCATACATTCTTTTATCTCTCTTCTTTCACAAACACAGCCGTCGCTCCCGGAATCGTAAACACTCCGTCCTCCAGCGTAAAATCCTTACCGTTCTGATAGATCACATCGCCTAATTTCCCGTCATACGCAAAGCTTGCGTCCTTCCCGGACGGATTGACCACGATCAGCACCGCTTCTTCCTCCTGGAACCTTCGGTAAGCAAGCGGATATGCGTTCTCCTCACAGTAGACGAATTGTCCTCTTCTCTTCCGGCAGGAAATCCTCCAGGCGAAGCCCCAACAAGTTTTACGAAATATGAAATTCACATTGCGTTTTGTCGGAAAAAGAGGTACATTTATATTATATGATATCTATAGGAGGTACTATCAATGAAACGAAACGCAGGAATACTTCTTCCTATTACCAGCCTGCCTTCTCGGTATGGCATCGGCTGTTTTTCTCAGAGTGCATATGATTTTATAGACTGGCTTAAAGACGCCGGACAGTCCTACTGGCAGATCCTTCCTCTTGGCCCTACCAGTTACGGCGATTCCCCTTATCAGTCATTTTCAACCTTCGCCGGAAATCCCTATTTCATCAGCCTGGAATCTCTTGTAGCAGAAGGCGTCCTGCACAAGGAGGAATGCGATGAAGCCGACTTCGGCGATACCCCCGGCTCCGTAGACTACGAAAAACTCTATAAGGCACGGTATGCCCTTCTCTACAAGGCCTATCAGCGCAGCTGGATCACAGAAAATCACGATTATCAGCATTTTGTAAGAAAGAATAAATGGTGGCTGTCTGATTACGCCCTTTTCATGGCAGTAAAAGAACAATACAATAATGTTTCCTGGGACCAGTGGCCGGAAGATATCCGCCTGCGCAAAGAATCCGCTATGGAAGAATACTATAAAGAGTTATATCCATATGTCGAATTCCATCAATATATGCAGTTTAAATTCTACGAGCAATGGAGCGCCCTCAAAGCATACGCCAATCAGAAAGGCGTGCGTCTGATCGGGGACATCCCGGTCTACGTGGCAATGGACAGCGCGGATACCTGGGCGCATCCGGAATTGTTCCAGCTGGATGAAAAGAACGTTCCTCTTGCCGTTGCCGGCTGTCCTCCGGACGGATTCTCCGCAACCGGACAGCTCTGGGGGAATCCTCTCTATCGCTGGGAATATCATAAGAAGACCAACTACGAATGGTGGATCTCCCGCCTGGCATATTGCTTCCAGTTATATGATATACTTCGGATCGATCATTTCCGCGGATTCGACGAATATTATTCGATCCCTTACGGTGAGGAGTCCGCCGTCAACGGGCACTGGGAGAAAGGTCCCGGGATCGAACTGTTCCTGTGTATGGAACAGCATCTGGGACGCCATGAGGTCATCGCCGAAGACCTGGGTTATGTGACGGATTCCGTCCGCTGGTTAGTCCGCGAGAGCGGTTTCCCGGGAATGAAGGTTCTGGAATTCGCTTTTGACTCCAGAGATACCGGTTCCGCCAACGATTACCTGCCGCATAATTATACCGAAAACAGTGTCGTCTATACCGGGACCCATGACAACGAGACCCTCGTCGGATGGCTTGATTCCATCACGGAGGAAGAACGGCAGGCGGCAAGAGACTATATGTGCGACCAGTACACGCCGAAAGACCAGCTATATCTGTCCTTCATCTCCCTGGCAATGCGCAGCAATGCCAAGACCTGCATTATCCCGCTGCAGGACTATATGGGACTTGATAACTCCTGCCGGATGAATAAGCCTTCCACCATCGGGAACAACTGGAAGTGGCGAGTTACAAAAGAAGATCTGTCAGAAGAATTACAAGAAAAGATCCGTACCATAACAAAACGCTATGGACGGATAAACGGATAGAAAAAGAATTGTACGGCTTTTCACTCAGCGGAAAAGCCGTACAATTCTTTTGCATTCTTTTCTGTCTGCCGGATCACTTCTTCGCAGGACAGCCCTTTTAATCTTGCAACTTCTTCCGCCACATACCGGATGTAAGCAGAATGATTGCGTTTGCCCCGGTAAGGTACCGGAGCCAGATAAGGGCAGTCCGTCTCAAGGACTATGGAGGCGAGGGGTATTTCCTCAACGGTTTCTTTCAGCTTCCGTGCATTCTTGAACGTGACTACTCCGCCGACCCCTATATAGAATCCCATCTTCACATATTCCTTCGCCATTTCCCTGGAATAAGAATAGCAGTGGATCACGCCCTTAAGCCCTTTTGCGTATCTCTTCATGATCTCCATGGTATCGGCAGCCGCCTCCCGGCTGTGGATCACAACCGGAAGCCCAAGTTCCCCTGCCAGTTCAAGCTGCCGGATGAACCATTTCTTCTGGATCTCATGAGACTCCTTCTCCCAATAATAATCCAACCCGATCTCACCGACCGCAACTACTTTCTCTCTCGTAAATAAAGCCTTCATCCGGGCAAATGATTCCTCGTTCAGATCTCCCACCTCATCGGGATGGACCCCCACCGCGGCATACAGAAACGGATAATCCCTGACCATATCCGTCACACGCTCACAGGAAGCATACGACGCACTGACATTGACGATGGTCCCCACTCCGTTCTCAGCCATGGAAGCAAGCAGCTCCGCCCGGTCTTCATCAAACTGCCCGTCATCATAATGTGCGTGTGTATCAAAGATCATAATAATCCTGCCCTCAGCTCTTCTGCCGTCTTCGCAGACAACAGCGCCGGCGCGATATCAAATACCGTCCTTGCGCCGCTCTCTCCCGCCTTCGACAGCCGGTACGCCGCCCTCGCATAGCAGATCAGGACGCTTGCCGTGAACTCCGGATTAGAATCCAGCTTCAAGGAATACTCGATGATATGCTGATTCCCTTCCTCTCCCGTATCGCCGCTTCGGATCACGAAACCGCCATGGGACATCTTATGATGTTTCTCCTTTAACTCTTCTTCTGTGATAAATGTTACCGTCGTATCATACTCATCAAAGTAATTCGGCATCGTCTTGATGGCATTCTCGATCGCCTTAAGATCCGCCCCTTCTTCAGGAACCACATAGCATTCCCGCAGATGCTTCTCCCTTGTGGTAAGTTCCGGCTCGCTTCCGCTTCTCACACGCTCCACAGCCGCCTCGATCGGCACCGTATACTGAATACCGTTCTTCACACCTTGTACTCTGCGGATCGCATCGGAATGTCCCTGGCTGACGCCTTTGCCCCAGAATGTATAGGTGCTTCCCTGCGGCAGGACAGACTCCGCATACAGACGGTTCAAAGAGAACATTCCTGGATCCCAGCCTACGGAAATGATCCCGATCTTCTTCCCTGCTTTCGCCGCTTTGTCTACATTCTCGAAATACTCCGGAATCCTTGCATGTGTATCAAAGCTGTCGATGGTATTAAAATCCGCCGCGATCTGCGGACCCATCACCGGCAGGTCCGTCGCAGAACCGCCGCACAGCATCATAACGTCAATCTCGTCCTTCATCGACAGCATATCGTCCATATGCTTTACCGCAGCGCCCTTTGTGTGTATCTTCACGGAAGAGGGGTCGCGCCTTGTAAACACTGCCTTCAGCTCCATATCTTCATTGCGGGCAACGGCAAGCTCCACGCCCCTTCCGATATTCCCATATCCAACGATCCCGATTCTTATCTTCTCCATAAAATCATATCCTTTCTTTTCCTAATCTGCCAGGGTTTTCCCTGCATTCAAAGCCCCGCGGCAGAAGCCTGACATCCATGCAGACATGGCTGCCCGGCTTGCTGCTTTGCGGAAATGATCAGCAGATCTCGGCTCCTGCCGGCATCTCCTTCTCAGGCGTCATAAGCGCAAGGTTCCCTTCCGCGTCTTCCGCGCACAAAAGCATTCCTTCGGACAGCACGCCGGCAAGCTTCGCCGGTTTCAGATTCACAAGCACCATCACCTTCTTGCCAACCATCTCTTCCGGTTTATAATGCGCCTTGATCCCGGACACGATCTGCTTCACCTGGCTGCCGATCTTCACCTGGGAACAGAGAAGCTTTCTCGACTTCTTCACTTCCTCACAGGCGATGATCTCGCCTACCTGGAACTGCATTTTCCCGAAATCCTCGAAGGTAATCTCCGGCTTTGCCTCTATGTCGATCACGCCCGCATCGTCTGCTCCCGCTGCTTCGTCTCCGTCTGATCCTTCCGCAGACTGCGGATGAAGTTCTTCCACCTTCTTAAGCACTTCCTCCACGTCCAGCCTGGCGAACAGGATCTCCGGATTCTCCGTCACCTTTCCGTCTCCTAACTGCTTAAGGATACGTTCTGATGTCTCGGGCATAAAGGGCTCGATCAGGACAGCTCCTGCCTTGATACTCTCAAGCAGGTGACAGAGCACCGTCTCCAGACGGTCCTTCTTCGCCTCATCCTTCGCCAATACCCACGGCATCGTCTCATCAATATACTTATTACAGCGCTTGAACAGGTTGAATATTTCCGTGATCGCATCCGCAACCCGCAGGTGATCCATCTTCGCCGCAACCATCTTCGGCGTATTCTCAACTACAGCCTTCAGATCCGCATCCACGCTGCGCTCTTCCTCTGTGTCAGCCGCGCCCTTATCCGTCACCGCACCGCCGAAATATTTATTCGTCATTGAGATCGTCCGGTTCACCAGATTCCCCAGAGTATTGGCAAGATCAGAATTCATCCGCTCCACCATCAGTTCCCAGGTGATCACGCCGTCATTTTCAAAAGGCATCTCATGGAGCACGAAATAACGCACTGCGTCCACCCCGAAGAAATCCACCAGTTCATCCGCATACAGTACATTTCCCTTGGACTTGCTCATCTTACCGTCTCCCTGCAAAAGCCACGGATGCCCGAAGATCTGTTTCGGAAGCGGAAGATCAAGCGCCATCAGGAAGATCGGCCAATAGATCGTATGGAAACGGATGATGTCCTTCCCGATCAGATGCAGGTCTGCCGGCCAGTCCTTATTGAACTGTTCCGTGCTCTCGCCATCGCACTCATACCCAATCCCGGTAATATAGTTCGTCAGCGCGTCCAGCCATACATAGACCACGTGCTTCGGATCGAAATCCACCGGAATTCCCCATTTGAATGAGGTTCTGGATACACACAGATCCTGCAGCCCCGGAAGTAAGAAGTTGTTCATCATCTCATTCTTGCGTGATACAGGCTGGATGAACTCCGGATGCGTATTGATATGCTCGATCAGGCGGTCCGCGTATTTACTCATCTTGAAGAAATATGCCTCTTCCTTCGCAGGCTGCACCTCACGTCCGCAATCCGGGCACTTGCCGTCCACCAGCTGCGACTCTGTGAAGAAGGACTCGCAAGGCGTACAGTACATCCCCTCATAATATCCTTTGTAGATATCTCCCTTATCATACAGTTTCTTGAATATCTTCTGCACCTGCTTCTCATGATCCTCGTCCGTTGTACGGATAAATTTGTCATAAGAAGTATTCATCAGATCCCATATCCTGCGGATCTCTCCCGCCACATGATCCACATATTCTTTCGGCGTAATACCTGCTTCCTCCGCCTTCATCTCGATCTTCTGTCCATGTTCGTCTGTCCCTGTCTGAAAGAATACGTCGTATCCCTGGCTCCTCTTATATCTCGCGACCGCATCTGCCAGGACGATCTCATAGGTGTTGCCGATATGGGGTTTCCCCGACGTATAGGCAATCGCCGTTGTCATATAATACTTTGGTTTTTCACTCATTTTCCTTCTCTCCCTTCTTTTCAAGCATACCTATGCAAAAAAAAGTCCTCCCGGATATATTACGAAATATACCGAGAAGACGGAATCCTGCCGTGTTACCACTTCTTCTTCGTCCTGCCCTCACAGGCAGAACCTCGCTAAGTGCCATAACAGCTATCCGCAATCCCTGTCTTCTGCTTCTTAAGAACTGCAGCCGGTATAGCCCGGCGATATCCGTCGACACTCTCTCGCTATAACGGGCGAACCCATCGCAGCCTGTATAAGAATATTTCTTATAGTCGGTGCGCCGCTCGGAAGCCATCTTCAGCCATTTTCCCTCCATCCCTCTCAGCATCCCCATACTCCGCTTTCAAATAATCCTGCACAACTTCGGTTATACCAAAGCAACTATCGCATGGCTCCGGGAATTCTCTGTAAAAGTTCCAAAGACTTACTCTCTTCGTCATTGCTTTTATCTTTTATTGATCATGTCCAAAATCCTATCACACACCTGCTCCCCTTGTCAAGTACAGTATTCAAACATGTACCAGAAACATATACTAGAAAAACAGGCGGAAACACAAGTATATTACGATCAGTACCGCTATACCTGCTATTTCTGTCAGAAGTACGCTTTTCCCTTTCTGCTCACGCTTCCCTTTCTCGAATCCCTGCGCTTCAAACAATATTCCCCAGGGGCTGTGTTTCTGCATCTTCAGGGTGATCCCTTTCTTCTCATTCTCACCGACGGCTTTCAAGAACTCCCGCCAGTTTCCCTCCAACAGTTTCATCCCCCGGATCAGGTCTGCCTGCAGGGACTGCCCCTTTAACAGCATCTGAAAAAAGCCCGCTTTCTCAGAATATGCCTCCTGCTGCTGATAAACGGCGTCGCCCTTCTTCTCCATGAAGATCCGGTACGCATACTCCAATCCTTCTTCGATCGCTTTCTGCGGACTCTTCGTCTTCTCATATATGTTCGCCGTATAACCGTATACTTTATAAGCGCCCTTCTGTGTCAGATAATAATCTATCATCTGATTGATCGCGCTTCGAAGCGGCGTACTCATAGCGTTATTTCTTCCTAAATTCGAGGCGTATACCTGGCTCTTTATGGACGTCACGGCAGCAAGGAGCCCCAATACTTCTTCATTCCTCGCACTGATATCCGGACTGGCAAGCAGATTCCCGCTTCCGTTCATGTGCGCGGCAAAACGGTTCGCGCCTGCAAGCTCTTTCCCGCCGGGTAACGTCTTCCCGCCCGGGATGCCCATATCTGCGCCTCCGCTTCCTTTTGCGCCGTTCAGCGCCCTTGCTCTTTGACTCATCTGCAATTCGCCTGACTGTCCGCGGATATCAAGAGCCTGGTTCATCCTGATATTCCTGCCTTTTGCCAGTTCATAGAATCTTCCCTCCTCAGAAGCTGCGGACAGACTGCCGGCAGACGCAGACGAAGCAGCCGCGGTATACATACCTTTTCCGCCTCTGCCGCTCACTGCCTGCTGCCCCTGTGATCCCGGCATAAAATAACGGGTATTTCCCGTAGAATTCACATTCCCCCGTGCAAAGAATCTGCCCGCAGCCCTGGCGGAGATCGACTCTCCGGTCGTCTGCTTATACACGCTGGATCTGATACGATCCAATTCTTCTGCTTTTCCGGTCTGTTCAAGCAGCTTCATCAGGTCTTTCAGGTCCAGATCCATCAGAAGATTCAGCTTCTGCGCCAATATCTCATTGAGCCTCTCTATCTGAAGCAGCTGCTCCTCCCCCGCCGTATGCGTAAGAACCGCTTCCAAAAGCGCAAGATAGAGCTTGGACAACTCCTCCAGATGCGCAGACAATTCTTTGTCCGCTGCCGGCATCCAGTTCTGAAACGCTTCCCACTGCTCCTTTAACATCTCCAACGTCCATTTGATATCCGCGTCCTTCAGAAACTTCCCTTCTATCCCAAACCATTTACTCTGTCGGGAGAGTTCCGACGTATCTTTCTTCTCTTCCGTCCGATCCCTGTCTTCCTTATCTTCCTCTTTCCTCGCCGAACTTTCTTTCAAAAGCTCTTCTTTCATCTCTGCCGCATGCCTCGCCGCTTCCGTGATCAGAACCTGTCCGGCTTCCATCTTTGCATTCTTTCCGGCAATCCTTACATCCGTAGCGGCGGCTGCCGCCGCAGCAGCAGCCGAAGCCTGAGATTTCCCTGCTTCCTTCACTCCTGGCATGACCTATCCCTCCCTGGCAGAATGCCCTGCTTATGATCCGCAGGACACGTATTGCTTTTCTCTCACAGATCGCGATCCTCTATGAAAAAAAGGGAACGCGATCTTAATCTCTCGTTCCCTTCCTCTTACTTCCAACTCTATTTCTTCGCTATATTCTGCTTTATTCCGCTTTTCCTGCCTTCTCGTAATAACTGTCAAACAGATCGCCGATCGCACTGTGCGTCTCATCCGTAATAGACGGCAGCTTCCCGCCCCAGGACTTCGTTGCCTGCTCGAATCCCTTCTCAACAGCATCCTGCATCTTCTTCATCTTCTCAGGGTCGTCGCCTGCAAGTGCATATGCGAAATCAAAAATCCTCTGTGATGTCTGCTTTACACCCCAATAACCGTCTTCAGAGATCGCCTCCTGAGCCTCAGCCTTCGTCTGCGCATCCACTGTGAAATTACCGCTAGCGATCCTTCTCCACATATCGTCGCCCTGAGCAGTCATGCCTGTGATTCCCTGCTTCTGGAACATCTGGGTCATCATGTTGGTAAAGCGTGCCATTTGATTATCCAGGTCAGCTTTCAGGCTTTTTACAAGAGCAGCTCTCTCGGAATCGCTCATCTTATTCGTAACCTTCGTATCCTTGCTGAATTCAACGCGATCCGTATTCGAATTGGTCTTCTTGTCGTCTACGGCTCCTACCGCATCTTTATTCTGCTCCTGCGCAGTCTTTCCTGCCGCCGCTACATTGTTCGCCGTGACAGCTGCATAACCTGTCTTTGTCTGGATGTTCTGATAGTAAAGGTCATCAAGTTTCATCTGAATATCCCCCTTTTCTTTTATTTTTCAAGAAATCAAATTTCTATGTTCATATTTACTATATCGGCGGAAAACACCAAAAGTTAAGGGAGCAGAGGAAAATAAAACCAGGTTTGTCACATGCGGATGCAGCGTTCGCACCACCGGTACAGATCCTCGTATACCTGCGCCCGGTTTGTCTCATTCAAGATCTCATGCCTGCTTCCCGCATACAGCTTAACCGCAGTCTTCTCGATGCCTGCCTTTCTATACTTCTTATAAACTTTCCTTACATTCTTGCCGAATGCTCCCACAGGATCCTCCATCCCTGCAACAAATAAAACCGGCAGATCTTTGGGAATGCGCTCTATACTCTCTTTCCTTGCCAGTACCTTCATTCCTTCGAACATCTGATAATATCCGGCAAGGGTAAACCGGAACATACACAGCGGATCTTCCACATACTTCCGGCGAAGCTCCTTATCTGACGTCACCCAGTCCCTGGTGGTTTCACCCGGTTCGAACTTCTTATTGAATCCGCCAATGCTCATATGATCCACCAATTTACTGCGGTATCTCCATCCTCTGAACATCGCGGTGAACCTGCACACCAACTGTCCTGCCCCAAGCACCGCCATCGGCTGATATCCGGTTCCCATGACCACTGCGCCTGCAAGCCCGTCCCCATATTCTGTCATATACTGGCGCAGAAGGAACGACCCCATGCTGTGCCCCAGCATCAGGTAGGGCACATCCGGATATTTCTTCTCCGTCATCTCCCGAAGCTTCTGTATATCTCCGATCACGAACCGATTCCCGTCCTTCTCAGGAAAATACCCATAATCCGCTTCGGAATTGACGGATCTGCCGTGCCCCAGATGATCATGCCCGGTCACGTAGTACCCGTGATCGCTCATATAGGATGCGAATTCATCATACCGCTCTATATACTCCACCATGCCGTGACAGATCTGCAAGATCCCTCTGACTTCGCCTTTGGGCTTCCACTCCACCGCATGTATCTGTGTCTTCCCGTCTTGGGAAAGATAATCAAATTCATCCCGCATCTTATCGTTCTTCCATCTTCACATATTCTCTGTGCTCCGCCAGCGGCTTATACGCCGGACGGATGATCTTATCCACATTCCTCAACTCTTCCAGTCGGTGCGCGCTCCACCCTACGATCCTCGCCGCCGCAAAGATCGGCGTATACAACGCCGGAGGCAGATCGAGCATACTGTACACAAGCCCGCTGTAGAAATCTACGTTGGCATTGACTCCCTTATAGATCTTCCTTCTCTCTGCGATCACCTTCGGAGCCATCTGCTCCACCCTCTCGTAGAGCATGTACTCATCTTCACATCCCTTCTCCTGCGCGAGCTGCTTCACGAAACCTTTGAAAATGTCCGCTCTCGGATCGGATACGGAATAGATCGCATGCCCCATACCGTAGATCAGCCCTTTTTTGTCGAAGGCTTTCTTCTCCAGAAGATCACAGAGATAACGCTGTATCTCGTCCTCATCCTGCCAGTCTTTCACAACATTCTTCATGTCCTCGAACATCTGCGTCACCTTGACATTCGCGCCGCCGTGCTTCGGTCCTTTCAGGGACGCAAGCGCCGCCGCGATCGTAGAATACGTATCCGTTCCGGAGGACGTAACGACATGGGTCGTGAATGTCGAGTTATTACCGCCGCCATGGTCCATATGGAGCACAAGCGCCATATCAAGGATCTTCGCCTCAAGCGCCGTATACTTCCGATCCTCCCGGAGCATCATCAGTATATTCTCAGCCGTAGAAAGTTCCGGTGACGGCGCATAGATGAACATATCTTTCCCCTGACGGTAATTGTACGCATGATAACCGTATACCATCAGCATAGGGAATTCACTGATCAGGTTCAGGCACTGACGGAGCACGTTCGGGATCGTCGTATCGTCCGCTTTGTCATCATAGGAATACAGATTCAGGATCGATCGTGATAAGCTGACCATCATATCCCGGCTCGGCGCTTTCATGATGACATCACGCACAAAAGTCGGCGGCAGGGTGCGCCGCTCCACCAGCAGATCATGGAATACCGACAGTTCCTTCTCATTCGGAAGCTCTCCGAACAACAGCAGGTATGTAATCTCTTCGAACCCAAAATGTTCGTCCGATAAGAATCCCTTTACTAAGTCTTTGATATTATAGCCGCGGTAGTAAAGATTTCCTTCACAGGGAACCTCCTCCCCATCTACGATCTTCTTCGCACATACGTCAGAAATATTCGTCAGGCCGGCAAGGACTCCCTTTCCATTCAGGTCACGCAACCCCCTCTTTACCTCGAATTTCGTATATAGTTCCTTGTCAATCCCGTTATTTCGCTCACACAACTCTGCAAAATGCTCTATCTCCGGTGTGATCTCGAACAATGAGAATTCTCTTTTCTTATCCATAGCAGCCTCTCCCTTCTATAGATCCATAAAACCAACAGTTACTCTATATGAACGCCCCGTCACTTAGCCTCTTCCAGATATTCACTCAGCCATGCAAACTCTTCAAGCGTCAGAGACTCCCCTCTGACACCGGCTCCCTTTCCTAATCTCTCCACCGCCCGGATAATCTCATCCTTCGAATACCGAAGCCTGTCCGAATGATACAGCCCGTTCACCAGAGTCTTCCTCCTCTGCCCGAATGAAGCTCTTATAATATCAAATAACAGCCGCTCATCCTTTACTTTAACAGGCGGCAGTTCATGACAAGTCAATCGGATTACCGCCGACCCTACCTTCGGTCTTGGCATAAAGCAATTCGGCGGTACGTTCGCTACAATATACGGAGCGGCATAATACTGGACGGCAAGGGACAGCGCCCCATAATCCTTACTTCCCGGACCGGTCTGCATACGCTGCGCAACTTCCTTCTGCACCATTACGGTGATACTCTCCACCGGCACATGCGCCTCAAACAATCCCATGATGATCGGAGTCGTAATATAATATGGAAGATTCGCCACAACCTTCACCGGCTTTCCCCCATTCTCCTCTGCCACAAGACTCCGGATATCCAACTTCAGGATATCCTCGTTGATGATCCTTACATTCTGATAGCCGCCAAGCGTCTCGGAAAGTATGGGGATCAGATTCTTATCAATCTCTACCGCTACGACCTTCCCAGCCGCTTCCGCCAGATACTGCGTCATCGTACCGATCCCCGGGCCGATCTCCAGTACCATATCCTCTTTGTCAATCTTTGCAGCCTGAATTATCTTGTCCAATACATGGGTGTCGATCAGAAAGTTCTGTCCGAATTTTTTCTGAAATGAAAAATCATATTTCCGCAAGATCTCTATCGTATTCTGCGGAATTCCTAAGACTGGTCTGTTCATGTATTCACTCCTAAAATTAAGGTGATGAGTTGTATTATACATTATTTTCCTCGTTTTTGATATAGCAAAAGCATTAAATAATAATTAAGAAAATGTGAAGTATAAGACCGTATGATGATTAGCACTTGAGAAAGAAACAAACATTCAGTATAATAGAGTGCAGGAGGCAAAGATTATGACAAGATCACGAAAATTATTATTCATATTATGTACGGCTCTGTTCCTTTCCGGTTGTTCCGGACAATCCAAAGACGCTGACAAGATCAGCAAGTTGGAGAAACAACTCGCCGATGCAAAGCAGCGTGCCGAGAAGGCAGAACAAGCAGAGCAGGAAGCCCTGGAAAAACTAAAAGAATACGAAGATGCATCCGAAGATGTATCCGAACCGGAAGGCGGCGGCAGCGAAGCCGCCGAAGACGCTCCGGATGCGCAAGTCCAGGGAGAGACGGCTTCCAGGCCGCAGACCATCGTTCTGGATCCCGGACATTCCGCCGTCGTTGCACAGGGCACAGAACCCCTGGGACCAGGCTCTTCCGAATACAAGAGCGCAGATACCGGCGGCACAAGCGGCGTCAGCACCGGAGTACCGGAGTACGAACTGACCCTGAATATTTCCCTTCAGCTCAAGCAGGAGCTTGAGAACCGCGGATATACCGTACTGATGACACGCGAGTCCAGCGATATTCCGCTTAGCTGCGTCCAGCGCGCCGACGTCGCCAACAATGCCAACGCCGACGCATACGTACGTATCCATGCCAACGGTTCCGAGAACCAGTCCGCGACCGGAGCCATGACCATCTGCACTACTCCGCAGAGCCCTTACGTACCGGAGATGTACTCTGCCAGCCGGCTGCTCTCCGACTGTATCCTCAATAAACTGTGCGAAGCTACCGGATGCAGAAAAGAACGTGTCTGGGAGACAGATACCATGAGCGGAAATAACTGGAGCAAGGTGCCCGTTACGATCGTAGAGATGGGCTATATGAGCAACCCGCAGGAAGATATGATGATGCAGTCTCCGGAATATCAGTCTCAGATCGTCCAGGGCATTGCAAACGGAATTGATACATATCTCGGTTACTAAATTCAGAAAATCTTATACAATAGGAGGAATATCAATGGCACTATTCGACAAAATGAAAGACTCTATTACGATCGCCGGGCAAGGCGTATCACAGAAGGCAAGATCAGCAACCGAAAGCGTAAGGATCGGTAATTTGATCAAGGCAAACGACCGGATGATCGAAAAACTCACCTACCAGGTGGGCTTACAATGCGTTAGCAAATATGTCAACGATCCCAACTCAGAATACGCCGCCCTCTTCTCCGAGATCCTTCGGCTGAGAAATGAGAATCAACGCTATCAGGCGGAATTGCAGCAGGCTACTGCCGTAAATCCATGCCCGCACTGCGGTTTCGGCAACAACATGGCCGCCAAATTCTGCATCAGCTGCGGCGCCCCTTTGACCGCAGCTCCGACACCGGCTCCCGCAGCCGGCGGATGCAGATGTCCCAAATGCGGCTTCGCGAATGCAGCCGACGCAGCATTCTGCGTAGAATGCGGGACACGGCTTGACTCTGCCGTTTTGGAGACTTCTTCCATACCGGAAGCTTCTCCTATAACAGAAGCGGTTCCTGCACCAGAGTCTTGCTTCAGCGCAGACCCCGTCTCCGATGATGAAGCAGCGCCTGCAAAGGAACCTGTACCTGAGTTCATCTCAGATCCGGAGCCGCCGGTACAAGATCCGGAGACATCCGCGGCATCCAATATCTGTAAGAACTGCGGCGCAGAATTAGACGACGATTCACTCTTCTGCACCGAATGCGGTACAAGAAGATCTTAGGGGGCGGCAGGAATGAAGAGTAACGAAACCAATCAGCACAAACCGTCAGGCAGCAAAGAGAAGATCGCCGCAGTGATCGCGGCAATCATTATCGTATGCTGTCTGGGCGGCAGTATCTTTATCGGGCTTTCCCAGGGAGGCATCCTGGGAAAAGAAAAAAGCAGCATATCCAAAAAAGAATTGGAAGAAGCACAGCTTGCACAGAATTACGATGATCTTGACGAAGAAGAAAATGTGACCATTGCTTCTCTTGAAGAAGATATTCTGATCACAGGCGAAGGCTTATCCGCACAATCCGGAACAACGGATCCGGGCAATACACCCGCTCCTGCCACGACAGCTGCCGGCGACTATATTTTCCCAAACAGCTCTACCGAATATCTGACAGACGCCGATGTATCCGGGCTGTCCGCACAGGACCTTAAGATCGCGCGCAATGAGATCATCGCAAGACACGGCAGGATCTTTGACAGCCCTGACCTGAAAGCACACTTCGAGAGCAAAAGCTGGTATCACGGCACCATTTCTCCCGCAGATTTTGACGCCAATATCAATTCATATCTGAGCAAATTAGAATTTGCCAATATTGATATGATCAAAAAATATGAGTAGGGAGGGATACATAAGATGTTTTGTCCAGAATGCGGAACGAATAACGACGATCATGCAGCTTTCTGCTGCAATTGCGGAACACCGCTCCAACCTTTAGAATCACAGACCGCTCCAGGTTTTCAGAATACTACAGGCTTTCAGAACACTACGGTCTCACAGAATGTTTCTATTTCTTTAGGAAAAGAGAAACAAGGACTGACCACCGGCGACAAGCTTCTGTTAGCCGAACTGGCTATTGCTGTTTTATCTGTCATAATATTTATCGTTGTGTATCAAACACAGCTTGGCGCTAAGAATGTCGCACAGAAATATGCAGAGGCAGTTTTTGGCAGGGACTGGAATACCGTTTACGATAAGCTTTATATCGAAGACTCCAGTGAATTCCTTACCAAAGAGGCATTTATCACGGCACAACAGATGAATACACCGGAAGAAAAGCAGCGTGTACGGATCAAAAGTGTGAAGAAGATAATCGGAGGCTTCTCTTCCCAGGCTTACCGCGTATCCTACCGGACGGAAGATTATTCCGACGCCATGACGATTGAGTTAAAGAGATGCGGACTATTATGGAAGATCGAGACCGACGAATATTTCTCCAAAAACTATATGGTCACTGTTCCCGCCGGCGCAAATGTAATGGTTGACAAGATCGACATCACCAAGGAATTGAAACCTTCCACCAAAAAAGACGGATACGACACCTACACGGTCCCTCTGCTCTTCGGTTCCACACACTATATCGAGCTTGGCGGAGATGAGCTGGAAGATTACGCACAGTGCCTGACTTTCATATACACCAAAGGGGACGATACCGAAAACGTGACTGCATCTATCGTAAACGCGCCTTATAACGAAAAGACGATCAAAAAAGTCATGAAACAAGCGGCAAAAGATCTGGAAGAGATCCTGAACGCCGCTTCAGAGAACACGCCTTTTAGCGAAGCAGACGTCTTCAAAGAGGTAGATCCCGCGAGAGCCGGCGATATCGGATCGTCTTATAACGATCTTCGCGATTATGTCTTCGGCAATGCGGATTCTTCTTATGCTTTGACAAAATACCAGCTCACCAACGGTGAGACGGCTGGTTATATGAACCCTTATGAACATGTCATTCAGGTAGATATCAAGGGAAACTATAAGTATGAGAATGCTTCCCTGTCGTATGACGGCAGCCATACCACCACCGACAAGGGAGACGGAACCTGTACCCATACGCTGCAGTACATGAATATAGACGGCGAATGGACTCTGTTCGGTATGGATCTCGATATGGGCGGAGTGTATTAACCTCTGCTCTATCTTCAAAATATCATTTGAACATGCTATAATAAAGCATATTGGTTTTGAAAAACTTAATTTAACAGAAAGGGGATTCCTACATGGCTGCAGAGCTATTTCAAACAGACAATAAGCGACTCTCCCGACAGACTTGCAAGAAGATCTTATTCTTTCTTCTGATCGTATCTTTCCTGACAAGCGGATGCTCATCCGGGAATGATCCGCAGACGGCGAGCCCTTCGTCCGAAAGCAGCGAAGAGGCTGATGAAGACGCTCCGCTGCGGGACAACACGCCTCAGGTTCTTACTCCCGAAGCATCCGGAACCGCTGTCTTCGGAAATGACATAGTCTCTATGGATCTGTCGAATATTTCCAGAGGTTACATGATGCTGACCTACTCCGGCAATAACGAGAAAGTCAAATTCCAGGTTGAAGGCCCGGACGGCATTACCTGTACATATCTGGTCAGCGCCCGCGGCGAACCCGTCGTTTATCCGCTTACAGGCGGCAACGGAGGATATACCTTTACCTTGCTGGAATCGGCGGACGCGGCAAAGGATCTGTATGCAGTCGCCTTTACCCAGACCGCTGACGCCGCCTTAGAAGATGAATTCCTTCCCTTCCTGACTCCCAACGTATATGTCAACTACAATACCGAAAGCCAGGCGGTATCCGAAGGAAGCTCACTTGTAAAGAATTGCCGCAGCGACCTTAGCGCGGTCAACGAGATCTATCACTTTGTGATAAAGAACGTGGAGTACGACACAGAAAAAGCCGAGAATGTAGAATACGGCTACACTCCCAATGTGGACGACACTCTGAGTTCCGGAAAGGGCATTTGTTTTGATTATGCCGCCCTGATGACCGCCATGCTCCGCACACAGCGTATCCCGACCCGGCTTGAAGTCGGTTACGCCGGAGAAGCGTATCACGCCTGGATCAGCTGCTATCTGAGCGAGAACGGCTGGGTAGACGACATCATCGAATTTGACGGGCAGAACTGGTCTCTTATGGATCCGACCCTTGCAGCGAATAACAGCAACAGTTCTGTCAAAAAATATATCGGCGACGGGAGCAAATATATTGTTAAATACACCTACTGATTCGAAAGGAGAATAAATTATGTCAACGAAGACACCCCTGTCCAATCTGGAAACAGCCGCATTCTGCAACCAGATGGCGATGATCTTAAAATCCGGGATCTCATCCCTGGAAGGTCTTGGTATCCTCGAAGAGGATTCCCAGAATGAAAACGAACGCTCACTGCTGAAAGCCATGAGGGAGAAGATGGAAGAAACCGGATTCTTCTACGAAGCCGTAGAAAGCGCCAACGTCTTCCCCGACTATCTGCTTCATATGGTAAAGCTTGGAGAAGAGACCGGAACACTCGACGAAGTCATGGATTCTCTGAGTACACACTATACCCGTGAAGATAATCTAGCTCGCACGATCAAAAGCGCATTGACTTATCCTCTGATCATGATCGCCATGATGCTTGTCGTCATCCTCATCCTGATCACCAAAGTCATGCCTATTTTCCATCAGGTGTTCACTCAGCTCGGCCAGGAGATGAGCGGATTCTCTCTCGGGATCCTGAAGGCAGGAGAAGGGCTCTCCCGCTATGCCTCCGTATTTATCGCCATTGCCGCCGTATTTGTTATCCTGGCATTCTATCTTACCAGGACTAAGAATGGGAAGTCTCTTCTTAGGAAGGCAGGATATCATCTGGCTTTCTCGCGGAATATCTATGAGAAGACTGCCGCATGCCGTTTCGCCGACGGTATGGCGCTGACGCTGCGCAGCGGTATGTCCCCCGAGCAAGGGATCCATCTTGCCGGCAATCTGGTTGAGAACGAACAGTTCCGCAAGAAATTAGACGCGTGCCAGAGCAAATTAGACGAAGGCATGGATCTGTCCGAAGCATTCAAGGAAGCCGATATCTTCACAGGCGTCTATGCCAAGATGGCGTCGATCGCCGGAAAAGCAGGCGTCATGGACGAGGTTATGAGCCAGATCGCCGCAGAATATGAAGACGATGTGGATAATCAGATCACCAGCATTATCGCCGGGCTCGAACCCACCCTGGTCATCGTCCTGTCCGTGATCGTGGGCGCGATCCTGTTCTCTGTCATGCTGCCGCTCCTTGGTATCATGGCAGGATTATAGAACCAACCGGATGACCCTTGGACAATGAAAGGAGACATTCACTATGAGACGTTTTTATCGGGGAAGTTCAAGTGATACAACAAAGCTTCTCTTTTCTCTTATTCTTTTCCTCTGTATCGGCTGCATCTTCTATCTGGGCATCTTGGCACTGGGCGACGAGACCGATGAGAAGCAGCGGGAAAGCTTAGAGACTGCGATCCAACAGGGCATCGTACACTGTTACGCAACAGAAGGCCGTTACCCTGAGAGCCTGGACTACCTAAAAGAGACTTACGGAATCCGATATGATTCTGACAAATATTTTGTAGATTACCAGATACTCGGTGCAAATATATTGCCCGATATCACCATTATCGACAGACAGGAGGCTAAGCATGAATAAGAAAAGACTCCGGCAGCACACCATCGACTTTATCTTTCCGATCGCGCTGTTCTTTGTATTCGCCGCCTCCTCCCTGGTCGTGCTGATCCTTTCGGCGAATATTTACCGTAACATAACAGAGAATTCCCGATCCATATTCACTACCAGGACCTGCCTGTCCTATATCACGGAAAAGATCCGGCAGAATGATGAGAACGGGACTGAAAGTATCTATATCGGTAATTTTGACGGCTGCCGCGCCCTGATCATGGAACATACCTATGGAGATACACTGTACCATACCTATATATATGAGAATGACGGTATCTTGCGTGAACTGTTCCTGCAAGCCGGAACCGAAGCTTCTTCTTCCGTCGGAACCGAGATCATGAAAGTCTCATCTTTTCAGATGGAAGAAGCCGCTCCAGGCCTTCTGCGCTTTACCTGCGTATCGGAAGACGGGCAAGACGAGCAAGTACTGGTCAGTATCCATTCTGACCATTCTATGTGAGAGGAGAAACTGATATGCAAAGAAAACCAGCCAAACGTTCCAGTTTATTTCTGTTGGAACTGATCATTGCAATCCTGTTCTTCTGTCTGGCTTCCGCCGTCTGCGTGCGCTTCTTTGTAAGATCACATGTCATGGAACAGGAAACCACAGAACTTAACCTTGCCGTGGACCAAGCCGTCTCTGCCGCGGAGATACTGCGCAGCGGGCAAGACATAGTAGCATGTTTGGAAGACCATTATCCGGATATCGTTTCTTTCGAGGATGAAAAATATCATACCACATATTATACCATATATTATGACCAGGAATGGAATCCCTGCCGCAAAGACGGATCCATATATCGTCTTTCTTTGGCTTATAAAGAGGAAAATGGGTTCGCTGCCGGAGATATCTCGGTATTTGCGAACCGCCAAAAAGATCCGATCTATACCCTGGAAGTAGAAAAATACCTGCAAAAGGAGGCGAGCCGTTAGATGAAACCGAAGAAAAATGCTTACCCGGCAGTGAACATCGGCTCTTCTTTCATGCTGGTGATCCTGATCATCCTGTCCATGGTCATCTTCGCCGTACTCTCTTTGTCCGGGGCCTTAAGAGACGCCCGGTACATAGAACGTAAAGCAGGACGCACCGCCAATTATTATCAGGCAAATAACGCCGCCGAAAAGATCCTTGCGGATATTGACCGGGTGCTTGCCGAAACATGCGAAAAAGCGGAACTTTTTACAGAAGAATATCAAACCAAAGCCATCGAAGAATTGAATCAACTGGATCATGTCCTGGCATCGCCCGCAGAGGGAACCGAACCACTGATCCTGATAGAGTATTCTGTTCTTATGGGCGGATCAGACGCCCTGGAAATCACGCTGGCTGCCAATGACAGCCGCTCCGGAAACGACGGTTATTATTATATAACCAAATGGAAACAAATCTCTACACAGGAATGGAACGCAGATTCCACCCTTCCTGTTATCAAGAGTAATTAATGGTTGTATACCGGATACAAAATTTAGGGAGGATTCAAATGAACGTACAAGAATTACTGGAAAAAGCAGTTCAGGACCATGCGTCGGATATCTTCATCGTCGCCGGTCTTCCTGCGTCTTACCGAACGGACGGCAATATCGTACAGCTCGGCGACGAGAAGTTAAAGCCGGACGACACAAGAACTTATCTGGAACAGATCTATGCTCTTGCCGGAGAACGGAATATGGATGATCTGCTGACATATGGAGACGATGATTTTTCCTTTGCGATCCCAACATTATCACGTTTCCGCGTAAGCGCTTACAAACAGCGCGGCACCTTATCCGCAGTCGTGAGGATCATTACCTTCTCACTTCCAAGCCCGGATATCCTGGGTATCCCGGACGTGATCATACACGCCGGCAACCTGCCAAAAGGCCTTGTACTGGTGACCGGCCCCGCCGGAAGCGGTAAATCCACGACCCTCGCCTGTGTCGTTAATCACATCAACGAGACGATGGAAAAGCATATCATTACCCTGGAAGACCCGTTGGAATTCCTGCACCGCCATCAGAAGAGCATCGTAAGCCAGAGAGAGATCAACGCCGATACCGACAGTTATGTTACCGCGCTGCGTGCCTCTTTGCGCCAAAGCCCAGACGTGATCCTCTTAGGCGAGATGCGTGACTATGAGACCATCGAAGTTGCGATGACTGCTGCCGAGACCGGTCATCTGGTCATCTCTACTCTGCACACCATCGGCGCCGCCAATACGATCGACCGTATCATTGACGTTTTTCCTGCCAATCAGCAGAGACAGATCGCCGTTCAGCTCTCCATGGTGCTGCAGGCAGTCGTCTCCCAACAGCTGGTTCCCGGGATCGACGGGAAACGGATCCCGGCATTTGAGATCATGACCGTCACTCCGGCGATCCGGAACATGATCCGGGATAACAAGATCCCGCAGATCGAAGGCGTGATCTATTCATCCAATAAAGAAGATATGATCTCTATGGATAATAGCCTTCTGAACCTTTATAAGAACAAGCGGATCACAGCAGAGACGGCATTGGCTTACGCTTCTAACCCGGAGATGCTGAAGAAAAAATTATAGAACAAATCCCTGACAGGAAACGATCATGCGATTCCTGCCAGGGATATTTTTTGTGATATCTATTCTATTTACTTCAATCCAAGCTTCTCTTTCAGCTCCTCACAGATGTCATAGGCGCTGTATTCCATCTTAATGGAGTAATCGTCTGTCTCGGGGTGGATCGGCTGCCATACCTGTCCAAGGAACGGGTTGTATTTTGCCTGTGTGCCATAGGTCCACGCTTCTTTCAGACATTCTGGCGCCCAGTGTCCGCCTTGCACCACCGCATTGATACTCAGGTCAAATTCATAACCCTCGGCGCTTTTCCATCTGATCGGCGTGTAAATATCCGGGATCTCCTGCGCCAGGCATTCTCCGCCCCTGTATCTTGCGACGCCTTGCAGATCTTCAAGCGTCAGCTCTTCTAAGGATTTGGATTCGTCGTATCCGTGGTTCAGGAAGGTCTCCTCTTCACTTGGATGATACAGTTCGTATTCGTCCCAGCCGGGGATTGCTTCAAACTGTTCCCTGGAACCATAGAACGCTTTGATCCACTCTTCCTCATTATTCTCGATCATCCAGTAAGTTCCCATGCGTTTGTGCCCGATCTGCTTATTGTTCTCGAACATCTGCTCTGCGGTCGGGAACATGGCGGCTATCATCGGATTCTGCGCCATTCTGCGCATTTCCTCGCGGACGCCCGCCCAGTATTGTTCAGCCGGGATACAGCGGAAATGAAGAATATCATCCAACGCTTTGGAATCTGTGTAATAGTGGCCGTGGAAATTATATTTCGCCAGGAATTTGGAATCCTGGATGTCCTTAAGCCCGATGCCAAACGCGCCCAGATTAAGATCCATCAATTCCCACGTAGTCAGACGATAGCCTTCGCCGCTACTTAAGTTATACGCCTTTCTCCAGAAGCTTTCAGGCACCCAGTCCTCGCACAGATTCGCCATACAGATGCCGGATTCAATGGAGGTCGCCCACTCAAGTACATTATTCGGCGCCTGGTGTGTGATGATCGGCAGGCTTGCGGCGGCTTCGTTGCTTGGATGCTGTCCGGTCTGGCGGATGCTTACCCAGTGCTTCAGCCCGCTGTCAAATACAGCCATCTCTGAAAATACCTTGCTCAACGCATAGTAATCGAAGAAGGACGGACAGATGGGATCTCCGACGCGTCCGAACTGGATCGGATCCGCCCGGTGCCCGGTCATGGCTACCGTGCCGACATAGGCGAAATGAACCTTATCCGGATCTTCCTGTTCCTTAATCGCTTTAATAATGTTCAGCGTCGAGCCGATATTCGTATACAGGGTTTCCTTCGGGAAATCGTCTGCCATCGGTGAGACCATTGCGCCGATATGGAGGACATAATCAGAGCCGGTCACGCATCGAAGCATAGTATCGTAGTCCGCCATATCTCCCCAGACAACTTCGAGTGAAGGACATGCGTACTTTTTCATCAGCGTGCGGTTCTTCTTCGAATCGCGGACAAGGACGCGCACCTTAAAACGAGAAGAACGGTCAAGGAGCTGTTTTAACGTCTCCTGTCCCATGGTTCCGGAAGCGCCGGTGAGGAATACTCGTTTCTTAGGCTTTAAGGCGTCCCTTCTGACATCCTCGCGGTCGAAGGTCAACGCGGTGTCAAATGCCTCCCGGACTGCGTTCAGGGCGCGTCTTGCGCCGAATGCGTCGCCGACACAGAAGTAAGCGACCTCATTTTCCCGGCAGGCGTCTTCTAACTCTTTCCCGCATCTTGCCTTTGAACCGATCGCCATGACCGCATGATCACAGTCAAATGTGATCTCTTTGCCGTCTTTTATGGCAATGACTTTGCCCTCCTTAATCTCTTTTACCGTTGCTTCACAGACAGGAGTGATGCCTGCCGCATAGACCTGCTCCAATACACAGGTTTTACGCACATGTCCTAGATCTGCCGCAATCTCAGGCAGCATTTCGAGGATCGTCACCTTACATCCATTTGCGGCGGCGAATTCAGCCGTTTCCGTACCGACCAGACCGCCTCCGATGACGACGACATTTCCGCTTATGGCCTTCGTGCCTGCAAGGACTTCGTGGGAATTCACCACACAGTCCAGGTCTCTGCCCGGGATATCCGGGATCAGAGGAGCCGCGCCGATCGCATTGATAAAGGAGTGGGGTTTCATTTCCCGGATCGTGTCTGCGGTCACTTTCGAATTCAGGCGGATGTCAACGCCCAGCTTTTCAGCCTGTTTTCCCATTAGGATCACGGCGTCTTCCATTTCCTTCTTGCGAGGCGCTTTTCCGGCAAGTACGAACTGTCCGCCAAGGGAACTGCTCTCTTCCATTAATACCGGGTTGTGCCCTCTCTTCTTTAAGGTAATGGCGGCTTTCAGACCTGCGATACCGCCGCCGGCGATCAATACGGTTTCCGGCTTTTCGGCAGGGATCAGCTCGCACTCCTTTTCTCTTCCGATCGCGGGATTCAACAGACAGGTGACGTGCGGAATGTCCATATTTTCGAATCCGTCATAGCATCCCTGGTCACAGCCGATACAATAGGTGATCTCATCCAGTCTGCCGGCTTTTACTTTATTTAAGAATTCAGGATCGACATACTGCGCCCTGCACATTACTACCATGTCAACCTTGTCTTCTGCCAGAGCCTTTTCCGCGATGTCAGGAGTGTTGATCCGCCCGACGCCGATCGTCAACATGCCCGTACCCTTGCGGATCGCGGCGGCATTGTCAATATTGAAGCCCTGCGGCGTATCAATGGACGGCACCTCGTATTTGATCGCCGCGGAGATGAAATTACCTCTGGAAACGTCCAGAACGTCCACGCCGGCTTCCTTTGCCCAGTTGCAGAAAGTAATGGTGTCTTCAAGTGTCATGCCATTTTCCAGATAATCGTCGTGGGCGTCGATCCGCATGAAGAGAGGCATATCCTCACGAAGATTCGCACGGATCGCACGGATACATTCCAGAGGGAATTTCGCCCGGTTCTTAAGGCTTCCGCCGTATTCGTCTGTCCTGTGGTTCATTCCTCCGCTTAAGAATGAGTGGGGGAGATAGTTGTGGGCACAGTGGAATTCTACCGCGTCAAAACCACAGTCGCTGGCACGTCTGGCGGCTTTGCCGTAACACTCCACGATCTCCTGCATCTGTTCGATCGTGATGCCCGGAATGGTCATCTCGGGGCTTACGGGCATGTCAGAGGAAACAAGTATCTGCGCCGTCCGGTCGCTCCCTACCGCAAGCCCGCCCTGCCACAGCTGAATGGCGGCCTTTCCGCCTGCCTCGTGTATGGCGTCAACCAGTTTCTTAAGCCCCGGCATATAGAGATCCTCCGAAATGGACAGGAAATTCCTGGGCGCGCTGGGCGTATGTACGCTGGATACTTCGACAATGTTAAGTCCGCTTCCGCCTTTTACGCGGGCTACATGGTAGTCGATCAACTTATCCGTCACAAAGCTTCCCTGTTTTCCGGAGAATTTTGTGCCTGCGGCAGAATAGACTACCCGGTTTTTCATTTCCAAACCACGGATCTTGATCGGTTCAAACATTTTTTCGTACATTAAAGAACCCTCCTTTTTCTTCGTTAATATCATTACTAAAATTAGTATATCCCCTACATTTGGTGTAGTGTCAACAGGAAAAATATCTGCAATATTATAAGATAAAAGCCCTGATTTTCTGCCAATATTCTAACATTTTTTTGCATTTTCTCTTTCAAAACTCTACAGTTAAGTGTATACTTTTCTTATGAAGATACATGAAGTAAGCAAAAGAACAGGAATGAAAAAGCGGACGATTTATTTTTATATCAAGGAAGAACTGCTGGCTCCGCCTGTGAACGAAGAGAATGGCTATTATGATTTTCAGGAGGAAGATATCCGGCGCATCATGCTGATCAGTGAATTCCGCAATGCCGGTTTCCCGATTTCCATGATCCGTTCTATCATAAAGGAACCGGCTACGGCTTTTTATTATTTAAGCAGTTATGTGTCTGCCATGAAGAAACAGAAGGCGCATCTGGAAAAAACGATAGAAAGTATCGGCTATGTGATCGAGAAGCTTCCGTTACACATCAGTCTTGATTCCTTATATGCAACGATGCTGAATGCCCGGATCCCGGCGGCAATTAACAAGGAGGAATTGCACGGCGGCGATAAGGATTCGATGGTACTGAACCGTTATCTATGGAGACCGTTTATTCCCAATGAAATAAAAAGCGATTATCAGGAATTTCTCTGGTCAAAGATAAACCGGCTGGTTGCCGAAAGCAATAATGAGGATTATGAGACGCTCTCGAGATACCTCAATTCTTTGTGTCCGCAAAAGATTGAAGAGCTATATAAAAGGAGCGGTATTCATCTTGCATTCGTGGTCTCTCTGGATGAAAAGGGATGCCGTGATTATGTGGATACCCTGAAAAAATACATTGATGAAAACCTGAAGAACGAGCGTCTGGTAAGACAGTGGAAGCAAAATTACAAGTCCTTTTACCTGCCTTCTATGCGTATCTATGATTCTTCTATGGAACAAGATATTATTGCGCAGATTTCTCCGTTTTTTGCAAAATACAGGGAGAATATCCATAAAATATGCCGATATCTGTACGACGACCTGCTTGGGAAAAATGAGGAGCTGCTGGAGCGGATGAACCGGATACTGGGCGACTGTATGGATCTTACCGGCTGTCATCATGCGGTGTTGGAGGCCTTTGGCGGATTGCTGCTTGAGATGTGATGGTGACAGAACGAATAGCTTTATTTAGCGAATTGTATGAAATAGAGAAGAAATATAGCAATTTGGGTTTGACAATTGAAAAATGGTGAAGTATAATGAAGGGGTGCCGACGGATCATGACGGCAACAAGTAGATATGTTTTGTAATTGTCGCTATAGCTCAGCTGGATAGAGCGACCGCCTCCTAAGCGGTAGGCCGGAGGTTCAAATCCTCTTAGCGACGCTGAAAACATCGCCGAAAACATTGATTTTTCAAGGTTTTCGGCGTTTCTCATTTTCCAAATAAATTTGAATTCATAACAATGTCCGATTAGCAGGAGCGGTTTTTGCTAATCAAAATGGCTATCCCCATAGAAAATGTGTGATATACTGTAAAAGCAAACAATAAGCGTACATAAAACTTGGTATTCCGATTTGGAATTTCAAGTTTTATGCAAAGAAGCAGAACTTGAAGTCGCAAATTGCGACTTCAAGTTCGGAGGATGATAATGGATATGGCGGGCGTAGGAAACTGCCATTTGTTTTTACAGAACAAGGAATTGCAATGCTTTCTGCTGTTTTGCGTAGTGATGTTGCTATCCGAGTAAGCATTAGGATTATGGACACTTTTGTGGAGATGCGGAAGTATATGGCAAATACCTCTTTGCTGTATGAGAGGTTAAATGCAATGGAGGTTCGCCAGATAAATTACCAAGCAGAAACAGACGAAGCTAACAAAAGCCGATGTTAAGAATTTCAATGCACAATACCCGACATTGAAGATAAAATATACCAAAGTATTCCATGACAGGTTTTTGATTCTTGACCGAGCGACAGCCTATCATGTAGGAGCATCATTGAAAGATGCAGGAAAAAAGTGTTTTGGAATCAATTTAATTCAAGATGCAGGCATCATCAAGGACATCCTGCAAAGGTTGGAACTGGAAGCAGAGGAATGAGAAACTCTTTGAGGTCGCAATTTGCGACCTTAGAAAATCCAAACAGCTTAAACTATTCTGGGATTCGTTTTGAAATGCAGGTTTCAATCGGGAAAGGCTTTACAGCGTAACATTTCCCTAAATGCAAGCCCCTTGCTAATCGCCTGCTAAAAGGAGCATCTAAAACGCCTTAAAATCAGCAGTCACAGGGAGGTACGAGATAACATTCTGAATCCGTGACAAGCAAGGAAATAAAGGGATTAGATAACACCAGATATTTCAATTACTCTAAAAAATCTTATAGATGGAACTGACCGTGATAGGTGGACGCCAGATTCCTTTGTAAGCTTTGAAGTATATGACCCGACAGGCAAAGTCGCCTATTCTTTTTATAAAGAGGGGAATGAGATACCAAATGCAGTTGACATAGATACAGAATTAGCTGTATATCCAGGAGAATGGAGGTATAAAATCTCTTTTGCATATACTACGAATGGAACAGAACCGTCCGACATGAAAATGGCATTAAAATACAAAACCATATATGAAGATGATATTCAATGGCTTATTGATAATAAACTTAATAAAGTCAAATCACGGCCATCGGCTCAACCACCAGCTCTGCTGGTGGCCTGGATAAGCCCCTCCGGGGCCTGTTGTGTTTCCGCCTAAAGGCGGTCTGACAAACCCTGTTCATTATGTTACT